>Ga0187892_10011802_pt1 | contig 10580 bp, 12 predicted proteins | sample MA1701073metaG_FD_139345 | JGI IMG/M metagenome (GOLD analysis project Ga0187892, IMG submission 139345) | Bio-ooze microbial communities from a basaltic lava cave in the Kipuka Kanohina Cave System on the Island of Hawaii, USA - MA170107-3 metaG ...
GGCGGGCGGGATCTCCGTGCCGTCGCGCTGATTCGACTCGACACCGAATTCATACGCGACGACGCAGACTAAATCACGCCCGCTACCTCATCTTTCCTCGCCTCATGAATAATCCGGGCTAGCCCATACACTGGCGCGCTCGTCGCATCGCGCGGGAGCGCGTCCAAGTCCGTGTGAACAATGTCGAAATCGACGCCTTCTAGGTCGAACCTCTTGCAGGCTTCAGGAAGCAAAGAATTGAAAGTGTAGCGGCTGATCGGAAGGCTTATCCCGTTTACGGTCAGATCGCCAAAGGGCATCTTTCCCACTCCGACAATTGGCAGGTTGTCGCTGATTGCGTCTGAAGCTCCGTGCACGGCGTCAAGAGATCCTTACGGAAAGACAAGCTTAAGAAGCCGCTCGATCTCGGTCTTGTCGCGCGCGCTCAACACGCGGCCTTGCGGCATAAGGTTTCCCGGCAGCAAATTATCATTCGAATCCTTGAGCTGCAGGTTGAGAAAGGTAACGATGTCACCTTTTCTTGCCGCGACCGCGTCCTTATCGAAGACGCTGTACCTAAGCGAGCTATGGCACCTGAAACAATGATTGTTGAGAAGCCGCAGAAGCTTCATTTCATCAGGATTCTGCTCATTCCACGCCGACTTGCCGATGCTCCTGACGGAATAGGGCCTCCGCAAATCCGTAGTCTGATGCAATTCAAGCCATTTCTGCGCGCCCAAAGTCGCAAATGACGGCACATTGGGGTCCAATTCCGCCGCCAGGGATTCGTTCGCGATGCCAGTGTTGAGCTTGCGAATCACATCGAGCGCGCGAGCGTAGTTCGCTGAACTGTGGTCTCGACCCCCGTCAAAAACTACATCGTTCAGGCTCCCCGAAACCCCTCTGTAGTCAAAGTCTTTCCAATCGTACCACTGATCGGTGTCCAAGTAGTTTGGCTTGGCAAACTTGTATATTCCCGTGGAAAAATCGTTGGTCGGCCGCCCGGATTGAGGATCTACCGGTTGACCTTTAAGTGGTTGTTCCTCACCAATGCGCAGAGAGTGCCCGTGGCATTCAGCACATGAGCGGGGGACGAAATATTTGCTGTCCTGCGCCCCCGACAAAAACCTGCCTACGTGGCCTGGCAAGTCGAAATCTGCTTGAAGAAAGAATTCGATACCGTAAGCCAACGACTTGCTCTTATACACGGCAAAAAATACGCGATCCCCCGCGAGTGGATTCTTCGGAACAATAATGACCTGATTGTTTCCCGACTCGTTTCCGACGAACGGATCCACGTCGGGACCCGCCTTTTCCTTGAAATTGAATAAGATGTAGGCGTGCGAAATCTGTCCGTCTATGGCGGCCTGCGACCCGGATCGTGGGACGAGTTTGATCACCTTCCGCCAGCCCGGCACGATCGCATCGGGATCGATTGGAGCAAATTCATCCACGCCGTTAACCGCATTATAGTAGGTAGCTATCTTTGGTGCGAAGAAGCGGCTGACGAGAACGTTATCATTCTGGAAGTCCGCCAGCGACAGAAGCGCGTTGAACGCCGCAGGATCGGCAACGCGCGTCGACAGCTCGGTGAATTCCGCGTTGTTGCGAGGCATCAAAGTGAAGGAAGGCAGTTCCTCCAAGTCCTTGGCGGTCAGGCCCTTGAATACGATCCTGCCCTCCTCAACAGTCGGCGCCGAATAGCCTAGATGCGCAACAAGCGTTTCCAGCGTGGACTGAACAAAGGCGAATTTCAAAACGCCTGAAATTCGTTCATAATATTTGTCGGCTTCGTCTTTGGTCCCGGGTTGCACGAGTATGCCGATATCGAACCTGGCAGCTCGGTTTTTTTCGATATGTGCAAGCAGTTGTGGATGGAGTGATTTCGTTCGGTCCCAATCCTGGGCGGCTGCCGGAGCAACCAGACACCCCAGGATGATTGCAATTAGGTGTCGCATCGAACTACCCTTCCGAGTGGGCGCAACTGAGATCTACCGTCGCTTGTCCGGCGTTGGATGATGACGATCGTGCACATACGCTTTTAGGTTTGACCCCGGCAAAGTGACGATGACCTTTGCGGTCATGAACTGATGCGGCGTGCAAAGATACTCGAAGCCATTCGCATCGCTGGCTTCGGTGAATTCTACTTCTCCCGACACCTGGTCCTTGGAAAGGAGGCCGGTGTCGAAAGTCGGAGCTTGCGAACGAGTAGCGGTGTGAGGAGTCGGATCCCGGTTGATCCACTTGACCTTGTCACCTACCTCTATGACAAGATTGCTCTGCTGGTACTCGTATCCGATAATTTCCACGACGTGCGTCTTTGGCATTTTGCACTCCCTTTTTTGGACAGTTCGACGGGTAAAGTTAAGGCGGCAGGGGTCGGTTCGGAAACAGGCAGCTATCGGCACGGGTCGGGCGCAAGCGTCAGGCTCGTTGAACTAATTCAGGCCTCAGAAGAGTATGCCAATCTGGAACTCCCAAAAGTTCTGCCGTTGAAACGTCTTTTCCTCGTCGCCCCACACATACTGAAAATTGAGACTTGCCCAATCGGTCACGCGATAAGCCGCGGCGGTACGTAACCACCGAATCTCCTGCGGGCGCGACCGAAACCCACGCAAATATTTGTACTCGATGCTTAACTCGAGCCTTTCTAAAAGGGACCCGGGCACGCCGCGCCAGGCCGCGTTTATCGATCCTCCAAGACGTAGATACTCTTCCTTGTTCTCTATGACTTGGCTGCCACCATTGTCGAAGACCTTGCCCGCGCTAAGGCGCATCGCCGGTATAACACGATAGAGGCCGAGTTCGGTGCCGCCAATCGAAAGGGGCAGCCAGTTAGGCGAAATTAGAAACCGCATTCCAAAATCGAACGCCGGCTTGATGGTAAGTTCGAGATCCCCGACTTTTGCGCCTGTCTGCGTATCCGTCGTGTAGGTCGGCGTAAGCTCCACCAGCGCGCTCATCCCGAAATCTTCTCGTCGAATCCCAAACAGTGTGAGCCCGGGCTCGAAAACCGGACTGTTGAGCAACACGTTTGCCTGAAAGCCTGCTGTCACGTTGTTGATGTCGTCAGGACGCCTATTGCGGCCAATCTGAAAACGGCGGTGAAATTCGACGAACGGGATGACGTCATCTATCGGTGAGAGCCAATCGGTAATCTTCAAAGTCTGCAGGCTGATACCTAGCGTGCCGTCGAGAGTGAAAAGGCTCTCACGTTTCTTCAGATTACGCGAAATCGAAACGACGGCCGCGTCGGTAGCGCTAGTCTGCCCACGCGCCAATGAAAGCTTGTCATACGACTTGCGAACTTTGAGGGCCGCTAAGGCGCGATCTCCAAAGCCGACCTTCGCCTCTTGCTCTTTCTGGCGGGCAGCGACTGCGGTTCTGTCCGCGCCAACGCATTCGATTGCAACTGTCGGCGGGGTGCTCTCACTGCCGAGGTACCAGTGAAAGAGTCTCGCGTAACTGACGTCGCGAAGAATCTGCTCGCTGTTTTTGTCGCCGGCGCTGAGACGGCCGAGGCGAACGACCCTGAACGGAAAGTCCGGCCGCGTAATCGCATGCTCGAGGAAGGTCTGAAGATTGAGAGCGGCCCGGGTCACGTTCGTCACATCGCGAGTCTTGCTCGCAGGCGAAGCGTCATTGTTCTGTTGCGCGCGTTTCAGCACGTTCTCGTGGTCAAGGAACACAGCTCTCTTTTCGGCGAAAGTATCGTTTCCATCTTTGTTAACGTCGATTACATCTGAAGAAATCGGCATCTCGCCCAGCGCCCAGTGAACATAGTTGGCTGGTGCGAGATAGCTTTTGCCGTTCTCCGACAACCGGCATCTGCTCAAGGGCGGGTAAGTTTGTGCGACGCTTTCTGTTGCGGCTCCAGCACCTCCGAGAGCAATCAGGCCAACGATTCCGATTCTGAAGCGCACAACCGCCCTCCACCTTTGCTGACACGCGCTTGGTACCCGAGGCTGGTCGCTCTACAATCTGCTCACGAGGAAATTCGCGAAATCGTTCAGAACTGGGGTGAACCAGTAGCTGGCCTCGTTCGGCCGTAGGCCGGTCGGGAACAATCCATCCGCGTGCAGTAGAATCAAAGTATGATCAAATGCAAACGACCAGGTTTGCGGCTGAAGTGGCTGCTTGCCGAAATCAAGATGCTTGTTCGGTGGCTTGAGCCAGTCGAACTCGGATTCGGGAATTTTGGGCTGTATCGGCGGATACTCACGTCGGCCACACATCGCCCACCAAATCGCGCGTCGCACATAGCGCTCCGCACTTCGGACGATGACTTCGTCAGCTATCGCGCTGGTGAGCGCCACCGACGAACCGGCGAGCGATAAGGCCTTTGCCACCTTGGCGCGTTTGGGCGTGCGAACGCCACGAGATTTGGGCTTCTTCGCCATCCTCCCCTCCGTCGACTAATAACATCGGCGGCCACCGGGTGATTGTCCGGCGAGCTCGCGCCGTCAAACGCAGGTATAAACGTTCCCCAACTCCACCTGCTCGGCCACAAGTATTTGCGAACCCAAAGTTGAAGTCAATCGCGCGGTGCATCTAATTGGCTAGCCCAACCGGGTCGCCCGCCAAAATCCGGTTGAACGCCGCTTAGAATTGTGTGCGCGCGGCTCCTCCTCTAGTCGAGCATGTCTCCCGGGCAGGTTGCCGCGCCGTGCAGGGTCCTGTGACTGGCGCCAGCATAAAGTATGGCTATCGAGGAAGAACGAATCGACGAACTCATTGCCGTTTACAGAAGGCACTACCAGACCGATCTCACGCGCGAAGAAGCGCGCGACATCTGCGAGCGCATCCTTCAGCTCTTCGAGGGATTGAAGCGCTCCAAGCTTCCACCTGCAGACGATTCCAACAAGGCCATGCGCTCCTGAATCAATCGTATGTTTGCTATGACCTCATCCGTCTTGGCGTCGCGCATTCGGGTTCGAATGTCATCTACGACTGCCAGCTGAGTGTGTGAAGAGGTAACTTCGGACCAGCGATGGAAGGGTTCTGCGGCTTGAATGCTGAGTTTTTTTTGCGACAGTAAAAGGTTCGATGCAGCTGTTCGTACGATAAGTTTCTTGACGTCGTCATCGCCGGCCAGAAACCAATCTGCGGCTCTGTTGCTGAACAAAATGACCAGCTGAAAGGGTTCGATCACATCGTCTGGTGTCGCCTGGGATTTGTGTAGTCGGTCGGTCAGGATCGAGGTCTCGCGCAGTAGCTTATTTCGGCGGTCGAGAAATTCGGGCTCTTCAATATGTCCGCGGACTCGCAGGTCAGTGAGCCTCGTTAGCTGCGCTGAGGCGTCCTTTAGGGACCGTTGAAGCGTTTCAATCGCGCGCTCGCGCGCGTGTTCGACGTGCATGTTCCCGTCGGCGACAATCCGAGCGGCGATTTCGCAGACGCCCTCGCGGATTCGGATCGACTGCAGGAAGCGTGCGATTTGTGCAGCCAAGTCTCTTGCTTCGATCGAACGCTCCGGACACCGAGGGCCGAGCCGCCGCTTGACGCAATGGTAGTAAATGTAGCGGTGGCCGTGTCGGTTGCGTTTGTGTTCGGCTGTAACTGACAAGCCGCAGGAAGCGCATTTGATCAGGCCAGTGAAGGCGAATTTATGCCGCTGCTCGCGTGTCTTGCCGGGACGTCCAAGAAGTTCCTGCACGCGCTCGAACTGCTCGAGACTGACGACCGGCTCGTGCTTACCGGGATATTCAGAACCATTCCAGACGATGATGCCAGCGTAGAAAGGATTTGTGAGCATCTTGTAAACAGAGCTAATCGCAAGCGGCCCACCGCCAAAGCGCTTCCGCCTGGGAGTTCGGTAACCCCATTGATCGCGCGCTATCCGAGCGATGTCGGTGACCGAATGCCGGCCCGTGAGTGTTAGATCGAAGACGTCACGAACATAATCGAAATGGAATGGATCCTTCTCAATCGTCTTCGAATCCTTGTCGTTCCGATAGCCGATTGGAACCCCATTCGGCCGCCAGCCGCGTTCGATTTTGGCGCGGTTGCCGCGTCTGACGTTTTCGGACAGCGCATCGGAATAATACTTGGACTGGCCGAACATGATCTGAAGCATAAATTTGCCTTGAGAGTTGTTCTCAAACGTGAACGTTGAGAACTTCAGGTCCTTGAGGCGGCGCTCGTCGAGCAAAAATATTATTCGACCGCCATCCACGGAGTTGCGCGCAAGGCGATCCGGGTGCCAGGCCACGATGCCATCCGCCTCGCCTCGCTCGATGCGACGCAGCATGTCGTTGAAAATAGGACGGCCAGGCGCCTTGGCGCTGAAGGATTCTTTGAAGACGCGGACGATCTCAATATCGAGACGCGCGCTGAAGACCCGCAGAGCTTCGCTTTCCTGCGAATCGATGGACATGACCTGCCGGTCTTCCGACTCGGAGCTTTTGCGGCAATAGACAAAGTATTTCATACCCCTTCGAATCGAGATTCTATGTCAACCCGCTGATCCGCGCGAATCGAGCGTGTGAATAGCCGATCCTTGAGGATAGGCACTTAAGGCCAGCGCGTAACGGCGCGACCTCTAGCGGCCGAGGCAACAAGTACCGCCTTTGGATTTCGTGGCGCGTAGGTACGCTTTGCCACGTATGGGAACTCAGAAAACGCGAGGCACCCCAACCGTCTCATGGATAGGAGATGACGGCCGCATTGCCGAACTCATCTACGAGGCGCCGTATGCGCGAACGGCATTTGCGCTATGGGACGGTGCATCGTCCACCATGGTCGAGGAAATCGCGCTGCCCTCCGGAGAGAGACTCACCCCATTCTCTCCTCAGAACAACCTCATCAAGAACAGCGTTGTGGTGCTTCCAGATGGACCGCTTGAGTACGGTTCCGATGATGCGCTCATCGGCGGGATTCGATCCTTCATTCATCGGCATCTTGATGTCAGCGATTCTTTCGAACGGATTGCCAGCTACTACATCTTGCTCACGTGGCTTTACGATGCCTTCAAAGAGCTGCCCTATTTGAGATTCCAGGGCGATTACGGCACCGGGAAAACTCGCGCGCTCCTCACAATCGGATCGCTCTGCTACAAAGGTTTCTTTGCGAGTGGCGCGTCTACTGTCTCACCGATATTTCACACTCTGGATGCCTTTCGAGGAACGCTCGTCATTGATGAAGCAGATTTCCGCTTTAGCGATGAGAAGGCTGAAATCGTCAAGATCCTGAACAATGGTAACGTCGATGGACTACCAGTGCTGCGTACCATTCAAGATCGCCAGAAGGAGTTTAACCCGCGTGCGTTCAAGGTCTTCGGACCAAAGATCGTGGCTATGCGTGGCTCATACGACGACAAGGCGTTAGAGAGCCGCTTTCTCACGGAAACGATGGGAACAAGAAAGCTTCGGGGTGATGTGCCGATAAACTTGCCCGATGGGCACGAAGAAGAAGCCCGACAGCTTCGCAATAAGCTCCTGCTCTTCCGCTTTCGGAATCGACTCAAGGCATCGCTTGATTCATCGCTCGTCGACCCACGGTTGGAGCCGCGGCTCAATCAGATCCTCGTTCCTCTCCTCAGCGTCGTCAGCAATACGAAGCTGCGCGAAGAGATCTCTGCCCTTGCCGGCGAGACACAGCGAGGCTTAACGACGGAGCGAAGCTACTCCATTGAGGCGCAGGTGCTCGAGGTGCTTGCCGAGCTATTAGATGAAGCGAAGCTATCCGCCGTCTTGCTGCGCGATGTCGCCACGAGGCTTTCAGAGCGATATGGCGCCGATTTTGATCGGCCGGTGACCAGTCGGTGGGTTGGTTCCGTAGTGAGGAAACGTCTCAACGTCGTGACGTACAAGACCAATGGCACTTATGCCGTGCCGATCACCGAGCGCGCCAAGATCCATCATTTATGCGGTCGCTACGGAATCCAACTCAGTGGGAGCGCTGCCGAGCTTGCCCAGTAGGCAGAGTGTGGGGACTTAGGGACTTCAGGGATGAGTTGAAAGGGTGCGCGCTCGTCATCGGACGAGAAGAGCTACTAATCAATGTCTCTGCTTTGCGACGACAAGGCATGTCTCACCTTCGTCCCTGAAGTCCCTACGTCCCTGGTCTTGACCGACTCATTTGTTTTGTCGCGCAAGTGGAGTTTTCTGTCAGACCAACTCGACCCGTTCCGTCTTAACATTGCCAAGCTGACACCATTCCGTTCCTTCCACGGCGTATGGAACCAAGCGACCATAGGCGCGTGATCGTCACCACGTCGGCCGGCGACACGACCTATGCAAAAGCGCCTTACAATCTACTTACGCACGCATCGCCGTCGATGGGGGCTCACACAAAAGGAACTCGCCCGGCTCATCGGACTTCAAAGTGGCTCCCAAGTGTCGCGCCTTGAGAGAGGGAAGCGACAGCCGACTTTTCCTATAGTCATCGCGTGCGTTCTCATATTCGGAGTCCAAGCAGCCGACATTTTTCCTGCGCTGGTCAACGACGTCGAAGATGAGGTGATGCAGCACGCCTACCAACTGTATCGCGCACTTCAAGGGGATACCTCAACCGCGGCAAAAGCGAAACTCGAACTCCTCAATCAGCTCGTTGCCCACATAAATCCAGGTCAGAACAAACGCACCATATGAGTCTGCGACGGTACAACATGGTGCTGTCGCTTTACCTAACCACTCGAGGCTTCGCATTCACTCTGTTCGAAGGCCCGCTGTCCCCGGTGGACTGGGGAATTATCGAAAGGCGGGGTCTGCTTAAAAATTTTCGATGCCTCAAAGCTATTCGACCACTCATAGAACGCTTTCGTCCGGACGCCTTGGTTCTTCAGGATACCTCGGCCAATGGCACTCGCAGAACGAGGCGCATTCACAACCTCAACCAAGAAGTCCAACAGTTCGCTGGTACGGCGGGGCTTCCTGTGGCCGTCTTTACGCGCGCACAAGTGCGCACCTATTTCGAGAGTTTTGGCGGGTCGACGAAACACGGCATTGCGGAAGCGATCGCGAAGCACGTTCCTGTTTTTGAGCGGTATCTTCCGCCTGCAAGAAAACCTTGGATGAGCGAAGACAGTCGCATGGGACTGTTCGATGCCGCGGCGCTGTCCTTGACCTTCTTTCATTCCAACGCTTCGAAGTCCGACGACCTACCCTGACGCCTTCCTCCGATGCATTCGGAAGTGCCGGAATTGTCCGTCGCTTCCGCTATGCAAAGGAGGCGACCATGGACAGTGCTGTTCTTTCAAAATCGAAACTCGATGTCTACCAGGCTATCACGGACAAAATCATCGCGGCGATCGAGGCCGGTGCGCCAGAGTATCATATGCCCTGGCACCGCTCGCAGGCATCGGTGACGCGGCCCGTCAATGCTCTAACTGGATCGCAGTATCGCGGCGTCAACGTGCTCTCGCTATGGGCCGACGCAATGTTTCGTGACTACGAAACCGGCTATTGGGCGACATACCGGCAATGGAAGTCGCTGGGAGCGCAGGTCCGGAAGGACTCGCGCGGATCGATGATCGTCTTCTACAAACTCCCCGACACCGGTCCGGATCGGCCGGCGTGCGAGGAGGCCGTGGAAGGTGAAGAGAAAGCTCGATCTCGCCTCATTGCGCGCGCTTCCTGGGTGTTCAATGCTTCACAGGTGGACGGATGGACACTGCCGGAAGCGCCGCGCCCCAACAAAGTGCAGGTGCTGGCGAATGTCGAAGCGTTCATCGAGACGACGAAGGCGAGGATCAAATATGGAGGCGATCATTGTTGCTACAGCCCCTTGAGCGATCTAATCCAGATGGTTGAGCGGGAGTACTTCGTCGATACTGAGTTCTCGTCAGCGACCGAGAGCTTTTACGCGGTCCACTTGCACGAGCTGATCCACTGGACCGGGCATTCGAGCCGACTCGATCGCCAGCTTCGCAATCGCTTTGGGGACGACTTCTACGCCATGGAGGAACTCATCGCGGAGCTCGGCGCGGCATTCCTCTGTGCGGACCTCGGCATAACGAACGAGCCCAGAGAGGATCATGCTGCGTACCTGCGCTCTTGGCTCTATGTGCTGAAGCAGGATCGCAAGGCTCTCTTCACGGCTGGAAGCAAGGCGACAGCCGCCGCAGAGTTCCTTGCCCAGCTGGCTCAGGCGACCGCGAGGAAGTTACCGTAGCCACCTAGCCGGTTCTCACACACTCAAACCTCGGTGGTTTACCATCGAGGTTTTCTCTTTTTCGGCAGGCCGCCCGGTCTCTTCGCGACCATTCATGCCGTAGGTTCCCCGAGTGAATGCCGCTAGTCGAGGGACTTTTGGCGGCGACGGTGGCTATCGTCGCACGGCGACCAGTATGTGATTGAGTGCCATCACGGCTTTCCTCGCGTGTAGCCACGCAGTGTATGGTATGCGATCGGCCTCGCCGATGACCATCCACTCCGCTTGGTCGAGAAGCTCCCGGACGTTCGCAAACCATTGGTCCCGATCGGTATACTCACTTGACCAATCATAGTCGTTGCTAACCAGAAACACCGCCCCTGGCTGGTGCCGTCGCAGATCGTGTTGGAAAGTGATGTGGCGCGATCGCCGGCATGGGGAGGGTAGCGGGTCAGGCGGCGAGGTCAACCGGCGGATCAGCGAGGTCGGTGGCGAGGGTCTGCCAGCCA
>Ga0187892_10011803_pt1 | contig 10579 bp, 10 predicted proteins | sample MA1701073metaG_FD_139345 | JGI IMG/M metagenome (GOLD analysis project Ga0187892, IMG submission 139345) | Bio-ooze microbial communities from a basaltic lava cave in the Kipuka Kanohina Cave System on the Island of Hawaii, USA - MA170107-3 metaG ...
AAAGAGGGGGTAGCCGATTTGATCATGCTCATTGCGTGTGGGTTGCACAACCTGCGCGTGCGCTACCGGAAGCGGAGACTCAAACTGTGAGGCGAAAAGTTATTTCGAATAAAGTCTATTGACAGTGTTTTATCGGAGCGGCTAGGTGCTTGAAAAGAAAGATGCACCCTAGAGGATTTGAACCTCTGGCCTACAGATTCGTAGTGCGGCAATAGTCCCGTTAGTGAGTATCACTCACCGTTATATAGTGGTACGGGAGTGGACAAGAAGTCCTTGTCCTACGCACGTTTAGTAGCCATACGGAGGTAGTGTGTGATATAAGACTGTACGTCGTCAACTGGCAGCAAAACTGGCAGCAGATGCAGTCAACTGGCAGCAGAACTGGCAGCAAATTTCTCAGATGGCTCCTATGACCAAAGTGCCTTCACCAGCCGAAGCAGCGGAGCGATGGGACCAGAACACCACCAGATGGGCATTGAAGCGCGCTGCTCAAGGTCAGCTAGCGGAGTCCCCCCCGTCTGCACTGTGGGCTTTCGATCTTGACCTACGGAAAGTCTCCCGACGTTCCCGCAAGACCGCTACCGTTACCCTGGGACAGGTGCACTTACAGCATCTTGGGGTAGAGATAGGCGATCATCTCAAGATCATCCCTCAAAGGAATGGCACCTTGACGATTCGTAAAGCTACTGCCAACGATTTCCGTCAGTTGAATCCGTTCACACGTCTCACTGTGATTCCGAGCAAGAAGAGTAAAAAGGCAGCCTCCTGAGAGTCCGGCTGCCTCGGAGATAAATGGTATGAAACGTTGCGTTCATTGTAGGGGAGAGAACCGCGACCAAGCCCGGTTCTGTGGGCACTGCGGCAAGCCGTTTAGTGAACAGCCGCTTCCAGCGTCAACCACGACGCCTCCAGAAAAGCCCAGAAAATACTTCTTTGGCACCAGAAGCTACGCGGTCCTTACTGCTCTCGGATGGCTCACTCTCTTTACTCCCTTTGTAACGCTACGGGCTTGCGATACGCAGGTGACTTTGTGGGGAATGGACTTGCTATCGGACCCTTCTGAAGCCGGAAGAGAGTCCGTCTCGCGCAAGGATACACTGACGAAATCTACAATGCCTCCTGTGTCTCCCTTTGAGACCGCACTAAAAGAAATGCAGGCAGAGCAGGAGAAAAAGAGCCAAGAACAGGTTGAGGAGTTCAGGGAGGAACTCTATAAAGAAGCCCCCTTCTACCTTCGTTTTCTTCTCTCGATCGATCCGATACCGTTCGTAAGCTATCCGCTGTTGCTGTTTGCCGTGGGGCTTGCCTGGCTCCACTGGTACCGCCCTATCGACTGGCTATGTGTGACCGGCCTTATTGTCTGCCTTCACACCATTCTGAACATTAAGCTCCATAACCACCTTTTTACGACCCACACATTTCCCTTTGGCCTTGTCGAGATAAGTACAGGCTGGGGCCTTGTTGCTTTAAGTATTCTTTGGGGAGTGCTCTATGCTCTAAACCGTTTCCAGCGTTGGGCTGTGGTTTCGTGAGACTTCTAGATTGTTTCCTTTCTCCTCTGAGCTTCTCCGTATTTACAAGGCCGCTATAAACCAAGAAGGGGAGGAAGGAACAAGAGGAGAAAATCTCGGTCTCTCCTCTCTCTTCACTTTCTTCTTGCCCATTGTTGGCAGGTTCTACTCCCTGGAATCCATCATCAGTGCTTTGCTCTGCAAGCTGCTGACACAGGGGATGCCGATTACATGGCGTCAGCCGGTGAATTTTTTCAAACCGTAGTTCACATTCCTTTACCCACTTATTTTGCTCATGGGGCAAAATGCGTACCAAAAAGTGGCTCCGTTTGCGGCAGCCCCTCACGGAGTGGGGGCTCTGTAAATATCACAATCCGTGCTCTTCTTTCATTTTCGCTCTTCACTACTAGTGAATAGTAGAGAGACTGGCAGCGCAGAGGAGAGTGAGAGAATACTAGTGCGCAAACTATTGCAAGCGCTTGCAGATAGCGCTAACTGAAGCAAGCACGACCGGGACGCGCCGCACGCGGTCTTCACTGGGAGTAAGTTAAGTGGTTAAGACATTTCTTGTGATCGTTTCAAAGATTTCTACCGACCTTTGAAAACAAATTTTTCCCTCATCCACGGCGAGGATGATGCCAGAACAGGAGGCAAGGTGAATTGCTGAGGATGTCTCGTAGCTGCTTATAGTAGTAACCGATAGGCTACACGGTCGCACAAATCATGATCGGAAGCAAAGCCTTCTTGACTTCCGTGGGATTCTTCTTGACCTGGGCTAAGATGTCGTCAAGGAGTAGGGCGGCGTGTCCTGTTTCCTTAACGAGGGCCTGGCCGTCGTTAAGGTCGCGGACGATCCACACTGACATACCCAGCCGAGTAGAGCGAATGAGAAGACCTCGCCAGTCAGGAAAGACTTCTGTGGCAAGTGAGAGTGAAGAACACACAGAAGGAGTAGACTTCTGGTTCAGGAGGGTGATGATCTCTGCCTTGTGTCGCCGCAGTTCGTCCTTGAGTTCCTCGGACAGCGCCTCAGCGGGGCGGACCTTCAGCTTGCCCTCTGGAGTAGGGACCAACGAGACACCAATTTCCTGGCAGTGATGAATGAGTGTCTGAGCAGCCGTCATAGCTCCTCTTCCTTACCTTCGTTACGAGAAAGGGCCAAATCCAAGGGGCCAGAGTCTTGTTCCCGTGATGTTCCCAGACTCGCAAAGAGTGGCACTCCCTGGGAACAAGATGAACCCTCGTCTTTTCCAGGAGTTACACCGTTTTCAGGCATCTTGTTCCCATGTTCCCCGTATATAGTGGGAACATCGGGAACAAGATCGGAGAGAGCGTAGCGGTAGGGGTCAGCATGGCCGCCTTTGCCGCTCCGCTGGATCTTGCCCTCATCGACTAGGGCACGAAGTGCAAACCGCTTACGTTGCGTCTTGCCCTCCACTCCGCTGTCTATGTCCTTCTCGGTGACCGGCTCAGTCTGGGCAGTGAGGAACTCCAGAATCGCTTGTTTGCTCCGGTCCTCTTCCGCCTGCTCTTTACTCCCCCCTGTGGTGATGATCTTCGTATCAGGGTTAAAGAGCAGTATCGTCTCTTCCATCGGGGAGCCGTAGCGCTGGAAGGCTGTAAGGGTGCGTGCGGTTGCAGTCGCCTTGAGGAGCAGGCGAGTGTCCGGTGTTCCGCCGATGGCAGTGGACCCTAACAGGGCGTCCAACCCCTCACGTTCTCCCTTGCCGAGGTGGTGGGTGAACAAGATGTGGGCTCCGGTGTCCCGTGCTAAGGCAAGAAGCGGGTTCAGTGCCCTTGTTGTCTCGGCGTAGTCATTCACATCCTTCACGTGAAGAATCCGAAAAATCGTCTCTAAGATCACCAGCTTTGCGCCAGTGTTCTCTCTCTTGGCTCGGACCTGCTCTAACACATCGCGCGGAGCGCTGCTAAAGCAGAAGTGAAGAGGATCACTCTCTGTCATGCCCATAGCGTCCAGGTCCACCATTACCCCTTCTCTACTCTCCTCTGGAGCTACGTAAAGCACTGGGCCTTGCACGGTCTGACGCCCTAAAAAGGGTTCCCCACGGCAGACACACCGAGCCAAGTTCCGGGCCAGTGTGCTTTTGCCTACATGCATCTTCCCACCTAAAACAGACAGACTTTTCTCAGCAAGGAGTCCTTCAACGACGTAGTTGATTATTGCCTGTGTCTCCTTGCGCAGCTCAGCCAAAGTCAGCCATTGCATAACGCTGCGTCCCTCTGCCCGGTCAAGCGACGGCTGCAGCTGCCCGTCATCTGTACCCCACGGCGTGCGTTCTACCATCTCTAACAACTCCTCTTTCGTGCCTCCAGCGTTCAACCAGTCCGACACATCCCCATGTTCATTTAGTCCAGGGAGACGGACAACCTTGACGGCGGTCGCCACACCGACAAGCGAACGGGCCACATCCTGAGCGTACCGTTTCCCCTCTGCATCATTGTCAGGCAGGATCACTACTCGTTTACCCTTCAGAGACTGTGCATACCCCACTCGCCAGTTCTTCGCTCCCATCGGGGAGGTGGTAGCGGGGATGCCGAGCGACCACAGCCGGTCAGCATCTTTTTCTCCTTCGACTATGTAGACGGTAGGCTTTGGGAGGATCTCAGGCAGGCGATAGAGCACGCGCGGCACTCCTTTCAGGTTCCAGAGCCATCTGCCTTTGCCGTCCGGCTGGCGGTAGGCAAAGCCTTTCGGATCGAAGCGGACAGTCTGGAAGAGCAGTTGTCCCTCTTCATCGCGGTAGTCATAGGTTTTGACGATCTTCCGCTTACCTGTTAGCAGGCTTTCCTGCACTACACGCGGAGTGAGGGACCGATCATAACTAGAACGACCGTCACGGGGCATAGCGTTTCCTCTCCGCTATGGTCTTCTGCCGTTGCTTCCCACAGTTCCCACAGGTGAAGCGCCAAGTAATCGCTGTGGGTCTCTTCCGTAAAATGTCTGCACGCCACGACTGCTCACCGCAACTGCACCAGTTGTTACTCGTCCATCGAGAAATCACGTCTGCGCCCTCTGTTGCTGCTTCTGACCTGGTAGGGCTCGATGTTGCGACTCGAACCACGCCAGCACCTCAGGGAGCCGAAAGCGCAGCAGGCGACCGAAATGCAGCGCGGGTAGTCCCTGTTTCCGCCAGAGCCTGACGGCAGGTACGCTACACCGCAACACTCCAGCCAACTCTTTTTCGGTGAGAAATATCTGTCCCTCCATATCTCCTCCTTTGAGTGGTAACAGGCTTAATGTGCAGTGGTTCCTATCTGATGTCAAGCCCTACGAAGGACATAATCTCTTGTAATACCGCGTATATACTGAAGTACGTCTATTTACATTGACAATGAAGTGATACTGAAATATAACTTGTATCACTATGGAATATCGAGATGATAGACAGGAAACGGCAGCTCTCTTTGCTGAACTGGTGAACAGTAAGGACGAGAATGACATGAGCCCAGAACAGCTACGGCACTTTGCTGAGGACCTCAAGCAGTTGCTGTCTCCGAAGTATCAAGCCGAGTTCACTCCTGAAGCGGTGCAGGCCTCTCCGCATAATTCCTTAGTGAATCGTGAACGCGACCTGATCCGATCGGTACAGCTAAACACTCGCCGGTGGCTTCCTCATCTACTGGAGGGGAAGGGGGTCACCTTAGATCGACCTCACTCCTCAGTCGTGTACCGGCTGAAGGGAAGCAGGATGGTAGAGGAACTTCAGCCTCCGCGGAGCAAAGACGAAGAAATCAGCAAGAAACTGTTCGACCTCCTCAAGGAGAAACGTTTTCCCTTCGGTCTCTGCATCGTGTGTCACAAAGTGTTTGTCCAGTCGAACAAGGGGAAATCGCGGCGCTACTGCTCAGAGCCGTGCAAGGCGAAAGGCGTGCCCTCAGCAGCCAAGCGAACGGAGTACGTCCGCGAACAGCGCCAGAAGCAAAGACGGCAGGAACTGCGCATGGTCAAGGATATTCTCCGAAAATGGACCGAAGGGGAGCGATGGCAGAAGCTCCAGAAAGCGTTTCCCAAGAAGACACGTAGGCAACTACTGTACCTGATGAAAAAAGCCCAACAGAAACAGAAGAAGGAGGGGTAGCGATGAACACTCTACAAGATGTGATACAAGACCTTGAACAACAAACCCCGGAAATCATAAAGGACTTCGTGGAAGCCGCCAGGCGCACGGTAGCGACAAATGGGAAGCCGCCGCGTCCTCAGCCGACCAAGAGGACAGACAAAGGACTCTTCAAGCGGGGTGATGTGTGGTACATCCGCTACCCTATCTCTGGAGGAAAGCGGAAGTGGGAAGCGATCGGTCCAAGCAAACGGCAAGCTGAGTTAGTCCTTGCCAAGCGGAAAATTGAGATCAAGGAAGGGCAATACTTTCCCACGTCCAAGGGGCGGAAATGGACGTACAGCCAGTTACTAGAGCGTTACCTGAAATATGCCGAAGTGACGAAGAAGCCCAAAACGGTCAAGACGGATCTCACGTGGGCCAAGAGCTTGCGGAAAGCATTCGGAGACGTGCTGCTCAAGGATATTTCCCCCCAAAAGGTGAACGCCTATATGGAAGGGAAACTCGCCTCTGGGTTAGCCCCGGCTACCGTTCTTCATCATCTCGCTCTCCTCAAGCACTCTTTCACTATGGCCGTGAAGTGGGAACTACTTCCCATCAACCCGCTTCGAGACGTGCGTCTCCCTGTGAAGGTAAACAACGCCAGGATACGCTATCTCACTCATCAGGAGATGGAACGCTTGCTAGCAGTTTGCCCTCTACACTTGAAGCGCATTGTCCTCACCGCACTCCACACAGGCATGCGAAAAGGGGAGATTGTCACCCTGAGGTGGGATCAAGTGAACCTTGGCCGACGTTTCGTTCTGTTGATCGATACCAAGAATGGAGAGAAGAGAAGCGTTTCTCTCAATAGTACGATGGTAGGCTTGCTTAAGGAGATTCAGGCTGAACAAGAGCGAGCCCATCTCGCAAGTCCTTGGGTCTTTCCTAATCCCCTCACCAGAAAACCCTATCGCCCTGATTTCGATTCCGCATGGTACAGAGCATTGCAAAGGGCAGGAATTGAGAATTTCCACTTCCAAGATCTTCGTCACACCTTTGCCAGCTACCTGCGTATGGCAGGGGAAGACTTGCTCACTATTCAAGAAAGTCTTGGCCACAAGGACATCAAGATGACTGCACGCTATGCCCACATCTCCCCTGCTCATCGTTTGGCCGCTGTCGAGCGCCTAGAGAAAGCCTATGGCCAAAGAACGGACGCAGAGCATGGGAAAAATCTAGCCGCAATGCCACTTGCTGCTATGGACTGGCAGCAAAACCGGCAGCAAGCACGGGAAACGGTGTTATCACTTAACGGCTAAGTGCTTGAAAAGAAAGATGCACCCTAGAGGATTTGAACCTCTGGCCTACAGATTCGTAGTCTGCCGCTCTATCCGGACTGAGCTAAGGGTGCATAGGAAAATCAATCACTTACAAGGCAGATGGTGCAAAAGAGAAAGTCATGTGTGCACCATGTAGGAAAATGTTTCATCGAGACCCTCTCTGTAGCATGGTCGGAGGGGTGCCAGCAACTACCTCTTTTAAGTTATCCTCACCGGGATTGTTGTACCCCTGAAAGACAAAGCAAACGTCTTGTGTCCAATAATGGCCATGACCCGCTTGTAGTCCCATCCTTCTCGAACCTTCCGTGTCACGAAGGTATGCCATAGGTCACGAAAGCGAAAATCGCCCAGTCCAGCCTTTTTACACGCCATGTGGAAGGCTCGTTTCCATCCCTCACTCATGGCTCTGTCGCCCCACGTAAAGACGTGGCTGCCGATGGGAGACACCTTGCTCTCACGCTGCTCCTTGCGAATCCGCTCCAAAACCTCTCGTAAAACCGGAGAAATCAGAATGGCGCGTTTCTCGCTGGCCTTCGTATCTACTACCATTAACCGAAGGAGAAATTGTTAGCCGCGTAAACGATCGGACACTACTATCAGCCTGACAACGAGAACATTACTCATATTCTGTAAGATTAAGTCTCGACTTTTGCAGCAATCCGAAAATGCCCTTACTGCTTCTCCTCCCCGGGACAGCGCCCCAGCGAGCTTCCATGCTGTGCGTGATAGTACAGCACGTCGTCCTCAGTCAAGAGTCCATCGGGCACACCGTACCTCGGACTCCGCAGATCACTGGCACCGGTCAGATCCGTCACTAACATATTGCCGCCCTCATACTGCGCCAGGAAGTACGTATAGTCGGCCGCATCGACCACCCCATTGGGCATCCCCCACTTTGGATCACGAGGATCGGTACTTCCTGTCAGATCCACCAGACAGTCTAGCGTCCCCCCTGCTTCGTCGATCGGCTCTGGTGCATAGTTCGTCCACCCAGGTCCCGTCATCCACTTGGCATCAAAGTTCGTGCGTGACCGTGCTAGCACGAACCGCCTCCCGGCACGCATTCCCGCCACATACGACTTCGGTGCATCCATCCAACGACGTAACTGTGTGTTGTATGTGAACTCGCGCACGCCCCCGTCCTCGACCACTACTAAGTTCCCAGATTCGCTGACCTGCAGGCTCGTCGGGCTATCCACCCCTGGGAGCGTAATCGCCTGTTCCGTCTGCCACCGTTTGTCACTCCCTGCAATCTGGCTTAACTTATAGAGCGAACGTGACTTCGTGCTCGCCATCCACACGTGCTTGGCTACCGAGCTGTTCGCCATCAGCACCTCCCCGACGAACTTGACCTCCTGTGGCAGGGCACGATCACGCACCGACGATAGATCCCGCGAGAACGTCAGCAGCCGCCGCCTTCCGGCCAAGAGCAGCGTCACTTCGTCCGTTGTGTCATCATACACCATCGCGTCCGGTATTACCCCCTGCAAGTCGAACATGCTGAGCACCACCGGGCGATCGCTGTTCTGCATGGCATCGATCCGTGTCAGCAAGCCATCGTTCACCAGATACAACTCGCCATGCGGCCCAAACACGATCGGTGTCCGCCTGCGCAGGCGCATGATCTCCTGCAGATGCTCGAGTCGCAGATCGTACTTATACAGTACTGCTGCATCGTCCTGCGTCTGCGTCGTTGCATAGAATACCTTAGAGAGTAGCGGATGAAACTCGAACCAATCAAACACTTCGCCGTCTGGAGCATCCTCTGCCAGATCCTGTCCCTCTTTCCCCTCATCCAGCACACTTGGCACATCGACCTCGAGGGTGTCCCACTGATCATCCGTCGTCAGCACCACCTGGGGCGTTATCGTCATGAACGAATCAAGAAACCGCTGCTCCGCCTCATCCTCATACTTTAAGAACCGCCACATGGTCCCCGATATGCCTACGCCAGGAATGAGTGATGCCCAAAGGTCGTTGACTTCCTCCATCTCCGAGTGCTGGCTGGTGAACTCGGACTGCTCTGTCTGGCTCTCCGAGTTCTTCGTGCTGGGGTTGCGCCACCATAGGGTGGGTGCATTTCCACATCCATCTTCGATCCGATGTAACGCCACAATGTGGCCACCGGTCCGTTCCCAATGGCTGGCACTGTTGCGCTTATACCGCCCCAACGTCATACTCACCAACCCACCGCCGTCCAGTGCGTCGTACAACATTTCCGGCGTCGGATACAGCCCGGCGACTGCCACGTTTTCCGTCACTGTGAATGCCCCGGGCACGGTCGCCTGTAAGTGACTCAAGGTCCCGAGGTACTGGCCTAGCGTCGTCCCGTCTTCCGCATCGGTGTTCATCAACTCACCGATATTTGCGATCCGGTTCGTCACAAAGTTGTAGTTGTCCTGCGATTGCCAATCTCTCGGGCCATCCAGGACCTCCGGCAACCCATGATTCGCGATGTACGCAAACCAGTCCGTTGCCGACGCTGGAACACAATACATTTTCCCGTCATTTGGCAGCCCGGGCACCCCGGGTGCTTGCGCACGCTTCTGATCAAAATCTGGTACACCTGGAATGTTGACGTTACACTGCTGACCTCGCGCATCCCCACTCATGAACGTGACAAGAGCCAGCGCCAGCGCAGCTACCCCTGATACCAATTTCCTCACCGTCCTTACAGCCCCAGTTCGCGGATTTAACGTGTTCCACATAAGATAGGTCTCCCTTTTCTCCTCTTCACAACAAACAGTATCTTCAGAAAAAAAGATGAGACGTTCCGCGATTTTATTATATGTACTGTAGCCAAACCCGTAGTGGCGGCATGATCCATAAGGAGGCTTCCCTGAAAAGATCAGCTCAGACAGCAATGCTGATAGGGAACGAGTTAGACCAGTGCTGGATGCGCGGCAAGGAGAATAATCGACGGTTGCTTGCTACGATGGGAGTGGCGGTGCAGATGCATAAATATCGAACGTGGCAACAGAACCGCTCTCCTTGGGCCATCAAGCCCGAAGTGCTCGGTCGTTAGAAAGGAGCGGGCGGCACCATATGGGAAAATTCCCCCATCAATGAGTTACAATGGGAATTATAGGAAACATGAGAGCAAAGAGAAAGAGTATGGTTTCTCAAAGAAAAACGGGAAGTCACCATAAACTCTCCGCCTTCGTTAGAGTTTCAATATCACTACCTGTCCATATTTGTAGTCTGCCGCTCTATCCGGACTGAGCTAAGAGCGCATGGGCAATAAGCAGGGGGAAAACTAAGGGGCAAGCTTCACCCGAAAATGGAGTATGGGAATCTTGCCATGCCACAACGGAGTGCGCAACCACACTTTGTCATCGCAACCACTGCCCGGTTTTTCTGTTTTGTTGTATCACGACCATTCTCTAGACTTGACTGGGCTCTATTTCCGGTTGAGGATCAGAGGAAATCGCAATGCTACTCTGCTCCTCATGGGAGGTATCTCATGCAACGCTTTTCAGTCGCCATCCGTTTATTTTTTCTGATCGTGGGGGGTGTTCTCTCCTTTGGTAACTCCGTACAAGCGACGAGTGTTACTGAAGTGAGTTTTTCCGATTTGGTACAGCGTGCTGAGGTCATTGCTGTCGGCACGGTATCTGAGATCAAGGAGGAGTGGGACGAGACCCGTAAAGCTCCTCTTACCCTCGTG
>Ga0187892_10011805_pt1 | contig 10576 bp, 6 predicted proteins | sample MA1701073metaG_FD_139345 | JGI IMG/M metagenome (GOLD analysis project Ga0187892, IMG submission 139345) | Bio-ooze microbial communities from a basaltic lava cave in the Kipuka Kanohina Cave System on the Island of Hawaii, USA - MA170107-3 metaG ...
CAGACCTGCCATCGGCGCTTTCAGCAGTGGTGCCGAGATGGAACGCTGGAGCGGATCCTGCTGACGCTCGCGGCGGATCTGCGCGAGCGGGGCGGGATCGACCTATCGGAAGCGTTCATCGACGGCACCTTTGCAGGGGCCAAAAAGGGGGCTCTCTCGTCGGAAAAACCAAGCGCGGCAAGAGGACCAAGATCATGGCCGTTGCAGACCGCGGTGGTCTTCCTGTCGCCGTTTGCATCGCAAGTGCTTCGCCGCACGAAGTCACGCTCGTCGAGAAGACGCTCTCGGAGCGATTCCTCCAGGAGCTCCCCGAGCGATTGATCGGAGACCGCGCCTACGACAGCGATGGCCTGGACGTGAAGCTCGCCGAGCGCGGGATCGAGATGATCGCGCCGCCGAGTCCGACACGGAAGCGGATCACCCAGGACGGTCGCCCGCTACGCCGCTATCGCCGGCGCTGGCGCGTCGAGCGACTCTTCGCCTGGCTGGGAAACTTCCGACGCCTGGTGACCCGCTATGAACGCCGAGCCGAGAACTTCCTCGGCTTCGTCCACCTCGGATGCATCTGCATCCTGCTCAGGCAATTTTGAGATGGCTTCTAGCCGCTACGGCTGCAGCACCACCTTCAGCACGTTCTCCTTGTGGTGCGCGAAGATGTCGTAGCCGCGCGGGCCGTCGGAGAGGGGCAGGCGGTGGCTGATGATCACGGTCGGGTCGAGCCGCGCTTCTTCGATCAACGGGAGCAGGCGCGGGATCTGGTTCTGCGGGTTCACGAGGCCCGTCTTGAGCGACAGGTTCTTCATGAACATGAGGAACCAGGGCAGGGTGGCGGTGGGCTCGGTCAGCACGCCGATCACCGCGATGCGGCCGCCGGGGCGCGTGATCATGGCGGCCTGCGTGATCAGGTCGGCGCGGCCGACGGCCTCGATCGAGGCGTCGGCGCCCAGGCCGTGCGTGAGCTCGAGCACGCGCTCGCCCAGGTTCTCGCGGCCAGAGTTCACGGTCTCGCAGCCGAGCTGGGCGGCGCGCGCGAGGCGCTGGTCGTCCAGGTCGACCGCGATCACGCGCGACGCGCCGCGGAGCAGCGCGCTCATCTGCGCGAACATGCCGACCGGGCCGCAGCCGAACACGACCACCGAGTCGCCGGGCGCGACCTCGGCCATCTCCGCGCCCATGTAGCCGGTGGGCAGGATGTCGGTCAGGAACAGCGCCTGCTCGTCCGAGAGCTCGGCGGGTACGCGAAACAGGTTGGTGTCGGCGAAGGGGACGCGCACGGCTTCGGCCTGGCCGCCCTGGAGCCCCGTCGAGAAGCCGAACACGTTGCTCGCGCCGCCGCCCTTGGTCATGGTGATGCAGCCGCTGTACACGCCGCGCCGGCACATCGCGCAGTCGCCGCAGCCAACCGTGCACGAGGCGAGCACGCGGTCGCCTCGCTTGTATCCGCGCACGCCACGGCCCGTCTCCTCGACCACGCCGAGGAACTCGTGGCCGACCGCGAACCCCTCCGTGATCTCGATCGCGCCGCTGAGCCCGCCGTGCCAGAGGTGCAGGTCGGAGCCGCAGATCGCCGTGCGCGAGACGCGGATGATCGCGTCGCAGTCGCCCTCGAGCTTCGGGTCGGCGGTCTGCTCGTACCGGAAGTCCTCTTTGCCGTGGTAGACGATCGCTTTCATGCGGCTGGCTCCTAGGGCGGCGACGCCCGTGGGCATTCTGGACGAGACGCGCAGCGCCTTCCACCGCTCGGGCCTTCGCTCGCCGCGTGGTAGCATGCGCCTCGAAGCGCCCCGGAGGTCCCATGGCTCGCCGCTGGCTCGGCTTGCTCGTGTCACTCGTGCTGGTCGGGTCTGCAGGTCCCGCTTCCGCCCAGGTCGATCTCGACGCCTGGCGCCGCGGCGTGGCGGGCTGCCCGGAGCTCGCGGCGGATCCGTCGGTCGGGAACCTCGGCGCATTTCTGTGTCAGCCGCAGGATCGGACGATCCTGGACGCGCCCATCAATCAGACCGGGAACAAGTTCTGGGAAGTGCGCGCGGGCACGTTCCATCCCTTTACGCGCCCGAGCCTGCTCGGTTCGGCGCGCGGGGCGCTCGGCGACGCCGAGTTCACCCGCCTGCAAGACCTCTTGCTCGACGGCGCGGTGCTGTCGCGCTCGCTCGAGGCCTGGCGGCTGACGCTGCTCGCCGAGGGGGATGCGGCGGGCGCGGCGGCGATCCTCGGCTCACCGGACGAGGTGTTCGACGCGAACATCCCCGCGCTGCTCGCGACGCGGCCCGATCGCGATCGGTACGCCGACTGGCGCGCGGGGCTGCTGCACTCGCTGGGCGCGCGCGACAGCGTGAGTCACTGGGATCCGGGGTTCGGAGAGACGGTCCTCGTTGACGTCCAGGGAGTTCCGAGCGTCTGGGACGCGGAGGGGCTCCCTGTCTTCACGTCGACGAACGCCCGCAACCGCGCCAACCCGAACTTCCTCGGGCCGGACGGGATCGTCGATACCGCGGATGATCTGCCCTTCCTCGTCAACAACGCCGACGCCCAGGCGGCCGGCTATGTGCTCGCCGCGCCGGTCTCGGACGCCGACGCGAACTTCGCGAGCACCTTTGGCAGGAACACACCCGGAGTCAGCCAGATCCGGCCGGTCTACGCGCTCTCGGCGCAGCGCGTGGTTCCCAGGACTGATGGATCCGGCATGCGGGTCGTCGAGCTGTACGGCGTATACAGCGACAGCTATCTGATCTCGAATGGATGCTTCCGGCTAGGTGGGATCTACAGCTCGCTCACCGACACCTGCTCGAGCGGCCCGGATGACTTGACTGAGCAGGCTCTGGCGATCGGCTGCGGCGCGGTTCCGAACGCGAGAATTGTCGCCTTCCACATCGGGGCGAACGCGGATGGACACTGCATCGAGGTGAACACGACCTCGCGCACTGTGCGGCCGGGTGGCGGCGCCCCGAGGCCTTCGCTGTACCCGTTCGAGCTATTGGCGCTGCTCGGCGATCTCGACGCGCGGCCGGGCGAGGCCGTGCTCGAGCCCGTGGACTTGACTGATCTGCGCGTCGTCGCCGACTTCGGCGCGCTCTCGACCCCGCCGGCGCGGCCACGTACGGAGAGCGGGAACGTCTCGTTCCCGGCCGTCATGCCGGAGTTCCGCCGTCGCGTCGACCTCCAGACGGGAGCACCGCTCGGCCCGCACGGCTCGACCTGCCGCATCCGAACGGACGCGTCGCTCGTACCGGTGGGTCCGAACGGGGTCCCGGGCGACGGTGACGACGTCTTCCCGAGCGCGACGCACTGCGCGCTCTGGTCCGAGCCCGACAGCGCGGACGCGCACTCGCTCTTCCTGCCTGCGGACGTGGCCCTCCGCCACTCGGTGAATCACGCGCTCTTCCACACGCTGTGCACGCTGTCGTTCGACCCAGACGCAGGGCTCTGCCGCCTCGATGCTCTGAACCATCCGCCGCAGTTCGGGTTGCTGTCTTACATCCTGTCGGGCCTCGGTGCGCTCAGCTCGGTGGTCCTGGACGGAGTCGATACGATCGTGCCCGTCCAAGCGGACGGATCGACGACCGTCGTTCAGCGCGGGTCTCTGGTCGTCACGAGCACGCTCACGTTGCCGGTGGAGCCGCTGGCGTTGCAGGACCCGCAGTTTCAGGACCTCGGGCGGAGCCTGCGACCCGCGTCGGCGGCGTTGCTCGGCTGCGGTCCAGCGTACGCCTCGCCGTGTAGCCTCGGCCAGGCGCAGGCGTGGCTCAGTGACCCGGCGATCCGGGCGGCCCTGACGCGCGACCCTGCAGTGGGTCCGAGCCCGAGCGGCGGCATCGACTTGCTCAACGCCGACGCGTTCGCGCTGGTGCAGGAGTTCGTGCTGGTGAAGGCGCAGAAGGCGGGCACGTTGGTCGCGACCGGGCGCGACGACTCCGGTGATCTCGTGTTCCTGCCGGGCGTGAACTTCAGCCGCACCGGCCAGCAGGCGCTCGACGTCGACGCGGACTTCGATCGGCAGGGTCAGCTCCAGATCTCGCTGCCGTTCACGCCTCTCGAGCCGGGCGAGACACTGGCCCTGACACCGGACGACGTCGTCGATCTCGGCGCCGCCGGTCGCGCGGCCTACCAGATCCAGCCCGGAGATCTCCGCGAAGCCGATGGCTGGGTGGAGCCGATGCCCTGGACGGTGAACCAGGACATGCTCGACCGATTCGGCGCGGTCGTGTTCAACGCGGATGCGAACAATCCCCTCGACCTCGACTTGCCGGCCAACGACTGGAACCTGATCGACGGCGGCGGCTCGGCGGCGTATTCGAACGTCGACGGCGAGTACTGCGCGCGCTGGATGAACGACCAGCCGCCCAGCCCGAACGCCGGGGTGGACGTCATGACGCCGTTCAACCTCGGCTGCACCGCGGTCGAGACCGTGTCGGCGAACCTCGAGCGTCTGATCATCGGCGACGAGCTGATCGGCCAGGACCGCAAGTTCGATGCGCCGGAGAGCCTCGCCGAGCTGGTCGCGTTGCTCGACGGCGATCCGACGAACAATACGACCGCCGACCCGATCTCAGGACCGGACGGCATCTTCGCGCGCAACCAGTTCGTGCTCGACGACGAGGAGATGGATTTCGAGGTCGTGGCCGGTCCTTCTTTCTCAGCCGGCGACTTCAGCGTCGTCCCGGTGCCCGTGGTCGACGGCCAGGATCCGAAGGTCACCGCCGCCGAGCTCCTCGACGCGTACGATCCCGCGACGAGCTGCGCGACGTCCTTCTGCTACCTCGGCGTGGACAACGTCCTGGTCGATCCCGACGACGCGCGGGCGCCCGAGGGACGTTCGCTGATCCTCGCCATGCCGATCGGCGCGCCGATCGACGTGGTCGTGCCCGTGGATCCCAACGACCCGAGCTCCGACTACACCGTCGTGGGTGACACCAAGCTGAACCTCGCAGCGCTGCAGTTCTTCGACCTCCCCACGCTGCGCCGGGTGCTCGCGCGCCGCGTGGTGCTGTTCGACACTCCGGCGGGCCCGCAGCATCTGCTGCTGAGCCTCGCGCAGCGCGACGCGCTGTTCGGCGCGCTCGGCAGCCAGACGAACCGGGGCCGCGACATGGACTCCGACGGGAGCGCCGACCTCGACCGCAACCGCGACGCGATCTGGGACGGCCAGGACGACCACCTGACCGGTCCGGGAACCGACGACTCACTCCTGTGCGGGAGCGGCGTGCCCGGCGACATCCTGCAGGACGGCGTGCAGTACAGCCCCTACCGCGCCGACGAGCGGCCCGGCACGCCGGCCTTCGCCGCCGCCTTCCCCGACGGCCTGCCGCCGCGCTCGCCGGTGTTCTGCCGCGAGATCGCGGCGCTGCTCGGCCTGATCGGCCCGCTGCCCGACGCCGTCGCCGGCCAGAGCGACGCATTTCTGTGGCACGGCGGCCAGGGCGCGCCCGGCACGGATGACGACTCCGACGGCTTCCCGGACGTGGTCGACAACTGCGCGACGATCGCGAACGCCGGGCAGGAGGACTTCGACACGGACGGCGTCGGCGACGTGTGCGACAACTGCGCCGCGTTCCCGAACTCGCGCGTCGCGGACGACTTCCTGAGCGAGCACCCGTGGGCGACGCTCACGGGCGGACAGCGCGACGACGACCGCGACGGGATCGGCAACGTGTGCGATGCCGACTTCACGCCGGCGATCGGCGCCGTGGTCGGCGGCTTGGATCTGGGCAGGCTGCGCGTCAGTGTCGGGCGCGCGCGTTCGTCGAGCACGTGCGGCCCCACGGGCGACCAGCCCTGCGCGCCGTTCGACCTCGACGGCACGAGCGAGCAGATCGATGGCGACGACCTGGCGCGCTTCCGCGAGCTCGTCGGGCAGCCCGCGGGCCCGACCTGCCCGTCGTGCCCGCTCACCTGCACGAGCGGCCAGCCGGAGAACTGCAACTAGGTGGACGAACCGCGCCCAGGACCGCGCCGCCGCGCGGGCGTTCTGCGCCAGCTCTCGCACCTCGGCTTCTCCGCGCTGGTGCCGGTCTCGACCTGGCGTCGCGACCGGCCGTGGACGATCGCGAGCGTCCAGTGGTTCCTGTTCTTCACCATCTTCCCGCTCTTCCTGGTGGCGTGGACCGCGCTCGCCGGCTCGCAGTTCAGCGACGTCGCGTGGTTGTACGGCGTCTACTTCGCGACCATGTGGGGGCTCGTGCTCTGGCTGTTCGTGCGGCCGGAGAAGATCGGCCTGCTCGACGTGGCGCGCGTGTCGCTGTTCACCGCGGTCACGGGCGTGCTGATCGTCCTCTACCTGTATCAGCTCCCCGGCGTGTCCTCGGTGATCGCGGCGACCCGCCAGCCGTCGCTGTTCGTGCGGCTGCTCGCGTACGTGTTCGGCGTGGGCGTGCTCGAGGAGCTGGTGAAGGTGCTCCCGATCCTGTGGATCTTCGTGCGCAACCGCGAGCCGGGTACGATCCGCGAGATCACCTACCTCGGCTGCGTGTCGGGCTTCGCGTTCGGCGTGTCCGAGGCGGTCGCGTACTCGATGTTCTTCGCGCAGGGCGTCGCGCGCGGCGACCTGCCGCTCGGCGCGTTCGTCGTCGCGCAGCTCACGCGCCTGATCACGCTGCCGCTCCTGCACGCGGTGTTCTCGGGCGTCGCGGCGCAGTTCATCGCGCTCGGCGTCGAGACCCCGGCGCTGCGGCGCTCGCTGATCCTGGTCGGGATCGGCGTGGCCGCGCTGAGCCACGGCCTCTACAACACCTTCTCGGGCACCGCCGTCGGCTTCGTGCTCGCGATCGGCGCGGTGCTGCTCTTCATCGCCTACGTGCGCAGCGTCGAGGTGATGCGCGTCGCCGTGCGCGCGACCGCGCGCGAGCTGGAGTCATGACTGGTTGACTTCGCTCGCCTTCGGCTCGCTGCGCGCGCCACTGCGTGGCGCTTGCGGGCGCGGCCGCGGGCGTCCGCGGACCGCGCCCGTCTCCAACTCCGCGCCTCTTGTCGGCGCGGCAACTATCGCCCGCGGAACACCGGGGCGCGCTTCTCCAGGAAGGACTTCACGCCTTCGCGGTGGTCCTCGGTCTGGAACAGCACGCCGAGCGTCTGGCTCACCCAGCCGCCGAGCTCGTGCGGGTCGGAGAGGCGCGCGCGGCGCAGGCCTTCCTTCATCGAGCGCAGCGCCAGCGGCGGATTCGCGGCGATCTTCGCGCACAGGGCGCGCGCCGCCGGCAGCAGGCTCTCGTGCGGCACGACCTGCGAGACGAGCCCGATGCGCTCGGCCTCCTTGGCGTCGATCACGTCGCCGGTGAAGAGCAGCTCGGCGGCCTTCGAGGGGCCGACCACCTGCGGCAGGCGCAGAAGTCCGCCGATGTCCGACACCAGCCCGCGCTTGATGAACAGCTCCGCGAAGCGCGCGCGCTCCGAGGCGATCCGGATGTCGCAGAACAGTGTCAGGTCCATGCCCCAGCCGACCGCGGGGCCGTTCACGGCGGCGACCACCGGGCGGTCGCACTCCAGCACCGCGATCGCTGCGGGCGTCGCGCGCGGGCGCACCTGGCGCAGCTGCGTGACGGTCGCCTCGCGCGCGGGCCCGGCCATGATCTCCTTCACGTCGTCGCCGCTGCAGAACGACGGGTCGGCGCCGGTGAGCAGCACGCAGCGCACCTCGGGATCCGCCTGCGCCTGCCGGAACGCCGCCTCGAGCTGGCGGTAGGCCTCGGGGTTCAGCGCGTTGCGGCTCTCGGGCCGGTCGATCGTCACCTGGGCCACGTGTTCGTGCAGCTCGTAGCGGACCAGCTCGCTCAAGAACCCGCCTCCTGCGTTGCTTGCGTCGGCCGAGTCTACACGCGTCGCGAGCGTCGCGGCGAGTCGCGGCCCGCCGGTCAAGGCGCCCGGCGCAGCGGCCGATGGGCGCAGCGGACGGAGACGGATGCTCGCGTTCACGGCGCTTCAGCTACTGGCCTGCGCGGCCCTGCTGGTCTCCGCGACCACGATCGTGGTGCGCGATCCGCACGACTCCGGCAACCGCCAGGCGGGCGTGCTGATCTACTGCGGCGCGTTCTGGGCGCTCTGCCAGCTGCTCTGGAACACTGCCGAGACGGCGGAGGAGGCGCTCTGGCTGGTGAAGCTCTCCGCGCTGGGCTGGGTCGGCATCGGCCCGCTGACCGCGCGCTTCATCACCACCGTCACGCGCGTGAACGTGCCGCGCCTACAGCGCTCGTTGCGGGTCTACTTCGGCTTCGCCGGTCTGTTCCTGCTGCTCACCTGGTTCACGCCCTGGATCCACACCGGCGTGGAGCGGCAGAGCTGGGGCTGGAGCTACGGCCTGGGGCCGCTCTACCCGGTGTTCTTCGCGGTCACGGTCGGGTCGCTCCTGTCCGGCGTCTCGGTGGCCGCGCGCGCCTACCGCGAGACGCGGCTCGAGGCGATGCGCAGCCAGGCCAACTGGATCGCCTTCGGCATCCTCCAGCTCTTGCTGGTCGGCTCGATCAGCGACGGCGTGCTGCCGTTCTTCGGCGTGCCCGTGCCGCAGCTCGCAATCTTCTCCTACGCGCTGACGGGCGTGCTGCTCGCGCTCTCGCTGCACCGCTTCGGCTACTCCATCCTGTCGCCCGGCACGTTCTCGCGCGAGATCAGCGAGGCGATGAGCGAGGGACTGCTCCTGCTGCGCATGGACGGGCAGGTGCGCTCGGTGAACGCCGGCCTCGCCCGGATCGCGGGCCGGCCGCGCGAGCAGCTCGAGGGCGGCCACGTGGGCGAGATCCTGCGCCTGCCGCGCCTCGATCCCCCGCGCGAGCTGCGCGAGCAGCGCGGCCTGCTGATCGGCCCCGACGACCAACTCATCCCGGTGTCGGTCACGGCGTCGCTCCTGCGCGACGGCCGCGGCGCCGAGGGCGGGCTGGCGGTGATCGTGCGCGACCTGCGCGAGATCGAGGCGCTGCAGAGCCGGATCCTCCTGTCCGGGCGCATGGCCGCGGTGGGCCAGCTCGCCGCGGGCGTCGCGCACGAGGTCAACAACCCGGCGGCCTACGTGCGCACGAACATGCTCCTCCTGCGCGAGTACTGGCAGAACGTGAGCGAGCTGCTCGAGAAGCACGGGCTCGAGCGCGGCGGGGACGCACACCTCTCGTTCTCCGACGGAGGCGAGCTGATCGACGAGTCGCTCGAGGGCATCGAGCGCATCACCGCGATCGTCGACCAGATCCGCCGCTTCTCGCACGCCAAGTCCGGCGAGCTCGAGCGCGCGGAGCTCCACCTCTTGCTCGAGTCCGTCGCGCGCATGGCGCGGCCGAGGCTCTCCGCCGGCGTGCGCATCGAGCGGCGCTTCGGCTCCGTCCCGGCCATCGAGTGCGCGCCGCGCGAGCTCGAGCAGGTGCTCCTGAACCTCCTGCTGAACGCGGCCGACGCGATCGGCGAGCGCGGCACGATCCGGCTCGCGACCAGCGCCTCCGGCGGCCGCGCCCGCATCGACGTCGAAGACGACGGCTGCGGCATCGCGCCCGAGGCGCTGGAGCGCGTCTTCGACCCGTTCTTCACCACCAAGCCGGTGGGGCAGGGCACGGGCCTCGGGCTGTCGATCTCGTACGAGATCGTGAAGAGACACGGTGGGGAGATCACGGTGAGGTCGGAGATCGGACGCGGCAGCGTGTTCAGCGTGTTCCTTCCTCTGCCTCCCAGAACTTGAGTTGTGCTCTCGAGCTTGGGTCTGGCACGGGGTGTGCTCCGTGAGCCGGCGTGTCGGCTTCGACCAACCTGTTCTGCCCGCCCTTCTGCCCCGCGCCGCGGTGCCGCTTCCACGTCGATTCGCGGGGTTGGCGCTTCAAGCGGAAGGGCTTCTACACGCGACGCGCCGCCCCCCGACGCATTCCGAGGTTTCTCTGCCTTCACTGCCGCCGGTCCTTCAGTTCACAGACCTTCTCCAGCACGTACTTTCTCAAGCGCCCCGAGCTTCTCGAGCCTCTGTTCCTCCGTCTGGTCGCCTGCTCCGGCTACCGCCAAATCGCGCGCGCGCTCGGCGTCTCGCCTACCACGGTGCTGCGTCAGACCATCCGCCTCGGCCGGCACTGCCTGCTCTTTCATGAACGGCTACGGCCCCAAGGACCGCTGCGCGAGCCGATCGCGTTCGATGGCTTCGAGAGCTTCGAGTTCAGCCAGTACACGCCCGTGCACTTCCACGTTGCGGTCGGGGTGGGTTCGCACTTCCTGTATGGATTCACGGACTCGGAGCTGCGCCGGAAGGGCCGGATGACCGCCGCGCAGCGCGCTCGGAGGGGCGAGCTCGAGCGCCGCTTCGGCCGGCCCGACCCGCGCTCGATCGAGCGCGAGGTGCGCGCGATGCTCGAGATGCTCCTTTCCGAGAAGTCGCGCGCGGACCTGGTCTCCGACGAGCACCCGGCCTACCCACGAGCGCTTCGCCCGCTGCGCGACCGGATCGCGACGCATCGAACGGTCGCATCCCGCGTAGCGCGCACACCGCAGAACCCACTCTTCGCGGTGAACCTGCTCGACCTGCTCGTGCGCCACTCGAGCGCAAACCACAAGCGCGAGACGATCGCGTTCTCGAAGCGCCGGCAGAGCGCGGCGGAGCGGCTGTGGATCTTCGCGGTGTGGCGCA
>Ga0187892_10011806_pt1 | contig 10576 bp, 10 predicted proteins | sample MA1701073metaG_FD_139345 | JGI IMG/M metagenome (GOLD analysis project Ga0187892, IMG submission 139345) | Bio-ooze microbial communities from a basaltic lava cave in the Kipuka Kanohina Cave System on the Island of Hawaii, USA - MA170107-3 metaG ...
AGCATCGCGTTCTGCTCCGTCGCCGCGGCGGTCACGACCGACATCAGGAAGTCCAGGTTGTTCGCCAGCACGAGCGCGTCGCGGTACACCAGCCAGCACGGCCGCAGGTAGTCGGTGTACTTGAACGGATCGGCGCCGAAGTCGAGCGCCCACACGGTCTGCCCCTGCACCATCTGCGTGCGGATCGTGATCCGCTCTTTCGCGCCCTTCGTCAGGTCCTGGATCGTCTCACGCAGCCCCTGCTCCGCCGACGCCGGATCGTCCGTCCGCAGCACCATCGCGCACGATCCGAACGTCCTCTGCTCCAGACCCACCGACGTTCCCAGGACGAGCGATATCGGCCCCCGGACCCTCGCGGGCACGCGCTGCTGGAACTGCCCCTGGCTCAGGATGCTCATCATCTCCCGCGCCATCTGCTGCCCGATCCGCTCCACCTCGTCCCGCGGCGGGGCCTCCGATACGCCCCGGATCCAGTCGCACAGCCGGTCTCCCCCGACGTTGAGCAGCACCGCCCCGGCCCCCGACTGCGGCACATAGCGCGCCGCGTCCGCCGGCGCATCGCCCCCCGGCGTCGTCATCCCCTCGAGCCGCGCGTCGACGATCAGGTCCGCGCCGTCGACGTCGACCGTCACATGCGCGCGCTGGAGCGACTGGCCGTCCACGAAGAGGCAGAGCCCGCCCGCCGGAAACGCGTTGATCCGCCGGCGCGCGTCGGCCAGCAGCGCGCTCCGCTCGAACGCGACCGTCGCCTCGACCGGCTTGCGCGCCGGCCCGGCGCGGCCCCGCCGCTTCAGGGCCGACACGAGCAGACGCGGGTCGTCCGACGCGACGGCGATCGCGCCCACCGCCGCGACGGTCAGTCGCCCGAACCGATAGCACCGGTGCCCCTCGATCTCCACCTGCTTGCGGACCAGCGGCGCGAACGGCAACAGCGCGTACTCCCAGTAGCCGAGCCGCGTCGCCACACAGAAGCGCGTCTGCGCCGGGACGTCGCCGAGCCGCACCGCCGCCATCAGGTCGTTGCCCGCCAGCCGCACCAGGCGGCTTTCGCTCATGCCGCTGCGCTCGATCCACCGCCTGTCCTCGAGGTCGTCGAGCGTAGGCGCCCCCGCCTCCTTGAGCGCCGCGTTCAGCTCGCGCCGCACCGCGGCGTCCTTCAGCATCTTCGTCCGCAGGATCTTCCAGAACTCCGTCGACTGCAGGCGCGCCCAGTGCCGCGCGCCGTCGGTCGACCGCACGACGACCTGCGCCTCCTCCGGCGCGAACTCCGCGGCCGACGCGAGCGCCGCCGAGCGGTACTGCAGCGCGCGCGCGACGAGGTAGAGCCCGACGATCGCGATAAGGACAAGCGGCGCCGCGATGAGCGTCTTCGTCCACCAGCGGCGTTCGCGGTACCAGTCCCAGAGTCTGGCCATGTCCGGCTAACGGCTAACGGCTTACGGCTGTGCGTATCGTCTCACTTCCCACAGGATGTGCTTGATCTCATTCATCAGGATCGTCTCGAGCGCCAGCCGCACCGCGCCGGGCGATCCCGGCACCGCGACGACCAGCCGCCCCGCCTTCGTCACGCCGAGGAGCGCTCGGCTCATGAGCGCCGCCGTCCCGATCTCCTTCTGGCTCAGCGCGCGGAACATCTCGCCGAAGCCGGGCAGCTCCTTCTCCACCAGTCCCCGAACCGCCTCGATCGACACGTCCCGCTTCGACGGGCCGGTCCCGCCGATCGTGATCGCCATGTCCGCGTCCTTGAGCGCGGCGGCGACCGCCGCGGCGATCGCGCGCGGCTTGTTCGGCACGATCTGGTGGCCGGCGACGACGTGCCCGAACTTCGCCAGGATCTCCAGCGCGAGCCGGCCCGACTCGTCCGTGTCGCGCGTCCTGGAGTCGCTGACCGTGAGCACCGCGCAGCGCGCGGGTCCGACGTCCTCGGCGCGGGTCCGGTGGTCTTTCGCACCCATTTCAGTTCAACGACCGTCTGAATCCTACGGCCGGGCCGGGCCGTTGACAAGGCCGGTCGCGGACCTACCATGCTCCAGACGATGACGGACCGCGAAACGGAGCTGATGCTCCGGGTGAAAGGCGCCTCGCAGGAGGCGTTCCGCGAGCTCTACGAGCTTTACCGGAAGCCGCTGGCCAACTTCTTCTTCCGGCTGTGCTGGAACCGGAGCCTCGTGGACGACCTCGTGCAGGAGGTCTTCCTGCGCCTCTGGCGCGCCGCTCCCAACTACGAGCCGACCGCCAAGCCGTCCACCTACATCTTCCGCATCGCCCACAACCTGTGGATCAACGAGGCGACGAAGAAGAAGGCCGACGCGCTCCAGGACGCCGACCGCGCGGAGGAGCGCGACCCGTCGGCCGAGCTGCAGCGCGCGGAGCTGAAGAAGGCGGTCCAGCAGGCGATCGACGCGCTGCCGGAGGGGGAGCGCGAGTGCCTCGTGCTCTCGGAGTACAACGGACTCAAGTACGCCGAGATCGGCGAGATCCTCGGCATCCCGGTCGGCACGGTGAAGTCGCGCATCTTCAGCGCCGTTCAGCGACTCAAAGAGTCGCTGAAAGGGCTGCGCTAGTCGCAGGTTTCACGTTACACGTGTCAAGTCGTCGTCCGTAGCCGGACGACGACGTGAAACCCTGGACGTGAACTTCCGGCGAACCCGCCGCAGGCGGGCGCGCTGGAAGTGCATGAGACATGCGGCGGCGGTCCTGGCGATCGTCGGACTCCTCCTCCCCGGATGCAGGACCCACGAAACCGTGGTGGGGATCCCCGCCCGCGCTCCCGTCACCCTCGACCGCGCCATTGAGGCGGCGCCCTCCCAGGCCGTCGCGGAGATCGAGGAGCACGGCGTCCTCCGGCACCCGAGCGTGGACGAGATCCTCCTGATGAAGCGGTCGGGCGTGAGCGACATCGTCATCGCGGCGATGCTCAAGGCGCCCGTCACCACGGCGAGGCCCGGAGAGTTCCGCGTGCACAGCTGGACGGCGCCCGACTGGAAGACGATCGGCGACGTCGTGCTCGGCGTGTTCTACGTCGCCCTCAAGGTCGCCGAAGGGGCCGCGCGCTGCTGCTGCGGACGATGAGGGCCGAGGTAAGTCCCAGGTATCAGGTTTCACGTTTAACGTCGTCCGAAACGTGCGACAGGAAACCGCTGAGGGCCGCGGCCGTCGCGCTCACGCTCCTCGTCGCGGGCTGCGCCAGCGCACGCGTCGTGCCGGACACGCGGCTCGCCGCCGGCGAGGTCGTCGGACTCTGCCGCGCGCAGGTCAACGAGTGGCACATCGAAATGCAGCTCCGCGAACGGGGCGCCGTCCGTCCCGACGCCGACGGCCTCGTCGCGCTCAAGCAGGCCGGCGCCAGCGACGTCGTCATCGACGCGATGATGGTCGCGGCCGACGTGGGCCCGCGCCCGAGGCCCCGTCCGGCGCCCCTTCTGGGCCGGGGGGAGCGCCGGGGCGGAGGCGGCGGCAACATGGGCGGCTTCCTCCAGTTCCTGTGGGCCATCGCCCAGATCTGCCGCTGCTTCGGGAAGTGACATCCCGAGCGCGTTTTCAGCGAACATTCGCGGTTCGGCGTCGCTCAATCCGTATGCGCATGAGGTTCCCGGCCCTGCTCCTCCCCCTCGCCGCCATCACCGGCTGCACGGTCTACCAGGTCGAGGAGCGCATCCCGGGCGTGGACCCCGTCAGCGTGGACGCGGTCATCGCGATGGCGCGCGCGCAGGTGAACGACTGGCACATCGTCGGCGAAATCCGCGCCAACGGCGTCCTTCGCGCCCCCGGTACCGACGACCTCATCGCCCTCAAGCAGGCCGGCGCCAGCGACGCGGCCGTCCGCGCGATGATCGAGGCGCCGGTCCGGACGCCCCGCGCGCCCGAGGTCATCCGGCGCACGTACTACGACACGCGCCCCGCCGAAGGCGCCATCCTCCTGGGGCTCGGCGCCGCCGCCGCGTGGACGTTCGGCCACAATCACCACTGGCATCACGGACACCACTCTCACTATCATGGATGCGGGCACTGGTAAGGAGCCGGACATGAAACGCGCGATCCTGACCCTGTCGATCCTGGCCGTCGCGGCGGGCGCATCGTTCGCCGGCGTGACGAAGGAAGACCTCAAGAAGCTCGTCGCCGCGGGCGTGAGCGACGACGTGATCGCCGCGTTCATCCGCGCGAACGGGCCCGTCGATCCGCTCTCGGCCGACGATGTCGTCGACCTCAAGAAGGCCGGCGCCACCGACAAGCTGCTCCAGTCCGTGCTCGCTCCCGCGCAGGCGCCCGCGCCCGCGGCCCAGCCCGTGATGCCGCCGACCTACCAGCAGGAGCAGAGGATCGCCGAGCGCGAGCGGCTCGTCTACGTCGACCGCCCTGTGTACACCCAGCCGCTCCAGCCGAGGTACGTGGACTATTACGTACCGTCGACGACCTACACGTACTATCCGTCGTACAGCACCTACAGCTACTACCCGCGGTACAGCACCTACGGCAGCTGCTGGCCGAGGACGACCTACTACAGCGGCCACCATCACCACCACAGTCGCCACCACCACCACAGCGGGTTCTCGCTCGGCATCGGCTGGTAATGCGGAAGCCGTTGCACCGTTCACCGTTCGCCGTGGGACCGTTCGAACGGTGGAACGGTCGAACGATCGAACGGCGAACGAGCGCGTCAGCCTCATTCCGACGCGCTCCGAGTACAATGCCGGCGTGACCCAGCGCGTCGCGTGCCCCAAGTGCGGCACCGCGGTTGAGGCGCCCGACGGCGCCGCCGTCCGGTGCCCGGCCTGCGCCACGCCCATCGCAGCGACCTCCGCCCCGACGCAGGTCGCCGAGCCGACCGCCCTCGCGCCCTGGAGCGGCAAGCCGGCGAAGAAGCTCGGCAAGTACGACATCATGTCCGAGATCTCGCGCGGCGGCATGGGCATCATCTACCGCGCGCGCCAGCCCGAGCTGGACCGCGTCGTCGCGCTCAAGGTCATCACCCCGCAGCTCGTCACCGACCAGCACTTCATCGAGCGCTTCCTCCAGGAGGCGCGCGCCCTCGGCAAGCTCAACCACCCGAACATCGTGCAGGTCTACGACGTCGGGCGCGAGGCGGATGGGCTCTTCCTCGTGATGGAGTACGTCGACGGCATGAGCCTGCGCGCGCTGATGCGCCGCGGGCGCGTCCCGCCCGACGAGGCGCGCCGCATCCTGACCGCCGTGTGCGACGCGCTCGAGTACGCGCACTCGCTCGGCATCGTGCATCGCGACATCAAGCCGGAGAACGTGCTCCTCAGCAGGCGGGGCGAGGTCAAGCTCGCCGACTTCGGGCTCGCGGTCCTGACGGGCGACGCCGACCGCCGCCTCACGGCGACCGACGCGGTCATGGGGACGATCGACTACATGGCGCCCGAGCAGCGCCGCGGGACGAAGTTCGTCGACCGGCGCGCGGACGTGTACGCGGTCGGCGTGATGCTCTACGAGCTGCTGACCGGCGAGGTGCCGATCGGGCGGTTCGATCCGCCGTCGCAACGCTCGGGCGTCGACCGGCGCTTCGACCCGATCGTGATGCGCGCGCTCGAGCAGGAGCCCGACCAGCGCTACCAGCGGGCGAGCGAGGTGAAGTCGCGGCTCGAACGGATCGCGAGCGCGGTGACGACGACGCCCCAGCCGCCCGCGCCGCCGGTGGTGTCGACGTCCGCTCCGACGGCGCCGCTGGTGCCGACCGCGCCGGTCACCAGCGCGCCGCCGCCCCCGCCTGCGCCGCCGCGCGGCAACGCCGCGGTGTGGATCATGCTCATCGTCGGCATCGTGCTGCTGCTGGGATGCGGCGGCATCGCGATGCTCGTCCTCGCGGGCGGGTCGGCGATGGAGGACTCGCGCCGCCCTCCCGTGATGCGTAATGCGTGATGCGTGATGCGCGGTCAGCGCCGGTGCACCTTCGTCGGCACCGCATCCAGCGACAGGTCGCTCACCCTCCCCGCCCGGAACAGGTGGTAGCCGACCCCCGCGATCATCGCCGCGTTGTCGGTGCACAGGCGCGGAGGCGGGAAGTACGTCCGGATCCCAAGCTCCGCCGCCCGCGCCGCCGCCTTCTCCCGCAGCCGCGCGTTGGACGCCACGCCGCCCCCGACCGCCAGCCGCGGCACGCCCTTCGCCGCGCACGCACGCGTCGCCTTCTCCACGAGCACGTCGACCACCGCCTCCTGGAACCCCGCGCAGATGTCCCCCACCTCGTCCGCCGACAGCGGGCGGGGCGACTTCGCGTCCTGCCCGCGCACGTGGTAAAGCACCGACGTCTTGATGCCGCTGAAGCTGAAGTCGAACGACCCCGGGTCGAGCATCGTCCGCTTGAACGCGACCTTCGACGGATCGCGCCCGCGCGCCGCCTTCTCGATGATCGGCCCGCCCGGGAACCCCAGCCCGAGCAGCTTCGCCACCTTGTCGAACGCCTCGCCCGCCGCGTCGTCCGTCGTCGAGCCGAGCAGCTCGTGGTCGATCTCGCTCGCGCTCAGGTAGAGGCTCGTGTGGCCGCCCGACACGACCATCGACACGCACGGGTACTCGAGGTCGGGGAACGCGAGCTTGTTCGCGTAGATGTGCCCGTGAATGTGATCGACCCCCACGAGCGGCTTCCCCGCCGCCAGCGCCAGCGACTTCGCCATCGAGACGCCGACGAGCAGCGCGCCTACGAGCCCGGGCGCGCACGTCACCGCGATCGCGCCGACGTCCGCCAGCGCCGTCTTCGCGTCGCGCAGCGCCGCCTCGACGACCGGCGAGATCGCCTCGATGTGCGCGCGGCACGCGAGCTCCGGCACCACGCCTCCGTAGATCGCGTGCATGTCGATCTGCGACTGGATGACGCTGGAGAGGATCTCCCGGCCGCCGCGCACCACGGCCGCGGCCGTCTCGTCGCAGGAGGATTCGATTCCAAGGACCAGCACTTGGCCATTAGCCATCAGCCGTTAGCCGGAAATCCGTCTCAGGCTAAGGGCTAAGGGCTAACGGCTAACGGCTGTCCGGCCTACTGCTTTTCCTGTTTCACCGCCGACAGCTCGCGCTTTTCGACCTTCGCCGGCCGGTTGTCGAGCTTCGCGTTGAGCACCTCGACCGCCCCGTCGAGCTGCAGGTCCTTCGGCCCGGGCTTCGCATCCGGGCCGCCCTTCAGGATCGACTCCCGCCGCCAGTGCTCGCGGACCTGCGCGTATTCCTCGTTCGTCATCTCGACCAGGTGGTCCGGGTCGAGCCCGTAGTCCTTCTTCCCCTCCTCGCGGTGGACGCTCGTGCCGTCCGGCGTGAAGTACCGCGCGGTTGTGATCTTGAGGCTCGACCCGTCCGACAGGATGAACGGCGTCTGCACGGAGCCCTTGCCGTAGGTCCGCGCGCCGACGATCGCGGCGCGCCCGTGATCGCGCAGGCAGCCCGCGAAGATCTCGCTCGCGCTCGCCGTGCCGCCGTTCGTCAGGATCACCACCGGCATGTCCGGCACGTCGTGCGCGTCGTCCTCCGCGAGCAGGTCGCGCCTGTCCTTCGCCTGCCGGCCGCGCGTGCTCACGATCAGCTTCCCCTTCGGCACGAACCGGTCGGAGAGCTGGAACGCCGAGTCGAGCAGCCCGCCTCCGTTGAAGCGCAGGTCGACGACGAGCGCCTTCATCCCCTTCTCTTTCAAGGCGCCGATCGCCTTGTCGAACTGCGGCAGCATCTCCGTGAAGTCGCTGATCCGGACGTACCCGATGCGCCCGTCCACCATCTTCGACTTCACCGCGACGATCGTGATCTTCGCCCGCTTGAGCGTGATGTCGAAGAGCTCCCTCCCCTTGCGCCAGAACGTCAGCTTGACCTCGGTCCCGGTGTCCCCCTTGATCTTCCCCACGACCTCGTCGAGCGGCTGCCCCTTGATGTCCTCGCCGCCGACCTTGATGAGCTTGTCGCCGGGGAGGATGTCCGCCGAAAACGCCGGGGAATCCTCGATCGGCGTCACGATGTTCAGGTAGCCGGTCTCGCGGTCGACCTCGACGAGGATCCCGACGCCCGAGAACGTCCCCACCATGTTCTTGTCGCGGAAATCCTCGTAGTCGCGCTTCGTGAAGTACTGGGAGTACGGGTCGAGGACCGCGACCAGCCCCTCCATCGCGCCGCGCTCCAGCTTCTCGTCGGTCGTCTCGCCGTAGTAGCGCTCCTGGATCAGCAGGCTCGCCTCGCGCACCTTGTCGCCGATCTCCTTCTTCGCCGACGCCTGCTGCGAGCGGATGCAGTACCCCAGGATGAAGCCCGCCAGCACCATCGGCGGCATCGCGATCGAAAGGATCGTCGCCTTGCGGTCCATGAGCGCCTCGTGCAGAAGTCTGGACATTATACGTTGATTCGCCTTCGACCGTCGCTATCATGGCCCGAAACCCGGGGGGATCGCGATGGCACCAGCCGCGTACGCCGACGTCGCCGCGCTCGCGAAGATGGCGCAGAAGCTGCGCCGCATCTCCATCCTCTCGACCGCCGAAGCGGGCTCGGGGCATCCGACCACCTGCATGTCGTGCGCCGAGATCATGTCGGTGCTCTTCTTCAGCGAGATGCACTACGACCCGAAGGAGCCCGGCGCGCGCAACGTCGACTCGTTCGTCCTCTCGAAAGGCCACGCGGCGCCGATCCTCTGGGCGGCGCTCTCGGAGGCGGGCGCGATCGCCGAGGACCCGCTCTCGCTGCGCAAGGGCTCCAGCCCGCTCGAAGGGCACCCCACCCCGCTCTGCCCGTGGGTGAAGATCGCCACCGGCTCGCTCGGGCAGGGCCTCTCCGCCGCCGCGGGCATCGCCTGGTCCCGCCGCGCCGACCGCCTCGCGTCGCGCGTCTACTGCCTGCTCGGCGACGGCGAAACCGCCGAGGGCTCCGTCTGGGAGGCGGCGCAGTTCATCGCGCACGAGAAGCTCGACAACGTCTGCGCGGTCGTCGACGTCAACGCGCTCGGCCAGAGCGGATTCACCATGCACCGCCACGACGTCGAGTCGTTCGCGCGCAAGTTCGACGCCTTCGGCTGGAACGCCGTGATCGTCGACGGCCACAGCGTGTCCGACCTTCTCGCGGCGCTCGAGACCGCGCGGGGCACGAAGGGGAAGCCGACCGCGATCGTCGCCCGCACGCAGAAGGGCAGGGGCGCGTCGCTCGTCGAGGGCAGGGAGGGCTGGCACGGCAAGCCGCTCAAGAAGGGCGCGGAGGTGGACGGCGCGCTCAAGGAACTCGGCGACACGAACGTGCGCATCGAGGTGCGCGCGCGCCGCTACGAGTGGCCGCCCGCGCAGAAGACGCTCGACCTGCGGCCGTTCGTGCCCTCGTATGAGGCCGGACAGGAGGTGGCGACCCGCGAGGCGTACGGCACCGCGCTGGTGAAGATCGGCCAGCTCAACCCCGCCATCGTGGCGCTCGACGGCGACACGAAGAACTCCACGTTCTCCGAGAAGTTCAAGGCGGCGTTCCCCGACCGGTTCGTCGAGGCGTACATCGCCGAGCAGAACATGGTCGGCGTGGCGGCCGGAATGGCGAGCGACGGCCGCGTGCCGTTCGCATCGACGTTCGCGTGCTTCCTCACGCGCGGCTACGACCAGATCCGCATGGCCGCCTACTCGCGGCCGCACACGATGGTGCTCTGCGGCAGCCACGCGGGCGTCTCGATCGGCGAGGACGGCGCGTCGCAGATGGGCCTCGAGGACCTCGCGATGATGCGGGCGATCGCCGGCTCCACCGTGCTCTATCCGGGCGACGCGGTCTCGGCGGAGCGGCTCGTCGCGGCCGCGGCGGGCGCGCGGGGGATCGTCTACATCCGCACGTCGCGCCCGAAGACGAAGGTCCTCTACCCCAACGCGACGGAGTTCCCGATCGGCGGCTCGAAAGTGCTGCGCAAGTCGCCGAACGACCGGCTGACGGTGGTCGCGGCGGGCGTGACGCTCCACGAGGCGCTCGAGGCGCACGGGCGGCTGGCCAAGTCCGGCGTCGCGATCCGCGTCATCGACCTCTACTCGGTGAAGCCGGCCGACGGAGAGACGCTGCGCGCGGCGATGCGCGAAACGAAGGCGATCTTGACGGTGGAGGACCACTCGGTGCACGGCGGGCTCGGCGACGCGGTGCGGCGCGAGGTGGAGGGGCCGGTGACGATGCTCGGCGTGCGCGACATCCCGCGCTCCGCGACGCCGAAGGAGCTGATGGCGGCCCACCGCATCGACGCCGCGGCCATCGTGGAGGAAGTGCGGCGGATTCTGGGTTAGGGGTTCGAATCTCGAATCTCGGGAACCCTGCGTCGACAGCGAGTCTCCCGCAAATTCGAGATTCGAGATTCGAGATTCGCTCCCCGTGGTACACTCTCCCCGCCGCGCAATGCAGCACTACCTCACGCTCGAAAAGCAGGGGCTCACGTTCGTCTGCAGCATTCCCGACGCCCCGGGCGAGAAGCTCGAGTTCGTCGTCGACGTCTACCGGGGGTCGCGCGTCGTGCGCAAGTTCAGCGTCCCGCTCAGCCGGGCGCCGAGCAACGCGGTCGTCGACATGGCGGACACGATCAAGCTGAAGTGGGAGATCGACAGCTTCGCGGAGCGCGGGACGAGCCGCAGGACGAAGAAGCGTG
>Ga0187892_10011807_pt1 | contig 10576 bp, 9 predicted proteins | sample MA1701073metaG_FD_139345 | JGI IMG/M metagenome (GOLD analysis project Ga0187892, IMG submission 139345) | Bio-ooze microbial communities from a basaltic lava cave in the Kipuka Kanohina Cave System on the Island of Hawaii, USA - MA170107-3 metaG ...
AACCGTTCTTTCGCCAGCCAGCAACTGTCGGTGAAGTTCCAAATTCAGTGCGGAATCCTCGGGATATAACAAATGCGCAAATGTTTGTCCTTTCAGTTCACCGCGCTGATACCCAAACAGCTTCTCAAAGGCAGGGTTCACATCGATGATTCTTCTATTCAGATCAACCAATGAAATGCCAATACCTGAAGAGTAAAACAACGCCTGAAACGGTGCGTCACAATTTGTCAAATCCGCGTTCATACACGTCTCAAATTCTTATCGGTTTTTTCCTTAGAAAAGGTAGGTGAGGCCGAGGGAAGCAATGTAACGAGAATAGGTATACCCGTCGATATTGGAGTTTTGATGGATATAAAGAAGATCGCTTAACAACCTAAAATCACGGTGGATGACAAATACCGTGCTTAGCCGTGCGCTCAGTATCTTGTCGGTTCTTCCACCGTTGGGCCTGCTGGCATAATCGACCAAACTAAACCCCCCCGTTAATGTCGAGTAAACGTCCTTGGAAAAATATATCGTGTCGTTCAATTCGAGCGTACCCCCTTTGGATCGGAATTCCTCTCCATCGGTACGTTGATAATTTGCACTCAGGGCGCTGCCAACATTCCAAAAAGAACGCCTTAAATCTCGCTTGATCGAAACGCGAGCCGACTGGGCCCATCCCGTCCTAAACAGAGCGGGGGCCACGCCGGAATCGACGTAATATTTCTGCGGCTGAAAATAGGCGTGAACCTCGGACGTCCAATAGGGCCCTACACGAATGCGCAAGTAAGGCCCAAGCGATCCCACCAAGGAGTAGGGAGCAAACTTCCCGGCACCTGATGCATCGTTACCATACTGAAGGATGAAAATACCCTCCGTTTTCAAACCATAACTGAAGGCTGCTAACGGACGGACATTGAGGTAGACGGACAAGTGGTGAGCCAAAAACTGGCCCGTCTTGGTGTCCTGGTTGAAATTGTAATTGAAAGAACCGCGGTAGCTCGGGAGCACCTGCACGGGTTTCATCGGAGCGGTTGCGTAGCCAAGTTGCCATTGGATTGTCTGGACGGCAGAACCCTGACCGGAACCCGTGGTCGGCAGCACGTCAAGCGCGGGTGAGGAGAAAACATTCGAATCGTACGCGCTGACAAGGCTCAAATGACCAAAAAACGAAGAGCGGCTAAGTGAATGTAAGGCACCCTCAGCGGATACCACGATCTCTTTTCCCATCTTTTGGGCGTCCGGGCTGCCATCGCGATTGTTCATCTGGTTCATCCCAAGCTCTCGCGCCAGGGAAAAATGATGCACCATCGATCTGGAATCCTGTCGCTCTTTGGCAATCTGCCCAAGATAGATGTGAGAGACAGGCTTTAGAGAGGGCATCCCGCCAGCTATCACCGCTTGAAATCTGCTTTCCGCATTTTCCCAAGCCTTTTCCTGGAACTCCATCACACCCAGAAAAAAATTCGACGCAGCCGTATTGAAGTTGGACGCCAACGCTTTCCCGAAAGAATCCTTCGCTTCATTAGGCTGCTTTTGTCGAAAATGAATGAGGGCCAATTCGAAATAGTACGGGGCTTTCTCGGCTTCTTTTTTCTCTTTGGCGAGCTCCAAGAGCTTCGCATAGATCTCGGCGGCTTTGGAATCGGATCCGGTGGCGACGAGGGACAATGCCTTGAGCTCCAGAAACTCGAGCTGATTCGGGTCGACTTGAAGTCCCAGCTCGAGAAATTTGAGCGCATCCGAGTAATTTCGTAACTGGTATGCCAAGATCGCTTCCGCATAATCTGGCTCTAACGAAGAGGGAATCCTCCCCTGAACGAGGGAAACCCATGTCAAAAGAAAGATAACTAGTTTTCTAGGCAAGATTTCTTCCGGTGTCTTGATTCTAACAAAGTCAAAATATTTTCACAATTGCTGCACCAGCGCGGCACAAATGACGTGTAGCATTAGACGACAGTTGGGGGACTGAGATGAAAAGAATCACGCTATTTCTTCTAATTTATTTCGTTACAGCAAGTCACGCGACGGACATGTCCCCTGTCGGCAAAGTGGTCATTCTAAAAGGAGTCGCGAGGACGCAAAAAGGGCCGCTCAAAATCGGTGATCCTATTTTTCCAAAGGACGTGATTTCCACGGAAAAAAATTCGGCGGTAAAAGTCTTGATGACCGATCGCTCGATTATCGATGTTACCGAACAAACGGTTTTCAGGGTCGATGGGTACGAGCTTAAGAATGTACACGATCGAAAAGTCGATCTGTCAGTGGATTTTGGAAGAATCCGATCCTCCGTCAATAAGAAATTAAATCAGAAGGGAAGCTTTCTCATCCGCACGAAGAGCTCCGTACTTGCCGTGCGCGGAACGGAATTTGTCGTCGCCTCAAAAGAGATCGATGGAAAAATGAAGGATGAAATCACCGTATTTGAGGGCAAAGTTGACGTGGCATCTCACTTGGCAACCCATCCCGTATCGCTTCTCCCAGGGTCTCAACTCTCATTCGAGACCGCTTCTGGTGTCGAAACACCACGACGTTCCTGGGACACTTTTCGGGTGAGAGAGCTTTCGACGCCACAAATGGATACGGTTTTGGGAGATACTCGTATTGCCGAGATACCGTTTAGCCATCTAACTTCGCTGGACCCATCCGAACAACGTCCGATCGAGTTGGGCAGCCTCTTATCCAGCGACAATCTTTCCACCGTCCTGGCATCCGCTGCTAGAACGACTGATTCTACAGCAAGCGCTCCTTCGGACACGGGCAACGTCCTGCAGATAAGACCCGATGATCTTGCCATTCCCGGGGTAAGCACGCCGGATACGATCACATCGCCGAATACCGGCGAGCCTTTGCCTCTGCCTTCGAGTGTTAAAGTGAGGATAACGATAAAATGAAATACCTGCTTCTAATCGCTGCTTTGTTATTGACAGGCTGCAGTCTCAATCCGCATGGTTCCCATGTTCTTGTTCAGGTGGAAATGCCGGGCTCATTGCAGAAAACTATCACGGGACTAGAGCCCCAATATGGTTGTTATTTTGTCCACGTCGCCGGCATTGGGATCGTGCCAAACTACACCCTGGAGGACCTGGGCAACCACAACCTAGCCTGTCTTTTTCGAAATCTCGGAACCACGTCCGCTTTTGTGGATGCGGATCAGATGACCAACGATGGAGTGGAGATCAAGCTACCGGTGGGGAGTGCCGCCGTGCACTTCAAATTATTGCGAATTTCCTCAAGCACGGGAAGCTGCCCCTCCACTCTGGCGGAGCTTTTCAGTAACCCTGATCTCTATGATCTTTACTCTTACGGCGACGCAGACGTGCTGGCATTAACACGAGACACGCAGGTGGAGATTATCCAAAATAACGAGGGAAGTCCGACGGAAATCATTGGCGCGTGTCAGGCGGGGGGACTGGGGGGATTACTGCCACCCCTTTGAGAATACCGTGAAAGAGAAGCTTAAACCTCTTCTGTTTCAGATTCCGGTTGTCCTTCTCGCATCCACCGCATTCTATATTCATGAACAATCGACGAGCGGCGCTCTCGATAGCGCCTTCGTTCAAAACCGCGTTTTTCCGACACTAAGACGGATCTCTTCCTTTTTTAGTGACGTCAAATTCCGGATGCGAGGGAGCTCACCCGTCAAGAACAAGATCGTCATTGTGGAAATCGACAGCGCATCGCTCAACCAGTTAGGCAGATGGCCTTGGCACCGCGATCTCACGGCCTATCTCATCGACAGGACTTTTGAGTATGGAGCGCGAGTGGTGGGACTCGATATGATTTTTCCGGAGGCCGATCCCCGCATTCCTCCTGAGCTTGCGGAAAACGTGCAGGACAAGAAATGGCTTAACCAGTTCGATTCAGATGCAGTCTTAGAAAAGGTCATCCGAAAACACAGCTCTCGACTCGTCCTCGCATGGCAAACGGAATCGGCCTGCCGTCCCGTTTATGATGCTTCCGAAATCTGTCCCGTGTCCGATGCCTCGTTGATCGCCATGTTACCCGAAAATTTCGATAAGTTTTCACTGACCCACGATAAACATTTTGTTCGGTCCCAGACTCCCATTGTCTCGGCTCCCGAAATCATTGCCAATCTGCCCTCCTATCATAAAGCAGCCACCCATTCGGGCTCTGTTTACGTGCCCAGAGATCCCGACGGCGTGACGAGAAGAACCAGCCTAATACTGATGGCCAATGGCAAGCCCCATCCTTCGCTTGCCCTCGAAATGGCTCGGGTGGCCTTGCACGAAAATATTCATGTCAGCTTCAATGAAAGTAACGGTATCCAAAATCTATTTTTTGCAGGCCACAGAAGGATCATTCCCGTCACGGCATCGGCGACCGCGGAAATAAATTTTCGAGGAGGTCCCCAAAGTTTCACCTATCTCTCAGCCCGCGATCTTCTGAGGGATGAGGATAGGATTCTGGATGAGACAAACCGCAAGCTTACGGGCCTTTCCAAGAAGGCACTGCTTCGGGACTCCATCGTTCTGATTGGAGTAACTGCTCTTGCCGTGGGAGATCTCGCAAGCACACCGTTTGATTCTCACGTCCCAGGCGTGGAAGTGCAGGCGACGATTTTAGATAATATCCTATCAGGACATCTGTTGAGCTCTCAAAGGCATTACGTCATTGCGATGCTCATTCTGATGGTGTTGGGCACCCTCCTCCTGGCGCATGTCGCGCAAAAAGTGGATGCGATTTCGTTGCTCCTTCTTTTTCTTGGCAGCCTCACGCTCGTGGCTTTCCTCGACATCCAGATCCTTTTTACCAATAACCAAAACTGGAATACCGGCTTCTTCTATCTGGAACTCTTGGGCGTCATGTTCATTACCTTGACCACCCGATATGTTCGGGAGGAAAAAAATAAGAAGTTTCTGCGGACCGCCTTTTCAAAATATGTGGCACCCGCCGTTGTGGACTCTCTCGTCCGCGATCCGAGCCGGCTATCAATCGGCGGCGAGAAAAAAATACTGACGATGCTCTTTGCGGATATTCGAGGGTTTACGACCTTTTCAGAGACAATGGATGCCAAGAAACTCACCGAGTTTCTCAATGAATATTTTGGTATCATGACGGAAATCGTGTTCACTCACGGGGGAACACTCGATAAGTATATCGGTGACGCCCTGATGGCCTTCTGGGGAGCCCCGCTGGATCAGCCGGATCATGCCTACCGGGCATGCGAGGCGGCCCGAGCCATGCTGGAGGCACTCCGAAAAAATCAGACATGCTTTCGCGAACGCTACAATGTGGCGGTAAATATCGGAATCGGAATTAATTCGGGGCTCGTGAGTGTTGGAAACATGGGCTCCGAAAGAAGCTTCGGGTATACCGTCATCGGAGACCAAGTCAATCTGGCTGCGCGGCTGGAAACGGCGACAAAAACGTACGGCACGCCTATTATTACGTCGCGCTTTACCTTGGACGAAATAAGAAAATCGGGAAAAACCTTACCCCCACACTCGCGCCTGGGGGAGGTGAATCTGCGGGGAAAATCCCAACCGGTCGAAATATTCTCGATTGCTACACGAGCCCCAACTGCAATTTTGCCGCTTCCGACATCATGCTCCGATCCCAAGGTGGGTCGAAAACCACTTGTACGTCTAACTCTCTAACTCCGGGAATCGTCAGTATCTTGCTTTCGATATCCCGTTTTAAGACATCGCCCATTCCGCAGCCAGGTGCCGTCAGCGTAAATTTGACTTCAACCTTATTGCCTCCCTCACTCAGCGCCGTGGCTTTACACTCGTACACAAGCCCCAGGTCCACCATATTGATGGGAATTTCAGGATCAAAACACGTTCTTAGCTGATCCCACACCAGCTTTTCGATCGAGGGAGCATCCAGGGGGGAAGAGTGGTCGAGTTTTGGACCTTCCGCTTTTGGCTTGCCGATCGCATCGGCGTCTTTTCCCTCGATGCGAAGAAGAGCACCCCACTCCGTCATCACCGTGTAAGTTCCCCCGAGAGACTGGGTAATCCTCACCTCGGTACCCGCCGCTATGGTCTGTTTCTCACCACTAGGAATCTGAATGGCCTCGCAATCCCTGATAACTTTAATGGGTCCCATAAGACTACTCCGTCGACACGGTCTCCCTCTTTTTCTCAAGCGCTGCTTGCAGAGTATGCCAGGCAAGGCTTGCACATTTAACACGCGCTGGAAACTCGCTCACCCCTTCGAACACGGTAAGTTTTCCCAGATCATCTCCCGGGGCTTCACCCATAATGAGTTTTCGAAATTTTCCCACCAAATCTTCCGCCTCCTCCTTGGACTTCCCCTTTATGCTTGAGGTCATCAGTGAGGCCGACGCCTTAGAAATGGCACAACCGGAGCCCTGAAAAGTGATATTGGAGATGTGGTCCCCGTCCATCTGAAGATAGACACTAATCCGATCGCCACAAATGGGGTTATACCCTTCCGCCGTCAAATCAGCTTTTTCGAGCTTAAAGAAATTCCGTGGCTTTTTGTTGTGATCCAGAATGATCTCCTGATAAAGCTCTCGAGCCTCGCTCATTACTTGAAAACCTCCCTAACCTTGTGAAGCCCGCGCACCAGGGCATCCACTTCTTCCTTGGTGTTGTAAAACGAAAAAGAGGCACGACACGTCGCCGGGACTTTGAACCGTTCCATCACCGGCTGCGCGCAATGATGGCCGGTGCGGATCGCAATCCCCTCTTCATCGAGTAGCGTTCCGACATCATGAGGGTGAATATCGTCGAAAACGAAAGAGAGCACCCCCATCTTTTCAGAAGCAGTCCCGATGATACGCACACCGGGTATCTTCGAAATCTGTTCGGTGGCGTAGTCCAGCAGCTCTTTTTCATAATGACTTGCAACCTCGATCCCTACCTCGTGATTAAGGTAATCAATGGCTCTGCCAAGACCAATGCCACCGGCAATATTGGGAGTCCCTGCCTCAAATCGATAAGGGAGCGTGTTGTATAATGTCTTTTCAAAAGTGACGGAGCTAATCATGTCCCCCCCACCCTGATAGGGTGGCATCTTTTCCAGTAACGCTTCCTTCCCGTAAAGAACCCCCACTCCCGTCGGACCATACACTTTGTGACTGGAAAACGTATAGAAATCACAGTCCAGGTCTTGAACATTGACCGTTAAATGCGGCACTGCCTGTGCCCCATCGATGAGAACCGGAACCCCGAACTGATGTGCCATCGAGATAATTTTTTTCACGGGATTAATTGTACCCAGGGCATTGGAGACATGGACAACCGAGAGAAGCTTGGTTCGCGGCCCCAGCAGCCGTGCCAACTCTTCGAGTAACAACTCCCCCCTATCATTCATTGGAATAACACGAAGGCGTGTCTTTCTCTGCTCGCACAAAATCTGCCAAGGCACGATATTTGAATGGTGCTCCATGGCTGAAATAATAATTTCATCCCCTTCCTTAAGACAAGTCCTGCCATAGGTTTGCGCGACTAAGTTGATCGCCTCGGTAGCGCCCCGGACGAAAATAATCTCCTTGGTGCTCCGCGCGCCGATGAATTGCCTTACCTTTTCACGAGCCTCCTCATAACTCTTCGTCGCTCGCTCGCTTAAGGTATGAACCCCGCGGTGAATGTTGGAACAATCTTGAGAATAAAAGTGGCTCACGGCATCGATCACCGTTTGCGGCTTTTGGCTAGTGGCCGCGTTGTCCAGGTAAACCAGTTTTTTCTCATGCACCGTTTGATTCAGCGCCGGAAAGTCCCTCCGTACTTTCCACACATCGAAGGAAGGCTGCTCACTTATTTTTTTCGCATCACGCATGCATCTTCTCCAAGTGGACCCGTACCGTGTTCACAAGCGACGCTCGCACCGGCTCTTGCTCTATTCTCTCGAGCACTTCATTGGCAAAAGCACCTGTTAAGAGGCTACGGGCTGATTTTTCATCAATGCCTCTGGAGCGCAAATAAAAAAGGGCCTCCGGGTCTAGCTTGCCAACTGCCGCGCCATGCACGCACTTCACATCATTGGCATAGATTTCGAGCTGAGGCTTGCTGTCGATCGTCGCCTCATCGGAAAGAAGTAGATTCTTGTTGGTTTGCTTAGCGTCCGTTTTTTGTGCCCCCTCTCTGACAAGAATTTTGCCATTAAATACGGCAGTCGCTTTTCCTGCCGCGATTCCTTTATAAAACTCTTCACTGCTGCAATGAGAAACGGCATGATCGATCATCGTATGGTGATCCACGTGCTGCTCGTCACCCACCACATACAAACCATTCAGGGCGCAGAAGCCTCCTTCGGCGCCAAAAACCACTTCAATATCATTTCTAACCAACGCCCCCCCGAAGGAAAGGGAGTAAGATTTCAAAGAGCTTCGCTCCGCCTGGTGGGCGTGAACCGTGGCGACATGGAAGGCAGACTCACCCTCTCTTTGAATCTTGTAGTGCTCCAGCCGTGCCTCCTTCCCCAGACGAATTTCAGTCACGACATTGTTAAAATAAGGCCCCGCCTCTTTTCCGATATAATTTTCGACGATCGTTGCTTGAGCCCCCTTCCCCATCACAATCAGGATTCTGGGATGAAAGGCAAAAGCGCTCTTCGCGTTCGAAACAAACACAAGGTGAATGGGCTTTTCCACCTTCACTCCGTCGGGAATCGAAATAAAAACCCCGTCGTCGCAAAGCGCGGTATTTAACGCCACGAATGCGTTCGCCTCGACAGAGGCATAACGCCCAAAATGCTCTTTCACTCCGGTCTCTTTTTTTTCAAACGCATTTCGAAGTTGACCGATTTGAACCTTAGGTAGCACGCCCAGTTCTTTGATAAATCTTCCATTCACGAACAAAACGCCGGTCCCCTCCCCCACATCGAAGCTCGTTTCACCACCCCCTTCGGGAAGAGCAGAATACTTCACGGCCGCAATGGGCGCCACATTCGTATATTTCCAGTCCTCGTGGCGAGTCGTCGGAAAACCATTGGATTCAAACTGCTTGCGCGCTTTTTCTCTAAGATCCTTTAACCAGGCTTCGCCACCGATCGGAACGATTCCAAATTTCACCACGTCACCCATCATAAAGAAGGCCTTATTTCTAACTCTCTCCTAAAAAGTCTTTTTTTTTCTGGCTCCACGACCCAACCATAGCCCTTTTCTTCGAGGCGGAGCGCGAGATCCTTGTCCCCGGACTCGACGATTCGACCCTGGCCCAACACGTGAACCCGATCGGGAACGATGTGATTCAGGAGCCGTTGATAATGCGTGATCACAAGGAAGGCTCGCTTTTTATCCCTGAGGGAGTTGACACCATTGGCGACAATCTTGAGAGCATCGATATCCAAGCCGGAGTCGGTCTCATCCAAAACCGCGAGCTTCGGTTCCAGCATCATCATCTGAAAAATCTCATTTCGCTTCTTTTCACCCCCGGAAAAGCCCTGATTGACAGACCTCTCCATGAGCTCTTTTCCCATATCCACCCACTTCATCTTCTCTTTCGCCAACGCCAAAAAATCCATCGCATCGAGCTCGTCTAGCCCCCGGTGCTTGCGGATAGCGTTCAATGCCGCCTTCAAAAAATAGGTATTCGCTACCCCCGCAATCTCGACTGGATACTGGAAAGCGAGAAAAATCCCCTCGCGCGCTCTCTCTTCCGGGGACATTTTGAGCAAATCGCGACCCTCAAAGTGTACGGCGCCTTTAGTGACCTCGTAATTCTCCCGGCCCGCCAAAACATGCGCGAGAGTGCTTTTGCCCGACCCATTGGGGCCCATGATTGCGTGCACTTCCCCCTCGTTGACCTCCAGGTCAAGCCCGCGCAGGATTTCCCTGCCGTCTACATTCACATGAAGATCCTCGATCAATAACATTGCTTTCATACCGTCTCCTTCATGATCTATCCCACCGCTCCTTCCAAGCTCACTCCCAGAAGTTTTTGCGCCTCTACCGCAAATTCCATGGGAAGCTTTAACAGCACATCCTTACAAAAGCCGTTGATAATCATCGACACGGCATCCTCTTCGGAAATCCCTCGTTGTTTACAATAGAAAAGCTGATCTTCCCCAATCTTGGAGGTCGACGCCTCATGCTCCACCTGAGACAGGTTGTTTTTCACTTCGAGGTAAGGAAAGGTATGGGCCCCGCATTTATCTCCCAAGAGAAGCGAGTCGCACTGCGAGTAATTTCGAGCCCCCGTCGCGTTTTTCTGAATTTTCACCAACCCACGGTAGGTATTCTGCCCATGACCCGCGGCAATTCCTTTGGAAATGATGGTGCTCTTTGTGTTTTTTCCCAGATGGATCATCTTGGTTCCCGTGTCCGCCTGTTGGAAATGATTCGTCAACGCAACGGAATAAAACTCGCCCACGGAATTATCTCCCTGAAGGATCACGCCAGGGTATTTCCAAGTAATCGCGGAACCCGTCTCCACTTGCGTCCACGAAATTTTTGAGTTCACCCCGCGGCACTTTCCCCTTTTGGTCACAAAGTTGTAAATGCCTCCCCTGCCCTGCTTGTCGCCGGGATACCAATTTTGCACGGTCGCGTACTTAATCTGCGCATCGTCCAAAGCCACCAGTTCGACGACCGCCGCGTGCAGCTGGTTTTCATCCCGCATCGGAGCTGTGCAACCCTCGAGATAGCTGACATAACTGC
>Ga0187892_10011808_pt1 | contig 10575 bp, 9 predicted proteins | sample MA1701073metaG_FD_139345 | JGI IMG/M metagenome (GOLD analysis project Ga0187892, IMG submission 139345) | Bio-ooze microbial communities from a basaltic lava cave in the Kipuka Kanohina Cave System on the Island of Hawaii, USA - MA170107-3 metaG ...
ACGGCCACCATCAACGTGGACACCTACCCGATCGGCTGGGGCGCGGGCTCGGTCGGTATGGTGCTCACGGCCGGATTCGCCGGGACCCTTCTTGGGGTTTTCTGTTTAAACCGCCCGGCGGGCAATATACATCGCGCCGGCCAATAACAGGAGGATTAAATGAAAAGAAATTTACAGGCATTAGCGTTATTGGGTTCTGTGCTTGGACTAGCCGCCTGCGGTGGCGAAGGCGCTGATACGGCGGCGACCGCGAGCCTCGATAGCTTCAATCTCGGCGGCACCTGGGAAGCCGCGTTTCCCGATCGCAGCGACTCGTTGGGGACCCATAAATCCAAGGGAAAGGCGGCGCTATCGGGGGATACTTATATCTACTCGTGGTACGAAAGCCTCATCGGACCCACTGGTCAGGTGGTATATGACATGACCGAAACCGCGCGCGAGACCGGTTCGGTATCAGCCACGCCCGAATATATGGAATGGACCGCCGAATCGTTCGGCGAAGCGCAATACAATCAGGCAGCCAATACCTGGAGCGCGGTCGAGATGAAGTCATCGAAGAATGAATACGCCATTCAGTACAAGCTAGAGGGAGATAAGCTGACGCTCAAGGAAGACATCAATATCGATGGGGACTTCGGCGATGTCTTCCAGGTGCCCGAGACCCTGACTTACACGAAAATCAATTAGGGGGTAGTGCCCCCACGTTTCAATCCATTTACCGTGCTATTAATGCTCTCACAGTCATACAAGCTAGCACGCCGAATCGTGGTGGGAGTCGTCGGCGCAACGGTCTTGCTACTGGGTGTTGCGATGATCGTGCTCCCCGGCCCGGCCTTTATAGTGATCCCGATCGGTCTGGCGATCCTCGGGATTGAGTTCGCCTGGGCGCGGCGTTGGCTGGGTATGGTTAAAGCCACAGTTCAGAGGGGGCTTGCCAAATGGGCCAACCGATCAAAAACAAAGGTGATCCACGGCACTCGGAATTCGTTGGCCGGTGCGAAGCACCAGTATATAATTACCGGTGCGAAACACCGGTATGTTATTAGCTGAAGAGGCTTGGATATGAAACGCATATTTCTGTTTTTACTCACCAACCTTGCGGTCGTTTTCGTGCTCAGCATCGCGCTGCGACTCTTGGGAGTCGAGCGTATCCTCGATGAACAAGGTACGGGGCTCGATCTCAACGCCTTGCTGGTGTTCGCCGGCGTGTTTGGATTTGGCGGAGCGTTGATCTCGCTTGCGATCTCCAAATGGACCGCAAAGCGTCTGACCGGCGCGCAGGTCATTGAGGAACCTGCCCATGCGAGGGAGCGCTGGTTGGTGGAGACTGTGCGGGGGCACGCACAGCGGGCGGGTATCGGGATGCCGGAGGTAGCCATCTTCGATACACCGGATGTCAACGCCTTCGCCACGGGCATGCGCCGCGACAACGCGCTGGTGGCCGTGAGCACTGGCTTGCTCGAGTCGATGAGTCGGGACGAAGCCGAGGCCGTCTTGGGTCATGAAGTGAGCCACATCGCCAACGGCGATATGGTGACCTTGGCCCTGATCCAAGGTGTGGTCAACACCTTTGTGATCTTTCTCTCCCGCGTCGTAGGCCATCTGGTCGATCGCCTGGTGTTCAGGACCGAAGAGGGACATGGGCCGGCATTTTGGGTGACTGCAATCGTCGCCGAGCTCATGTTGGGGATCCTGGCGACCATCATTGTCATGTGGTTTAGCCGCCAGCGTGAGTTTCGCGCGGATGCGGGCGGGGCGACGCTCGCCGGCCGGGAGAAAATGATCGCCGCATTGGAGCGGCTGAAGCAAAACTATGAACAGCCTCACTTGCCCGACCAGTTGGCCGCTTTCGGGATCTCGGGTGGAATTGGCCATGGCCTGAAGCGCCTGTTCATGTCGCACCCATCCCTAGACGAGCGGGTAGCGGCTCTACGCCAGTTAGGCGGATAGAGCCACGCAAGTGCGGCAACCTTGCTGTGTTTCCTGTCACACGTCGAATCGTCACTACCCCTGGGTAATCGTTTACTGAAACCTCTTTTTGCAGAGAGCTGGCTGAATAGCGAGCGTTTATCACCTCCCCATACAAGGCGGGACCAGGAAATAAGGCGCAGCGCCCATACGAATAGGCAGTGCGGCCATGAACAGGCCGGACGCGTTCCAACGGATCAAGATGAAGTGCAAATTGCAAACGCAACACCGGAAAGCGCTTTGTCAAGTATTATCGATATTGGCAGGCACACACAATCGCGAACACAAGTGGAAAAGCTGGATCTACATCCTTCTCCGCGCAATGCAACGCTGCGGCTCAAGAGGTATCCGCTCAGCCTACCACGGTTGGCCTGCGGGGTCGCCAGGCGGCACGAACCTTTAGTGAAGAAAACACTGGTTAAGTAACGGAGTGCGAGTCATGTCGGAGTGGCATTTTGTATTGGTCTTATTGGCCGCAGTGGCAGTGATCGCCTTGCGATCCTTTACGCGAAAGACAAAAGGAACGCATCAAAAGATAAACCCGCCCGAGACGATCGTGACAATGTAAAAGATCGGCAAAACGAGTTAAGCCGGGCAAAATATCAGTCACGTCGAACGAGGTAGTCGCGCCGGGCGTCGTGTGGCCTAATAAATCGGAAGGGAACACTCAATTGCGATGGAGGCATTGTTCCTGCTCACCATAGTCGCGGGTGTCGTCCGTCTCTGGCGCGCTCCCGCCGGCTTTGACGCGCATGCTGTTTTGGCAAATCGTATCTTCGGTGGAGATATTTTGTTCTGCGTAGCTACCGTCAACGGTAAGTGTTACCCTGTGCTCGGTACCTCGTAGTTCCTTTTACAATAGCGATTCTGACGCACCCTGGGTGGTGGAATACCTAATTGCCGTGGCGCGCACCTAGTGGTGCTTTTTTTCTTGGGTTGGGCAACCACTGCGGTATTGGGCCGGCGTTGGCTGGCCTGGTTTGAGGCGCTACTACACCGCCTTCCCACCGGAATAGCCACAAGGGCAGGGCTTTCAACCCACCTCACACAAAGCCGTGATTTGCCTGTCCACAGGAATGGTCCTTCTTTGTAGAATTCAGTTTTAGGAGAGTCTTTTGTGGACGCTTTTGGCTTGTCAACACCTTTTGAGCTGTCTCAACCACTGGCAGGTAGCAACTTGGATTAAGTCTTATTCGAAGAAGCCGGAATAATGCCTGGAAGACTGTCAGTTTCGCTTTTATTGCTGTTGCTTGTATCTGCCGTCTATGCCGAGGAAAGAGACGTGATCCTGGTCCTGGATAACTCTGCAGCGATGACGAGGGTGGATGCAAAGGGACTGGTTAGCTCGGCGGTCGGTGGATTCGTTAAGAAGCTTAAAGGCGATGTTCGGGCAGCGATAGTCCTCTTTGATGATTCTGCTACTGTCTCGGTCCCGCTCACCGCGGTCACGGACGAGTCCCGACTAGTGTTTCTCGAGGCCCTTCAAAAACTCAATTACCGCGGCAAGTATCCGGATATCGCGATAGCCCTGAAACAGGCCATCCGTGAGCTTGAGGTCAACGGTCGAAGAGGGGCGGAGAAGTCGATCATTTTATTGACCGGTGGCCTTCTGGACCCAAGCGACACGGCGCTAGTGCAATCACGCCTGCGCGCCCTGGGTTACGGGGTGGCTCCGATCGACGGGATTATGGGGCCAGAAACAAGGGGCGCTATACGCCAGTTTCAGAGGCAGAGGGGGATACCGGCCGATGGAAAGCTAAACAAGACACTCCTTGTCCGTTTAGAAAAAGCCTATGAAGCAAGATGGCAGAGGGAGTTGGCTGCCAACGCTGCTCGCGCAGGAATCAAGGTCATCGCGGTGGTATTGGGCGAGGGTTTCGCCCCGGGTCAGGCATTGGCGGAGAAGACCTCCGGGGAATATTTTCAGATCTCGAAAGCCGAGGTCCTGGTGGGCGTATTCGAACGCCTAAGCGACGCCTTCAGTCAAACAGTGGGGGTTCCCGCAGCCGCCTTAGCGGTCCCCACCATTCAGGTGCCAGAGAGGGTAGAGGCTCTCCCTGCGCAGCGGGCGCAAGTAGTGCTGCCAGAGGACAGGAGTCAGGTAACGGAGTGGCTAACCGATCCGACAATCTGGATCGGTCTTCTAACCTTGGTCGTGCTGGAGATCATTCTCGGCATCGACAATCTTATCTTCATCGCCATCCTGGCGGATAAGCTGCCACCGCACCAGCGCGATCGAGCGCGAGTCATCGGTTTGAGCTTGGCGCTGCTCATGCGTCTCGGGTTGCTCGCCAGTATTTCCTGGGTCATGTCGCTGACGGCGCCGCTGTTCACTGTATTCGCACTGGAGATTTCTTGGCGCGACCTCATCCTCGTTCTTGGCGGGGTGTTTCTGCTGATCAAGGCCACGATGGAGATACATGACCGGCTTGAAGCCGGGCCACACGGGCACGCGGACAGCGTCGCTCATGCCCGGTTCTGGCCGGTAGTCGCGCAGATCGTGGTGCTCGACGCGGTGTTCTCGCTCGACTCGGTCATCACGGCCATCGGCATGGTCGACGAGATCTACGTTATGATGGCAGCGGTCGTGATCGCGATAATCGTGATGATCGTCGCGAGCAAACCGCTCACCACGTTCGTAAATGCCCATCCGGCGCTGGTCATTCTTTGTTTGGGATTTCTGCTGATGGTGGGCTTCGTCCTGGTCGCCGATGGCCTGGGCTACCACGTTCCTAAGGGTTACCTGTATGCGGCAATCGGATTTTCTGTTCTCATCGAGACGTTCAACCAGCTTGCGCTGCGCAATCGCAGAAAATGGGCAGCCTCGATTCCCCGCCGGCAGAGCACGGCCGACGCGGTGTTGCGACTTCTTGGCGGTATTCCTGTACCATCCTCGGCCGCAGTAGGCGCAGAGGTGAGTGCAGTGGTCCCGGAGGCAGCGACGGAACAGGTTTTCGCACCCGCAGAAAAAGCGATGGTGCGCGAAGTTCTCGCGCTCGCGGATCGGCCGGTGCAAACGATTATGACGCCCCGACCGGAGGTCGCGTGGATCGATCCGGGCGATCCCAAGGAAGCCGTGTTGACCGAAGTTCGCAATAGCGCGCATCGTCAGTTCTTGGTGAGCCGCGGATCGGTGGACGATGTCGTCGGTATCGCACGTAAGGAAGACATCTTGGCGCTCTGTCTCAACGACAAGCCGTTTGACCTCATGCAGGTCGTGCAGAAACCCATAGCGGTGCACGAGGGCGCGTCGATTCTCGATACGCTCGCTATGTTCAAACGGGCGCCGGTTGATATGGCGTTGGTGGTCGATGAATATGGCGGTTTGCAGGGGATCGTCACACAGACCGATTTGCTCGAGGCGATTACGGGGGATCTGCCGGACGCAGAGCACCCGGAGCCGGAGGTGGAAGAGCTGGAGGACGGCTCATTCGTTGTCGATGGCACAATGTCGATTTACGACGCGCAGCAGCGCTTCGATCTTGGCACGCTTCCGGACGGCGACTTCAACACGCTTGCCGGTTTCGTTGTGTTTCTTTTCGACCGGATACCTGCGGCAGGCGAGCGCGTCGAGTCGCACGGCTGGAGCTTCGAGGTATCGGATATGGACGGATGGCGGATAAAGAAAGTGCTCGCACGGCGCGTTGGTGCGGATGGCGAATCATCTGTGGTGGATTCAACCTTAACGCCGCATCCCCATGATGCTTGACAGCCCGTAACGGGTGCTCTTTGGTACCCGGTGACAAATAGCTGAACGAATACCCGTAGGGATCCGATTCACCGCGCGTGACTCTTCGAGTACAACGTACGGATCGGCCCCTTTAATAACCGCCCCACCCTGCCTGAACAGGGGTCATCCTCGCGCAATACCTCAGCACACTCAGCCGATCTTGATCGGTACGTAGATCTTCGCGTCCTGGCGCTGCACCAGCAGGGCGACATTGCCCTTGGCCGAGTCGGCCGCCCTGCGCAGGTCCTCGACGCCCTTCACCGGCGTGTCGTTCACCGCGAGGATCACGTCGCCCTGGCGGATGCCGGCACGCGCCGCCGGTCCCGTCGCGCCTTCGACGATGACCCCCCCTTCGGTCGAGAGCTGCTGCTTCTCTTCGGCACGCAGCGGCCGCACCGAGAGGCCCAGCTTGCCCTGGCCCGCGGCGGGCGCACCGCCTGCCTGCACCACGCTCTCCGACGGCACCTCGCTCAGGCTGGCGCGCATGTCGCGCATCGTACCCTTGCGCCAGACTTTCAGGTTGACGTTCGTGCCCGGCTTCATCTGGGCCACGGCCCGCGCCAGATCGCCCGCTTCATCGATGGCATTGTCGTTGAGCGACAGGATGATATCGCCGCTGGCGATGCCGGCCTTCTGCGCCGCGCTGCCTTCTTCCACCGAGGTTACGAGGGCGCCCCGCGGCTTGGCGAGGCCAAACGAGTCGGCCAGCTCATTCGTCACCGACTGGATGGAAACGCCCAGCCGGCCGCGGCTCACCTTGCCGTGCTTTCGCAGGTCTTCCTTGATATCGATGGCGAAGTCGATGGGAATCGCGAACGACAGGCCCATGTATCCGCCGGTGCGGCTGTAGATCTGCGAATTGATGCCGATCACCTCGCCGGCCATGTTGAACAGCGGGCCGCCGGAGTTGCCCGGGTTGACCGCAACGTCGGTCTGGATGAACGGAACGATGCTCTCGCCCGACAGAGAGCGCGACTTCGCCGAGATGATGCCGGCCGTCACGGTGTTCTCCAGGCCGAACGGCGAGCCTATAGCCGCGACCCACTCGCCGACCGACGCTTTCTCGGGATCGCCGATTCTGACGGTCGGCAGGCCCTTGCCTTCGATCTTCACCAGCGCCACGTCGGTGCGCTGGTCGGCGCCGATCACCTTCGCCTTAAACTCGCGCTTGTCGGTCAACTTCACGTTGACCTCGGCCGCATCGACCACGACGTGCGCATTGGTGAGGATGTAGCCGTCGCCGCTGATGATGAAACCGGAGCCGACGCCCTGGCGCAGCTCCTCGCCGCCGGGCGAGGGCATCTGGCCGCCGAACTGGCGGAAGAACTCATAGAACGGATCGCCAGGCTCGATCCCGGGGATGCCCTGGGCCCCGGTGCGCGCCTTGGCGGTGGTGCTGATGTTTACGACGGCGGAGCCGTATTGCTTCACCAGGCCGCTGAAATCCGGCAGGGCGCGGGCGGTCGGCGTTTGCTGCATGGGAGGGATAGCGGTAAAGGCGGCAAAGACCGGCGACAGCGCGCCGCCAGCCAGGGAGAGCGCTAGCATCACCCCTAAATTTCGCGACGAGATCATGGACGTTCCTCCGATTTTAGAGATGTCCCTTGGTCTGTTCGGCCCCCTTGAAGTTCCCCGGGCGGGGTATTCCTGGTCACCCCGGATCGGGCTCGCGCGGCAGGCTGACGACGACCGCGAGCCCTCCCAGCTCGGCGTCGCGCCGGAAATCGATCTGACCCTGATAGGCCGCCACGATGTCGCCGACGATCGCGAGCCCGAAACCGTAACCGCTGCGTGACTCGTCGAGCCGCGCACCCCGGCCGAGCACGACGGCGATCGCTGCGCTGTCGATTCCCGGCCCATCGTCGCTGACGGTGATCTCTATACGCCCTCTGGCGGCGACCCTGACCCGGACCCGTCGCCGGGCCCACTTGCACGCATTGTCCAGCAGATTGCCGAGCAGCTCTTGCAGGTCCTCGCGCTCGCCGAAAGGCCGGACGACCCCCGTCACGACGTAATCGATCTCAAGGTCGCGGTCTCGGTAGAGCTGACGCACCGTCGCGCAGAGGTCCTCGAGATCGGCAGGCACCACGAAGCGCTCCGCTGGCGCGCTGTCGCCGGCGAGCCGGGCGCGCTTGAGCTCCCGTTCGGCGAGAGCGGCGATCTGCTCGGCTTGTGCGCGCGCGTCGGCGGCGGCCGCTGGTGTCACCGGATCGCGCGCGAGATCGTCGGTGAGGATCTGCAGCGGGGTCTTCAAGGCATGTGCAAGGTCGCCCAGCGCATGGCGCGACCGCGCGAGGCGACGCGCCAGCGTCTGCAGCAGACGATTCACTTCCCGCACGAGCGGCAGCACTTCCTGGGGTACGTCTTCCGAGAGACACTCCGCTGTGCCGGCCTCGAGCGCCCCGACCGCATGGCGGATCCGCGCAAGCGGCCGAAACGATACCTGCAGCACTGCATGCTGCGTGAATCCGAAAACGATTGCCGCCCCCAACGCGAACGCCACGACCGCGAATCCCAGTCGTCTTCGATGGCTGTCGATCGGGGCGAGATCCGCAGCCACCGCCAGCGTGAATCGCTGGCCGCCCTTGCGATAGCCGCCGGTTCTGACCAGCAATCGCTGCTGCTGAGGGCCAGTCAGGTGCAGCAGCTCGACATTTCCCGGTGCGAGCGGTGAGACGGCGAGCTCGCCATCCCATAAGGACCGTGAGGTAAGTACGGTATCGCCGATCAGCAACGCGTAATAGTGGCCTGAAAAAGGCTGCCGGAAGGTGGGATGGACGGCGCTGAGCTGCGGTGCCCCGCTCGCGTCGAAATGGAGCGTGGCGAGCAAAGCCTCGCTGTCATCCATGAGCTGTGTCGCGATCAGGTCGGTCGCGAGGGTTTCCAGCAATCTGTTGCCGGCGTACCAGAGCAAAAGTGCGAACGCGAGCAGGCAGACGCCCAGCGTGAGCTGCAGGCGCGCCTTGAGCGATCTCACGCCGGCGGTTCTGCGCTCAAGACGTAGCCTTGACCGCGCCGCGTTGCGATGCGCGTCTCGCCGAGCTTTTCGCGCAATCGGCGCACGTAGACTTCGATGAGATTACTGTCGCGATCGAAATCCTGATCGTAGACGTGCTCGGTGAGCCGCGTTTTCGACAGCACCTCGCCCGGGTGCAGCATGAAATAACGAAGCAGGCGGAACTCGGTGCCGGTCAGCGCTATCGTCGCGCCGTCCGCCGTCCGGACTTCCTGCCGATCCTCGTCCAGCGTCAGATCGGCGCAGCTGATCTGCTTCGCACTGCCGCCCTGGGCGCGGCGAAGTATCGCTTGCAGCCGCGCCGCGAGTTCTTCGAAATGAAACGGCTTGCCGAGGTAGTCGTCGCCGCCGGCCTTAAATCCCGCTACGCGCTCGTGCCAGGCATCGCGCGCGGTCAGGATCAGCACCGGTGTTGCGACCCCGCCCTTGCGCCAGTTCTCGAGCACCGTGAGCCCGGCCCGGCCCGGCAGCCCGAGGTCCAGCACGATTAGATCGTAATCGACGCTGGCGGCCAGGTACTCCGCGTCGACGCCGTTGTCAGCGCAGTCGACCGCGTAGCCGTGTTCGGTCAGCTGCTGCGCGAGGCGGCTAGAGAGCCTTGCATCGTCTTCGACCAGCAACAGGCGCATTTTAGTCGTCCAGCTCGAATTTGATCACCTCACCCATCCTGGCATCGTACTCGATCTCGCGGATCCGGCCGTCAGCGCCGAGCAGCTCGATTTCGTAGACGTAGCGATCGTCGTCGTGCTTCAGCTCCGTCTCGATCACTTGCCCCGGCCAGCGTGCGGTCGCCCGCGCTACTATCTCTTCGAGCGGCATAATTTTCCCCTCCTTGCGCAGGCGCCGCGCCGCTTCGTGGCCGATGTCGTCGGCGACCGCGTTAATTAGGGTTGCGGCGAGCACTGCGGCGACGCCCAGGCGTCCATGTATCGGCGTCTTCATCGCAGTGCCCGCTGACGCAACGTAATTACCGCCGCCGCTCGCGTCAGTCGTCCTGCTCCTCGGTCAAAATCTGACCGGTCTTGGCATCGATCTCGAGATCCCATTCGCGGAACTTCTCGTCACGTACCTCGACTTCGTAGACCAACCGGCCGACATCTCGATCCAGCTCGAGGTCGGTGACAGTGCCCGGGTGCGCTTTGGTCGCGATCTCGACGACTTTCTCGGTCGAGATCGCTTCGCCGCTCGCCCGCATCTTCTCCGCCTTAGCGAAGTCGATATCGGCGAAGCTTGGACCGGCGACGGTAGCGAGCAGAACTGCGCCGCTCATCATAGATAGGGTGCGTACATTTAGCATAGCCATGAAACTCTCCTTTGATGATTGATTTAACATCGTCGCGGCGGGAGCATTTTCGCTCTCCTCAGCCGGACGTTGTGAAGAGTCTAGTGCGGCTGCCTGAAACGAAGCTGAAAGCAATGGGGCGCTGCGGTGTGGTGCACGCGTTTCTGGCGTCGGAATTACCGCGGACGGAAATCGTGTAAACACGTGACGGTTATCCACCGCGGTCCATACACCGATCTGGGTCAAACACTGCCACCTTGTTGGAGTGGGGCAAAGAGAACAACATGACGTGGCAGGTCTATGAGGAGTCCAACGTTATGTCCTGGGGTGGACGCATCGAGTACTACCTGACAAATCATGCTGACGGGCCTGACCCCGAAAACTGGAAAAACGGAGCTCGCCATTCTGATGGCCGAGCACTTAGCCGTATAGTAAGTCTAATTCTTGTAGGCATTTTGAGTCGGAGTAGGAATGATGGTTGCCCATAACCCCCTCCACAGATCCGGACTGGCGGCTTTCCCGCATCCGGCTCTTGCCTCAGGTGATGACGCCAAGACGGCGCAGTGGGTAGGGATGACA
>Ga0187892_10011809_pt1 | contig 10575 bp, 12 predicted proteins | sample MA1701073metaG_FD_139345 | JGI IMG/M metagenome (GOLD analysis project Ga0187892, IMG submission 139345) | Bio-ooze microbial communities from a basaltic lava cave in the Kipuka Kanohina Cave System on the Island of Hawaii, USA - MA170107-3 metaG ...
AGTTCGGCGCAGCCTATGAGGACTACGCGAAACGAGTCGGCAGCCTTATGCCCCGGCCCTAGCGCCCGATCGTCAGGACGACCCGAAAACGCGCCTTGCCGCTCATCATGCGGTCGTAGGCTTCGGCCGCACGCTCGAGCGGGAAGGTCTCGTTCATGGATCGCACGCCGGTGCGGACGCTGAACGCCAGCGTGTCTTGCGAGTCGATCGAGGTCCCGGAGTACCAGCCCTTCACCGACCGGCATCCCATCAGCAGGAACACGGGCGATACCTGCATCGAGGCGGCCGCTCCGACCAGCAGCAGCGTGCCGCCTATGGCCAGGCCGCCCTGGACGGCGCTCATCGCCTCGCCGCTGGTCGCCGTCGCCAGGATGACCTTGGCGCCGCCGAGCTTCTGCAGCTCCGCCGCGGGGTCCTGCGCCTGGCTGTCGAGGTACACCGCCGCGCCCAGCTTGCGCGCGAGCGCTTCCTTGTCGCTGCCGCGCGCGATGCCGACCGTGTGGAAGCCCATCTTCGCCGCGTACTGGATCGCGAGGTGGCCCAGGCCGCCGAGCCCGAGCACGGCGACGACGTCGCCCGGGCGCGCGCCGGCGTTTCGGAGCGCATTGAAGGTGGTGACGCCGGCGCACATGAGCGGCGCCGCTTCGACGGCTGGAAGCTCGGCCGGCATCAGCGCGACCGCGCTGGCGGGCGCGATCAGGTACTCCGCGTATCCCCCGTCGTAGGTGATGCCGGTGACCTGACCCGTCACGCAGGCGAAGAAGTTGCCACGCCGGCAGTGGTCGCAGTGCCCGCAGTATCCGCCGTTCCATCCGACGCCCACCTTCTGGCCCGGCCGCCATCCGGGGACGCCGGCACCCACCGCGTCGATCACGCCGGCCACTTCGTGCCCCGGCACCCGCGGGAACTGGATGCCCGGGTAGGCGCCTTCCTTGGTCAGCGAATCGCTGTGACAGATGCCGCAAGCCTGCACCCCGATCCGAACCGATCCGGCGCCGGGCTCGGGGATCGGCCGTTCGACGATCTCGAGGGGTCCATTGGGACGGGAAACCTGTACCACGCGCATCGTCGCCAAGATCGTCACTCCTCAGAGGCTGCGGCCGTCGAACGGAACGCGTTTCACGGTCGACAGGTCGACGCTGTCGAGGCACCGCACGTTCACGGCGGCCATCGGTTTCCCCGAGGGGCCGACCCCAAAACCAAACGGCGCCACGCCGCACGTCGGGCAGAAGTGATGCTGGATGACGCGCTTGTTGAACGTGTACGTCGCGAGGTCGCTCTCGGGCGTCTTCAGGCGAAACTGGTCGCGAGGAACGAACCACAGAAGATAGCCCTTCCGGCTGCAGATGGAGCAATTGCACTCCATCAGCTGTTCGAACGTGCCGTCGACCTCGAACGCGGTGCGAGCGCAGTGGCAACTGCCCGTGTACGTCATGGGTCCGACCTACACCCGATCGCGAATTGCGTCGATTGGTCGCGTCGGGGTAGCGGGTCGACGCCGTCAATCGCCGAGCGTGACACCGTCGCCCGGGAAAGGATCTCCGCTGAACGTGGCCAAAATGCCTACCGCCATGAGCCAGTATCCGATGCGATAGACGTTTGCCATGTTCTCCGACATCGTCCGCGTCCCGAACGTGATCCATCGCTGCTGAGCGACGACGGACGTCTTCGCGACGGCGAAGAGAACGAATCCAACCAGCATTTCACCGCCGTCATGGGTGCGGTCGTCGTAGCGATCGGCCAGCAGCATCGGGTCGATGCGCTTGCTTCTGCGTCGACGCCTTGTCGAAGGCATTGCGAGCCACATGGGGCGGGAGTAGCGTCATCGCGATGGACGTATCCGCCCCAACGACGCCGGGCGCCGCGGACGGTCGGTACACAGCCCAGGAGTACCTTCGTCTCGTCGACGAGGGGGTTCTCGGGCCCGACGACCGCGTCGAGTTGCTCGAGGGGGTGGTGGTCGCCATGGCCGCGCAGAGCTCGCCGCACGCGTCCAGCGTGGCGCGGACAACCCGTGCGCTCATTCTCGCCGTCGGCGATCGCGCCGTGGTGCGCACACAGCTCACCTTCCTGGCGGGGCCGCATTCGGTTCCCGAGCCGGACATCGCGGTGGCTCCCGGGTCGTACGACGACTACGATCGCGCGCACCCACGGGCGGCGCTCCTGATCGTCGAGGTCGCCGACACGTCGCTCGCCCAAGACCGGCTCACCAAGTCGGGCATCTATGCGGCCGCCGGCATCCCCGAGTACTGGATCGTGGACATCCGGGGCCAACGCGTCGAGGTCCACCGTGACCCCGTCGCAAGCGAGCGACGCTATGCCACCCGGACGTTCGCCCGACGTGACGATCGAATCGAATTGGCGGCGCTGGCCGGCGCAGTGGTCGCCGTCGCCGAGCTGCTGCCCAACGCCCCCGCGTGACGCCTGGTCGACTTTCGAAAGAAGGCTTCGCCGCCTGGTCCGACCCAACCAACGGCGACCAAGCCGATCATGGTTGAGCGGCCTGACACATGCCCAGCATGAGCACGCGTGCATGGTGGTGCCCCGTGTGCGCATGGAACAGCTCGCCCGAGCAGGAAACCCGACGCCCCACCAGACGTTCCAGGACGGGGAACCCGCCTTTCCTATTGATTGCGATCTGCACCCTCGTGACGTTCGATTCACGCTCCTGATCCTGATCCTTGCTTTCCTCAACGCAGATGGGCGTCGCGGGTGAGACGAAGAAGCACTTCTCTGCTCGGTCTCCTCGTTGAACGGACTCATAGTTCGGGGGCCCCGGGAATTCCTCGGCGGAGAGCACGCCCTCGATGGTCGCTCTGCCGTAGGACAGGCATTGCGACCCATCGGCCGCGGTTCCAGCGAGCAAGACCAAGAGGGCCAGATGACTCATCGACCCGGTGCGCCGGCCATCACGCCGCCGCGAACAAATGCGCGTGCATCCTCGCCAGCGCCTGCAGATCATGCACGTCCCGCGGGAAGTTCGGCACCCGCACCACCGGCACCTCGTCCGTCAGGCCCACCTGGAACTGCTCCATGCGGAGCTGCTCGCCGCGGGCCAGCACCTCGTAGTCGAGGAAGTTCTGCGCCAGCTCGCGTGCGACGCGCGGCTCGCCCGTGAGCGCGCGGCCGATGGCACCCGCGATCTGCACGAAGTCGCCGGCGTCCACCTCGTGGACCGAGCCGCGACGGGTTTTGCGGGCCATCTCACGGTGGACGCGGTTGAAGACCACGCCCTTCAGCGGCATCGCCAGCTCTTCCATCTTCGAGCACAGGTACTCGGCGTCGCCCAGCACCTGCTCCTCTGGGCTGGTCACCAGCACGAAGGCCGTCTCGGGGCCGCGCAGCACCTCGTAGGCGCGCGCCACGCGCGTGTGGAAGTTCTCGAACAGCCCGCTCATGCTGCTGAAGAAGTCGGAGATCTCGGCCAGCGCGCCCACGCCAGTCGCCTGCTCGAGGCGCCGCAGGATGAAGCTCGCCGTGCGGTTCACCGCTTGCAACGCGGCCCAGCCGGCCGAGAAGTACGGCTTCACGAACCAGCGGATCACGCTGCGGTCGAGGAAGTCGTCGAGACGGCGCGGCGCCTCCAGAAAATCCAGCGCGTGACGCGTGGGCGGCGTGTCCACCACGATCAGGTCCCACTCGCCGCTCTCGGCGAGCAGACAGAGCTGCTCGATGGCCATGTACTCGTGCGAGCCCGCGAACGCCTGCGAGAGGTGCTGATAGAAGCGGTTCTTCAGAATGCGCTCGCGGGCGTCGGCGGGCGCGTGGCGCTCGACCAGCGCGTCCCAGGCGCCCTTCTGATCCAGCATGAGCGCCGCCAGCGTACCGCGCGCCTCGATGCCCTGCCCGGCCAGCAACGACGCGGGGATCTCGCTCACCTCGCTGCCGAGTGCGTCCAGCCCCATCGAGCTGGCCAGCCGGCGAGCCGGGTCGATCGTGATCACGACGGTGCGACGACCCTGGATCGCACCCCACAGCGCCACCGACGCCGCGACCGTGGTCTTGCCCACGCCCCCGCTGCCGGCCGAGATGACGATGCGATGCTTGGCGACCAGCTCCGCGAGATTCATTCCGTGGCCCCGCGGCGCACGCGCCGCCCGGTGCCGCTCGTCCGCACTTCCAACGTCGGCTCCAGCGTGCGCGCGATCTGATCCAGCTCGTGCGAGCCGAACTCCTCGGCGTACAGGAACGGCACCTCCACCAGCGCGTCGGTCGTGAGGGCGTTGCGCAGGCGCTCGAGCTGCTCGGCGTTGATCTCGGCCCACCCGCTCTCCTCCGTCGCGCGGTCCGCGACGGCTTCGAGCAGCTCGCCTTGCTTGCCCGGGGCGGACGCGGCGGACTCCCGCACGCGCGCCACCAGCTCGGGCGCGAAGCGCCGCGCGTGCACGCGGTTCACGATCACGCGCCCGGCGGGGAGCTTCAGCTCGCCCGTGAGCTTGGCATGCGTCTCCAGCGTCTCGGTGACGGGCATGTCCTCGCCCAACGTCACCAGGTGCACGGCCGTCACCGCGGGATCGCGGAGCAGCGCCGCCACGCGGCCGGCCTCGCGCTGCACGAGCCCCGCGCCGAACGTGTCGTGCGCCACCTGCGGCATCGAAAGGTACTGCAGCCCGTGACCCGTCGCCGGCGCGTCCACCACGATCGCGTCCCAGCGCGGGCGGCCGTCCTCCTCGCGCGTGGCCTCGTACCAGATCTTGCCGACGGTCATCAGCTCCTTTAAGCCCGGCGCCGCGGCCACGAAGTACTGGTAGACGCGGCTCGAGAAGATCGTCGTGAGCACGCGCTTCACGGGGATGACGAGTCCGAGGTACTCTTCCAGCGCCGTACGCCCGTCGAGGGACAGCACGGAAAGGTTCGGGCCTACCGCCTTCGGCGTCGGTGCGGCACCGCTGCTTCCGAGCATGCCCGGCAGCCGGCCGGCGGCGTCCATCTCGATCGCCAGCGTGCGCCGGCCGCGGCGCGCGAACAGCGTGGCCATTGCGGCGGCCATCGTGGTCTTTCCCACGCCGCCCTTACCGAGCACGAAGTGCAGCTTGCGCTGGATCATGCCCCTTGCTCAGTCGACGCGCCGGAGGGCCACGCACGCGTTCGTGCCGCCGAAGCCGAACGAGTTGGAGAGCGCGGCCCGGATGGAGAGGGATCGCGCCGTGTGCGGGACGTAGTCGAGATCGCACGCGGCATCGACCCGATCGAGGTTGATCGTGGGCGGCGCCATCCCGCGCATGATGGCCAGCGCCGTGAAGGCTGCTTCGACCGCGCCGGCCGCGCCGAGCAGATGGCCCGTCATCGACTTGGTCGAGCTGACCGCCAGGCGCGCAGCGTGCTCGCCGAAGACACGCTTCAACGCCTGCGTTTCGATCGCGTCGTTCAGCTCGGTGCCCGTGCCATGGGCGTTCACGTAGTCGACGTCGCCCGGCGTGAGGCCGGCGTCCTCGAGGGCGAGCGTCATGCAGGTCGCGGCGCCGACGCCGTCGGGCTCGGGCTGCGTCACGTGATGGGCGTCGCAGGTGGCACCGTATCCGGCCAGCTCCACCAGCGGCTGCGCACCGCGCGCGCGGGCATGCTCGAGCGATTCGAGGATGAGGATGCCGGCGCCCTCCCCCATCACGAACCCGTCGCGATCGACGTCGAAGGGACGGCTCGCCCGCTCGGGCGTCTCGTTGAAGGCGGTGCTGAGGGCGCGCATGGCCGCGAAGCCGAGGAACCCCATGAGACAGATCGGAGCCTCGGCGCCCCCGGCGATGACCACGTCCTGCGTGCCCTCGCGGATGAGCTGCAACGCATCGCCGAGCGCGTGGGCGCCCGAGGCGCAGGCGCTGCTGGTGGCGTAGCTCGGTCCGCGCGCGCCGAATCGCATGGCGACCTGGCTGGCGGCCATGCTGGGGATCAACCGGGGGATGAGGAACGGCGAGATGCGTCGCACGTCCTTCTCGACCACGGCCGGCACGGCGTCTTCGACGCTCTTGATGCCGCCGATGCCCGTCCCGACGATCGCCCCCACCCGTGCGGGGTTTTCCAGCGGCAGCCGGAGCCCGGCGTCCTCCACCGCGAGCTGTGCCGCGGCCACGGCATACTGGACGAACAGATCCGTGCGCCGCTGCTCCTTGCGATCGAGGAACCGCTCGGCCTCGAAGCCGCTCACTTCACCAGCGACCCGCGACGGCGAGGGCGATGCGTCGAACCTGGTGATCGGTCCCGTGCCCGAACGGCCTGCGGCGAGCGCAGCCCAGTTGTCGGAAACGCCGCAGCCGAGCGGCGTCACCAGACCGATTCCGGTCACGACCACGCGCCGGCGCCCTGCGGAATCCCTCGGCAAGCCGGCCCAAGGCTAGGGGCGCCGGTAGGGGGTGTCAAGAAACGACGTCGCCCCGACGCCCGCGTTGACTCTCGCGTCGTGGTTCTCTAGCGTCGGCGCCGCATGTCCCGCCTCGCCCCGTGGCTGCTGATCGCCGTCGCCGCCCTGGCGGCCTGCTCGGCCAAGCCGAAGATGGAGCCGGCGGGCGACCTCTGGACGACCGCCAACGAGGCCTACGACATCGAAGCGTACGAGCTGGCGATCGAGCGCTACAAGTTGCTGCTCGACCAGTACCCGTTCAACCAGAACGCCGAGGAGGCCGAGCTGAAGATCGGCTACGCCTACTTCCTCGCCGGCCGGTACGACGAGGCCATGGCGGCGTTCGAGGACTTCGAGCGCATGCATCCCACCAGCACGCACCTGGCGTCGGTCGAATACCATCGCGGGCTCGCGAGCCTCGCCCGCTACAAGACCGCCGACCGTGATCGCACGTTCTCCACGCAAGCCCTTACCTCGTTCAAGAACGTGGTCGACCGCTTTCCGGGCACCCCGTGGGCCGACCGGGCCGAGCTGCGCATCCGGGAGTGCCGCGAGATCCTGGCCCGCCACGAAGAGGGCGTGGCCGAGTTCTACCTCGAGCGCGACAGCCTGCGTGCCGCCGAGGCCCGGCTGCGAAGGCTGCTCGAGGAGTACCCCGACACCGACGCCACCGCCGAGTCCCTCGCCCAGTTCGCGCGGGCATACGACCGCCAGGGGGAGAAGCGCGCCGCGGCGCTCGCCCGGGCGACGCTGATCGAGATCCATCCCGACGGCCCCATCGCCTCACGCGCCCGCAAGCGCCTCGGGCGCAAGGGCACGCCGGCCATCGAGGGCGATCCCATCCCGCAGTTCCTCGCCGAGCTGGACGTGCTGCGCACCCAGGAGTCCCGCCAGCACGCGCCCCGGGCGGTTTCCGCCTACCCCGACGCCGCAAGCTCCGACCCCGGCACCCAGTACTGAGCCCGGGCCGATTGACTCGGCGTTCAGGTTCGGTTTACCTGTCCGAAGGAACGACAGACCTTATCCAGAGTGGCGGAGGGCTCGGCCCGATGAAGCCACAGCAACCGGACCATCAAGACACCGGTGCTAATTCCGACGCGGAGTCCACGGCGCGTGGATCGCGGAAGATAAGGAGGCGAGCGCAGACTCTCACCTCTTCGGGATGCTGGAAGGGGTCGAGAGAACGACATGACGCCCGCACCGCACACCGACGACGCCCTCGCACGCGCCCGTGTCCTCATCGTGGGCGTGGGCGGTCTCGGCGCCCCGGCCGCGGCCGCGCTGGCGGAGGCGGGCGTGGGGACGCTCGGGCTGGCGGACCCGGACGTGGTCGAAGCATCGAACCTGCATCGCCAGCCCCTCTACGACGACGCCGCGATCGGCGCGCCGAAGGTGGACGTCGCGGCCGGCCGGCTTCGTGCGCTTCGTGCGGGACTCGGGGTGGAAGCGCTACGGCTTCGCGTCGAGACGCAGGCGTCGCTGCTCGCCCGCTTCGACGTCGTCATCGACGGCACGGACTCCATCCCGAGCAAGTTCGCGCTGAACGACCTGGCGGTCGCGGTGGGTCGGCCACTCGTGCACGCGGGGGTGGTGGGCATGCGCGGGCAGCTCCTGACCGTGCTCCCGGGCCGCACAGCCTGCTACCGCTGTGTGTTCGAGTCCCCGCCGCCGCCGGACGACCTCGTGTCGTGCACCGAGGCGGGCGTCTTGGGACCGCTGCCGGCCTTCGTCGGTGCCTTGCAGGCTGCCGAGGCCGTCCGCATCTGTACCGGCGCCGCGCCGCTGTTCGCCGATCGATTGCTCAGCATCGACGCCTTGTCGGGGACGTGGCGCAGCGTCCCCCTCGCGCGTAGACTCTCCTGCGCCGCGTGTGGCCCGAGGGATTCCGCCTCGGCCGCCACGAGGAGTGAGTGCTCATGAGTTTCGTCACGGGTCTTCGCTGTCGGGAATGTGGGGCCGAGAGCCCGGTCGCCCCGGTGCACGTCTGCGACGTGTGCTTCGGACCGTACGAGGTCGTGTACGACTACCAGGCCATGCGCCGCGTGCTCAGCCGCGAGGCCATCGAGCGCCGGCCGCGCAACCTCTGGCGCTACCGCGAGCTGCTGCCCATCGAAGGCGAGCCGGCCATCGGGCTCCACTCCGGCTTCACGCCGCTCGTGCGCGCCGACCGGCTGGCGCGCGCCCTCGGGGTACGCGAGCTCTGGGTGAAGGACGACTCGGTCAACCACCCGACCTTCTCGTACAAGGACCGCGTCGTCTCGGTCGCCATCTCGAAGGCAATCGAGTTCGGCTTCGACACGGTGTCGTGCGCGTCCACGGGCAACCTGGCCAACTCCGTCTCCGCACACGCGGCGCGGGCCGGCCTCGACTGCTTCATCTTCATCCCGCACGACCTCGAGCAGGGCAAGGTGATCGGCTCGACGATCTACGGCCCGCGTGCCGTCGCGGTCCGCGGCAACTACGACGACGTGAACCGGCTGTGCAGCGAGATCGCCGACAAGTACGGCTGGGCGTTCGTCAACATCAACGTGCGGCCGTACTACACCGAAGGGGCCAAGACGTACGGGTTCGAGATCGCCGAGCAGCTCGGCTGGCGGCTCCCCAAGCACATCGTGGTGCCCACGGCCGGCGGGACGATCCTGCCCAAGGTGGCCAAGGCCTTCCACGAGTTCCAGCATCTCGGGCTCGTCGAGGGCGACTTCAAGATCTACTCGGCGCAGGCGACGGGCTGTGCGCCGGTCGTGACCGCGATCCACCAGCAGACCGACCTGATCGTGCCCGTGAAGCCCAAGACGATCGCCAAGTCGATCGCGATCGGCAATCCGGCCGACGGCTTCTACGTGCTGAAGGCCGTGCGCGAGTCGGGCGGCTGGGGCGAGTCCGCGACCGACGAGGAGATCGTCCAGGCCATCCAGCTGCTCGCCCGCACCGAGGGCATCTTCACCGAGCCCGCGGGCGGGACGACGGTGGCCGTCACCAAGAAGCTCATCGAGCAAGGCCGCATTCCGCGCGACGAATCCATCGTGATCAGCGTCACGGGCAACGGCTACAAGACCCTCGAGGCGGTCACCGGCACGGTCGAGTCGCCCTTCGAGATTCCCGCTCGTCTCGCCGACTTCGACGAGCTGTTCGCGCGGCTGCGCGGCAACCGGCACGTTTCGGCCGGCTGATTCCCTACGAGAAGGAGTGAAGAGCATGGCACAGGTGAGAATTCCGACCCCGCTGCGCAAGTTCACGGCCGGCGCGGACGCCGTTTCCGCGCAGGGCAGCAGCGTCGCGGCGGTGGTCGACCAGCTGGACAAGCAGTTCCCCGGCATCAAGAGCCGGATCTGCGACGAGGCGGGCGAGGTACGCCGCTTCGTGAACATCTTCGTGAACGGCGAAGACATCCGCTTTCAGCAGCAGCTCGGCACGCCCGTGAAGGACGGCGACGAGGTGTCGATCGTCCCGGCCATCGCCGGCGGACACTGATCGCTCACCCCCACGCCCCATGACGACCGCGGCAGCCGAGACACGCTGGACGGTGGCGGCGGACCCCGCGTCGGGGCCGCTGGTCGCCACGTCGCTCCTCCAGCTGATCGGCAACACGCCGCTGGTCGAGATCGAGCGGGTGCGCGACGGCGTCCGTCCCGACGTCCGCATCTTCGCCAAGCTCGAGGGATTCAATCCCGGCGGGTCGGTGAAGGATCGGCCCGCGCGCAAGATGATCGAGGTCGGGCTCGCCACGGGCAAGCTCGTGCCGGGCAAGATCATCATCGACTCCACGTCGGGCAACACGGGGATCGCGCTCGCGATGATCGGCGCGGCGCTCGGCTACCCCGTCGAGCTCGTCATGCCCGGCAACGTGAGCGCCGAGCGCAAGAGCATCGTCGGCGCGTTCGGCGCCAAGGCCATCTACAGCGATCCGCTCGAAGGATCGGACGGCGCCATCCGCCTCTGCCGCACGATCCTCGCCGAGTCGCCCGATCGCTACTTCAAGCCCGACCAATACTTCAACGAGGCGAATCCGCTCGCCCACACCGAGACCACCGGCCCCGAGATCTGGGAGCAGACGGACGGGCGCGTCACGCACTTCGTCGCCGGGATCGGCACGGGCGGCACGATCATGGGCACCGGCCGCTATCTCAAGCGGCGCAACCCGGCGATCCAGGTCATCGCCGCCGAGCCGGAGGACGCCTTCCACGGGCTCGAAGGGTTGAAGCACATGGCGTCGTCGATCGTGCCGGGCATCTACCACGAGG
>Ga0187892_10011810_pt1 | contig 10575 bp, 6 predicted proteins | sample MA1701073metaG_FD_139345 | JGI IMG/M metagenome (GOLD analysis project Ga0187892, IMG submission 139345) | Bio-ooze microbial communities from a basaltic lava cave in the Kipuka Kanohina Cave System on the Island of Hawaii, USA - MA170107-3 metaG ...
AGATAGGTCTTGAAATCGATGTACTGAATGCGCGCCAACGAATCGGGCCCGTCAGCGGCGCGGTAGATCTCTTCGAACAACTCGGCGGTGCGGTACGCTCCCAGAGAACGGCGCACGTCGGCGCTGAGGAGCGCGTTCTTATCGACCTCGCTGATACCGCTCACCGAATGCAAATAGGCCTCCCACGGCGTGCGCGCGACGTTACTGAGGAACGCCTTGCCGCGAAACACCTGCGGCAGATTGTCGGCTTTGGGATAGAGCGACCCGAGCAGGCGGAACACCGGTTGCCGAACTGCCGCGGGCAACGCGCTGCGCAGCTTGTTTTCGCGCACGTCGAAGTAGTAGCGGCGATAGCCGGCAAAACTCTCGTCGCCGCCGTCGCCCGAGAGCGCCACCGTCACACGCTGCCGCGCCAGCTCCGAAACGTAGTACGTCGGCACCGCCGACGAATCCGCAAACGGTTCGTCGTAGTGCCACACCAGCCGGTCCAGCACCTCCACCGCGCGCGGTGTGATCACCGCCTCGCGGTGGTCGGTGGCGAATAGGGCCGCGACCTTGCCGGCGTAGGGCAGCTCGTCGAACTTGTCTTCCGAGAAACCGATGGAGGCGGTGATCACCGGATTCTCCGTCGCCTGTGCCATCAGCCCGACGACGCTCGAGGAGTCGATGCCACCACTCAAGAACGCGCCGAGCGGCACCTCGCTCTCCAGGCGAGAAACGACGGCGTCGTGCAGCAGTTCCGCCACCCGTTGCGGCGCGCCTTCGCCGTCGGAGGCAGCCGCGAAGGAAAGGTCCCAATACGGTGCCGTCTTGAGGGCGCCGTCTTCGACGAGCAGGTAGTGACCCGGCAGGAGCTTGCGAATCTCCCGAAAGATCGATCGTTGTCGAGGGACGTACAGCAACGACAAGTAGTCGCTCAGGGCTTCGAGGTCGATCGAGACGTCGAGCCCCGGGAAGGCGGTGACCGCCTTGATCTCCGAGCCGAAGACCAGGGTGCCGTCGGTGTGCCGCGCGTAGTACAGCGGCTTCTTGCCGATGCGGTCGCGTGCCATGAACAGACGGCGGCGGCGGATATCCCAGATCGCGAATGCGAACATGCCGTGCAGGCGTTCGAGACACGCCGTGTCCCATTCCTCGTATGCGTGCACGATCGCTTCGGTGTCGCTGCGTGTGGAGAATGTGTGCCCCTTGCTTTCCAGGAGACGGTGTAACTCGACATGGTTGTAGATTTCGCCGTTGAACACGATCCACACTGAACCGTCTTCGTTCGACAAAGGTTGGCGCCCGCCGGCGACATCGATGATGCTCAGCCGGCGGTGCCCGAGGCCGGTGAAGGTGTCGATGAAATCACCCTCGCCGTCGGGGCCGCGATGCGCGATGGTCGCCGTCATGCGTCCGAGGATCGAACGCCACTGCGCCGGCGGCAGCCCGGCGGCACGGTGAAATCCTGCAATGCCACACATCGGATCCGCCTACGGTGCCGGTGCCGCTTCCCGTACGGCGACGCCGTACCCCGTGAGACGCTCGTACAGTTGCGCGTACGCTCCAACCATTGCTTCCGCGGTGAACTTCGACATCACGCGCCGGCGGCCGGCATCTCCGTGCCGCATGCGTAGCCGCGCATCGAGGCAGTAGTCCAGCAGCGCCTGTGTCATGGCATTCTCGTCGGCATACGGTACGAGCCGGCCGGTGACACCATCCGCGACGATCTCGCGCAATCCACCGACACTCGTCGCTACCACCGGCAATGCCGTCGCCATCGCTTCGAGGGCCGCATTGTTCATACCCTCGAATGCCGCGGTGTGGGCGAACACGTCGGCGGCGGCGAACCAGTTCTCGATGTCGTCGCGGTAGCCGACCAGGCGCACGACCGCCTGCAAACCTCTCTGGGCCACGGCTTTTTCGATCTGCTCGCGGTCGGGTCCGTCGCCGACGATCACCATGCGAGCAGTCGGATGGCCCTGACGTACAGCCGCGAACGATGCGACCAGTGAGGTGTAGTTCTTGATCGGGTACAGCCGCCCGACGGCGATGATGGTCGGCGAACCGGGCTCGAGTCCGAGCTGATGCCGCAAACGATCGCGTTCCGGCGCCGGCCGAAAGCGCTCAGCGTCGACGCCGTTGGGGATCACTACAACTTTGGAGTCGCCGACTCCAACTTCGGAACGCAGGTAGTTGCCCAGGTCGTCGGAAACTCCAACGATGGCATCCGTCCACGTGGAGAGAGCCCGCAGGGTCCAACCACGCCGCCGTGGCCACGTGGCATGATCGCGTCCATGCTCACCGTGGACGATCGCCGGAACGCCGGCCAGGCGGGCGCCGACAATGCCGTCGATCGCGCCCCAATTGCGAGTATGGACGACCTGGGGAGCGACGCGGCGACAATGTTCCGCCAGACGGAACGCTACCGACAAACTGCGTCCGGTGATGTCGAGGGCGGTGACATTGGCGGCGCAAGCCTCGAAGCGGTGCGCCAGCTCGCCGCGTTGGCGGATACAGCACACATGGTGGACGAATCGATCCGCGGTTCGTTGCACCATCAGCAGCAGATTCTTTTCGAGCCCGCCGCTGTTGAGATCGGTGACGACGTGAAGGATTTGGGGTCGCCCTCCGACGGTGGCGGACGTCATGGGGTGGCGCCTCCGTCAGGGGTGATGACTTCGTCGAGCAGCATCGCCAGATCGGCGGTCAAACGGCCGCGTGAATAGCGCGTAACGTCGCGTGAAAAGCCATCGGCCTTTCCATCGGCCCAAGCGCGATACAGTGATCCCAGAGCGTCGGCGATCGCGTCGACATCGGTGGGAGAGGCCAGCGTCACCCCTTCGAAGCCTTGCAGCGCATTGGCGGCATCGCTGTTGTCACGAACGACCCCGAGGATGGCACGATCGGTACGCAGATATTCATACACCTTGGTTGGAATGGAGCGATCGTGGTGGGCGCGTGTCTGCAGGACCAACAGAACGGCGGCGCGCGCCGTTGCTGCGAGTGCTTCGCGATGGTTGGTGCGCGGTATGACTTTCACGTGAGAGTGCAGCCGAAGAGTGGCGATCTCGTCTAGCAGTGTTGCGTCGTGTGGTGCGCCGACCAGATCGACCGAAGTGTCACCAGGTAGCTCGCCACGATCGAGGCCGAGTCGAACGGCGCGCAAGACCGGTGCAGGATCCCGATACGCGGGGAGGCAGGAGCCGGTATGGACGACGTTGAAGGAGGGCGATCGCTTCGCCGCTTCGAGTACATTCCCCATCACGTGCTCGTCATAGCCGTTGGTCACGAGCCGGATTTTCGACCGATCGCCCGCGTCCAGCCGCTGTTCCAGCACGTCGACCATTCCGTCGGTGACCACGACGATACGATCTGCTGCTTGCAGCAGGCGGTACTCCATCCGTGCATCGAGCCGGCGCAAGAGGGGACCGTACGGCGAGGCGGGGCTCCAGGGATCGCGCAATTCGAGGACCCAGGGCAGACCGCTGACCTTCTTCACGGCATAGGCGATCAGGTGTGCGCTCACAACCGGGCTACTCGAGAAGATCGCATCGATGCGGCAACTGCGGCAAATCCGCAGCGCGCGCCGGATGCCGTCGGCTACCCACGACACCGCGCGATCGGGAAACGCCAGAAAGGCTGGGTAACGTCCGCTCCACGAAAGCACTTCTTTGGTGTCGAAGCCGAAAGCGTGGATCACCTCGCAATCCGCTCGCAGCGAAGCCGCCGTGACCGGCTCGGTGTCTTCACGAAATGGGTTGCGCGCCGTCACCACGCTCGTCGTCCATCCATGCTCCGGCAGATGGCGCGCGAAGCTGGCCAGACGAAAAGAGCCGCTGCTCGCCACCGGCGGGAAGTCCAACGCGATCATCAAGAGCCGATGTCGTATGCCCGCATTCTTCTCCGGTTGGAGCGGCACCGCCGTCATGCCGGCGAGCCTCCCGAGACCTGCGCCGCTACCAAAGCACGAAGCCGCGGATCGAGTACGCTGAACACGACGGCGGCCGTGAGGACGCCGAGGAGTAGCGCAATGACCAATACGATTGCCGAGACCGGAGCGAGCAGGTCGAGCTGATGCAGCAGTAGAACCGACAGAGCGGTGGCGATGGCAGCCTTGGTCAATACACCGTAGTCGGGCCGCAGGGTGATGGCGTCGGCCGCGAAGTAGTAGTTCGCGACGAGCAGCACGGCGTAAGACGCCGTCGTCGCGACCGCCGCCCCGATCAGTTGCCAGTAGGGGATGAGGATAAGGTTCAGCAACACGTTGAGCGCAGCGGCGCTGCACACAGTCACCGCCACCACCCCGGTGCGCTTCTGCACCGTCAGCCCGACGACGACCAGAAAGTTGACCGTCCCGAGCAAGACGCCGGGGAGAATGTAGGGCGTCAACTCTCCCGCGCCGCGATACTTGGCGGAAGCCAGCAAAACGATGATGTCTTCGCTGTAGATCAGGTACAGCACGGCGATCGGCAGCGCCATCGCGACCATGTAGTTGAGAACGTCAGAGGTAAAACGCGACGTCGAGATCTGGCCCTCGTCGACCCAGAGGCGGAAAATGATGGGAACAGCGGCGAGTTGAATCGGCGTCGCCAAAGCGTCGCCAACCTTGGCGGTGAGGTCGTACGGCACGGCGTACATCGCCACCGCGTCGAGACCCAGCATGCGCTCGATCATGAAACGATCGGCATAGTCGAGAAGGAACCGCGCCGAACCGGCGAGCGCCAGCGGCAAACCGTAGGCGATTGCCGTGCGAAAGATCGGTCGGGGCTGGTGTGGAATTCCCAAGACGCCGCGGCGGCCGAGGTCGATCAGCCGGATGGCCAGCGCGACGATTTCGACGACCAACGTTGCGACGATGACGTTGAACGCCGCTCGACGGAAGAGAAGAAGGATCAGCAGCGCCACGACCAGCGTGCCGTAGCGCATGCCGACCTGGGTGAGTGCATGCGCACCGGCGCGCTCCTGGGCGCGGTAGATCTGAAAGGCGACGCCCGACATGGCTCGAATGACGACCAGAAGCGCGGCTAGCGGCAAGCACGCTAGGTAGGGCTCGCTTGCCACGCTCGGGATCCACCTCGGAATTGTTGCCAGAGCCAGCGCCACGATCATGCTGGCGGCGAAGGCGCCGCCGACCAGCGTGCCGCAGAGGTCCCGCAAGGCAGCCGCGCCGCGCGCCAGATGCTCGCCGTAAAGACGAACCGCGGCTTCGCCGAATCCCAAGCCCCCGATCAGAGCGAAAACCGTCGCGGTCAGATACACCAGCCCGAGCAAGCCGTACTCTGCTTTGCTCAAGAGCCTCGTCATGATCGGCATCGAGATCAGCCCGGCGACGATCAGCAGGGCGTGAGCGAGATAGTACGCTCCCGACGCGCTGACGATCGCCGGCAGTTTCGGAGAGACGCGGATCACCGTGGAGACTCCGCCGCAGCCCCTACGTGTAGTACGGCCCGAACCGTTGCACGATCGGCGGGCCGACCAGCTTGGTGAGCGGCAACGGCAGCCGGCTCCACACACTTCGCATCAGGCGCACCGGCGCGTCGTGCAGAGATCGCCGCAGCGCGTGCTGCCGGCCGTCGAGGTGGACGCGATAGCGCAGCGGCTCGGCGGCGAAGCCCCAGTGTCGCTTGTAGTCGTAGGCACCGCTGCCTTCCTTGCTCCTGCCAAAGTCGAACCAGCCGATGCCGCGGCGTACGGCGTAGCGCATCAACTCCCAGTAGAGGAAATCGTTGACTGCACAGTGACGCAGCTCGTGACGGCTGCCGGCGTAGTACGGCATGACGACGTCCTTGTAGACGAAACTGAGGACTGCCGCCGCCGGCGTGTCGCCGTGACGCACCGTCAGCAACACGCAGGAATCAGTGAAACGCTCGGATAGCAGACGGAAGTAACTCGACGCGAAGACCGGCGTACCGAGACGCCGGACGCTGCGCGCATAGAGATCATGGAATGCTTCGATATCGCCACCGTCAACACGCGCGCTCAGGCCGCTACGCTGTCCGACACGGATCATGCGGCGCTGTTTGCGCGGCACGAGCGCCATGTTCTCCTCGTCCGATACTGCCAAGCGCCGGCGGAAGCGATGGTAGGGACTTTCCTGGCGCACGAAGTTGCTGTTCTCGAAACCATCGCGCAGCTCAATGTAGGCGGCGCCGCATTCCCGCCCCAGATCGATCGCCGCCGTTTCCAATGCTTGCCGCGCTTCTACGTCGTCCGCACAGATACCGGCTTCGACGGCAAACGGCAGCGACAGCAAGCAAGTGCCGCCGAACGGCTGAGAAAGCACGCACAGGGGCAGGACACCGACGATCTCGCGACCGCGGCGCGCGACCAGGTAACGGCTTTGGTAACCGAATGCCCCTTCGAGAACGTCCTTCCAGCCGGCGAGATGGAAGAACGTACCCGCCGGCGACCGTTGCACGAAGGTGTTCCATTCCTCCTCTTCGCCCGCGTACGGAGCGATCCAGACTGAGGCGCCCGGTAACGGCTGTGCAGCGTGCATGCGACCAGAGAGCTCGGCTCAGTGATGCTGCAGTAGAACACGCACGATACGCTCGGCGGCGTGGCCGTCCCAGAGCGGCGGCATGCATGGCGCCTTCCTGCCACCATTCAATGCCGCACGCGCCATCGGCAACACACGCGACGGATCGGTTCCCGCGAGCACCGCGGTGCCGACCTCAGTCGTGATCGGGCGCTCGGTATTGTCACGCAAGCTCAGGCACGCGACCCCGAGGCAGGTGGTTTCCTCCTGCACGCCGCCCGAGTCGGTGAGCACCAGTCGGGCCGCCGACGACAGTCGCAGAAAGTCGATGTACGGCAGCGCGCCGATCAGCGTAACCGCGCCACGGCGCGCCCGCGCTTTGCCGTCGGCTAGCGCTACCGGCTCGAGACGCGCGTGTCCGGCGAGCGTCGAGAGACGCGCCAAAGTCCGCGGATGCGCCGGGAACAAAACCGGCACTTCGCCGCTCAGCTCGTTCAACATCTCGACTATGCCCGTGAGCCGCCGCGGGTCGTCGACGTTCGCCGGCCGGTGCAGGGTGACCAGAAGGTATTCGCCGTGGTCGACTCCAAGCCGGTCGAGGATCGACGACCGCTGTACCAGCGGTTCGGCCCAGCGCAACGAGTCGATCATGACATTCCCGACGAAGAAGATCTTGTCGGCGGCGATCCCTTCGCGCTTCAGATTGTCGTTGGCACTTTGCTCCGTGGTGAACAGAAGGTCGGAAAGCGTATCAGTGACGATGCGGTTGATTTCTTCCGGCATCGTTCGGTCGAAGCTGCGCAAGCCGGCTTCGATGTGCGCCACTGGCACGCCGACCTTGGCTGCGACCAGGGCGCAAGCCAGGGTCGAGTTCACGTCACCGACGACAACCACCAGGTCGGGCCGTTCCTCGAGCAGAATCGGTTCGAAGCGCTCCATCACCGTCGCCGTTTGCAGCGCGTGTGATCCGGAGCCGGCGCGCAGGGAGTGCCGCGGCCGCGGCAGCTGCAGGTCGCCGAAGAACGCCGCCGCCATGGCGTCGTCGTAGTGCTGGCCGGTGTCGACGAGCAGCGGTTCGACGCGATTATCGCCGAGTGCGCCGATGGCGCGGAGGAGTGGTGCGACCTTGACGAAATTCGGTCGTGCGCCGGCGACGATGGCGACTTTCATGGTTCCGTCGCGGCACCGTCGAACGCGCGCACCGGTAGCCCGTCGAACGACAGCGCCTCGCGGATCGGTGCGAAGCGGAAGTCGCGCAGTAGACGATCGATGCGCGCTCGTGTGTGCCGCAGGTTGGTGTACTGCCGGAAGCGCGCGGTCATCGGCCCCGGCAAGCGTGGCTGCGCGGTGTCGAGCTCCCATGGATGTAGATAGACGATCGCCGGCGCTGCATCGCGCGTGTTGATGCGCTCTACGGCCCGCTGCGTCATCCAGTACGGCAACAGACGAAAGTAGCCGCCGCCGGCGACCGGCCAATTTCGACCGAAGGCGCGCACGGTCGACGCCGGCACCTCGACGATCTGACCGGCGGGACGCTGAATGCGAACCGCGAAACGGCTGAAGCCGGGGTAACCGTAGATGTCGTGGTGGATGGGAAAGATGCTCGAGTCGTATTCGAAACCTGCCTCGATGAGCGCGTCGATCGCCCACGGTGTGGTCCGCACCAGCGAGTAGCTGGCGGCGCGAAAGCCGACGACGGGTGCGCCGAGACGGTCCTCGAGAATCGCTTTCGCCCGCATCACGTCTTCGCGGAAGAGCTCGGGCCCGAGCTCGGAGACCAGACGGTGGCCGTAGCCGTGACAGGCGATCTCGTGCCCGCGCCCGGCAATCTCGTCGACCAGCTGCGGCAGGCGTTCGGCAACCCAACCGAGGACGAAGAATGTGGCGCGGACGCCGTGCTCGGCGAGCAGATCGAGCATCAAGTGCGTGCTGCCTTCGACGCGTGCGGGCAACCGCTCCCAATCGGCGCGCGGCACCGTCGTCGTCATCGCGTTGGGGTGGAAGTAGTCCTCGACGTCGATCGTCAGAACGTTGACGAGCGCCTTGTTGCTGTTGTGGTTCGCGCTCATGTCGCCCTGATGGATGACTGACCGGAATTCAGAGGAGCCGTCAGCACGAGGCCCTCGGCGGTGCTGTCGTAGGGTAGATTGTACGTGTGGGAACCTCGCTGATGCGGGGTTCTATCGCGAGTCGCCGCCGCGCCGCAATCGGGTACATGGCGCGAAGCCCCGCAAAAGCCCGGAGTTAGCAGGGGAGGAGATCGGCTAGTCCGAAAGGGTTGGGGATCTCCGCTCGTTCGTTGGGCAACGCCGCTTCGGTGGGCACGCCATCGCGAGCCGCTCCTTGCCAATCGAGCACGCCGATGTGCTTCCGCCGTGGCACGGGTTCTGCTTAGTCTGCCAGGTCTCAGTTCGTCTCGGATTCAAGGAGGTCAGCGTGCGCGTCGGGGGTTCTTCGCGGTTGGAATGGAACAGGTCGGATCGAATCGCGTCACCGATCGATTCGTACTTGCAAAGGCTACACGACAAACATGCCTCCGTGACCGATGGTGAGGTGGCGACGTACATTCCGGAGCTCGGCAAAGCCGACCCCAACTGGTTCGGAATCGCTCTGACCACGATCGACGGACAGGTGTACGAGGTCGGCGACACGCGCCAGCCCTTCACCATTCAGTCTATCTCCAAGCCGTTCACGTACGGCATGGCGCTCGAGGATCGTGGCGTGAAGAACGTCCTCGCCAAGATCGGTGCCGAGCCCTCCGGCGAAGCGTTCAACTCGATCAGCCTCGAGCCCGGAACCGGGCGGCCGCTCAACCCGATGATCAACGCCGGCGCCATCGCGACGGCGTCACTGATTGCCGGACGCTCGAGCGAGGACAAGTTCGAGCGACTGATGGCGGTTTTCTCACTCTACGCCGGCCACGAGCTCGCACTCGACGAAGCGGTCTACCTCTCCGAAAAAGAGACCGGTCATCGCAACCGCGCCATCAGCCACATGCTGCGCAACTTCGATATCCTCGAAAGCGATCCCGACCCTTTGCTCGACCTTTACTTCCGGCAATGCTCGATCGCCGTCGACTGTCGCGATCTCAGTGTCATGGCGGCTTGCCTGGCGAACGGCGGCATCAACCCGATCACCGGGGAGCGGGCGTTGCGATCGGAGCTGGTGCAGAACGTTCTGAGCGTCATGACGACGTGCGGAATGTACGACTACGCCGGCGAGTGGGTGTACTGGGTCGGCATGCCGGCGAAGAGCGGTGTGGCCGGCGGTGTGCTCGCTGTTCTGCCGGGACAGTTGGGCATCGGCGTCTTCTCGCCGCGTCTCGACGCACGCGGCAACAGTGTGCGCGGCGTTGGTGTCTGCAAGGACTTGTCGCGCGATTTCAACCTGCACTTCCTGACGCCGCCGCGTTCGTCGCGCTCCAGCATTCGCGCCGAATACACTCTCGCCGAGATGAGCTCGAAACGGCTGCGCCGCCCGAGCGAGCGCGACGCTCTCGACCGCGTCGGCACGGCGGCGAACGTCTTCGTCCTCAGCGGCGATCTGGTCTTCTCCGCCGCCGAGGTCGTCGCCCGGCGCATCGTTCTCGCCGGCAACGCCTTGCGCTTCGCCATCATCGATCTCAACTCGGTCGCGCAGATCGATCCGTCGGTGACTCCTCTCTTTCTTCAGTTACAGCTCGACCTGGGCGCTGCCTGGCGTGAGATCCTTTTCGTCGGCCTGCACCGCCACGCGCGTTTCGGACGAGCGCTCGAAGAAGGCCTGGCGATGGCCGACAAGCCGGTACACCTGCGCGCCTTTCCCGATCTCGATCCGGCGATGGAATGGTGTGAGCAGCGGCTTCTCAAAGACGCGCAGGCGCTGGTGCTCGCGGACGTACCGGTGCCGTTGCCAGAGCACGGCATGTGCCGCGGCCTGACGGCCGACGACATCGCCTTTCTCGAAAGCCGCGCCGAGCTGCGGCGCTACAAGCCGGGTGAGCTGATCATCCGCAAGGGCGATCTGGCGGATGGGTTCTATCTGCTGACAAAGGGAGAGGTCAGCGTCACCATCGATCTGCCGACCGGTCAGCTCAAGCGTTTCTCGACGCTGTCGGCGGGAATGGCCTTCGGTGA
>Ga0187892_10011812_pt1 | contig 10574 bp, 11 predicted proteins | sample MA1701073metaG_FD_139345 | JGI IMG/M metagenome (GOLD analysis project Ga0187892, IMG submission 139345) | Bio-ooze microbial communities from a basaltic lava cave in the Kipuka Kanohina Cave System on the Island of Hawaii, USA - MA170107-3 metaG ...
CGCCTTTCGACTCGTCGTGTGTATCTCGACCATATCCGACCACCGGATATCTCGCTCATCTACGACCTCCTGGTAGATCCAGACACCGGCCCGGTGTTTCGCTTCAGCGGCGGCACACCGAGCCCGCAGTACCTCCAGCAGCATTTGTGGGACGACATTCTCGCACAGTGGATGGTCGCCGGACTGCGGGACCACAAGCGCCGCGGCCTCGTCTCCATCGCCTCCCCGGATTTCCGGAACGGCTTCGCATACCTTTCAGCGCTCGCGACACCCGAGTGTCGGCATACGGGACTAGTGATGGAAGCCGTCGGCCTCGCCGTCGATTACGCGTTCAGAACGTGGCCGTTTCGCAAGCTCTACGCTGAAGTCTCGGAGACCCGACTCGAGCTGTTCGCCGGCTGTATCGGTCGCTTCTGCGTTGAGGAAGGGCGGCTGAAGGCGCATCATTATCACGACGGGAGATTCCGCGATATGATCACGTTGGCGACATATCGAGAGCACTGGCAAGAGCTGCGTCAACGTTTCGGCAAGCTCGAGACCAGTACGAATGTGCCGCTCGTTGACGATGGCGGCCCAGAGGAATTTGCACCGTCCCCTCATGCGCTTCAGCGCGGCGGCCGAACTTGAGATCTTCCCGGCGACGCCCGAGGTCTGTGGGGTCAGCGTAGCGGTGGGCCACGAGTGCGAGACCTTCGGTATCTTGGGTCTCTACCTTGAGCCTGGCCCCGACTAGCGAACGCCCGTCCACCGATCACTTTGCGCACGAACTGCAAGTCCCGATGCCGGCACGAGGCAAGGGCCCGCGGGCATCTCAGAAGAGGTGCCGCCAACTAGCGCGTTGACGCTGTGTCCGGCGCGCAGTACGCAGAGCGTCAGGAGGTTTGGCATGGCAGGCCGACTGAGTGGCAAGGTAACCGTCATCACGGGAGCAGCGTCCGGGATCGGCGCGGCAACGGCACGACGTTTCGCGCAGGAAGGTGCCACGCTGGTCTTGAGCGACGTCAACGATGCCGCTGGGGCGGCGCTCGCCAAGGAGCTGCATGCGGCGGCGTTCGTGACTGCCGATGTCTCCGATCCCCAAGACGTGGCCGCACTCATGCAAACCGCCGAGGATCGCTGTCGAGCGCTGCATGTCGTGTTCAATAACGCCGGGATCGGGGCCTATGGCAAGGCGCCCGACCTCGACATCGATATGTGGAAGCGGCTGATCGCGGTCGATCTGCACTCGGTGTTCTACGGGTGCAAGTTCGCCATCCCACATCTGCGCCGATCCGGCGGCGGAGCTATCGTCAACACGGCATCGATCTCCGGATTGTTCGGCGACTTCGGATTGGTCGCATACAACGCCGCCAAGGGTGGTGTCGTGAACCTCACGCGGACCGTCGCCATCGACCATGCGCGCGAGAACATTCGCGTGAACTGTGTGTGCCCGGGCCCGATCGATACGGCGCTCCTCGCCCCGGTCTTGTCTGTACCGGCGGCGCTCGACGAGTATCGCAAAGCGATCCCGATGGGCCGTGTCGGCAAACCGGAGGAAGTGGCGGCCGCGGTTGCGTTTCTGGCGTCGGACGACGCGTCGTACATCACCGGCGCGGCGCTCGTGATCGACGGCGGGACCACCGCCGCAACCGGTCAGGTCAGCTTCAGCCGGCTGCTGGGTGAGTGAATGGGCACCTGGCGCACCGTCATCGCAATCGGCATCGCCGGCGTGTTCGCCCTCCGGGCGCACGCCGACCAACCACGACCGCCCGATCCAACAGCGGCACAAAACGACCTGCGCGCCGTCGACCAAACGTTCATCGGCGTCTACGGCCATGCGCTCAAGGAGATTCTGGTCGATGCGCCACCGACCTTCTTGGTGGTGGGCGACTCGCTCATTCTGCTTCGCCGCGGCCAGCGGGAGGTGCGACCGTTGATTCCGCCGATCTTCAACGAGCTGAAGACGGTGGCGCACATTCCGCTCGGCGTGTTCGCCATCATCAGCCCCGCCAACGGTCAGTCGCTACGTGCCACCCAGCGGGCCGATCTCCATCGCTTGCGTGAGCGGATCCCGCAAGCCCGCGCGGCAATTCAACGCGTCGGATTGGCACCGCAGCAGCTGCAACGACAGGAGGAGATGCTCACCGCCGCCTCACAAACAGCGGACCGAGCGCTCGACCAAGGGCAGTTGTCGGACAGTGAGCTGACCGCCTTCTGCCGGCGCATGCGACCGCTCTTGGACGCCAACATCAACGAGGCGGTGCCTCCTTTCCTGGATGAGCTCAACCGTCACATGGGTGCCCTGCTGCCCCAGCTCAGCGAATCAGACCGGCAACGTTTCCTGGTCATCGTCAGCGGAGTCCATCAAGCCCGCCACGACAACTCGGTGATGCAGTACTTTCGCCGTCTGCTTGGAGATCCGCCACCAATTACGCAGCGGCTGATCTATGCGGAGAACGTTTCGACCGAAGCGGCAGCGCTGCATCTCCTCGGTGTACATCAGATGGAGAAGCGCGTCGGCGAAGCATTCTTCGACGATCCGTACTACATGAACCGCGATGTGCTCTCCGGCGCCGCCAGTGCGTACGTGCCGACGATGCAACTGCCACAAATGGGAGTGCAATAGACAGACCGCTGCTCGGTGTGAGGTGTTAGGCTGCTAGGTCAGAATCGGACTAACGCCTGTCGCCGGCATCTTCGTTGGGCGGCGCAATGCCCTTCGCCGCCCAGACAACCGCAGCATACGAGCGCGGTCCATCCGCTTCTCCGTCGACGTCGGTGAACCGCCGGTGCACGGTCTTGCCGGCATTCGGTGCCGTGTCGAGCGGCTTCACGACCTCTTCGCCCAGGATGACAACCTGGTTCTCCCGCGCGTCCACTGCCTCGATCGTCAGCCTCCTGAGCAAAGGCGAGAACGGCCATCCACACAACCGTTCTCTGCCAACCGCGAGCGCCAGTCATTGCATTCTCGGACGGGACTGCACTCAGATCAACAGTCCATCTCGTGCTGGCCGAGGAACAGCAGCAGCAGCGCAAGCACATGCACGAGGCCGGCGTTGCGCTCGAAACCGCGGCTCAGGACAGGGGACGTGTCGCCGAAGTACACGCCGACCGAACGGAGCAGGTGCATCGCCGCGGCGCCAAGATTGATGGCGATGCCGACAGCACCAATCGCGCCGAACCGAATGGGATCCCACGCCGCGATGCAGTATGCCGCCGCGATGCCGAGGCTGTAGACGCCGAATTCCTGGACGAGAAGACCCGGTCCCTCGGCGTGAACGATGCCGGCCGACTCCAACGTGCGTCTGGTACGGAAGGCCAGGCTCAACCCGTTGTAGCCTTCAATCAATGCCACGATCAGAAACCCGATGGTCGCAATCGTTTCTCCAGTCATGCCCTGCCTCCGTGCCGTGCGTGCTTACCGTGCGCGTAGCCGCCGTCATTCTGCCGTAGAGCGACGCATCATGACTAGATCCAAACTAGTGGCTGCGCCAGACTCCACCTCGAACGCACGCGTCCCAACGACCTCGAAGCCATAGCGGCGGTAGAACCGCTGTGCGCCATGATTGTGCTCCCATACATCTTCGTCCATTATCCGAGAGAACTTCTCCGGCGAAAGATTCTTCCGCAAGTGCGCCGCGAGATCCGCGTCACGAAGCGAGTGTCCAAAGGCGGCGGCGTAGGTTCTCATCGCCAACTCCGACAGAGCGGCGCTGTCGCTCTGGTGAGCGGTTCTGATTGCCAACGCTCGGTCCATACACTCCCCAGCGAGGTCTTCGGTCGACATCAGCGGGGCAATTCGGGACGCCATCTCAGTCGCTCCGCCGAACGCCTGACGCCCTACGCCCGATGTCTTTGCAAGCTCCTCAGAACGGGCCCACTTCAGGTTTCATCGCTCGTCTGGCGCACTTTGGCATGCGAGCCCGGCCAGGTTTCGTACTGCGGCAGGCCGTCGGTGATCTCGAACCACGGGGCTTTGGACCCGACGAAGAAGTGCCCTTCCGGTTTGTTGTGCGGCGCTTGATCCAGACCGCCCAAGGGAATGCCGATCTTGTTGCGATCGTTGTCGTACGTGCTGATCAGGTTCGAGCCACACACCAAACAGAAGTTTTTCACCACGAGCTCCGAAGAGTGATAGCCCCGCACCAAGTGCTCCCCACGCGTCCATTTGAACTGTGAGGCTTTGATGGTTGCGCGCGTTCGGAACGCCGCACCGTGCCACCGGCGACACTTGGAACAGTGGCAATGGAAGATGGGACCCAGCTCGCCTTCGATCTGATACGCCACACCTTCGCACAAACAACGACCGCTCAGTAGTTGCATCGATCCCCCTTTCAACGCGCGCATTGGCAATGGCCACGCTCGGCGTCAGACCCGCTCCAGCAGCAACGTCGGTGTGCGCTCCCAACGAACCGTCGCAACATGCGTGTCCGGCGCCAAGCCGGCGCGGGGGTCGTCGATGGCAATGCCGGCATGCCGGGCTCGCTCCACCGCGCGCTCGCAAGCGGCGACGCGATAGGCCACGCCCCAAAGGCGATGCAGGATGTCATGCCGCGTACGGTCGGTCCGCACGATCAGCTCAACGGTGATCCCGCCGAGGTCGAGACCGATATTGCGGGTGCCACGCTCGGGGAAGTCGCGATTCCAGATCTCGGGAACACCGAGGCCGTCGACCCAGAGCGATCGGGCCGCGGCCAGATCGGTTGTGAAAATCACGACGTGATCGACGGCGGTACAGGCCGACTCGCGGTCCGCGGAGAAAGCCGCGATCGGGAGTCGGTCGGGCGCGGACTGATGCTGAATCAGCAAGAGGCGCAGTCCGTGGACACCTTCCGGTGCGACGAAGGCGTTGCGCCAGCTGCGCTGCACCCGACTCTTCGACTCCACGCCTTGCCCGTCCAGCGGATCGCTGACTTGCAGCCCGTGACGGCGCAATACTGCGACCGCGCCATCCACGTCACTCACACCCAACGCCATTCCAAAAGGACGCTCCGCCCGCCCATCGAGTGCCTGCCGCACCATGTCGCTCCACGGACCCGTCGCCTCTGGGTTCACCGCCAGTAATTCGAGGTAGGTGTTGTCGAGGCGGAAGAGGGTGTTGCGCGTTCCATACGTCGGGTGCTCACCGCGCCACGACGGTGTCCGACCGAGGAGTCGTGTGTATTCGGCGCCCGCGCCCTCCAGGTCGGCCACCGCAATGATGACGTGATCCAGTGCGTGGAAGAGGCTCATCGCAGTGGCGGCATCATCTCGCCGTGCGCGTCGATGAGATCGTCGACCAGTTGCCAGATTTCGTCGAGCGTCAGCTCGGCCGCGGTATGCGGATCGAGCATGGCGGCATGGTACACATGCTCGCGCTTGCCCGTGATCGCCGCTTCGACCGCAAGTGATTGCACGTTCACGTTGGTCATGATCAGCGCCGCCAGTTGCGGCGGAAGGTCACCAATGCGGGTTGGCTGAATGCCATTGCCGTCGACCATGCACGGCACTTCGACGCAGCAGCCCTGCTGCAGATTGGTGATCAGGCCACGGTTCGGAACGTTCCCGTACACCACGCGGGGCGTGTGCGTTTCGATGCTGTGAATGATCAATGCGCCGTACTCGTGGCTGCGCTCGACGTCGGTGATCGGTTCGCTGCCCTCGAAGAAACCCTTCATGTTGCCCCAGAACTTGTCCATGAACTCGCAGCGGCTGATGTACTCATCGAGCGGGACATTGAAACGCTCGATCAGGTCGGGGCGATCGCGACGGATGAAGTACGGCGTATACTCGGCGAAGTGCTCACTCGACTCGGTCACGAAGTACCCCAAGCGCGCCAACATTTCGTAGCGGACGCGATTGTTCTCGGGGACGCGCCCCTCCGCGACGACCTGCCGGATCCGCGGATACAGATCCTCACCATGTCGCTCGAAGCGCAAGTAGAAGGCCATGTGGTTGATACCCGCTGCCTGATACGTGATCTCGTCGTACGGGACGCCGATATCGACCGCGAGCTGCATGGCCGTGCCTTGCACGCTATGGCAGAGGCCCACGGTGCGGATCGGTGACACGCGTGACAGGGCCCAGCAATTCATCGCCATCGGGTTCGTGTAGTTGAGCAACCAGGCCCCCGGGCAAACCGCCTCCATGTCTTGGCACAGGTCGATGAGCACGGGCACGGTGCGCAGCGCCCGCATGATGCCGCCGACGCCCAACGTATCGGCAATCGTCTGACGTAAGCGGTGCTGCTTCGGGACCTCGAAATCAACGAGCGTCGACGGACGATAGCCGCCGACCTGGATGGTGTTGATCACATAATCGGCGGCGCGCAACGCGTCGATGCGCTCGACGTGCGCCGTGATGATCGGAGTCGCGTGCAAGGCGGCAGCCAGCTTGTGCGTCATGCGCTCGCTGACCCGGAGGCGCTCGGCGTCGATGTCCATGAGCGCAATGTGACACCCGCGTAGCTCAGGGAACGTCAGGATGTCACCCAGAAGATTCTTGGCGAAGACCACACTGCCGGCGCCGATCAACGCAATCTTAGGTCGCGCAGCTTTCGGCATGTCTTCTCCTATTGTCAAACCGATGCTGTACGCAAGCGGCGCGCGGTGCCTTTCCCGAGGCTGAATTGCTGTCGTGCATCGATTGTGTGCGGGCGAGCCAGGGCTCTTCGGCGCGCGCCCTGGGGCAGAGAACGCTCGCGCCGCCCTGATGGGCGGCATTGCCGCTGACCCTCAGGTCCTTCCAGGCGCTGCACTCAACCGGCAACGGGCGGGTTCAAGATCGGAGCGGAAGGATGCGCGCGCCCGGGTCGCGCGGCGCGCGGATATCACGGACGACGCGACCGTCTTCCAGCTCGAGGGTGCGCCGGCCGTAGGTCGCAGCGAAGGTGCTGTGCGTTACGAGGACAATGGTGAGACGCTCGCGCGTGTTGAGGGTGCGGAGGAGATCAAGAATCGCCTGCCCCGCGCGTGAATCGAGGTTGCCCGTCGGTTCATCGGCAAGCAGAAGCTTCGGCTCGGTCACCAGCGCCCGCGCCACCGAGACCCGCTGCTGTTCGCCCCCCGAGAGCTCTGACGGCGTGCGCTTGCGCGTGTGGGCGTCCACGCCGACGCGCTCCAGAGCAGCCGTGGCCCGCTTGACCGCGTCGCGCCATCGCACGCCGAGAAACTCCAGGGGCCAGGCAACGTTCTCTTCCACGGTAAATGTGGGGAACAGGTTGAAGCTCTGGAACACGAACCCCATCGTCTGCAGTCGCAGGTCGCTGCGCTCGTCTTCCGACAACCCGGCAAGCTCCCCACCGGCGACGATGACGCGGCCGCTTGTGGGTGTGTCGAGCCCAGCAATCAGGTTCAGCAGCGTGCTCTTCCCGGAGCCGCTCGGCCCCATAACGGCCAGGAACTCCCCCGCAGGTACCTGCAGGCTGACGTCGGCGAGCGCTGCCACGGCCTGCACATCGCTCCCGTACCGCTTGGTGACATGCTCAAGCGTGATCGCGGGAGGGTCGTTCACGGACATCTAAATGCCACGATCCTGCGCGTAACACGCCTGACCGCCCACGGCTTGCTAGTGCAAAGCCTCGCCCTGCCAGCGGAGCAACGTCAAGTCGCACGTCAGCCCCGGTCCCAACACCACCGCCAGACCGAGGTTGCCACTTGTGGGTGGCGCGAGCCGCCGAAGCGCATCGACGACGTACAGGGGGCCGGCCGACAGGGTGTTCCCGTGCTGCTCCCAGGTGGTCCAAGCCGGGCGCATGAGGTCGTCGGGAATGTCGAGGACGGAAGCGACGGCCTCAAGCACGCGGTGATCGCTTGGGTTGACGGCATAGAACGACAGGTCGGGGGTGGCAACGCCATGCTTCGTGAGAAACCCTTCAACGGTGCGCCGCAGGTGTGCGCGCAGCAGGCGCGGCAGCGTGGGAGAGGCGAAGTGTCGAAAGCCGGACTGAGTGAGCGTGGCACCTCGGGCACGAAGGCTCTGGGGCCACAGTTCCGTGTAACTGGCGACCACCGTCGGTCCCGCCGTGCCGCTCCGACCGTCGATCACGACTGCCGCCGCGCCGTCACCGAATACGATGTTACTAAGGATGTCCTCGGGCGACGGCTCCGTCACTTGCAGCCAGGGGGAACACAGTTCGACGCTCACCACAAGGCCGTGCCCTGCGGCAGCGTTGACGCTGAGAAGGTCGCCCGCAAGCCCGATCGCGCGCACCGCTCCCGCGCACCCCAGCCCGGCTAGAAAGAGGCAGCGCGCATCAGGCCGCAGTCCTAAGCGCGTCGCCAGGTGCTGGTCGAGTGTCGGGACGGTATACCCGGTCGACGACGCGACGATGAGCACATCCACGTCGCTGGCCTCCAGCCCGGCGCGGCCGAGTACGTCACGGGCCACACGCTCTCCGATCGGGGTTGCGTGCGCAACGTAGAGCGCGTTTCGAGCATCCAAGGTACTCAGACGCCGGAGCTCATCGTACGGAGCAAGTACGTGGCGTTCCCGAATCCGCGAGGCGTCGACCAGTCGCTGGAAACGCTCGGCGTCGGCCGGTGGCAGGATCGACGAGAGGAACTCTCTCGTGTCCGCCGCAGAGAGCGTCGACTCCAGTTCGGCTGTCGCCAGGCTTCGAATCGTGTGCATGGCTCTTACTCCCATCTCAGCGCAATGGCTGGTTCGAGCGCCGCGGCCCGGTAGGCCGGGACGAGCGCGGCGATGATGCAGCTCACAAGCGTCGTCACAGCAACGCCCATAATTGGAACGGCAGGGAGATGCAACTCGACGACCCAGCCAAGGAGGTAGGGGATCGTGGTGCCGACCCACAGGTCGCCGATCGCAACCCCCTGCGTGAGCGCTAACGCGAGGCCGAGCGCGGTGACCACGAACGCTTCTCCCACGACCATCATCCAAATGGGCCGACGGCGAACCCCGAGGGCGCGGATCATGCCCAACTCCCTCGTCCGCTCGGTTACGCTTGCGGTGAGGTTGTCGGCCATGCCGAAGAGGATCACCGAGAGAATGACGCCTGCGAGGATATAAACGGACGCGAAGGCGCGGCGGATCTGCCCACGCCAGTATTCGACCAACTCTCGGGATGAGATGATGCGCCACGCACGCCCCGCACCACCCAAGGCGCGGATGATGCCGTCGCGGACTGCGCCCGGGTCGCTGCCGGGAACGGTTTCGACGAAGAAGCGCGTCACGGTGGGATCGTTCCAGTATCTTACGTAGACTTCTCTGCTGATCTCCAAAGTACCTCGCGGCGACGCAAAGTCGGTGGTGATTCCGGCGACGGTCAGCCGCAGTGGACCGCTCGGCGTAGCCAGCTCGATGGTGTCCCTGACGCTGATGTCTAAGTTCTGCGCAAAGTTGCTGGACGCCACCACCGCCTCGCCTGCAGCAACAGCCTCCCACACGTTGCCTTCGTGCGCGCCCAACAGCGGCCACTGTCCGTACTCGGGATTCCGAAAGTACGCAGGATCGAAGGCGTCGAGGACAATGGGGCCACCCCCGTATTCCCAGTTCGTGAGGCGAATGCCCACTACGGAATCGACCCCCTCTACGGCGCGTAGAGCTTCTCCGAATCGATCGTCGATGGGCACCTCCAAAGAACCGGCTCCGAAGTGAGCGGAGCTCACCACCAGATCCGCCCGCATGGCTTCTTCGAAGACGCGCACCGCTGACGCTTCGAACGAATACGCGACGATACCAAGCCAGACGACCGCCCCCACGCCGATAGCGATCATGGCAATGGTGAGCGCATTGCGGCGCGGGTTGCGCTCCACACTCCAGGCGACGAGACGCCCGCTTCCTCCGATCCTGTACCCCACGTACCGAGCAAGCGGAGCTCCGACGAATTGCAAGAACGGGCGGGAGATCACCTTGGTGGCCAAGACGGCAACGACGGTGGCCAGGACACCCCACACTGCATCCCGCGTCTCGGATTGAACGACGACGCAGACGGCGATAGCCGCAGCGACGAGCACCGAGACGAGCCACCAGGATCGGGGCAGCCGGGCTGGGGGTTCCATGCCGCGGCCGCGAATCGTCTCTGCCACGCTCACCCCGGAGGCTCGCCATGCGGGAAGCAGCGCGGCCAAGAACGCGGCGCTCAGACCGAGGCCTACGGCAAGTGCCAGCGACGCGCCTCGGATCGCTAGTTCCGCGTCGGGCGCAACGAGCCGAAAGTTGAGCGCCGTCGTCGCAGCAATCACCGGAAGAATGAGACGGGCAATGCCAATGCCAAGCCCGACACCCACCGCGGCACCCACGGCGCCGAGGGCCATACTTTCCTTCAGGAGCATCAACCAGATGGCACGCCGCCGCACCCCGATTGCCCGCATCACCCCGCAGAGCCAGACCCGTTGCTCGAAGATTGTGCTCAACCGATTAAAGGCGATCATGAAGGCCGCCGCGACTGCGATGAGCCCGAGAGCCTGCAAGAGCACTTGGAGAGAGCGCATGACGGCGTGCAGGTCTGCCTTGCGTTGGCCGGGCGTCTCGACGTGCAACCCCGCTGGGAGCACGGCCGAGATCGCTTTTGCCACTGACGCGACGTCCGCATCGCGGGCCACAACAACGTCGACGCGGTTGATGAATCCCGCACGCATGAACGCCTCTTCCGCCGC
>Ga0187892_10011813_pt1 | contig 10573 bp, 12 predicted proteins | sample MA1701073metaG_FD_139345 | JGI IMG/M metagenome (GOLD analysis project Ga0187892, IMG submission 139345) | Bio-ooze microbial communities from a basaltic lava cave in the Kipuka Kanohina Cave System on the Island of Hawaii, USA - MA170107-3 metaG ...
CCCAGCGGTCCGCGGCGAGCACGATCGCCACGGCCGCGGCCACGTTCAGCACCATCGTGTCCAGGGACGGCACGAAGAACGACCCCTCGGCGTTCAGGATGCCTTTGAGGACGCAGGACACGGTCGTGAAGAAGAAGACCGCGAACGCCACGCGCATGTACAGCGTCACGCGGACGATCTCTTCCGCGTCGAACCCGCCCGCCACGAGCCTCGCGAGCAGCGGACTCGCGGCGGCGCCCGCCAGGGAGACCGCCGCGGCGAGGATTCCGGCGAGCCCGGCCGCCGACCGCGCGAACGCCCACGCCTCGTCTCCCCCGCGCGTGGTTTCGATCGACTTGAAGACCGAGCCGAAGACGGGCGGGAGGAGGGTGGCCACGATGAGGACGAGCCCTTGGGGAATCACGACGGCGGTGAACGCCAGGTCGGTCGCGCGGTCGCTGCCGAACCGGGCCGCCACGAAAACCGTGAAGGCAAGCGCCGCGGCCAGTCCCAGCACGCGGGCGACTCCCACACCGGCGGCGGACCGGGCCAGGCTCATCGCACGCGGTGGACGTAGACCGTCCAGACGCCCTTTCGCGAAGGGTTCGGGAACGTCACGGCAGGCTCCAGTCGGTCGCACTCCTTCAGGCGATCGACGTACGGGGGTTTGCGCCCCAGATCTTTGCTGGTGTAGACGACGTACTCCGGCGGCCGATTCCCCAGGAGCGACAGGAAGTCTTCCCACGTGGGCGGGAACCACAGAGTGGTACCTCCCGACAGGTACGCCACCTGGTCCTGGGTCGTGGCGACGGGGCCGACGGACGAATCCTGCCGGCGGATCCATTCCGCCGCCTCTCGGAGCGCCACCGCGTCCGTCCGGTGCGTGCCGTAAACCCGGGTTGAGGCGCCGACGGAGACGAGGGCCATCAGCCCCACCGCCGCGTACTGCCAGCGCCGCCCGGGCCAGCGGCGTGCCATGAGGCGGATCACCAGGATCAGTCCCAGCGCCGCCAGGACCGCGAGCATCTGCATCGCTGGAAGCAGGTAGCGGTGACTCATCCAGGGGTGGGTCTTCAAGCCCCACAGCAGGCCTGCCAGGTACCCGCATGGGAAACTGAAATAGTAGAGGCCGCCGCGCCACCGGAGGCCCCGAAGTCCAAGGAGGCCCACGAAGTAGAGGGGTACGCCGACGAAATACTGCAAGCGGAGCATCGAGCGGGCGAAGTCGACGTAACGGTTCAAGCCTCCCGGCGAGCCCGCACCTGTCGCGCCCGCGACCTCGAAGGCGCGGCCAGCCTGCTCGACACTCCACTTGCCGGAGATCGCCCAGTGACCCTTGAACGATTTGACCCAAAGCAAGAACGGCATGGCCACGATCAGCATCACGAGAAGCGTGACCGCGACGCCGCCGAGGCGGAGGGCCAGCCGCTCCCGCCTGCGGAGGGTCTCCAGGAGCGGCCACCCGACCGCCAAGACCATGGCGAGGATCCCCTCCGGACGCGTGAGGTAGGCGGCGACGGCGGCCATGCCGGCGAGCGCGGCGCGATCGAGGCCCGGTTCCTCCATCACGCGCCAAACCAGCCACGCCGTGGAGAAGAAGAAGAAGACGAACGTCCCTTCGGACATCACGTCCGCGTGACCTTCCACGGAATAAGGAAGGAAGGCGTAGATGAGGACCGTGATGAAACCCGCCGGCTGTCCGAAGATCGTCCTGACCGTGAGGAAGAGAGGGATCGCAGCTGCGGAACCCAGCACCATCGAGATCCAGAACCCGGCGCGCTCGGCGTTTCCCAACAGTGGCGTCCCAATCGCCGTGAGGAGGGGAAAGAGGGGGTGGTAAGTGACCGAGAGGGCCTCGTGAAATCGCCCCTCGCTCATGCGGTCGACCATGAAGAGGAACTGTCCGCTGTCGGTCCCGAAAATGGCCGTGCCGAGGTAGGTGACGACCCGGACCAGGAAGGCGCCCAGGAAGAGCAGGCCGGCCAGCCGCCCATCCGACAGGGAGCCATCAGGTTTCATAGAATGCCCCCCGTCAGATTTCAAAGAGTTTGATTTCTGACGGGCGGGGAGGGCGTTTCGCCCAGGATATAAGCGACGCGTTCCACCGTAGCGCGGTATTCCTCGCTACGTCTCAGACGGTTGCGAACACGCGACAGTTGAGCGCTAAGAGCGTTCGGCGACTCGAATGCAAGTGCTTGGGCTAGAGTCGCCAGCGGGAGGCCAAGAACTGACCGCCCGTAATATGCCACCAGGCGTGAAGCCTCGTCATCAGAGAATCCCAGCTCGGCGGAAACCCGATCCACCGACTCAGCGAGTTCTATTGCAAGGATCCATCCGAATCGTTTCTCCTCGGCAAGGCGCCCGACCACAGGGTTCCAGGGGATCCGGACTTCGACAAGGTCGGCATAGATTTGCCGAGCCTCTACTAAATCCGGTTGCAGGATTGTCAGAATAATCTCCGGCTTTACCCAGCTCGACGCTGAGCCGGCGTGCAGGTACTTGGAATAGCTGGACCAGGGATAGTCTTCGGATCGCGGAAAGGCACGGCCGATGGGATTCAAGTGAATGTAGGCACTCGTGCGGACGGCCCACCCGCTTGTGCGTTGGTGGAAGCTCAAAAAAGGCCCTTGGAAAACATGCCCTTTTCCCTTGCGTCTCTCGTTCCAGCGGGCTGCATAGAGTCGATCAACCTCGTGGAAACATGGTGTAAGTAACTCTCCCTTCCCCTTCACTAGCACATGGTAGTGGTTGGGCATGATGCAGTACGCCGCAACGTCCAAGCCTAGCTGACCGGTGAATTTGCGCAGAACGGCTAGGAAGTAGCGGTAGTCGCCGCCGGAACTGAAGATCTGGACACGGTGGGCGGCGCGGTTCATCACATGCCAGACGGCATGCTCCCCTCCCACCCGGGAAAGGCCTCGAGGCATCCCAGGAGCATAGCCTCCCCCCGTCAGATTTCAAACTCTTTGATTTCTGACGGGGACCCCGTCAGAAATCAAAGAGTTTGAAATCTGACGGCCTCTCTTTCGCTCAGGACAGGAAGCGGCGGGACCAGAGCTCGAAGACCAGGAGGAGAAAGAGGCGGTCGCGGTGGTCGGCGGCGCCGGAGAGGTGCTCCGAGACGTACCGGCGGATCTCCGACGCCTCGAGCACCCCCCGCTTCTCCAGTGACGCCATCGAGTCAGCCAGAAGAGAACGGAGAGGACCTCGGAGCCAAGACGCCAGAGGAACGCCAAAGCCCATTTTGGGCCGATCGAGAATGGACCGAGGGAGAAGCCCCCGGAAGGCGCGCTTGAGGACACGCTTGCCGCGCCGGAGCTGCCAGGGAATGCGCAGGGCCAAGTCCACGACGTCGGTATCGAGGAAAGGACAGCGCACCTCCAGGCCGTTGGCCATCGAAGCGATGTCCACCTTCGTCAGAATGTCGTTGGGCAGGTACGTCAGGAGGTCCGCGTAGCCGGCCGCCGCCCCCGCCTCCCCCCGGTACGTGCCGAAGGGCCCCGCCACCACCCCGTCCGACGCCGCCGCCACGCCCAGCGAGCGCCGCATCGGCGCCGTGAAGACCGTCACCAGCTGCTCGTAGATCTCTCCCAGCGGCGACCGGGCCGACGACAGGACCCGCCGCACCCGCTCGCCGTAGTTCGTCCGCCACGGCCGCAGCGCCACCGCCCCCGCCGCCAGCAGCGGCGCCGGCCACCTCCGCAGCCGCCCCATCCGATCGATCGCCTCGTACCTCCGATAGCCGCCGAAAAGCTCGTCCCCCCCGTCCCCCGACAGCGCCACCTTGACGTGCTCCGCCGTCTTCTTGGCGACGTAGTACGTCGGGATGCACGACGCGTCCCCGAACGGCTCGCCGTACCGCTCGACCAGAAGCGGAAGCACCTCGACCGCATCCGGCCGCACCTCAAACTCGTGATGCCGCGTCCGAAAGTGCCGCGCCGCCTCCCGCGCATACTCGATCTCGTTGAAGCGCTCCTCGCGGAACGCGATCGAAAAGGTCGTCGCCGGACCCATCTGGCTCATGAGGCCGACCACGATCGACGAGTCCACCCCGCCCGAGAGAAACGCCCCCAGCGGCACGTCCGCCACCAGCCTCTTCCGCACCGCCCCCGCCAGCGCGTGGAATACCCGCTCGGCGTACTCCTCCTCCGACCCCGGCACGACCTCGACCCGCGGCTCCCAGTAGCGCTCCAGTCGCACGTCGCCCCGCTCAAACGTCAGCGTGTGACCCGGGGGCAGCTTCCGTACCCCCTCCACCATGCTCCGCGGCGCCGGCACGTACCCGAGCGCCAGGTACTGATCGAGCGACGCTACGTCCAGCCGCCGCGGCCCCTCGAGCGCCGCCAGCTCCGAGGCGAACTGGAACCGCTCGCCCTCGTGCCGGTAGACGAACGGCTTCTTGCCCAGCCGGTCCCGCGCCGCAAACAGAGTGCGCTTCTTCGCGTCCCAGATCGCGAAAGCAAACATGCCCTCCAGCTCCCGGACGCACTCCGCCCCCTTCTCCTCGTACAGGTGCAGGATGACCTCGGAATCGGACTGCGTGCGGAAGGCGTGCGAGCCCAGCCGCGCCCGAAGCTCGCGGAAGTTGTAGATCTCGCCGTTGAAGACCAGCCAGCAGTCGCCGCACCCCTTCATCGGCTGCGCGCCGGTCTTGAGGTCGATGATCGCCAGCCGCCGGAAGCCCAGGACGTCGTCGAAAAACCCCTCGTCGTCGGGCCCCCGGTGGCGGAGGCGCGCCGTCATCGCGCGGACGTCGGCCCCTCCCCCGATGACGCCGGCAATGCCGCACATGACGGAGATTTCAACACAAAGTCACGAAGGACACAAAGAAGAAACCCGGAAGTGACCGTCAGTACTTCGTCGTCGACCGCTTCTCCCCGCAGGCGTACGTCGAGCACTGCCCGTTGAACTCCCAGCAGTCCTTGTGGTGCGGCGTCCGGCAGCGGCGGCAGTACACCCGGTCGTCCCCCGGGATCGCCGCGCCGCAGACCTGGCATACGGGGTCCTTCCCCGCGGGCGCCGGGTCGTCTTCCAGGATCTCGATGCCGCTCGACTTCTGCCAGAAGAGGAAAATGCGGTCGTACATCTGGCAGCAGAGCTCCGCGAACACCGTCAGGTCGTCCAGCTCGCCGAGGATCCCCTGCTTCCGCACCATCAGGCGCGACGAGTTCACCGAGATCAGGATCCGGTCGTTTCCCAGGAGGTTGCGCAAGTCCTCCACCGCCTGCCGCGTCTTGGCGTCGAGAAACTCCCGGACGAAGGTCTCGTCGTTCGACTTGACGACGAACCGCGGGTCGAATTCGGCGTCGCCGACCTTGATGTCGTCGACGTTCAGGTACTTCACGTCCGAATCCCGGTACCGCTGGGGGAAGACCTCCACGCGCTGGGCCCACCCCTGCGGGATCGTGAACGTAAGCTGGGTGTAGAACTGCGGCGTCGCGTCGCTCGATTCGTAGATCGAAAGCAGCGCCCGCGACGTGTGGTAGACGAACGAGACCTTCGGGCTCTCGAAGAGCTGCCGGTCGTGGACCTGCCCGTCGTAGAGCTCCGAGAAGCGCTGGTACGTCTGCCGGAGCTTGGCGAGGTCGTGCCCGGCGAGCGTCTTCTTCACCGACCGGGACGAGGCGACCTGCCCGTACACCCGGCTGTCCCAGTTCGTGCGGTTGATGTCCCGGATGATGTCGTTGACGGTCTGCCAGATCCAGCCCGCGCCGTAGATGACGAAGATGATGACGAAGATGACGACGAGTTCCATCTGAACTTAGACTACCCTTCGATCACCATCGTATCACCGGTTCCGGTGGCGTCGTCGAGGACGAGCGGGTGGATCTCCAGCCTGCGGGTCCTGGGGTTCGTCTTCCCCACCAGCAGGAGCCGCGCTCCGCATTCCGGGCACTTCCCGCGCTTGTCCAGGAGGCTCGGCCGGGCCACCAGCTTCCGGCCGCACGGGCAGGAGAACGGGATCTTCTCCTGCGGGGCCTCGATCTCCTTGAAATGGTCCTCGATCTTGAACGGGTCCTCGATGAGGAAGGTTTGGCCGCTCTTGTCGGTCTCCCCGAGGACGAGCGGGTGGACCCGGGTCCGGCCCGAGGGGTCGTGCTTGCCCGTCAGGAGGAGGCGTCGCCGGCAGCGCGGGCACACGCCGTGGCCGTCGACGCGCCACGCGGGGATCTTGAGCGCCGCGCCGCACGAGCAGGTGAACCGGAAGACGTCCGGCGTGGCAGGCGGCGCCGCCGGACGCGCGCCCTTCGGTTTCCCTCGCCTCATGCGGGTGATGCTCCCATTCGTGGGTCGGCGCGCAAGGGCCGGAATCGAAGCAGATCCGGAGATGCTTTCTTTCTTACGGCGTCCATCTCCTTATCTCCGGCCATCTCCACATCGGGTGTAGCGCCGAATCGTGGGTCCAATTGAGCCGAAGTGAAAGGCGATAGGGAGATGTCTGGAGATGGGGAGATGGGAGTCTTGATCTCCCAATCTCCAGCCATCTCCCGATCCCCTTTCGTTCCAAACGCTCGCGTGCCTATGCACGAATTGGAGCTACACTCCTCCACGTCCCCTTCCAACATAACCGTTGACACCCCTCTTTGGCCACACCTATAGTAGCCCGGGCATGCAGGAAAACGGCGGCAAGACCGGATCCGAGCGGACGCGCGAAACGATTTCGGCGGTCCTTGCCGAGTGGCGCCACGTGCTGTCCCAGCTCGTGGACGAAGCCGAGCGGTTCACCCGCGACAAACCGTCGGTCGGCCTCGCCGCCGCCTTCATCGTCGGCACGATCTTCGGCTCGCTCTTCCGGAGACGTTGATGGCCGGCGGCGCCGAGACGGACGACCTGGTCTCCCGCACCGGCCGACTCCTCCGCGACGCGGCGGTCGATTACATCAAGCGGCCGCTCGAGGAGATCCTGAACTGGGCGCTGGGGCGGACGGTCTCCTACCTGGTGGCGGCGGCGCTCTTCATCACGGCGGCGGTGTTTCTCTTCGTAGGCGGGGTGGGCGGCCTGGAGGCCGCCGGCGTCAAGCGGTGGATCGCCTACCTCGCGCTGGGCCTGGTCGCGGTCCTGGCAGGGATGATCGTGATCCGCACGTCCCGTTCGGAAAAGTAGGCGGCCGCCTGGCTAGCTGCCGAAGATGTCGTCCAGCTTGCCCTTGGCGGCCTGGCCGAATTCCTGGGAGATCTTCTCGCTCTCGCCCTTCCGGTCGGCGATCTCGGAGAAGAGCTCCGCGAGCTTGGACGAGACCTGGCTGGCGTAGAGGCGGACCATGCCCAGCGTGGTCTTGTCGTCGAAGATCACCGCGAGGATCGTCCGCTCCCCCACGAGCGAGAGCTGGATGTTGTCCTTCTTGCCCTGGTGGAACATGATGGAAAACTCCTCTTCGCCGAGGAGCTTGGCCATCTGCTTGGTGGCGGCGAAGGAGCCCGCGACGAGGGCGGAGATCGTGTCCATGTCATAGGTGGACGACTCGCCCTCCTTGGTGACGAGGTGGCCGTCCTTGTCGACGAGGAGGACGCAGCGGGCGTTGGCGTTCTTGAGGAACGTGTTGAGGATCTTCGAGATGCGCTCGATGTCCTCCTTGTAGAAGACCAAGCGCGTGGACCTCAAGTACTCGTCCGACCTGCCCATGCCCATCCTAAGTCCTCCTGGGATTACTCTACCTCATGTCGCCGGCAAACGTCGGAAAAAGCAAATTCGAACGCTAGGACAGCTTGATCGGGAACGGGGGCATGCCCGGGATCTTTCCCAGGTACCACGCGGCCGCGAACCCGCTTACCAGCAAGAGCAGAATGAGGAGCCAGATCCAGGCCTTCGACCCGCCCTTCTTGACGGGCTCGCGCGCCGCCGCGGGGCGCAAGGCCGTGGGACGCGGGGCGGGTGCCGGGGGCGGCGCCGCCAGACGGGCCGGGGGCGGCGCGGCAGGACGCGGGGGGAGGGTCGCCGCCGGGCGCGGCGCCGGGGCGGGCGTCGACGGGCGGGCCGGCGAGGGAGTCGGGGCGCCGCGGGCCGACATTGGGGCGGGCGTGGGGACGCCGCGCGCCGGCATCGGCGCCGGGGTCGGGGTGCCCCCCATCGGCCGGCCGGGGGCGGCCAAGGGACGCGCGCCCACCGCCGCCGGCGCCGCCGCGGCAGCCGGCGCCGCCGCGGTCTTCACCGGCGCGTACTCCTCGTTGAGTCGGTCGACCACGAGCTTGGAGATGCCCTTCAGGGTCTGCATGACCCCTTCGCCTTTCACCGCCACCGCCTCGAAGGTCGGCGCGCCGACCCAGTTGACCTTCGAGTTGATCTCGGGGACGCTCAAGGCCACGGGCAGATCGCGCTTGTTTTACTGCATCACCAGCGGGATCTTCCGGATGTCGACGCCTTACTCCTTCAGGTTCTTCTCGAGGTTCTTTAACGACTCGATGTTGTCGTTCATCCGGTTGGGGTCGCTGTCGGCGATGAAGGAGACCCCGTCGGCGCCCTGGAGGACGAGCTTGCGCGTCGAATCGTAGTAGACCTGCCCGGGCACGGTGTACAGGAAAAGCTTCGTCTTCATCCCCGCCACCTGGCCCAGGTCCAGCGGCATAAAGTCGAAGAAGAGCGTGCGGTCCTGCTCGGTCGCGATCGAGGTCAGGTTGCCGCGGGCCGTCTCGGGGACTTTCTTGTGGATGATCTCGAGGTTGGTCGTCTTTCCCGAGAGCCCGGGGCCGTAGAACACGATCTTGCAGTTGACTTCGCGCCGAGCAAAGTTGATCTGAACCATGTGTTCCTGTGCGCGAGAATGTTACCCCGTCAACCCCGATTCCGCAAGGGGATCGCCGGATAATCCACTACGCCCCGCGTCCCGCCCCCCTGCACGTCTCCCGCCCTTCCAAAGGAGATTGAGGAGATGAGTGGAGATGTGGAGGTAAGATCCCATCATCTCCCGATCTCCACGCATCTCCCCATCTCCTACGCCAAACTCCCCAGGTTCTTGATCTTACGCGCCGCCGAGACGACCGCCAGCATCGTGAAGTCGATGTTGATGTGCTTGTCCAGCACCACGACGAGGTAGGCGTCCCCCGTCTCGATGAAGATCATCTTCCCGTACGTGGAATTGAACAGGTACCGCGAGAAGTTCCCCGCCCCCAGGGCCTTGAGGGAGGCGTTCACGCGCTGGATCGAGTTGGACGCGATGGCCGCCACCTGGTCGCCGTTGAGGGGCGGGAGGATCTCGGACGCGACCACGACGCCGTCGCGCGTGAGGATCATCGAGCCCTTCACGCCGACTTCCTTGTTCAGATCGAGCAGTACCTCTCTCATCGGCCTATCCTACGGAAAGGAACGAGACGAACTTGTCGACCGCGGCGTTCAGGTCTTCCTTCTTGGCCGGCGGGTCGGCCAGGAGGCCCAGGATGTACCCCTTCCACTCCGCCATCGCGACCTTGCCCACCGGCGTATCCAGCTCCCCGCTGACGAAGGTCCCGATGTCCATCTTCCGCGACGCGTCCTCCGAGCACTGGTAGACGCTCTGGAGGAACTGCGTGAAGCGCTCCTTGGACACCATCCCCCGCGTATGCGACGCCACGCAGGCGCCCTCGCGCGTCAGGACCGACGCGCACTTGTAGCCGTTCATCGACTCGTAGCCCACGAGGAAGGCGTCGATCTTCATCGGGTTGACTTGCGGCACGGAGGCGCGGGGCGCGTGCTCGAAGATCCGCGTCACCGCCAGGCCCTCCGACGAGAAGGAGCGGCGGCTCTCGATCTCCGCCAGGGCGTCGTCCAGGTTCGCGGCGGCCCTCGGGAGATTCTCCGTGACCATCCGGAGGAGTTTCTCCGCGTGCTCGTCTCCGGGGTTGGCCCGGAGCACCTGCTCCAGGATGGGTTTGGCCTTATAGTAGGACCCCGCCTCCGCGTACAGGCGCGCCAGGCTCACGGGCGCCTTGTAGTTGTTCGCGTTGATGGAGGCCGCCTCCTCGAAGTGGCGCACCGCCTCCGTGAAGTCGTTCGCCAGGAAGTCCTGATGGAAGCGCTCCATCCGGATCTGGCCGGCGATCATGTGCAGGCCGTCGCTCTTGGCGAACTTGGTGAGCCCCTCCAGGGCCGTCTCGAACGCCTTCGTCCGGTTGCCCAGCTCCTTGTGGTAGATGTCGGCCAGCCGCTCGTAGTGGCTCCGCGACGGGCTCTTCCGGAGAATCTTGTTCAGCTCCTGGATCTCGGACTGGAGCTGGAGCCGCCGCACGTTCTGGTACGTCGTCTGGCACTTCTCGCTGTCCGCGAACTTGTCGACGGCCTTCTTGGCCACCTCCAGCGCCTTCCCCTCGTTGCCGGCGGCCATGTACCGCTCGACGAGGGAAACCATGTTCTGCGGCGTGGGGTTCGCCAGGACCTCGCGCTCCAGGTCGTCGAGCTGTCGCCTCTTCGAGTCGAACAGCCCCATCCGTGCCTCCGATCTTTTCCGAGTCTACCCTACGATAGGGATTACGTCAAACTACCCTTGAAATCGCCTCGTCGCTGGGTGTAGCGCCGAATCGTGGGTCCAATTGAGCCGAAGTGAAAGGAGATAGGGAGATGTCTGGAGATGGGGAGATGGGAGTCTTGATCTCCCAATCTCCAGCCATCTCCCGATCCCCTTTCG
>Ga0187892_10011814_pt1 | contig 10573 bp, 8 predicted proteins | sample MA1701073metaG_FD_139345 | JGI IMG/M metagenome (GOLD analysis project Ga0187892, IMG submission 139345) | Bio-ooze microbial communities from a basaltic lava cave in the Kipuka Kanohina Cave System on the Island of Hawaii, USA - MA170107-3 metaG ...
CAATGTTTGCGCCAACGAGTTGATGCGCGCCGGCTGCAGCAGAGGGTCGACGAACAGTGTCACGTCGTCTCGAAACGCCGCGTCCTGCAGCACGTTGTCGACAAATCGGCCGACGCCTTCTTCGTACGGGGAGTCAGGCCGCGTCCATGAGGTGTGCTGTTTCGCTTCGCGGACGGCCTTCAACAGGTAGGCGCGGACACGATCCGCTTCGATCGGCCAGGCGCCGACGATCGTTTGGTACAGCAGGTATTCCGTATTGCGATCCGGCACGCCGTTGTGGCGGTGGACCTCGTTGATCTGCGCCCAGCGACGCACCGCCGCGTTCCAGGCCGCCGGCATCTCGGACAACAACGCCAGGCGGGCGCGCACGTCTTCGCTGCGCTTGGTGTCGTGCGTCGACGTCGTCAACATCGTGCTCGGCCACAAGCGCTGCGTCTTCCAGCACGTGTCGTGGAACGCTGAAACGTTGACCCCGACACGGGTCGGGTCGCCGCCGACGTCGTTCAAGGACACCAAGCGCAAGAAGCTGTAGAAGGCGGTGTCCTCGATGCCCTTCGCAATGACCGGGCCGGTGAGCTGCTGGAAGCGCATGACGAGCTCGGTTTCGAGCGGGCCGACGACTCGGAGCAGCAGAAGATCTTCCAGAAAGTCGAACAGCTCAGGGTCGATGTCGGTGCGATGTGCCTTTGCACACTCGATCGCCGCTACGATGTATCGCTGATCGGCGGCGCTCACCCGGCCTGCGGGCGCGTCGACGTAGGTGCGATAGACGGGAAAGCAGGCCAGAACCTCTCGGATGGATTCGTGCAGTTCGTGGCGGGTGTAATCCCGATGCCGCCGGTGCCGTTCGCAAACGTCGACGAGCAGCGCGGTCAGGTGGTTGACATCGCTCGCCAGGGCAGTGTGCAGGATGAGATGCTTCTTGTCGCGCACCAGGGCCGGGTAGTCGAGGGGCTGCCCGGTGAAATCTGTATACAACGTCGTCAACGCGGCCTCGCCGGCCGGGTCGACGAACAGGCCGCCGACCGCGTGGAGGAACTCGTATCCCGTGGTGCCGTCAATGGGCCACGAACAGCGCAGCGATTCACCGGGTGAGAGGATCTTCTCAGCGACGATCCAGGCGTCCGGCGCGGCCCGGCGCAGTTGCTCGATGTAGCGGGTGGGATTGTACAGCCCGTCGATATGGTCGATGCGCAGCCCGTCGACGACGCCGTCTCTTACCCAGCCAAGAATGAGCGCATGTGTCTCGGCGAACACGGAATCGTCCTCGACGCGCAGGCCGATGAGACTATTGATGTCGAAGAAGCGTCGATAGCTCAGGTCGCGCTCCGCGGTCCGCCAGTATGCCAGCCGATAGTTCTGCCGCTCCAGCAACGCGTGCAATCGCTCGATGTCGGCATTCCACTCGGCGACCGCGGCGTCAATGGCACTATTGATCTGCGGGCTGTTCGCGCTCAGTCGGCGGAGCTGCGCGCGCAACCATTCCTTCCCGCGGTGCCGGCGCACGATGCTGATGCGATCGGTTGCGGTTGCGGTGGGCAACCCTGCGTAGGAATCGGCAATGGCGGCGAGGTCCAACGATCCCGCCTTGTCTGCGGCGTCGCGCAAGAGTTCATCCAGCGTCCGCGGCGCAAGCGGCAACAGGTGGTCGCCATAGCGCACGGCGAAACCATCGGTGCGCACGATTTGGATTTCGCCCGCTTCCAACACGCGCCCATAGTGATCAGCGAGAATCGGGACGAGCACGAGATGCCGCAACTTCGCCTCGGGAGGATCCCAATTGACGTCGAAGTAGTGCGCATAGCGACTCGCCGGTCCGTTCTCGAGGACGTCCCACCACCATCGGTTGGACTCCGAGACCGAGAGATGGTTCGGCACGATGTCGATGACCTGCCCAAGGCCGCGTCGCTGCAACGCACGACACATTCGCGTGTGACCGTCGCTCCCACCGAGCTCCTCGCTGACGCGCGTTGGATCGACGACGTCGTATCCGTGTGTGCTGCCGGGCGCGGCTTGGAAACAAGGCGACAGATACACGTGGCTGATGCCGAGCTCGGTCAGATAGTCGGCCAGCTCCGCCGCCGCCTCGAAACCGAAATCGGGCGTCAATTGCAGCCGGTACGTCGACAAGATGGTGCGGCATGCTGGCGGGTGTGGCTGCTCAGTGTCCTCACGCACCGAGTTGGTAGCGTATGAACGCACGCTCGCCGTTGCAGGTGGAGTGGTCCCATGCATCGGCCGGGACGATGGATGGCGATCGGGATTGTTCATTGGAAATCGACTGTTGCTCATACACCTCGACCACATGGATGCGGTGGTCCCGCGCTTCACTGAGCCGGGAACGTGCCAACGCTGCGGGTTCTGAATGTCTGGGTAGAAAAGCCGCGAACGGCTTTGCCGGCCTGTAAGCCTTACAACGACGTCGGTGTCGTGTTGGACGTTTCTGCCGTCGATCGGCTACCGGATCGCGCTCGGCTCTTCTTGCGGAGCTCCGGGGAAAGCTGGAGGACTGCCATGCTACGACCTTTGAGCACATATCGGCGCAGCTGGTGACGTCGCGGATGGGTGGTTTCGAGGTCCGTCTCACCGGTGTCGAAGACCGGCTTCCAGACGTATCCGGCGGTGGCTGGTGGGAGACGGAAGGTCATGCCGTCTTCGTGCGCATTCAGCAGAAGGAGAAATGTGTCGTCGACGATCGCCTTGCCTGCATCATCGACTTCGTCGAGTGAATCGCCAGCCAGGCGAACCATCAGGGCGCGCACGAAGGCGGCTTCCCACGCGGCGTCGGTCATCTCGCGGCCGGTGGGCTCGAACCACGTGACATCCTTCACGCCGGCACCACGGATGTGTCGGCCTTGAAAGAACTTGCGTCGATGAAAGACCGGGTGTTGTTGACGTAGCCGGATGAGCATTCGGCAGAAGTCGAGGAGCTGCTGTTGCGATGCATCCATCTGCCAATCGATCCAGCTGATCTCATTGTCCTGGCAGTAGGCGTTGTTGTTTCCGCCTTGGGTCCGACCGCGCTCATCACCGGCGCACAGCATGGGGACCCCTTGCGACAGCAACGACGTGGCCAATAAGTTCCGCGCCTGACGATCGCGCACACGCTGAACTTCAGGATCGTCGGTCGGCCCTTCGGTGCCGCAGTTCCAGCTCAAGTTGTTGTTGTCGCCGTCGCGATTGTCCTCCCCATTCGCCTCGTTGTGCTTCTCGTTGTAGGACACCAGGTCGCGCAGCGAGAAGCCGTCGTGGGAGGTGATGAAGTTGATGCTCGCATAGGGACGTCGTCCACTCTGTTCGTACAGATCGCTGCTGCCGACGAGGCGCGTGGCAAATTCGGACACCTGGCCGCCGTCGCCGCGCCAGAAGCGCCGCACGCAGTCGCGATAGCGGCCGTTCCATTCCGTCCACAGTACGGGGAAGTTTCCCACCTGATACCCGCCAGGTCCGACATCCCAAGGCTCGGCGATCAGCTTGACCTGCGACAACACCGGATCTTGGTGAATGATGTCGAAGAACGCGCTGAGCTTGTTCACATCGTAGAGCTCGCGGGCCAGGGCGCTGGCAAGGTCGAAGCGAAAGCCATCGACGTGCATGTCCAACACCCAATAGCGCAGGCTATCCATGATGTACTGCAGGACGCGCGGATGCGTCATGTTGAGCGTGTTGCCGCAGCCGGTGAAGTCTTCGTAGTAACGCGGTTGTTCGGCCACCAGACGGTAGTAGGAAGGGTTGTCGATACCGCGCAGCGACAGCGTCGGGCCGAGCTGATTGCCTTCGGCGGTATGGTTGTAGACGACGTCGAGGATCACTTCGATGCCGGCGCTGTGCAACGCCCGCACCATCATCTTGAACTCCCGCAATGCGCCCAACGGCGAGGGACTGGCCGCGAAGCGCGCGTCGGGCGCGAAGAACCCCAGGGTGTTGTAGCCCCAGTAGTTGCTCAAGCCGCGGTCCACCAGATGGCGTTCGCTGACGCGGTAGTGAACCGGCAGGAGCTCGACGGCGGTGATACCGAGATCCTGGAGGTAGCGCAGAACGGGCTCGGTCGAGAGGCCCGCGTATGTGCCGCGTAGCGCCTCGGGAACTTGCGGATGGCGGTACGTGAATCCCTTTACGTGTAGCTCGTAGATAACGGTCTTGTGCCACGGAATGCGCGGCCGGGTATCGTCGCCCCACGTGAAGGCGGGATCGATGACCGCTGCGAGTGCGGCGCTGGCGGCGTTGTCGTGCTCGTCGAAGGACAAATCGGCAGCCTCATCGCCGAGACGGTAGCCAAACACGTCATCGGTCCACTGCAGTTGACGGCCGATAGCTTTGGCATAGGGGTCGAGCAGCACCTTGTGCGGGTTGAAGCGCAACCCAGCTTCGGGCTCGTAGGGGCCGTGCACGCGATAGCCATACAGTTGACCCGGCGCACAGCCCCGCAGGTAGCCGTGCCACACCATGTCGGTCTGTTCCGGCAACCGGATGCGGGTTGCTTCGGTGCGAGCGGTCGGCGCGTCGAAGAGGCAGAGATCGACCTGCGTGGCGTGTTCGGAGAAGAGCGTGAAGTTCACGCCGAGCCCGTCCCACGTTGCTCCCAGCGGATACGGCCACCCGATCTGCGCGTTCATTGTTAGCGTGGCCGTGTGCGGTCCGGTCGGTTGCCTCGCATCGAACGGCGATTTAGCGGCTACCCGATGTCGCCCTGTGATGATGGAGGCTGCCGAACCGTCGCAACTGCATCTTGTACTCGGCGGACTCTATCACCCGTCGAGCACAGGTGGAATGGCAGAGTAGGTTCTGTTCAGGGCAAAATCCGAACCAGAAACCAGGGACCAGGGACTCGGGACCATGTCATTCGAATTGGCGGGCAAGGCCGCTTGCGGGTGCGCTGGTACCATCGGGGAAGTCCGTAGACCACGCAGAAAATCGCCGTATCCCGATGCGCTGCGCGAAGATTGCCGACGGAGTGTAAGGATTGCGGGTTGCTCCTGCGCGATTCTTCACGAATGACCGCGCTGATCGTTCCGTCGGATATTTTGATGTCGCCGTGACGTTGGCCGCAATGTTGCTCTCTGTCTTTGCAAACACACAGGCCGCCTGGCGGCCGGAGAGGAAAGCGATGAAACGGAAGAACATAACTGCAGCGCTTGTGATTGCTCTAGGAATGACCGCGGGAACGGCGGCGTATGCCGGAGATCCCGCGACGAACAAGGAGGCGGCGGAAAAGCCAGCCGACAATACTCAGCGTAACATGCGCGACCGTGATGGAAGTACGCTGACCACAGGGGACCAGTCGGGAAACGAGTCCGACATCAAGCTCACCCAACAAATCCGCAAGGAAGTGGTTGCGAACGACTCGCTCTCGATGTTGGGCCACAACGTCAAGATCATTTCAAACAACGGCGTCGTGACGTTGCGTGGACCGGTCAAAAGTGAGGTCGAGAAGCAGCAGATTGCTACCACAGCGGAGCGCATCGCGGGTGCAGGTCGGGTACAAAACCATCTCGAGATCGCGCAGTAGCGCGAAGGAGGAATGTCATGGGAAAGGCAGTTTTTTGTATAGTCGATTCAAGGCAACAAGCCGAGGCCATTGTTGACGATCTGAGGGCCGCAGGCTTCTCCAACAACGATCTGTCGGCGTTGTTCCCCGACAAGGAGGGGACGCGCGACTTTGCCCACGAAAAGTCCACGAAGGCGCCCGAGGGGGCGGCTGCAGGTGCGACGACGGGCGGCCTAGTGGGCGGCGCTCTCGGCTGGCTTGCTGGTATCGGCGCGCTGGCTATTCCGGGTGTTGGCCCGTTCATCGCGGCGGGACCGATCATGGCAGCCCTAGGCGGCGCGGCTGTCGGCGCGGCCACCGGTGGACTCACGGGCGCACTGATTGGGCTCGGCATGCCGGAGTACGAAGCAAAGCAGTATGAGGAGAAGATCCGCAGCGGCAACATTCTCATCTCCGTCCACACCGAGGACAGCCAGCAACGGCAGATGGCCAAGGAGATCTTCGAGCAGCATGATGCCCACGACATCTCTTCGTCGGGCGAGGAGGGAGTGAGCCGTGAGGAAAGAGTGGCAGCGCATCACTGACGCCCGCTCCTCCACTGGCGAAATCTTCCCCTCGATCTATCTCGTGTGGGCCCCTGCGGTAGGGGCCCACACTTAATCATAAAGGATGACTAATCAGTGATCGGTAATAATCGGTAATCAGTAATCAGGCTTACCTTTGCACCGACGCGCTCACTACCTCCCGCCATGGTCTGATCGCCCCTGGCCGCTCGCATTGAAAACCGCTGAGCGCCCTCAGGGATTCAAAATGCTTAGCGTTCACCAGGAGCTCGAAGCCGGCTGCGCTTCGTCCGCCCGCCTTGCGGACGCATGCGCTTGGCACGACCTGGCGTAGAGGATCGCTCCGCGCGTAGAGTCTTCAGCGTCGAACGTACGGCGTCAGGTTCGAAACCCAATGCTTCACACAGGACATCGAACGCGAAGGGCGAGCGCATTCCCGGCGTGTGCACCCATTTCTCGACCTCCGCCCAGGTCGGTCCGCTCCCCTCGAGATAGTCCTCGATCCCCTCCGCCAATACCGCCACCGCCAGGGCGCGCACTCCCGGGGCAAGGGCGCCGAATGCTTCGCCCGCGCTAGTCTCGTTCACCGGCCTCATCAACGTCAGACGAGGCTTCGGATTCGCCGTGTATCGCTCGGTGGCCATTGGGACGCCTCCGTACTGAGGTTACGATCGAATCACTCTTTACCTTGCCACATCGTCTCCCAATTCGCGACCTCGTCGGGGTGGTGGGCGTCGACCCACAGAGACAGGCTCGCAAGGGCCAAAAGGCAAATGAAGGTGGAAATCGCACGATGAGGTTGCGCCGGTTTTGCACGGGACCAGCAGAATAAAGAAGCACCGCCCTGCGTGTAAGAACGGGATACGGGTGCGTGGTGACATCACTCCCGCCATGGTGGCTGACCGTCGCGAGTCCGGAGGTAAAATTGGCGGGCACTTTGTTGCGAAGCAACGTGTAATCGTTGCAGCTGGTGTACCGCCGCTTACGCTCGTGGACCTGGTAGCGTGTCCGGGCGAATGGCACGCGACTTGGAGTAATCAAACCAGGCTCGCGCAATCAAGGCGTTTCGGCTGGGAGCCAGGCACCTGATTTTGCGCCGAGAAAGGAGAAATCATGGACAAACGCCATCAAAGCGGTCGGGTCGGGTACTTGGTCCTGTACATGATGGGAGTTCCGGTCGGAGTGCTTTTGCTCCTGTGGGTGCTGTTTGGGAATAACCTCATCGGTGCCGGATAAGCGATCCGATGCATGTCGTCTAACCGGCCGCCGTGGCGTCGGGCCTGGTTCCTTTGTCGCACGCTCAATGGCACGGCGGTTGGTCCGATTTTCAATCTTCCAACCGAACCTCACTCCGGCCAAGTTGCAAGGTGCCTCCAGCCTGACTCTCCCGGCACGGTGCCTGCTTTACCATCTCACTGAGGTGAACCCTATGGCTCGTCATCCAGCAACGGCGCTCACGAAGCATTCCCCAACCGCAGCAGATATGGCTCACAAGGGGTCGGTGTGGATGGCGGCTGCGATGCCGACATACCCCCCCTTGAGCGACAATCTGGCCGCCGACGTGTGCATAGTCGGGGCAGGTATCGCCGGGCTCACGACCGCCTACCTTCTCACTCAATCGGGAGAATCCGTCATTGTCCTCGATGATGGCGCAATCGCCGGCGGCATGACCCAGGCCACGACGGCGCACCTCAGCGATGCAATCGATGATCGCTACTTTGAAATCGAACGGTTGCACGGTGAAGCGGGCGCGCGACTCGCGGCGGCGAGTCATACGGCCGCGATCCACCGGATCGAGGCGATCGTCAACAAGGAGCGGATCGATTGCGATTTCCAGCGGCTCGATGGCTACCTCTTCCTGCCCCCTGGTGGGGACCCCGAGGTTCTCGAGCGCGAATTGACATCGGCGAGACGGGCAGGGCTCGACGTGACGGAAACGTCGCGGGCGCCCATGACCTTCTTTGACACCGGGCGCTGCCTGCGTTTTCCCCACCAAGCGCAGTTCCACCCATTGAAGTATCTCGCGGCGCTCGCAGGGGCCATTGAACGCAATGGGGGGCGCCTCTTCACTGAGACCCACGCCGACGAAATTAGCGGCGGTGCGCCTGCCACCATCAAGGCGCGTGGGTTTACCGTAACGGCTGACGCGGTCGTTGTGGCCACCAACACTCCAATCAATGACCTTCTTGCGATTCACACGAAGCAAGCTCCGTACATGAGCTATGTGATCGCCGGCAGGGTGCCGCGCGGTGCGGTAGCCAAGGCACTCTACTGGGATACCGATGATCCGTATCACTACGTGAGGCTGCAGGAGGTCCAAGACGGTTCCGGCCAAGACGATCTCTTGATCGTCGGCGGAGAGGATCACAAAACCGGGCAAGCCGACGATCACCTCGCCAGGCATGCCCGATTGGAATCGTGGGCCCGGGAACACTTCCCGATGATGACCGACGTCGAGTTTGCGTGGGCCGGCCAAGTCATGGAGACCATCGATGGCCTCGCTTTCATCGGCCACAATCCGCTCGACAAGGACAACATCTTCGTTGCGACGGGTGATTCGGGAATGGGGATGACGCACGGCACCATCGCCGGCATCCTCCTGACGGACTTGATTCGTGGTCGAGAGAACCCTTGGCAGACGCTCTATGATCCTTCCCGAAAGACACTCCGCGCCGCCGGTACATTCGCGAAAGAAGCGCTCAACATGGCGGCTCAGTATTCCGACTGGCTTACACGCGGTGAGGTGGACTCCGTCGACGAGATCGACACCGACAGCGGGGCCGTACTGCGGCGCGGGCTCACCAAAGTCGCTGTGTACCGCGATGAGACCGGGGCGCTCCACGAATGCTCGGCAGTGTGTCCTCACCTCGGCTGCATCGTTGCCTGGAACGCGGCAGCGAGGACGTGGGACTGCCCCTGCCATGGCTCGCGCTTCGACAAACTTGGCGAAGTCATCAACGGGCCCGCCAACAAAGGGCTAGCCCCGGCGCCCCGCGACTGGGTGGACAAATCGGCTTGAAGGCTAAGCGTCGCGCGCTGACTTGGGGCGGAGCGGATGCACCAGGCGCGCAAAGATCCGGGACAACAAGTCTTCATGCGACGCGCTGTCGGGCGCCTCGTCCAGTACGGCCCGGCTCAGATCGGCATCGGTGTATGACGACACGTCCATGCCGTGGGAGGCGAAGGTCGCTCGCAGGTGGGTAATGTTCGCGCGCCGCATCCCCTCCAAATGTTGGCGCTGCGCGCCGCGGTTTCGCTTGAGGATCATTTTGATTCGCGTAAGGCGTTGCTGGCGGGCAAAGGAGCCTCGGGCGCCTGGATCTGCGTATCATCCAGGAAGTCCCATTCGACCGCCTGACCACACGCGAAGCAGCTTGGGAAATAAAATCCCACGACGCCAGCTGCCAGGATTGCACATCCGCACTGGCTGCGGTACGTGCCGCTCACGACAACTGGACTCCCCGCTCTTGCCATCGATGTATAAGTCGATACCACGGCCGACGAGCGGGATGTAATCCGGGATAACTACGCGCGTAGAACTACGTGGTGCAATTGGTCGTGACCCGTTTTGGTGGATTGTAATTGGGCCGATCGGGGCCGTAAGGGCGCCATCCGCGGGCGGCCACTCAACAGTGCTGCGCGATCACCTCGAGCAGTCGGTCCAACTCGACGGGCTTGGTCATCGCGGCGACCACACCGCCGGCCGACGCGGCGCGCTTGGCGGCGACGGAGTCTGCACTAATGACGACGACAGGGATGCCGGCCAGCTTGGCGTCCTTCATCTGCTCGGCACGGAACTCCCACCCGTTCATCTCCGGCATGAAGAGGTCCAGCACAATCAAGCACACCGGCGTCGCGCCGCGCAGTTGCACGAGCGCGGCACGGCCATGTTCGGCCTCGACGACGCTGTACCCGGCATTCTCGAGCACGGCGGCGAGTGCGCCGCGGACGTCCGGATCATCTTCGACGACTAGGATACTACAGGGATGCTCGTGCCTCATCCTGGTACGCTCACGAGCTCAAATCTGCCAATGCGGCCATGTATGCGGTGTCGGCACACTGGCGACGGCCGAGGTCCCGGCTTCGTTATGCATCTGCGTGATCATCGGTCTGCACCGTCATCAGCGGCAAGGCGATGGTGAATGTTGCTCCATGTCCCTCACCCTCACTCGCCGCCGCCACTCGTCCGCCATGCAGCTCCACGAGATGACGGACGATGGCGAGTCCGAGCCCGAGACCGCCGACGCGCCGACTCTCCGGCATTTCCGCTTGCCGAAAGCGCTCGAAGACTAAGGGCAGGAATTCCGGAGTAATGCCGCGACCGGTATCCTGCACAACGAGTGTGACCTCCTCGTCACCCCGCTCCAGACGCACGTCGATCCGACCGCCGCGCGGTGTGAACTTCACGGCATTGGACAGGAGGTTCCAGGCGACTTGCTGCAGACGGTCGGTATCCCCGGTGACCGGACCAGCTGCCGGATCGAGCCGCGACTCGATCTGCACACCTTTTGCTTCCGCGGCG
>Ga0187892_10011815_pt1 | contig 10573 bp, 7 predicted proteins | sample MA1701073metaG_FD_139345 | JGI IMG/M metagenome (GOLD analysis project Ga0187892, IMG submission 139345) | Bio-ooze microbial communities from a basaltic lava cave in the Kipuka Kanohina Cave System on the Island of Hawaii, USA - MA170107-3 metaG ...
ACGCGTGGCTGCTGAACGGCGAGGTCGTACGCAACGCGAAGCACGCGACGTTCGCGACCGACGAGCTGCGGCGCGGAGATCGCCTGCAGGCGCGCGTCCGTGTCGGCGACGGCGAGGCCTGGAGCCCCGTCGCGGAGAGCATGACGCTCACCCTGGCGAACCGGCCGCCGCGGATCCTGGAGCCGCCCGCGCTCGAGCGCGTGGCGGGCGGGGTGCGCGGCACGCTCGAGGCCGAGGATCCCGACGGCGACCGCACGCTCCGCTTCCGCGTGCTCTCGGGTCCGCCCGGGCTCGCCGTGGATCCGGTGACGGGCGTGATGAGCTTCAAGCCGCGCGCCGGCACGACCGGCGCCCAGGCGGTCGAGATCGCGGTCGCCGACAGCTACGGCGCCGAGAGCGCGCTCCGCTTCGAGCTGACCGTGTCGCAGGGCGAGACGGAGGCGCAAGCCGCGCCGCCCGCGAGCGACGACGAGCGTGAGGCCGAGAGCGACGAGCTCTCGGATGAGGACGACGACGGGGCCGACGAGGACGCGGACGCGGAAGACGAGACCGCGGACGAGGACTAGGCGATGCGCAACGCCGTGCGGGCTCCGCAACGCCGTGCAGGGTCCCGGGCGCCCGCGCAGGGCGCCGCTCTCGAAACCTCGGGCACTTGGCCCCCGCCTTGCCGGTGGCATCGCCCTTGCTTTGTCCGGGTCAGTTGAAGGAGACCGCCATGCACGCTCGCCGTCTGGCCACGCGCTTCACCGCGCTCGCGCTCGCCGCGCTCGTGTTCGCCCCGAGCCCCGCGAGCCGCGCGGACGACACGGAGCTGTTCACGCCGACCGTGTCCCCGAACGTGCTGCTCGTGATCGACAACTCGGGCTCGATGAACAACATCATGTGGCATCCGAACTTCGATCCGGCCGCGACCCCGGGCTGCAACTACTGGCAGAACAGCGAGGAGTACAAGGTCAACGCGTCGAGCAGCGACACCACGGCCACCTCGAGCGACACCGACGGCTTCAAGAACGGCAACTACAGCATTCCCGCCCCCGTGCCGGCGGGCTGCGTCTCGACCGCGCGCGAGATCTTCCACGATCCGGGCGTCCAGGCCGCCGGCAACGACACGGGTTGGGCCGGCAGGTACCTCAACTGGTACTACAGCACGGCGGCCGCTTCGTACGCCTCGGAGGTCACCGCCCTCAACAACGGCAGCTTCTCGAGCTGCCTGGGAGGCGGCACGTTCCACAAGTACCGCCGCGCCCGCGTCACCGCCGCGAAGAACGTGCTGAAGGACGTGATCTGCCAGGTGAACCAGCAGGGCGAGGTGCGCTTCGGCCTGGCCCAGTTCCGCACGGCCTCGTCCAGCGAGGTGAACGGCGGCTACGTGCTGGTCCCGATCAACGACTACTACACCTCGACGGGCGCCCCCAACGTCTACTCCCTGAACAGTGTCAGCCAGAGCCACGGCGACCACCTCGACGACGCGATCGAGTCGCTCGGGGGCGAGTCCTACACGCCGCTCGGCGAGACGCTGTTCTCGGTCTACACGTACTTCATGAGCCGGAACACCACGAACCTGCCGGTGGGCAAGGACGGGCTCACGAAGTTCCCGAAGTACACCTACCGGCCGCGCGAGACAGGGACGGGCGGCGATCACAGCACCGCCGGCGCGCCGACGGTGCCGGACAGCCCGGTGCAATGGCACTGCCAGCGGAGCTTCGTCATCGTGATCACGGACGGCGAGCCCACCAAGGACGACTTCGACGTCGCCTCGCCCACCAGCACGGCTCAGGGCTACGGTGACTTCAAGGCCAAGCTGATCGGCAACTACAACAACGATGGGGAGACGGAGGAGCCCGGGGACTCCGTCGAGACGGCGTACTACCTCGACGACATCGCGAAGTGGATGCACGAGAAGGACTTCCGCCCCGACCTGAACGGCGAGCAGACCCTCGACGTCTACACGGTGGGCCTCACCACCGGGGCCGTCGCGAACGCCCTGCTCCAGAAGACCGCGAACGTCGCGAACGGCCAGTTCCACACCAGCAACAACGCCGAGCAGCTGTCGGCCGCGATCATCGAGGCGGTCACCGACATCATCGAGAAGTCGCAGGCCTTCACGGCCGCCACCGTGCCCGCGAGCCGCACCGCGGCCGGCGAGCAGCTCTACGTCTCGCTCTTCACGCCGACCAAGGCTCCGTACTGGCAGGGCAACCTGCGCTCGTATCGCCTGACGGGCGCGGGCGACATCCTCGACGCGAACGGAGACTGCGCGGTGGACGACCCGAGCGGGAGCTGCTTCTCGGGCGCGTTCAAGCCGACGACCGAGGCGCCGCCTTTCTGGGACGCCGCGGACGAGCTCCCCGCCCCGGCCTCGCGCGAGCTGCGCGTCTCGGCGCTGCGAGGCAGCACGCCCGCCCCGACGCTGGTGGACTTCGTGGCGCAGGTGGCGCCGCCCACGACCGGTATCACGGCGGCGGACCTCGGCATCACCTTCCCGCCCGCGACGATCCCGAGCGGCTCGATCGCGACGAACGCCGACCAGTACGCGGCGGAGATCGTGGCGAACGTGCGCGGCTGCACGATGGGCACCGGCGCGAACAGCGTCGCGTGCGTGGAGCGTGACGCCCAGCTCGGCGACATCTTCCACTCGAACCCGGTGGTGGTGGGCAAGCCCTCGCTCTTCGAAGGCGACGTCTCCTACAAGGTCGATTTCAAGAACCTGGTGGGGGACCGCACCCGCGTGGTCTACGCGGGCAGCAACGGCGGCTTCCTGCACGGCTTCGATGCGGGCACCTGGCAGCCCAGTGACACGCCCCCGCACTACGACGAGGGCACGGGCGGGGAGCTCTTCGGCTTCATGCCGTGGCCGTCCCGCCAGGTCATCTGGAACAAGCCGCTCGACACGCACGACCGCGACTACTACTTCGTCGACGGCTCGCCGACCGTGGCGGATGCGTGGCTCTACACCGACCACACCGTCGCCACGAAGTACGGCGAGGAGTGGCGGACGGTGCTGGTGGGCGGGCTCCGCCAGGGCGGCCGGGCCTACTACGCCCTCGACGTGACGCATCCGGGCGCGCTGCTCTGCGACGCGCCGGCGACGGGCGACGGGTACCCCTGCTACCTCTGGGAGTTCCCGAAGGAGAACGACTCCGCGGCGAACAAGAACTGGGTCGGCGAGACCTGGGGCGAACCGATCATCACGAAGATCCGCGTGCAGGTCGGCGCCACCGTGTTCGAGCGCTGGGTCGCCGTGGTGACCGGCGGTTACCACGCGAGCAGCGACCCGAACGAGCACGCCGCCTACAACCCGACTTCGACGATCGGCCGCTCGATCTGGGTGCTCGATCTGAAGACCGGCAAGCCGCTGGCCCGGCGCAAGTTCGACACGGCCGGCAGCTGCCCCGACGGCGCGTACAGCGCGACGAACCCCGAGCGCAGCATGTGCTTCGCGATGGCGGCCACCCCCGCGGTCTACGACGTGGACGGCGACGGCTTCGCGGACGTCATCTACGCGCCCGACCTCGGGGGCCAGGTCTTCAAGTGGGTGATCAAGGCGCCCCTGAACCTCTCGGACGCGACCACGGCGAGCCAGCCGGCGACGGACTGGCCCTTCCGCTTGTTCTTCTCGGCGCCCGTCTACGACAGCGGGACTGCGCTCTTCTACAAGAGCTTCTTCTTCCCGCCCGGCGGCACGCGCAAGAACGGGAAGCTGTGGCTGGCCCTCGGCTCCGGCGAGCGGAACAACGTGAACTACCTGAGCGACCCGGACACCGACGAGGACAACAACCGCTTCTACGTGGTCGAAGAGGTCGACGTCTTCGACGTGCAGTCGCCGCCGGCCGCGGCCGTGACGGAGAGCGATCTCGCGAACCTGACGAGCGACAGCACGTGCGCCGACCTCGGCGGCACGAGCGGCTACTACATCACGGGCCAGGAAGGCGAGAAGTGGCTGACGAACGTCGAGATCTTCGTGGGCTTCGTGATCGCGAACTCCCACGTCGCCGAGGAGGACAACGGGGACCCCTGCGACGTCCCGGGCACCTCCTACCTGTGGGCCTTCCGGGTCCAGTGTGGCGAGGGCCTGTTCACCGACGGGGGCGGGAACCCGGTGCGGACGCTGGACATCGGGTCCGGCCTGCCCACCGACCCGCGCGTGACGGTCGGCTCGAGCGGTGACGCGAGCAACCGCGTGATCATCAGCAAGCAGGGTGGCGACATCATCAACGTGGGCGCGCCGCCCGGCTTCCCGACGAGCGGCGCCTTCTACTGGCGCGAGCTGGAAGACGACTGAGCTCGGGGGCAAGCGCCGGCGTCCAGCTCCGGCTGGGCGTCGGCGCGAGCCGTTTCGGGGCCAGGTCCATGCGCGCGGCAGGGGCCCTCGCGTGCTCAGGGTCGGGCCGGTTGGCCCGGGAGCTTCACGCTCGGGTCCGCACGGCTTCGCGTGCGGAGCCTCGATCCTCGCGCCGCGCGATCCGGTCGACCGGCCCGACATCGCGCGCCTCGGGCCCCTGCCGCGCGTACGGCGCGCCGCGAAGGCGGCTACGCGCTCTCTGCGTCTCCGCCGCCGAGGCCGTACTCCTTGATCTTGTAGAGCAGGGCGCGGTGGCTGATCTCGAGGAGCCGGGCCGCGCGGGTGCGGTTCCCGCCGGTCGCGTCCAGCGCGCGGCGGATCAGCTCCGCTTCGAAGCGCCGCCGCGCACGGCGCATCGAGAAGTCGCCGCTCGGGGCGGGCGCGGCCTCGGCCTTCCGGCGCGGCGCCGCGATCGCCTCGGGCAGGTCGGCGAGCGTGATGCGGTCGGTGTCGGCCAGGATCATGGCCCGCTCCAGCACGTTCTCGAGCTCGCGGACGTTGCCCGGCCAGGCGTGGGCGACGAGCCGGTCGAGCGCCTCGTCCGCGATCGTGCGGACCGGCTTCCCGAGCGTCTCGCGGAAGCGCGCGATGAAGTGGTCCACGAGGAGGGGCACGTCGTCGCGCCGCTCGCGGAGCGGGGGCACGCGCACCCGGAACACGTCGAGCCGGTAGAACAGGTCCTCGCGGAAGCGCCCGCTCGCCACGTCGCGCTCCAGGTCGCGGGAGGTGGCGGCGATCACGCGCACGTCGATGCGCCGCGGCTTCGACTCGCCGATCGGCATCACCTCCTCCTCCTGGAGGACGCGCAGCAGCTTCGCCTGGAGGGGCGGGGGGAGCTCCCCGATCTCGTCGAGGAAAAGCGTCCCGCCGTCCGCCTCCACGAAGAGCCCGCGCCGGGCGCGGTCGGCGCCGGTGAAGGCCCCCCGCGCATGGCCGAAGAGCTCGCTCTCGAGCAGGGCCTCGGGGATCGCGGCGCAGTTCACGGCCACGAAGGCCTGGTTGCGCCGGCCCGACTGCGCGTGGATCGCGCGCGCCAGCACCTCCTTGCCGGTGCCGCTCTCGCCGGTCAGGAGCACGGTCGCCTTGTACTCCGCGGCGCGCTCCAGGATCTCGAGGAGGTCGATCATCGGGGGGGAGGCGGCGACGATCGGGCGGTCGCCCACCGCCCGGCTCACGTCGCGCTGGAGGAGGGTGTTCGCCCGCCGCAGGCGTTCGCGCTCGCGCGCCTTCCGGATCGCGAGGAGCACCTCGGAGGGCTGGAAGGGCTTTGCGAGGTAGTCGTAGGCTCCGCGCTTGAGCGCCTCGACCGCCAGGTCGCCGCTCCCGTAGGCGCTCATCAGCAGGACGGGGGCGCCGGGCAGGCGCCGGATCAGGTCGGGGAGCAGCTCGAGGCCGTCGCGCCCCGGCATGCGGACGTCGCAGAGCACCACGTCCACCGGCTCCTCGAGCCGGGCCAGGGCGGCCGCGGCGTCGCCGGCAGTCACGACTTCGTAACCCTCCGCGGCCAGGAGCAGCGCGAGGCTCTCGCGCAGGGCTTCGTCGTCGTCCACGACCAGGATGCGATCCGGCACGCGGGGGTCCTCCGGGCCTTGCGTATCGGTGGTGCGCGGCCCCGGCGTGAGTCCACCCCCGCGCGGTGCCGGTGAGCTGCCTCACCCCGCTCGCGTGACCCGCTTCACGCTTTCCGGGCGGCCGCTTCCGTTCTGCCGGCTCAAGTCGCCCGGAGGGAACGCCGATAGCACCGCCGTCCGGGGCGTGGGTCCCCGGCAACGGTCGTCTAGGGGGGGGAGCGTGCCCGCCAACAACGTCCAGCGCTTCCGCGAGGCGCTCATGATGAGCAAGGCCGAGCTGGCTCGGCGGGCCGGGCTGTCGACGCTCACCATCGACCGCATCGAGGCGGGCCGGCCGTGCCGCCTCGACACCAAGCGCCGGATCCTGATGGCGCTCGGCCTGCGCGTCAACGATCGCGACAAGGTGTTCGGCGCCGACGCCGTCTCGCACGTCCCCGAGCTCCGCACCGAGCTCGCTGAGTCGGCGTAGGAGGAAGTCCGTGCAGCTCTTCTCGATGGGAAAGTCAAAGTCGATCGTCGGGCTCGACATCGGCTCGTCCTCGGTAAAGGCGGTCGAGTGCGCGGTGCGCAACAAGCGCGTCGAGCTGATGCACGTCGGCGTCGCGCCGATCCCGCCCGAGGCGATCGTGCAGGGCGCCTTCCTGAACTCCGGCGCGATCGTGGAGGCGATCCGCGAGGCGATCGACTCCGCCGGCATCAAGACCCGCCAGGTCGCGACCGCGGTCTCCGGTCACTCGGTGATCGTGAAGAAGATCAGCCTGCCCAGCATGACCCGCGAGGAGCTCGACGAGTCGATCCGCTGGGAGGCCGAGCAGTACATCCCGTTCGACATCAACGAGGTGAACCTCGACTTCCAGATCCTCCAGGGCGCCGGGCTGGAAGGGCAGATGGACGTGCTGCTCGTCGCCGCGAAGAAGGACCTGATCGACGACTACGTGCACGTGATCACGGACGCCGGCCTCCAGCCGGTGGTGATCGACGTGGCCGCCTTCGCGGTCGAGAACGCCTTCGAGGCGAACTACGACCTGAAGGGCGACGACGTGGTGGCGCTCGTCAACATCGGGTCGCAGGTCGTGAACATCAACATCGTCTCGGGCGGCGCGCCCGCGTTCACGCGCGACGTCTCGATCGGCGGTGCGGCCTATACCGAGGAGATCCAGAAGGCGCTCTCGGTGAGCTGGGACGAGGCCGAGCGCATGAAGATCGGCGGCCGCGGCGAAGGCGAGGCCCAGGACGTGGTTCCGCAGGAGGTCGAGGAGGCCATGCGGACCGTGACCGACACGGTGCTCGGCGAGATCACGCGGTCGCTCGACTTCTTCGCCGCCACCGCGGCGGAGAGCCGGATCGGCAAGGTCTTCCTGTCGGGCGGCGGCGCGCGGGTCTCCGGGCTCGACGCGGCGTTCCAGCAGAAGACCAACCTGCCGGTCGAGCGGATGAATCCGCTGGCGCGCGTCAGCCCGGCGTCGCGCCTCGACGAGGAGTTCCTGCGAGAGATCGCCCCGTCGCTCGGCGTCGGCATCGGACTCGCGCTGCGAAGGATGGACGACTGATGATCCGCATCAATCTCCTTCCGGTCCGTGAGGAGCGGCGCAAGGCCAGCGCGCAGCGGCTCGGCGCCATGCTGGCGGCCACGCTCGTGGGCTCGGTGGCGCTCTCGGGGCTCGTGCACGGAGTGGTCCGGCACGACATCGCCTCGACGCGCAATCAGTCGGTCGAAACGCAGAAGGAAATCGATCAGTTCGAGCCCCAGCTCAAGCAGGTCGAGGAGTTCAAGAAGACGAAGACCGAGATCGAGCAGAAGCTCGGCGTGATCCAGGACCTCCACGACGCACGCTCCGGCCCGGTGCGCGTGCTCGACGAGCTGGCCACGCACACGCCCGACCGCATCTGGATCAACAAGATCACGATGCAGGCGGGCCGGCTGACGCTCGAGGGGATGAGCCTCGACAACGAGCTGGTGGCGCTGTTCCTGACCGCCCTCGAGGAGTCGCCGTACTTCAAGAACGTCGAGCTGCTCGAGACCCAGGCGAAGGACAAGGACGGCTTCAAGCTGAACGAGTTCGAGGTGAGTGCGACGATGACGTCGCCCGCCGCCGAGGCGCGCGGCGCCGCGCCGGCAGCCTCGGAAGTGGCGCCCGGTCCCGGCCGCAAGGGCCGCGCGAAGCCCGGCAAGACGGCGCAGGCGGGCGCGACCCCCGCGCTGGCGGCCCGCTAGGAGAAGCCATGGATCTCGGCCTCGAAAAGTTCCAGGTCCACTTCGACAAGCTGGCGCGGCTCTCGAAGGGCCTGCGCGCCGCGCTCTTCGGCGGCGTCGCGTTCGTCGTGCTCGGCGTCTACGCCTACTTCTTCTACCTCCCCGCGAGCCAGGAGCTCGCGAAGGTCGAGCAGGAGCACCTCCAGCTCCAGCGCAAGCTCTCCGAAGTGCGTGCGGTGGCCGCGAACGAGCAGGCCGTCCGCGACGAGATCGCGGGCCTCGAGAAGAAGCTCGCGGTGGCGCTCCGCCAGCTGCCCGACAGCAAGGAGCTTCCGGTGCTCCTCACCGATGTGACGAGCCTCGGCAAGAACGCCGGCCTCGACTTCCGCGCGTTCCGCCCGCAGCAGGAGCTGCGCAAGGCGTTCTACGCGGAGGTGCCGATCGACATCGAGTTCAGCGGTGGGTACCACGACATCGCCGTCTTCTTCGATCAGCTCGCCCGGCTCCCGCGGATCATCAACATCTCCGAGCTCGAGATGACGATCAAGAAGGAGATGTCCACCGGGACGCTTCTCGCGGTCCAGGGCAAGGCCACGACGTTCCGCTTCGTGGAGCCCGACCCGGAGCCGGTGACCCCGGAGAAGGGCAAGGGCCGCGGCGCCCAGCGGGGGAAGGCGGCGCCGAAGGGCCGCGCGGCACAGGGAGGGGCGCGATGAGGCGTTCGCTTGCGATCGCGGGGCTCACGCTCGGCGTGGCGCTGCTCGCGGCGTCCGGTTGTTCCCGCCAGACGACGGGACCGACGACGGCCGACTTCCAGAAGCAGCGCGCGATGGTCGTCGAGAAGCAGAAGCAGATGGCCAACCTGCAGCTGCCGTCGAAGCCCGGCAGGAAGGCCGAGCCGGGCGCAGCCGCGCCCGCTGGCTCCATGGCCCTCAGTGGGGAGTTCGCGTACGACCCGGTCGGGCGTCGCGACCCGTTCCGCTCGTTCATCCTCGACCGACTCCGGGACGAGGACACGGAGACCAAGGGGCCGCTCGAGGAGTACGACCTGTCCCAGCTCGAAGTGGCGGGGATGGTCTGGCGCGGCAACAAGCGCCGCGCGCTGGTGATCGATCCGTCGGGTCAGGGCTACGTCGTCGAAGAGGGCGACAAGATCGGCAAGAACGACGGACGTGTGCTCGAGATCGGCGACAGCACGATGCGAGTGCGCGAGGAATACGTGGACTTCCACGGCGAGAAGACCACCAAAGAGATCGACATGCGTATCCGGCAGAGCCAGGGAGGGTGAGGGCGATGTTCGCGAACCTCGTGAAGGAATTCCGTGGGGCCGCAGTCGCGGCCGCCGCCGTGGCGGTGGCCGTGGGGATCGCGTGCGCCACGGCGCAGGCTCCCTCCGACTCCGGCGCCGAGCTCGCTGGGGTGCGGGTCGAGACCGGCGCCGATGCCACGCGCGTGGTGCTGCTCGGCGTCGCCGGCACGCATCCGACCGCCGTCCAAGAGCACAGCCCGGCGCGCATCGTCGTGGACATCCCGACGGGCGCGGTGGACACCGCCGAGGGCGCGACCCCCGTGTGGGACGGCACGCTCGAAGAGGTCAGCGTGACGGTGCAGGGCGACGCCGCCGAGGCGCGCACGCAGGTCGTGATCGGTCTCGCCGCCGAGGCGGTGTGGGAGATGCAGACCTCCGAAGAGGGCCTCGTGGTGCGCATCTCGCGCGCGCAGGGCACGCAGGAGGGCGCGCCGCTCGCTTCGGGCGAGGGCGCGGAGGACCCCTGGGCGACCGAGGCGGGCGCGGGTGAGGCAGCCACGCCGAGCGAGCCCGCGTTGGCCGCGGCCGAGACGCCGCGCCGCGCGACGGTCCTGAAGGGCGTTTCCGCCACGGGCGCGGGCGAGGGCCTGGTGCTCGACTTCCAGGCCGACGGCCAGATCGAGGGCGCGTCGAGCTTCGTGCTCGAGGCCCCGCCGCGCCTGGTGGTGGACCTGCCCGGCATGAAGAGCGAGATGGCCGAGAAGCACGTGACGGTGGAGCACGCGCAGGTGAGCGGCGTCCGCGTCGGCCAGCACGACGACAAGGTGCGCGTGGTGGTGGACGGCAAGGGCGAGACGGTTGCCTTCGCCGAGAAGAGCTCGCCGCACGCCGGCGGCCTCTGGCTCGCGCTCGCGGGCGCGGAGCTCCCGGCCCAGACGACGCCGATGCTCGCCACGAGCGAGGAGCCGGCGAGCATGGAGCCGGTGGCCGAGGAGACCGCCGCCACGCCGGAGACGGGCGAGGCGCCGGAGCTGACGGCGACGGGCGAGCCGACGAGCGAGAGCGCGCCGGCCCCGGCGAACGCCACGATGGTGCACGGCGTCCAGCTCGACTCGAGCGCGAGCCACGACCGCGTGGTCATCGTGAGCGATGCCCCGGCGGACTATGCGCTGACCGAGGTCGACGCGAAGACGCTGATGGTCCAGGTGCGCGGCGCC
>Ga0187892_10011817_pt1 | contig 10572 bp, 8 predicted proteins | sample MA1701073metaG_FD_139345 | JGI IMG/M metagenome (GOLD analysis project Ga0187892, IMG submission 139345) | Bio-ooze microbial communities from a basaltic lava cave in the Kipuka Kanohina Cave System on the Island of Hawaii, USA - MA170107-3 metaG ...
AATGGAGCCGTTGCTCCCCACTAGCCAGGCCGAGCAGCTCGCTGAGCTGGCAGTGGAACTTGTACGCCAATCTGCTGCTCTCGGATCCCAGTTTCGCAGCCCCACGCGAGCAGCCTTGATTGCATTGCTGCGGCAGATGAACAGCTACTACTCGAATTTGATCGAAGGGCACCACACCCACCCGCTTGATATTGAGCGGGCCATGAAACAAGAGTACGCGGACGAGCCTGCAAAACGCTTGCTCCAGCTCGAAAGCAAAGCGCATATCGAGGTTCAGAATTTGATTGAGGCTGAACTCGAAAGATCTCGAGAGACCAACATCTGTTCGGCGCAGTTTCTAACCTGGATCCATCACGCCTTCTATGAGCGCATGCCGGTGGAGTTCCGGTGGATAACCGACAAAGAACAGAAGGAGAGGCACGAGATTGTGCCAGGCGAACTTCGTAATCGCGAGGTTGCTGTTGGCAGGCATGTGCCGCCTACCTTCACGGCTCTGGCTGCTTTCCTGGCCCGCTTTGCCGCAGCATACGACCCAGCGCGACTCGGTCAGGTGCAACGAGTGATTGCTGCTGCGGCAGCGCACCACCGGCTCGCGTGGCTGCACCCTTTTCTTGATGGAAACGGCCGCGTCACTCGCTTGTTCACGCACGCCTATCTGATCAAGGCACGCGTGGATGGCCACGGGCTCTGGATGGTCAGCCGAGGGTTTGCACGCCGTAGAGACGACTACATCGCCGCGCTCGTCGGTGCAGATGCACCCAGAAAGTCCGATGTCGATGGCCGCGGCAATCTCTCTGACGAAGGACTCAGCCAGTTCTGCGAATTCTTTATTCAAACCGCGCTGGATCAAGTTGCCTTCATGGGCGGTCTTCTCGAACTTGATGGCCTTGAGAATCGTATTGCCGCCTACATCCAACGCCGGGCAACGCTTAGTGAAATCGATCCAACGAGCGCCCTCCTGCTGCGGGATGTTCTGGTTCGCGGCGAGGTAGCGCGCGGAGAGGCATCACGAATCACAGGCAAGCCGGAGCGCACTGCAAGACGTATTGTGAATACTTTGCTTGAAGAGAATTTGCTAACGTCTGAGACTCCAAAAGGAGCACTGCGGATTGGGTTTCCAACGAAGGCAATCGGCTACTACTTCCCTCGACTGTATCCAGAAGGTGTGGAACACGACTTCGAGAGCACCTCAAGCAGGAAGCGACGTCGACAGTGACAAGGCACGCTTGGTGACGCAGAACGGAATCGAAGGAGCCTGCGCAGAACCAACCTTGCAACTCGATTCCAAAAACCGCGGTGCGGTGCGCCCAAGGCCAGCTCAGGCACTCCGATACCGGTCCAACAATCAACATCAATAAGCAGGCGCTTTTTGAACACGATTTTGAACACGAATTCGAACCCCGAGCCAGAGGCCAGAATTGGTCCCTGCGAAATTATGCGGTTATCGATCCTTGGTGCCTACACTTCCAAACCCAATCACCGTTTGAACTCACGTCTTCCTTCCTGACCGTGACAGGAAGGGAGTACGTTGATGCCGTATGTTATCGCCATCGCCAATCAAAAGGGCGGCGTGGGAAAGACCACGACCGCCGTCAATCTCTCCGCATGTCTGGCCAAGTCGGGACGACGGGTACTCGTCATCGATGTCGACAGCCAGGCGAACTGCACTTCACACTTTGGAATTGATCTTCGAGCTCATGGATCACCTCGTGAGAGAGACGGGCTGTCGCCGTAGCGTCCTACTAGGCGACCCGGTCCCCGGTCGGCTACCATAGGCTGCGGAGCGCGAGTGTCAGGAAGAAACCGTAAAAGAGCGCCATCCCCACCAGCACTGCACGGCGCCATCTAGGTGGGCGCAGCTCCCGTGGCAGGAGCCGCGAGTTCAGCCAGAGCAGGTGCAGCGATGCCACAATGAACACGACTCCCGCCACGTTCGCGCCGAGCTTCAGCAACACGATCGGCTGGGCCAGGCGCAAGGCGACGATGCCCCACAACACTACTGTGGCCAGCACACTGTAGTACACGGCGCGCACGTCGCCTCCGCGCCAGGTACGGACCCGCCGGCTGCCCGTCCAGAGCATGTCCGTGATCGCCCGCACCATCCCCTCCATGTTGTCGAGCTGAGTCTTGAAGAGGATCCAGGCGCCCAGTAAGGCAATGATGCCGGCGAGCAGGGCACCCTCCCTAGCGCCAATGCTGCTCGCCAGCGCGGCGCTGATGCTGAGGCCCTGGATATCGCTTCCGCTCGGGAGGAACGTCACATACAGCAGCGCAGGCAACACCATGCCGAGAATCGCGCCGGTGAAAAACACGCCCCATTGGTCGGCCCGGACGATGCGCCACCATCCGCGCCACCGTCGCATGGCCTCGGCTCCGGGCGTGAAGATGAAGCCGCTGTGGGCGAGGGTCACTTTGTGTCCGCCCACAGCAGCGGGAATATAGCCCGCCCTCTCTCCCATGCCATAGCCCTTGTCACGCGCCCAGTTTGACAGCGTGATATTGACGACCCCACCGCACCCGGAGAACGCCACGAGAGCCGCCAGCAAGAAGAAATCCGCTTCCGCGGGAAGGAAGTTGAACCTGCCGCGCGGCGCGTCGAAGCCAACGAGTCCCGCCGCCGCCGCAAGCCACGTTGCAGACGGGACGAACAACACGGCCAGGACGAGGAACCCCCCCAAGATACACACGACGAGTATCCAGTTGAGCAACTCGAGCGTGCGCTCGATGCGCCGGCCCCCCAATAGCACCGCCACGCATACCAGAAAGGTGCCCACGCCAATGTAGTAGACCGTCGCAGCATCCGATGGCCCAGCGAGGCGCTGCGCGAAGAGAAAGAAGATCGCCCCGGCAGCGGTGCCCGCCCATGCCGGCCATCCGGTCTGCAGGAAATAGAGGACGACGTAGAACCACGCCCAGGCGGTCGATGATGGTCGGGTGCGCATGAAGCCGGTAAACACTGGCTCCCCCGTTGCCACCGTGTAACGCATGAGCTCAGTGTTGAAAACGGTCTGGAGAAACACCGCAACCGCCGTCACCCAAAGGAGCGACAACCCGTGCCGCACGAAAACGGCTGGGCCAAGGAGGAACTCACCGCTCCCAATCGATGCGCCGAGCACGATAACACCTGGACCCACGACTCCCGCCCAGCCCAGCCCCTTAGGCGTGGGCGGGGAAGGGAGTTCTGCGTGCACCCAGGGATCGAGCCCGGAACGAGCCTCCGTGGCAACCGCGATTTCGCGAGCTAGTGACTCGGCGGACATTTTTTCTCCTTAGCGCGAAAATCGTCGCCACGAAGCTAGAACTCCCAGCAATCCTTGCACTGAGACCAGGAATTCACTTTCCCTTGTCTCACGCTGCCAGTTAACCGGCCAGTGAATCGGGCCCACAGGGCCGGGCGTGCTAAGCCGTTTCTTCTACGTCATGACTTTGGAATTGCTCAGCAAAGAGTAAATTTCTACTCTCTTGGCAATGACGAGAGATTGTGTCAGCTCATTGAACTCCTTAAAGTGGGCAGTGGCCAGATGTTCATCAAAGGCTGCTCGGTCCTTGTAAAGCTCGTAGAGAAAACACTGGTTGCCGTCTTCCGAAAAACAGACATCGAAGCGGGAGCAGCCTTTCTCCTTCAGGCTGAGAGAGGCGTTCTTCAAAGTCAGTATTTCAAAGCTGCTTCGGTGTGACGGATCGATTGTGAACAACACAGTAACGACGTACATCCAACTCTCCTAACTTGCGTGATCCCTGAAAACTCCACTCCGCGGATAGAGAAGGGACCTGCGGCTTAGGGAACACGGAGTGATGTGTTGTTGTCGAGATTCCTTCCCGTGACCCTGCACCACGTCTCAAGAACTTCACTTGTTCGAGTTTGTCTACTCGACTTCTGTCAGCACGCGATCGCTCAACCAACTTCGCAGCTCAGTCACCGATTCCTAAGCGAGACCTCTTGCTGGGCCACCCGCGTCGCTAAAGCTTCAATTCGATGCGCAGAGCATGACCATCCGCTTTGCCGATGTTCTTTACTTCGTGGACAATCGCCTCGCTCCAAATCGCTGTCCAAACTGTCGGCGGACCTTGCTGCTCTTCCCATCCGGAAAGGTTGTCACTTCCGATTCAAAGTTTGCCAGATAGACCGTCAGGCCATGGGGGTGACTATGCTTCGGTTCTTGGCCGCCCGCAGGAACCTTGGACTCGATCACGCGAACGAATCTGTTTTCAAAGACAAGCTTGTGAGTATCTGGTGCCAGCTTGAGCGGATCCAGTACTTCTTCAGAAGAGGAGCTCCTGACAACAATTCCAAAAATGACGACCAGGCAGACAGGCGTAACGACCAACAGCATTCTTTTTTTCATGTGACTTGACTCCTTCCAAAGGGGACGTGGTAGATGTTGGTTGATTTTCTGGCATGGGCAGGACAGGTAGCCCAGGTTAGACGTTCAGTCACTGCCCTCAATACTCGATTGGAACTCCTTCATCTAAAGAAGTCGGCCCAGCGGCCTCCTTGCGGCCGACGTCTCGTCCTTCTTCACTCCGGGTTGATTCCTCCTTGAGGTCTCTCGGTATTGGCAGATTAGTCTGTGGAAGAAACGCCGTGGTTGCAAGTTGCCATTTATCCCACATCATCCTTTGGCAGATTGTCTGAGAACCGATCGTCGTCCTTCAGCTCCTTTTTTAGCCGGTAAAGTTCCGCTTTAAGATTCTTCATGATGTCAGCATGAGCAGGGTCGCTGTAGACGTTCTTCATCTCGTAAGGGTCTTCTTTCAGGTCGAACAGTTCCCACTGGTCGAGCTTGTTAAAGTAAATCAGCTTATGGCGATCGGTGCGAACGCCATAGTGTGCCGCAACATTGTGATGGCCCGGATGATAGTACCGATAGTACATCGAGGTCCGCCAGTCCTTTAGCTTTCTTCTCTGAAGCAATGGCAGGAAGCTTCGGCCCTGCATATCCAAAGCCACAGAGTGGCCCGCAGCGGCGAGCAGGGTGGGGGCGAAATCCACGTTGAGAATCATGCCGTCGTTGACTGAACCTGCCTTGATGTGACTGGGCCAGCGGATCAGGAAGGGCATGCGCAGGGATTCCTCATACATAAACCGTTTATCGTAGAAGTTGTGCTCGCCCAGAAAAAAGCCTTGATCCGATGTGTAAATCACAATTGTATTCTCTGTCAGCCTACTCCGATCAAGCCAGTCAAGCAGTCGCCCTACGTTGTCATCAACCGATGCGATGCATGCCAGGTAGTCACGCATATAACGTTGATACTTCCATCTCTTCAATTCCTGACCGGCCAGTCCTTCAGGTGGTTTCATCTTTAGATCATTGTCGTTCAGGTCCCGATCAATGCGCATCGTCGCCGCCCGCGCTGCATCCGACCGGGTGGCGTAATCGTCATCGAATGTTTTCGGCTCAGGCACGTTCACGTTCTCAAACTGTTTCTTATGCTTCTCGTCCGGTTGCCAGTTGCGGTGCGGAGCCTTGTGGTGACACATTAACAAGAACGGCTTGTCCTGCCGGGCATTTCTTTGCATGAACTGAATCGCCAGATCGGTAATGATGTCGGTGGTGTAACCTTTCAGCTGCTTGCGCTCGCCCATTTCAATCATCACCGGATCGAAGTAGGCGCCCTGTCCCGGCAGTATGTTCCAGTAATCAAAGCCCGTCGGCCTCCCGTCATCAGGGCGTTTCGGATCGTTCCCGCCAAGATGCCATTTGCCAATCACCCCGGTGTAATAGCCCGCCTGTTGCAGATACTTCTGAAGCATCGGCTGTGAGTTATCAATATGGTTGAAGACAGGCACACCGTTGGCGTGTGCGTACTTGCCGGTGAGAATCGCTGCGCGGCTCGGAGTGCAGATGGAATTCGTCACAAAGCAGTTTGTGAAACGCATCCCCTCTTTTGCCAGCCGATCAATGTTTCGCGTCTTGATCAGTCTGCTGCCGTAGGCGCTGATTGCGTGCGCGGCGTGATCGTCGGACATAATGAAAATGATATTTGGCCGCTTTGCTTGACGTATTTCTGAGCGCTGTACTGCTGGCTTTTGCCGCGCCTCAATCGGCAGTAGAGAAACTGCCACCATCAGAGAGACGAAACATGACCGACTGGCGAGTTTGTTCATTTCGATCTTTGCTCGTTTGGTCCGGGCAATTGTGTTCTGTTCTGTCACTCGAGAGGTCTGAGATGTAGTGCAGACCTTCGTTGGTTAGGGGTCTTCGGCCTGAAAAGGAGCGACCGCTCACGTCAACGCCGATCTCGTCGGAGTTCCTGTGAATCAAGTTCCACCACGGCGCTTGGTTCGCCACCTTGTCGCGGACATCAAGCGCCGCCACCTAAAAATAATCGGCGCCAGACTTGACCGAGTAGTGCTAAGTACCTATTACCAGCCGATGGGAAGCATTGAAGCGGGAAACGTACTCGACGATGGTTTCTTCCATGGCCTGGATTGCAACCTTGCTGACATCTGCCATGTGAATGTCAGGACGTGCTCCAAGCTCCTCACGCAGGCGCTGTATGGCAGCCAGCGAGACTTCTGTATTCACGTTAATTTTGGCGATGCCACGTGCGATAGCAGCGCGGATCAAGTCCTCTGGCGTTCCCGACCCCCCATGCAAAACCAGAGGCGTGCTCACTTTGGACCGAATCGCTTCGAGCCGCTTTAAATCAATATGAGGCTCGCCACGATACAGACCATGAACCGTTCCTACAGACACAGCCAGCGCGTCAATCCCTGTGCGCTCTACAAACTCGTAGGCCTGTTCCGGATCCGTAAGCCTTTCGACACCGGTTGAGAACTCATGACTGGCGTCGCCCGCCGCCAATCCACCCAGTTCGGCTTCAACTTCAACGCCCTTGACGTGGGCATCCTCAACGACCTGGCGTTTGATTTCGATCTGCTCCTCAAAAGGCAAATCGGAGGTATCGATCATTACGCTAGTGAAACCTGCCTGGATCGCTTCGTGGCAGCTGAGGGGATCTGTAGCGTGATCCAGATGCAGACCAATCTGGCAGCAACCGTTGTCCAAGCCGTTTGTTTGGAGCAACGAATCCACTAAAGCCCGGGCCGTTGCAGGACGCATGTTCTGAAAATAGCGCTCGCCCAACGCCAGAATGGAAGGTGCTTCCAGGCTCTTAGCCACCTTGAAAACTGCCACGATACTCTCCATGCTGTAAACGTTAAACGCCGGGACCGCGTAGCCACCGTCCAGAGCGGCTCGTAACATTGAGGAAAATCGGGCTAGTTGAACCATTACCTGTTCTCTCCTCTCGTCAGGCTCGAACGCGTTCTTGTCAGCCAATCCTGAACATCGGGTCTTTTCAACACGATTGGATTCACCAGCGAACTGGGAAGCTGACCATCCATGAGCCTTTTGATCTCATCGAGGAGCAGCTCGGGGGAGCGTGTGACGACCTCGCGCGTTGTGCCAGCCAAATGGGACGTCAGAGTGACGTTGTCGAGTGCCAGGAGTGGGTGGCTTGCCGGAAGGGGCTCGATATCAAAAACATCCAGGGCAGCTCCGGCGATTTGCTGTTTCTCCAACGACTGGACGAGCGCCTCCATATCGACTAATCCTGCTCGCGCCGTATTGATCAGGTAGGCAGTCGGTTTCATTCGCTGGAACTCCGCTTTCCCAATCAGGCCTCTGCTCGTTTCCGTTAAGCGAGCGTGCAGTGAAATCACGTCCGACTCAGCAACGAGTCGGTCCATGCCCACGAGCTCAGCGTTGCTCCCGAGCACCTCGTCGGCTTTGATGGAAGGATCATAAACCAGCAGCTTAACGCCGAAACTCGCCAGCTTGCGCACTACAAGGCGCCCGATTCGACCAAACCCAATAACACCAACCGTCTTCCCCTTGAGTTCTGGAATACTGGCCGAATTGATGAACTGCTTGCGCCAGGTCCCCTGTTTGATGGCCAGATGGGCACGTGCGATATTCCGGGTCTCACTGAGCATCAGGCCCACAGTAAACTCTGCAACTGCCTCTGCGTTCCGCCCCAGAACGCGCACGCCTATGATTCCGCGTTGAGTCGCTGCAGCCACATCCAGATTCTCAAATCCACCGCGGGCAATCCCGATTAAATGCAAATCTTGAAAGGCGTCCATTCCGTCTGCGGAAAAGGGACAAAAGAGACCGAGTGCGATTGCGGCGTCTGGATGCTCGATGAATGGCCGAGGTACTTCCTCGACGCTGGGCCCTCGTTTCTCGACCGAGAGACGACGGCTTTGTAGCCGTTGCCAGTCCGTTTCCCAGTTGCAACCAACTACTTCACACGACCCCAAACGACGAGCTGCTGCCACAATATCCTCACCGGGTATCATCGCGTCTCCAATACAAAGAATTTTCACCTATGATCGTTCCTCTTGGTCACAAGCAATCCAACAGCTGTTTGCCTCAATGTGAGAGTGATGGACTGGCCTCAGACCTTTTTGAGGCCATTGCCCCGTCAGCCATGATTCGCCCACCCACTGCATACCAGTTCGCCATCTGGGGGTTTTTCCTGCTAGGCAACTGGACGTGAGGGTTCTCCTTGCCAACACGCTCGGAGGCATAGATGATCTGTTCATCAATACCCGCTTTGACGAGCCGGTCGGCTGAGAATGGCGAAAACAGGTCAATGTCGGTTCTGGTTTTCTCTCTTTGCTTGACAATGTCGCCCCAAATGGCGCTTCCGCCGTTCGCTCCGGCGCTTGGGTGATTGGTCTTGGCGGGAGATGCCGCGTTGACTGTGAGGGTGAGTGTTCGATACGAAGCCAAGTTGGCCCAAAACTGCGCTCGACGCAAGGTTCCCTCTTCACTGATATCCTGATCGTAGGAAATATGAAAATGCATCTGAGCACCCATTACCGCTGCCAGCTCCGCGATTTCGCTCCACACCGCGTCCCCGCCAATAGACACAACTGAAGGGACATCCTTAATGCGAAACCACATGCTGCCGGGACTTGAACCCGCGTCGAAGAGCTGTGGACGGTCAACTGCAAGCTGGTCATATCTCGTCAACATGGCTCCATCAGGACCGATCACAAAGGCCGAATTCCTCTTCTTCCCGCTGACTGGATATGGCATCCCGAAAATAACGTAGATCTGCTCGGCGAGAGCTGATCGTTGTATGCTTCTTAGTACCTTGTCCGCCAGGGCTTGATCCGCCTTCGCAATATCCTCATCGAGGGCGCCAGTGACCGCCAGTTCTGGAAAGACAACGGCATCGGCCCCCTTGGAACGCGCTGTTCGGATCATCGCCTGCATTCTTGCCAAATTCTGAGCGGGACTTCGGGAGCAAGCCATTTGAGCAGCGGCCAACCTGACACTGACTTCAGGTGAAACGAAAGGCTTGAATGTCTCAACCTCAACAAATTCTCCCTTCATGAGGCGGAGTCCAGTCTCCCAAAAGGACTTGAAAGGAGGATTGTTGTATCGGGTCATGGCCTGCTGGCGTGATGCTTTGGAGACATCTATGGTTGTGACCAGAAGCTGGTCAGGCTCTCCGCCGGCAGCCAGCAGTCGCTTTCCTTCGGGTGCAATCACCGTACTGTGCCCATGGGCGCGGTTGAGGTAGGCTGGCCGACCTGACAGTTGCAAAGGATCGGCGGTATTCGCAAAGACAACATAAGTGCTGTTGCGGATCGCTCTGGGTACATACCAATACCACTGCAAGTCCGAAATCCATTCAGTATCGTAATTGTTCGAGAGTTCAAAGACGACCTTGGCCCCTTTCATCACTGGAAGCTCCTCCACACCTCGCAACCAACGGTCAGCACAAATCATGGCGCTGCAGGGAACGCCGTCAATATAGAAGAGGTCCGGCATCTGGGCAGTGGGCACATCGAACAGTTTTTCGTAATCAAGAATCTCGCGTCCTTCACGATCGATGACCAACATCCAATTGAAGGATTTCCCGTGTTCTACTTTCTTAGTCTTGGCGCCAAACATGACATAGATGTCCAGTTCATCGACGGCATTTTTAATCGCGGAAACTGCATCGTTAATCTCTGAAATTCCTGTTTCGGGAGGTCCGGTCAAAGCACCTTCAGGAAAGACCGCCAAGCGACAACCCTGGGACTTCGCCTTGTTAATAAATCGGATGATCTTGTCTCGATTCTCGGCCAAACTCGCTTCCAGGGCCATTTGAACGACGCCTATTCTTAGAGATGGTGAGGAGCTGATCGCTTTGCCACAACTTAGGTGCAGCGCGGCCACCAAAAGGAATAGCAAGCTCACTTTTGGGAATGACCCATCAAAGAAAATCCCCCTTATGAAAGGGGGAAAGAAGGCGAAGCCTTCAGGGGGTTGTCTCGATGGCTTGGGAGAGTTGAATGGACAACCCCCTGGCGCTCCGCGACCGCTGTCGCTTCGCGCCGCCCCCCTTTGTTAGGGGGGAATATTTTCATCGAACGTGGCGCCGCCGAGCGGCATGAAAAAACTCGGTTGAGTTGCCAGAGCGTAACCCACCTCTCACGAACCAGAGTCGGGAAGCACACACCTGCTTCTGATGGTCGACAACACCTTGCCGCAATTCGTCAGGCGAGCATGAGACTAGCCCGGGACTGCCTTGCTACGCATTGATTGAACCAGCGCGGCTAGAGCG
>Ga0187892_10011818_pt1 | contig 10571 bp, 9 predicted proteins | sample MA1701073metaG_FD_139345 | JGI IMG/M metagenome (GOLD analysis project Ga0187892, IMG submission 139345) | Bio-ooze microbial communities from a basaltic lava cave in the Kipuka Kanohina Cave System on the Island of Hawaii, USA - MA170107-3 metaG ...
GACTAGGAGACTCCGGGGCGCCGTCATCGGCCTCGGCAACGTGGCGGTGCACGGCCACCTGCCGGGCTGGCGGCAGCGGGCCGACGCGGTCATCGTGGCCGCCACCGACCTTCACCCGGCGCGGCAGGCCGAGTGCCGCGCCGCCCTGCCCGGGGCGCGCTGGCACGACTCGGTCGAGTCTCTGCTGGCCGCCGACGACCTCGACTTCGTGGACGTGTGCACGCCCCCGTCGAGCCACGCGGCCCTGATCGAGGCCGCCCTCGCCCGCGGGCTCCACGTGCTCTGTGAGAAGCCCCTGGTGGGCTCGCTCCCCGAGCTCGAGCGCCTGGCCGGGCTCGCGCGCGCCGCGCGCGCGGTGCTCCACACCGTACACAACTGGCACCAGGCCCCCCTCGTGCGCGCCACCGACGCCCTGATCCGCGCGCGCCGCATCGGGGAGGTGCGCGAGGTGGTCTGGCGGACCCTGCGCACCCAGCCGGCCGCGGCGGCCGGCGGGGAGAGCTGGCGGATGGATCCGGCGATCGCGGGCGGCGGCGTGCTGACCGACCACGGCTGGCACGTCTCCTACGTCATCCCGCGCTGGGTGGGCGCCCCGCCCGACGCGGTGAGTGCGCGGCTCGAGACGCGGCGGCACCATCGCTTCGCGGTCGAGGACACCGCGACGGTCCGGCTGCAGTTCCCCGATGCGGTCGCCGATATCGTGCTGACGTGGGCCGCCGAGACGCGCGAGAATCAGGCGCGCGTGATCGGGACCGCGGGACGGATCGACATCGAGGACGACACGGTGGTCCTCCGGGTGGACGGGCGCGAGGAGCGCCACCGGCACCCGCCCGCCCTGTCCGACGGCTCCCAGCATCCGGACTGGTTCGGGCCGGTCACCGACGAGTTCATCGCCCGCGTGCTCGGTCAGGACCCGAGCGGCCGCAATCTGGACGAGGCGGCGGTCTGCATCGCGGTGGAGTGCGGCGCCCGCGAGTCGAGCCGTCGCGGCGGCGCGGCGTTCCCCCTGGCCGCTCGGGTCGGGTCGGCCGGGTGACCACGCTCTCCTCCACGGCCGTCTCCGTGCGGAGCCTCCTCGTGATCCTGCCGGCGCCGCCCGGCGCCGGGGCCCCGCCGCCCGAGACCGTGATCGCGGGCCTTCCGCTCGTACGTCGCATCGTCCTGGCCGCGGAGCGCGCCGGCTTCGAGCGGATCCTGGTCCATCCCCGGGCCTGCCCCGAGCCGCGTCTGCTCGGGGGCACCGCGGCCGTCCTCCTCGGCGCCGACGCCCCGGTGACATTGCGGGCCAGGCTCGTGCTGGTGCCCGCGAACGTCCTGCCGCAGGCGCGCTGGCTGCGCGCCCTGCGCGAGATGCCGCTCGACCCGGAGACGCTCGCGGTCGATTCGTCGCTGACCTCGGTGGTGGAGAGCGCCGGGGTCGACGAGGTCCTCCGCTCGGCCGGCCAGGCCACCGGAGCGGAGGACCTGATCGCCACGCTGTCGCGCCGCCTGGCGGCCACCACCAGGGCGGGTGATCCGGCGGACCGGCTCGCGCTCGGGGGCGCGGCGGGGGCCCCGGCCGCCGCGGACTGGCTGCTGCGCAGCCTGATCAAGGATACCGAAGGGTTCATGTCCCGGCACTTCGAGCGACGCGTATCGCTCGCGATCACCCGGCGCCTGGTGGGCACCAGCATCACGCCGAACGCGATGACCCTCATGAGCCTCACCATCGGCCTGCTCGGGGCGCCGTTCTTCCTGTCCACGGAGCCCCTGCTCCAGATCGCGGGGAGCCTGCTCTTCCTGACCCACTCCATCCTCGACGGCTGCGACGGCGAGCTGGCCCGGCTGAAGTTCCAGGAGTCCCCCACCGGCGCGCGGCTCGACTTCTGGGGCGACAACCTGGTCCACGTGGCCGTGTTTGGCTGCATGGCCGTGGGCTGGAGCCTGGCCGTCGCCTCCCTCTGGCCGCTGCTCCTGGGAGCCCTGGCGATCACCGGCACCGCCGCATCCGCATACTTCGTCGCCCACCGCGAGGGCACGGCGGCCGCCGCGGGACCGCCCGGCCGGCTGGCCGACGCGGTGGCCAACCGCGACTTCATCTACCTCGTGATCCTGCTCGCCTGCTTCGGCCGAGCCCACTGGTTCCTGATCCCGGTCGTGCTCGGCACACCGATCTTCATGATGCTGGTCCGGTGGGGCGCGGGGCGACGCCGGGCGACCTGACGTGCTCTCCGTCCTCGACGTCCTGCTGCGCGGCCTGATCCTGGCCGCGCAGGCCACCGCGGTGGGCGGGGTGTGCTTTCTCCTGCTCGTGGCCCGCGGGCCCGAGCGGCCGCGCTCGCTGGCCCTCATCGCCGTCGCCGCGGTCACGCTCGCGGTCGGCCAGGCCCTGTCGCTGGCCAACGAGCTGTTCGTGCTCCTCCACGAGGCGGCCTGGCCGCTGCGCGCGGCGCTCGACACGCTCTACGTGCAGGTGAGCGTCGTCCGCATCGCGGCCGGTCTCGCGCTGGCCGGGTGCGCCTTCGGGCTGCGCCGCGCGGGCGGGCCGTCCCGGCTCTGGCCGGCGGTGGTGGCGCTGGCCGCCGTCCTGGCGGTGGCGGCGCCGTGGACGAGCCACGCCGCCGCGCGGATCGACTCCCGTGTCGTCCTGCTGCTGCTCGACGGCGTCCATCAGCTCGGCGCCGCGGCGTGGATCGGCGGGCTGGTGCACCTGACCGCGGCGGCGTTCCGTCGTGGCGATCGGCCCTGGCCGGTGGCCCTGCTCCGGCGGTTCTCGAACCTGGCCGTGAGCGCGGTGGTGGTCCTGGTGGGCGCGGGCGTGGGTCTCACGTGGCACTACGCCCCGGACCAGAGCGCGATCGTCGGGACCGCGTACGGCCTCATGGTCATGACCAAGGTGGCCATCCTCTGTGGCCTGCTCGTTCTGGGCGCGCTGAACGCCCGGGCGATCCGGCGGATGGACGGCGCCCCCGAGGCCGACCAGCTCACGCTCCGCCGCTTCGTGGAGGTCGAGGTCGGCCTCGGCCTCACCGTGCTCTTCGCGGCCGCCTCGCTCACCTCGTTGCCCCCCGCGGTGGATCTCACCCACGACCGGGCCACGCTGGCGGAGGTCGCGACGCGCTTCACCCCGCGGATGCCCACGCTCCGCTCGCCCTCGATCTCCGAGATGCCGGTCGACGATCCGCTGGCCCCCCGCACCGACGCCGATCGCGCGTGGTCCGAGTTCAACCACCACGTGTCCGGGATCCTGGTCCTCGTCATGGGCCTGCTGGCCCTGCTGCACGCCACCGGCCGGGCCGGCTGGGCGCGGCACTGGCCGCTCGTCTTCCTGGGCCTGGCCGCCTTCATGGTCGTGCGCAACGATCCGGGGTCGTGGCCGCTCGGGCCCGAGGGCTTCTGGGAGGGCTGGCTCGTCGCGACGGTGGCGCAGCACCGGGTCTTCGTGCTGCTCGTCATCGTCTTCGGCATCTTCGAGTGGATGGTCCGCAGCGGGCGGCTGCCGTCGCGGCGCGCGGCCCTGATCTTTCCGCTCCTCTGCGTGGTCGGCGGCGGCATGCTCCTGAGCCACTCGCACGCTGCGCAGAACCTCAAGGACGAGTTCCTGCTCGAGGTGACCCACGCGCCGCTCGGCCTCCTGGCCTTGCTGATCGGCTGGGGGCGCTGGCTCGAGCTGCGGCTCCCCGCCGGCCGCCGCCGCGTCCCCGGGGTGCTCTGGGCGGTGGGCCTCGTCCTCGTGGGCGCGCTCCTCATCATCTACCGGGAAAGCTAGTCGCCCGTGGCGCTGACGCCGCGAGCGGGCGGTGGTGCGGGGGGCGGGGCCCTCCCGGGAACACGCTGAGTCGCTTGCGCGTCACGCCGTCGCAATCGGGCCACGAGACGGAGCCGTCGAGCCTTCGGCAATCCGCAGAAGACACGATTCCCGGGAGGGCCCCGCCCCCCGCACCACCGCCCACCCGCAGCGCCGTGCCGGTAGTTACCTCCGCCATCTGGATTCGTCCTTCATCAAGGTCCAAGACCCACCCCACCATGCTCGGCACGTTTTGTCGGAATGTAAGACCTGACCCCGATCGCGGTTTGCCGTATTTCAAGACCTGACCCCGGGCGAGGCTTCGCGGGTTCAACTGGACTCGCGGGGAGGGGTGAGGGGGTGCGGCGGGGCCCTCCCCAGACCCGTGTCTTCTGCGGATTGTCGAAGGCGCGCGGGTTCTGTCTCGTGGCTCGATCGAGATGGCGCGACGGGCATTCGGCTCAGCGTGGTCTGGGGAGGGCCCCCGCCGCACCCCCTCGCCCCGCGTCAGGTAGATTCGAGGAGGAGGCCGGTGAGGTAGCGCGACTCGGGGATCGTGAGGATGACGGGGTGGTCGCGGCTCTGGGTGAGGGTGGCGAGGACGCGCGTGCGGACGCCCGCGTCGCCGGCGGCCTGGCGGCAGATCTCCTCGAACATCGCGGGCGTCACGTGGTGGGAGCAGGAGAAGGTGGCCAGCCGGCCGCCGCGTTCGAGCAGGCGGAGGCCGCGGATATTGATCTCCTTGTAGCCGCGCGCGGCGGCCTCGACGGCGTCCTTGCGGCGGGTGAACGGCGGGGGATCCAGCACGACGAGCCCGAAGCGCTCGCCCCGCGCCTCGAGCTCCCGGAGGCCGTCGAAGGCGTTGCCGTCCCGCAGCTCGGCGCGGGTCTCCAGACCATTGAGCGCCAGGTTACGGCCGGCCAGGGCCAGCGCGTCCGCCGAGGAATCCAGGAGCAGCGCCCGCTCGGCGCCGGCCAGCAGCGCGTGGCAGGCGAAGCCGCCCCCGTAGCAGAACGCATCGAGCACCCGGCGCCCCCGGGCCATGCCGGCGGTCAGGAGTCGATTGTCGCGCTGGTCGAGGTAGAGGCCGGTCTTCTGGCCCGCGCCCAGGGTCACCGCGAAGCGGGCCTGGCCTTCCTCGATGATCAGCTCGCCGCCGGACAGGTCGGCCTCGGGCGGGCTCTCACGGACCGCGTCGAAGCCCTCGATGCGCGCCGCCGTCGGGTCGTCGAGGCGCGCGATGCGGCCGTCGGGGAAGAGCGTCGTGAGCGCCTCCCGGACCCAGTCCGCGTTGCGGGCGATCCCGAGCGTGAGGCACTGGAAGACGCTCACCGGCCCGTAGCGGTCCACCACCAGACCGGGCAGGCCGTCGGCCTCGCTCCAGCAGAGGCGATAGGCGGCCGTCACCAGGGAGGCGGCGCGCCGGTACTCGAGCGCCGCCGCCAGGCGACGCCGGATCAGCCCCGCGTCGACGGCCTCGTCGGCGCGCGTGAGCAGCCGGCAGACCAGCGAGGAGCGAGGGCTGTAGAAACCGCGCCCGAGGTAGCGGCCGCCGGCGTCGGTGACTTCCAGGGCGACGGAGGCGGACCAGGAGCCTTTGAGATCGGCCACTTCGCCGCGGTAAATCCACGGGTGGCCCGCCCGGATCCGGCGCTCGGCCCCTCGTTTCAGAATCAGAGTGGCCAGGAGGCGACTCTAGCGCTTTCGCAGCACGACGACCATCAGGAGCGGATGGTGAGCTTCGTCAAGGCGAAGGTGTGGCTTGAAGCCGTAGAACCACTCGACCATCTCGAATCCGCCGGCGAGCTGGACGAGGGTCCGCAGCTCCTGCGGGAAGACCATGCGCGAGGCGTGGCGCTGGCGGTAGACCCGCCGCGTGCCGTTCTCGTGGGCCTCGAGCTCCATGTCCTCGAAGAAGGTCTGGGTGACCGGGTTCAGATCCTTGAGCGCCTCGAAGGTGGCCCGCACCGTCGCGCTGCCGCGCCGGCGCGTCCAGGACCAGCGCCGCGCCGGATCGGTCCAGGACGAGCACATGTAGCGGTCGAAGACGTAGAGCCCGCCCTTCTTGAGCCCGCGGGCCACGCACCGCAGGTGGGCGAGCAGTGCCTCGTTGGTGAGCAGGTGGCCCTGCGAGTCCTGCATGCAGATCGCCGCGTCCACCGGGCGCCGCAGCTTGAACCGGGTCATGTCCGCCACGATCAGGTCGGCCTCGAAGCCCTTCGCGGCGGTGCGCTCCTTGAGGAAGGCGATGTTCTGGGGCGAGAGATCGAGCCCCGACATGGTGTAGCCGCGCTCGGCCAGGCGGATGAGGTGCGGGCCGGTGCCGCAGGCGATGTCGAGCACCGTCTTGACCGGCCGGCGCGCGTAGCGCCGGAAGCAGTGGACGAGGAAGTTCACCTCCTGACGCCGGTTCATGTCGAACGCGATCTCGTAGTACCGGGGCGCGGAGTATTGCTCGCTCATGACGTCGCGAACCAGGTCAGGATGGCCTCGCGGAGGATCCACGAGGCGGTGATGCCGGTGCGGCCCGACGGGTCCCAGGCCTGCGCCACCTCCATCAGGTCGGTGCCGACGATCCGGCAGGGCTCGAGGAGGCGGATGATCGCGATCAGCTCCGCGGCGGTGATGCCGCACGGCTCGGGCGCGCCGGTGCCGGGCGCCTCGGAGGGATCGAGCACGTCCACGTCGATCGTCACGTAGAGGGGGTGCGCCCGTAGCTCCGAGAGCAGGCTCTTCACCGCCTCCACCGGATGAATCCGGTGAGCCGGGAAGAGGTGCCGGGCTTTCCGCTGGTACTCCTCGCGGGCGCCGGTGCGCATGCCAACCTGGAAGACGCGCTCGGGGGCCACCACGTCCATCACCCGGGCCATGGCCGAGGCGTAGTTGTACCGCTCGCCCAGGAACTCCTCGCGGAGATCCGGGTGGGCGTCGAGCTGGAGGATGCGTAGCTCCGGGATGGCCGGCGCCAGCACCTCGATCACGGGCAGCGTGGCGGTGTGATCGCCGCCCAGCATGACCGGCCGGAGGTCGGGCCGCCAGAACCGCCGGATCTCCTCCCGGGCGCGGGTGAGCTGTTCCCGGGGCGAGCCGTCACCCAGCTCGCAGTCGCCCAGGTCGGCGATGGCGAGGTCTTCCAGGTCGCGCCCCAGGAAGGGCGAGTAGGTCTCGATGGAATCGGAGGCCAGTCGGAGCTCGCGGGGACCATGGTCGGCGCCCCGGCGGAGGTTGACGCGCCCTTCGAAGGGGATGCCGAAGAGGACGATCCGAGCCTCCGGGAAGGAAGCCCGGCAGGCGATGAAGCGAGGCTCGGCCGGGATCAACAGCCGGCGCTAGCCGAGATCGTCGTCGGAGAGGAGCGTCACGGCGGCCAGGGCGCACCCGGTCCGCTCGACCCGGTGCTCGACCGAGAAGACCTTCATGTCCCGGATCCTCTCGCCCCGGACCCGGAAGGCCTCCTCGAGCATCTGGACGATCATCCGCTCGGCTTCCTCGCGCGTGGCCTTGTCGTGGTACTCCATGATCACCCCGTTCTTGGCGGGGTCCTCCGGCCGGGCCCAGCCGACGGCGGCCGCCACGACCTCGCCCGGCACCTCGCTGGTCATGGCCGCGTAGGCGGTGGGGATGAGCGCGCCCGGCTTGATCCGCGGCAGCGCCACCAGCTCGACGCCGGGGGGCAGGATGCTCGACACCTTGACGAGGTTGATATTGCCGATGCCGGCCGCCAGCAGGGCGTTGTCGAAGGCGTTGAGTGGGGTCGAGCCCTCGGCATTGCCGGCGGTGCCTGCCGCCTTGGTCACTCGTGCGAAGCGCATTCGCTCCCTCCTCGTGGTGTCGTGCGCGGAAACCACCGCGCCGTCTCCCGAGCGGCGCCCCACCGCCGCCCGTCGTGAATTTCTCGCTCATCGTAGCGGCTCGGCCCACGAACGCAAGCAAAAAGTTGACTTCGGCGCCGCTTGGTGGACTCGGGAGAGCCCGCCGGAGCGGCTCGAAAGGCCATTTTTTTCTTGCAATGGAAAAAAAATAGCCCCACAGTGCAGAAAAATCCGGCAAGTAGAAAAATTCGCCGGAGAAATCGGGCCGGAACTTCGGGAGGAGGGAGAGAGTGCAAGCACTGGGGCGTCACCTGCTGCTCGAGCTGTTCGACTGCGACGCAGAGGCCATCAACAGTCTGGACACCGTGAAGGCGTCCATGGTGGAAGCGGCCAAGCGGGCCCAGGCCACCATCGTCGACGTCGTTTTTCACGAGTTCAACCCGTTCGGCATCAGCGGAGTCGTCGTCATCGCCGAGTCGCACCTGGCGATTCACACCTGGCCGGAGTATCGCTACGCCGCGGTCGACGTCTTCTCCTGTGGCGACGTCCTCCAGCCCCAGGTGGCCGCCGACTACCTCGTGGAGCAGCTCGGGGCCGCCCGGGCGTCCGTGGTGGAGCTCCAGCGCGGCATCTTCGTGAACCACCCCCGGAAGCTTGCGCACAAGCCGGCGGGGGCGCCCGTCGCCTCCACCCCGAGCTGATCGGCCGAGATGGCCACGCTCCAGTACAAGTGGTTCTTCGAGACCACGACCCCGGTCGAAGGGCACATGCACGCCATCGCCCGGACCATCGTGACCCGCCAGACCAAGTTCCAGTTCATGGAGATCATGGACACCCACTCGTACGGCAAGTGTCTGGTGCTGGACGGGCGGATCCAGTCGAGCCAGGCCGACGAGTTCATCTACCACGAGACCCTCGTGCACCCGGGGCTCCTGGCCCACCCACGGCCCCAGCGGGCCATGGTCATCGGCGGGGGCGAGGGGGCCACGGTCCGGGAGATCCTGCGCTACAAGACGATCACCGACTGCCTCATGGTTGATATCGACGGCGAGGTGGTCGAGGAGTGCAAGAAGCACCTGCCCGAGATGCACCAGGGCGCCTTCGACGACCCCCGGACCCGGCTGCTGCACGAGGACGCCCGGGCCTATCTCGAGAAGACCAACGAGCGCTTCGACCTGATCGTGGTGGACCTGGTCGAGCCCCTCGAGGAAGGCCCCGCCTGCCTGCTCTTCACCAAGGAGTTCTACACCCTGATCCGTGACCGGCTGACCGACCAGGGGGTCATGACCATGCAGGCGGGCATGACCAAGGTGAACGAGATCTTCTTCCACGGGGCGGTGAACCGTACGCTCAAGGAAGTCTTCCCGGTGGTCGCGCCCTACCAGAGCTTCATCTCCTGCTTCGGGACCCCCTGGGGCTTCATCCTGGCCTCCAAGGGGACCGACCCCCGGAAGCAGTCGGCGGCCGACATCGACCGCCTCATCGCCGAGCGCCTGGATCCCAAGCAGCTCGGCTACTGGGACGGCAACGCGCATCTGCACTGCTTCAGCCTGCCCAAGTTCCTCCGCGAGTCGATCGAGAAGAACGACCGCGTCATCACCGACAAGAACCCCCTGATCGTCACGTAGCCGGTTACCTGAGCCCGCCGGTCCTCATCCTCGCCTCGGCCTCCCCGCGCCGCCGGGAGTTGCTGGGGCGCCTCGGCATCCCGTTCCAGGTCCAGCCCAGCGACATCCCCGAGGAGCACCCACCGGGTCCGCCCGCCCAGGCGATCGCCGCCGTCGCGCTCGCGAAGGCCCTGGCCGTCGCCGCCGACATCGGCGGGGCGCGGGGACCGGCGGTGGTGCTCGGAGCCGATACCGAGGTGGTCCTGGACGGCCGCCTGCTCGGCAAGCCGCGGGATGCGGGCGACGCGGCCCGGATGCTCCGCGAGCTCCGGGGGCGCGAGCACGAGGTCATCACCGGGTTGGCCGTCGTGGAGCTCGGACCGCCGGGCTCGGCGCCTCGCCAGGAGACGACCGCGGTGACGAGCCGGGTGCGGATGGCGGAGTACAGCGATGCCGACATCCAGAGCTACGTGGCCACCGGCGAGCCGCTCGACAAGGCGGGCGGCTACGCGGTGCAGGGGCTGGGTGGGCGGCTGGTGGCGGCGGTCGACGGCTGCCTCACCAACGTGATCGGCCTGCCGCTCACCACGACGCGCGCGCTGCTGGAGCGATGGCGCCTGCTCTGACCTCCGGCTAGTCGATCAGGAGGCGCTCGGCTTTTCGGGGGAGGTTCACCCTGGCCGGGAGGGGCGCGCGGAGCCGGAGCAGCTCGAGGCTGCGCTCGAGGGTCTCGGCGGGGACCCGGCCGTCGGCCAGGAAGAGGTCGCGGGCGCTTCGCAGGCGCAGGGCGAAGTCGGTCGGCGAGCCGATCACCGCGGCGGGCAGCGTCGTCTGCAGCGCCGTCGGCTCGGCCGAGACGACCCGCTGCACCGCGGCCTGGAGGGCGGCCCGCAGGGCCCGGATCGTGGCGGCCGGGGGCTCGGCGCCGGCCTTCGCGAAGAGCGCCGCGCCCACGGTCGGGCCGCCGAGCGCCGCCGCCGCGTCCTTGGCGGTCCGCAGGTCCACCGCGATCACCGCCTTGCCGCCTTCGACGAGCCGGCTCACGTGCGGTTCTCCCAGCACACCGGCCGCCACCTCGCCGCCCTCGAGCGCCCGCGCGACACCCCGCTCGCCCAGGCTCAGGACCGTCACCCGGTACATCGGCACGCGGGCCCGCGCGAGGAGCAGCCCCAGCACCTGGTCCTCCGCGGTGCCGGGCGCCGGGACGGCGACCGTCTGGCCGGCGAGATCGGCCGCGGAGCGGATGGTGTCGACGCGACCGGGCGCGACGAGCAGCGCGACGGGCGGCGCGGCAGCGAGGCCCCAGACGAGCCGGGGCGGCACGCCCTCGATCCCGCCGAGTCGCAGCGCCGCGTCGAGCGAGGTCGCCGCGAAGTGCGCCCGCCC
>Ga0187892_10011819_pt1 | contig 10571 bp, 12 predicted proteins | sample MA1701073metaG_FD_139345 | JGI IMG/M metagenome (GOLD analysis project Ga0187892, IMG submission 139345) | Bio-ooze microbial communities from a basaltic lava cave in the Kipuka Kanohina Cave System on the Island of Hawaii, USA - MA170107-3 metaG ...
ACGGCGGCGTGGATCAACAAGCCCCCGGCCCCGCCGGCTCTGGCCGTGCCACAGGGGGCCGGCTCATGACGGCGACTCACAAATTTCCGATGCTGACTGTCTCATTCGACTTGACATCTTCCGTCGAGCATCGGGTGGAGAGCCTTCACCGCGCCGGGGACTACCTTCACTGGCTCCTGCTCGATACAGCCGGAACGCTGGCGGTCCATCTGGCGATTTCGCGAATCCGTGCCCGTATCGCTCGCATCGTCGGACAGATCGGCGCCTGCGTACGCGGGAGAATCAGTCCGGGCCACGGGGACTGGCCGCTTCAGGATCAAGCCGCTCTTTTCTCACTCTTCGGCACGGCTTCTCTTCCGGTTCGGCTGCTCGACAAAGGACTCATGATGCCGGGGAAATCGATGTCCGGTCTCATGGCCATCACCCCCTTCCCGTTGGCGGCGCCAGAATCAGGTCAGGAGGATCCCGGGGATGATGGTGCTAACGCAGAGGGAAAAGCATCCCTCTCCGATCTGATGATCACGGGTCATGTGGACCAATGACACGGTGGAGCGTAGGGATCAAGATGCCTAAGATCCTGCAGTGCGTCGCCACCGGGCGGCCCCTCATAAGCGACAGCGCGACCGGCACCTGGTTCCAGCATGCCGTCAAGTCCCGTGTCCGCGGCGAATGTTGTGATCAGTACAACGTTACGCAGCCCGACACGGTGCGCGAGCTCTACCGCGCCAAGATCGTCGCCGGCGCTGATCTCATCCTTACCAATACCTTCAACAGCACGCCGATGCGGCTACGAGAGTTCAACCTCCAGAGCGAGGCTGCCGCCTTCAATGCTGCGGCTGTCCACCTCCTGCGCCAGGTCATCGCGGAATGCGGTCGCGAGGTTTTCGTGGGAGGGAACGTCGGCCCAACCGGCTGCCTGATCGGACAATCAGCAAGTTACGATGAAGTGCTCGAGTCGATGCGCGCTCAGATCCGCGCACTCGTTCGGGCGGGTGTCGATATCCTCTGCCTGGAGACGATCTTCCAGTCTCTCGAGGCGCAGGCCGCCGTTGAAGCTGCCCGCGAAGTCTTGTCGGAGGAGCGTGTCCGCGTGCCGCTCTACGTGACGTTCGCCTTCATGAACCGTCGAGACGGGACAGCGGGCCCTTTCCGCACATTCTTCGGTGACACCGTGACTGACATCATGGAGGGCAAGCACGATCGCCTGGCCAACCGCCGCTATGTCGGGGCGGTCGCCCTCGGTGTCGATGTCGTGGGCGCCAATTGCTCGATCGGGATCGAAGACGCCGCGGGCGTGACGCAAGAGTTTACGCACTACATCAACGATCATGGCCTCCGGGGGCGCATGCTGGTCTCGGCCAAGCCGAATTCCGAGGTGATGTCGACGATGACTTACGAGGATCCGGCGTTCGCATCAGCAGGGTTCGGACGCCTGGTCGAAGCCGGGGCGCATTTCGTCGGATTCTGTTGCGGATCGACACCTGACCATATTGCGGCTGTCGTCCACCGGCGTCTCGAGCTGCTGGGCTCATGACGAAAATGCTAAGCCCCGTTCACCTTCGGTGCGCCGACAGAGCGAGGCACCACGGTCACGAGGAGAACGGTAGATGGGGATCTCGTGGGGACGTTACGAATTCGACGACCCGGTAAAGTTCGCGACCTGGAGTCCGGTCCGTCGGGCGGGAATCTATGCCATCGCGTACAAGGCCGACCCGATCAATGAACCGACCAGATACATCCCCGTCTATTTCGGAAAGATCGACGATACGGATCACCGCGAGTCACTCTCGACCCACAACCGGTTCCAGTGCTGGATCGCACAGGCGGGATCGAGGGACAACATCTACGTGTCGGCATACTACATGCCCCGTTCGAGTGAGTCCGAGCGCGCCGCCGTAAGGGAAGAACTGATACGACAGTACGACCCTGCCTGCAACGGACTCAGATAGGACATAGCTTAGTGCATCCAGGTGCCAGCACCCCTCGGTCGCTATGCTTGTGGAAAGACCATGGAGAGCGACAACGATGGGAAAAAGGCAGCGCGGCGACAGGAAAGGCGGCGGCGGATGGTGGCGGCGGAGTGGGCGGGCGCCTCGATGCGATCGGTGGCGCGAGCTCATGACGTCAGCCTCTCGACCGTGCAGTGGCGGGTTCGACGAACTGGACAACCTCACCAGCCCCTCCTACGTGAGGCGCCCGATATCTTTCCGCGACGACGCTTTCATAAGTGACCGAGAGGTTATGGCACCTTCCTTCGAGTCGTGTCTTGTCCGACCGAGAGGTACTGACACCTGGCCGATCAGGGTTAACTGCACTCGCAAACCCATTAGGGAGGCGGTGGAACGTGGAGGATTCGCACGCGTCAGGGGCGCGCTGTCACACGAAGTAAGACTCGACCGACGCTAAACCGAGAGGGTACACATGGCGCTGGAGCTGAGAAACTTCGAGACAATGTTGCAAGATCCTCGGCTGAAGCAGAGCTTCAGCCGGAAACAGCTTCTCAGTCACTTTCGAATCTACCAGGAGCACATCATCAAACTGTATCAGCTCGAGATGGCGCTCAAGGAGGTGGACAAGGCAACGGCGAGCTATCCCTGGGGAGAGTTCAGCGAGTTGCGGCGAAGACACGCGGTTACGTTCAATGGCACCGTGCTGCACGAGCTCTACTTCGAAGGTCTGACGGGTGACGTTACCGAGATCACGCCTGCCGTCGGGGAGCTGATCACGAGGGACTTCGGGAGTGTCAAGGCCTGGGCGGAAGACCTTCGTGCGTCGGCGCGCGTCGGCCAGTGGGTGCTGTTGACTTATAGCCACCCGGAAAAGCGACTGAAACAATCCGTTATCACCGAGAACCACATCGGCGTGCCCGTCAATCAGACGATCCTCATTGCGCTCGACACATGGGAACATGCCTGGATGGTCGATTACCCAGGCCACATCGAAGACTACCTCGACGTGTTCATGCAACACCTGAACTGGAGCCGCGTGAATCTGCGTTTAAAGCTCGGTGTCAAGACCTAATCCGATCCAGGCGAGGACTAGCGATGGCGGACTATCGCATCCTTTATTGGCGCGACATCCCCTCAGGAGAGGCAACATGGACATGAGAAGCTCGCGCTATGCGGGCGGAATCCTATTGCTGGCGGCCCTGGCACTCATCGTGTCGTGCGAGGAGGCGATCGCCGGTTCAAACCTGGTCCTCTCCAACTGGCGCGCGAGCCCCACGATGGTCAAGGAGAACGAAACCTTGACCGTCCAGATGTGGATCGCCAATCTCGGTGACGACAAGGTCAAGAAGTCATTCACTGTAGAGCTCCAGGGGTGCGACCGAGAATACCGAAAGTGCGAAAAGACGTGGGCAACACAGCAAGTGAAACCATCAGGTGATCTTGATCCGGGGAAGCTTCCCGGCCAGCACATCGTGATGGAGATCAAGCCCGGACTCGCACGCGGAGAAAACTTCATCCAGCTCGTGGTCGATTCCAAGCGGGATGTGCAGGAGAAGCCAGTAACAAAGCAGCTCCGCGTCCCGGTCGGTGCGCGCTAGACCCATCACGCCCTGTGGCCGCTTCCAGACGTTCGGGATAAGCCGTGGGGCCGTTCGCGAAGGGGGTGATCGCGAGGAGGAAGGGGCATTCCTAGGGTTGCGATCACGAACGTGGTCAAAATTGGAGGGACTCCGATGAGCCTTAGACCTCGTGCTCTACGGTGGGTCGCGGCGGTGTTGCTTCCTGCAGTAATGTTGCTGTCAGTGGGCGGTACGGCCTGGGCCGACAGAGAGTACAAGCCACTCCCCGCGCAACTGGAGAAAGGCGCGCCAGTTCACATCCGTATCTACCATCAGCCGTACTACACGGAGTCCTGGAGCTCCTCGGTAATGAAGAACAAGGAGTTCTGGAAGAAGTACCTGCCGGCCGGCAGCACGGTGACATTCGAGTTCATCCTTATGGGGGCGCTCGCCATCCCGAATCTGCTGGCGGGGAAGGGCGAATACGCCTACGCCGCCCCAGGCATCTCTGTGCTAGCTCTGACGACACCTAGAGAGAAGCAGGACCTACGGGCATTCTGGATCAACGCCTATTCGAATTGCTGTTATTGCAATGTCATGCTTGTCCCTGCCGACGCTCCGTATCTCGACTCGGCGGAGGCATATGTAAAGTCGCTCAAGGGTAAGACGGTGTCGGCGTCGCGGGCGGCCTGTACGGATCAGTGGTTCCGGATGGTCTACAAACGTTACGGAATAGAACCTGCCAATCACCTCCACCAAACGTGGGAGGTCGGCAGAACGGCGCTGCGGACGAAGCGAATCGACGCGACATCTATCTGGGAGCCGCACGCGAGTGGTGTGTGGCTTCAGGACAAGACCGCGCGGCCGGTGGCCACGGGCGGCGCGTTTGGTATGGAAGACATGTCGACGACCTTCGGATTGTATAAGTGGGTTAAGGATAACACCCGCGCGCATATCGCACTCGCGAAAGCGGAAATCGAATCACAGCTGTGGATGATGGACCCGAAGAATGAGAAGACACTTGTCGAATTTATGGCCAAGGAGACGGAGGGATACTCGAGGCTGGTCTTGTGGCATTCGCTCTACGGTCGCTATCCCGACGAGATCGGCGGGACGCTGGTCCGGGGGCAGTTCCCGATGAAGTTCACGGATGATGCCAAGCGACACATGCATGAGGTCGCGGACTTCTGGTGGGAGCTCAAGATGTCGAATGAGCCGAAGCTCGATCCGGACGACATACTCGACGAGCATATTCAGATCGCTGCCAAAGAGCTTGGAATCACGCTGCCGCTCGAGGGAGCTTTCATAACCGGCCGCTCGATCGACAAGTCACCGTTTTATGACCCCAAGGCGCTCGAAGGCGTGCCGCCAGTGGTAAAGAAGAAGTAGGTCCGAATCCGGAGGTCTCCCGGGAGGCGTGTGCCGGCCTCCTGGGAGGCTGCCTTTGCGCCAGAGCAATGGCAGAACTTATTTCCACATCGACTCCTGACCTGAAGGTGGCGCCGGGACCGGAGCGGGTCTACACACGCTCGGAGATCCGGTTACTCAGGCTGCGGCGGGCGGTGCTGAGGCCGGAGCCTTGGCTCGGGTTCCTCGGGCTCGCGACATTCTTCGGCGGCTGGCATCTTGCCGCGGTCCTCGACGTGCCCGGCGTGAATAAGCTCGAGAGCCCCATGTTCGTGCTGCGGGAGTTTCTGCTGCCTCCTCGGGGGACGTTCGACTACAACCCTCAGCTGGAATCCAAGTTTGGCTACGGGGTCTGGGGCGGTGCCTGGTATACCGACATCATGGTCAGCGTCTGGAGGATCTGTCGTGCGTTTCTGCTGTCGTTGTTGGGCATTCCACTGGGGCTTTTGATGGGCTGGCGACGGCGCGTGAGGGAGTTCGTGTTCCCGACTCTAGAGCTATTGCGGCCGGTCCCGCCCGTCGCATGGGTACCGCTCGCGATTGTGATGCTCCCCTGGCAGGAAGCGCCCGTCATCTTCATCTGCAGCATCGCCTCGTTCTTCGTTGTAACGCTGAATACCGCGCTCGGTGTCGACTCAATCGATCCGGTCTACTTCCGCGCCGCACGGTGCCTCGGATTCAGTGAGGCGCAGATTCTGCGTCAGGTCGTTATTCCAGGGGCCATGCCGTTCATTTTTACCGGGATGATTCTTGGACTCGGCGTGGCGTGGTTTTCGCTGGTCGGCGGAGAGATCATTGCCGCGACCTGGGGCCTGGGATATCGAATCTGGGAGTCGTACACATCCACAAGCATTCCGCCGCTCTTGATCGCGATGTTCACGTCGGGTCTCATCGGGTTGGCGATGAGCCTGATGTTGCGTGGCCTCCAGCGGAGGGTGCTCGTGTGGAAGCGAAGAGCAGGCGCAACGCTGTGAAACTGGCCGAGAGCGACGCGGGAATTGTCGGTCGGGGGCAACCGCGAAACGGGCAATGCGGCCACCTCAGAATCGAGAACGCGGGCAAGATCTATCGGTCGCGCGGAGCGGCGGTAACAGCCATTGATGGGTGCTCGCTCCAGGTTCCGCCCGGAGGCCTTTATGTGGTCGTCGGACCGTCGGGATGCGGGAAGACGACCCTGCTCAACGCGATCGCAGGATTTGACACGCTCACGGCTGGCGAGATCTTTCTGGACGAAGAGCTAATCGCCGCTCCAGGGCGGGCGCTGAGGCCTGGACCAGACCGCATCGTCGTATTCCAACAGGGGGCCCTGTTTCCCTGGAAGACTGTCCTCGACAATGTCACGTGTGGTCTCGTGGCGCAAGGCAGAGTGCCTCGCCGAGAGGCTGAAGCGCGGGCGGTCTCCCTAATGGGGCGGGTCGGCTTGCAAGGGATCGAGCGGCAGTATCCCGGAGAGATCTCCTCAGGTATGCGCCGGCGAGTCGAGATCATTCGTGCGCTGATCACTGCGCCCAAAGTGTTGTTACTAGACGAGCCGTTCCGTGCGCTCGACGCGCTGACGAAGTCAGTGATGCACGAATATCTTTTGGAACTCTATGACATGGAACGGAAGACGGTGTTCTTTATCACTCATGATCTGGAGGAGGCAATCTTCCTCGGCGACCAAGTCGTCGTGATGAGCACACGGCCGGGTCGGGTGAAGAAAGTGATCACGATCGATCTGCCACGGCCCCGAAACCATCGAATGCTGGCGACAGAGCGATTCTTGGCGCTCAAACGTGAAGCTATCGAAGCGGTGCACGAGGAAGCGCTAAAAGCATTTGAGGCCGGTGAGCGGGAGTTGGCGTGAGTGCCGTGGGACTGACGGTTCGATCGCTGACAGAGTTTTTTCGATCGACGATTCTCACGGGAGCGAACCTGAGAGGCCTGACGGGTGTGGCGGTACTGCTCGCGGTGATGGAAGTTGCCGGTCCGCTCGGCATTCCTTTGCTGGAAAAGGTGCCGCGGTTCTCGGCGGTCGTCGACCGATTCATCGAGCCCGAGGGTCTCCTGTGGCGTGAGAAGTATTGGATGAGCTGGAGCGTGAGCCTGATGCGAATCGGAGCCGCCTTCGTGGCGGGGGTACTCGTTGGGGTGCCCACTGGGCTTCTCTGGGGAAGCAGCCGACGCCTGAAGGCCCTGGGGTTCCCGGTGTTCGAAATGTTCCGGCCCATCTCGCCGCTCGCGTATCTGCCCGTCGCGATTATTCTGCTGCCAGGGATCGAGGTGTCGATCATCGCGATCATCTTCCTTGGAACGTTCTTTGCGGTCGTGATCAATGCGATCAACGGAGTATTCCAGGTGGATCTCTCCTACCAGCGCGCCGCGCTGTCGCTGGGGGCAAGCCGACGAGACATTTTCTTCCGAATCATTCTCCCCGGCACTCTGCCCTCGATCACTACGGGGGCGACCATCGGGATGGGCATCAGTTGGATCGAACTGGTGGCCGCAGAGATGATCGCCGGACGCGCCGGTCTAGGGTATCTGACATGGGAGTCCTACCTCGTCGGTGACATCCCGCAGGTGATGGCGGGCATGGCCAGCATGGGGCTCGGAGGCGCCGTTTCATGTGCGGTGATCTGGCATACAGGCCGCCTGCTGACGCCCTGGCTCGAGGACTATCGGGGACGGTAAGCGGGGGCTGGATCGTGAGGTCTGGGAGCCAACTTGAGCTATTCCACCCACCGTGAGGAGGCGCCTCGAATGCCGATTTACGAGTACACGTGTGAGGAGTGCGGAACGAGTTTCGGTCAGCTCCGAGGCGTCCGGGAGCGGGACGTACCGATCGAATGCCAAGCGTGTGGACGTGAGGTGAGACAACGCATTCTCTCGACGTTCGTGACGACGACGCGGTCTAGTGCCTGGCGGCCACGGACGCCGCAAGAGCGACTAACTGGCAGGGCGTCGAAGTTGGCAGCGGGAACGGGGCGACCCTGGCAACTCGGTGTCTGATCATTGTTGGGCGACTGAACAGGCCGATAAAGGAGGCTAAGAGATGGACACCATTATAAAGATAGACCTGCGGAAGCCGGCCGAGCAGCAGCCCATGCCTGTCCACAACCGATGGCACCCGGAGATCGTACCGGTGACGTCCGTCAAGCCGGGAGCGGTCTTTCGAATCGAGTGCAAAGACTGGACCGATGGCCAGGTTGCGAACAACGACAATGCCAACGACATTCGAGATGTCAAGCTGAACCGGGTTCATATCCTCAGCGGACCGATCGCTGTCGACGGCGCCGAGCCAGGCGATCTCATGGTGGTAGACATCTTGGACATCGGAACACTTCCCGGCTCCGAATGGGGATTCACTGGAATTTTCGCCAAGACGAACGGCGGTGGCTTCCTCACTGACCACTTCCCCGAAGCGAAGAAGGCTATCTGGGATATCAATGGCATTTACGCGACATCGCGCCATCTGCCGGGGATCCGCTTCGCAGGGATTCCGCACCCCGGGTTGATGGGCACCGCCCCGTCGACGGAACTACTCGACACGTGGAACCGCCGCGAAGCGGCCCTAATCGCCACGAACCCCAGCCGCGTGCCTCCTCTGGCGGCGGCCCCCAACCCCGACGAGGCGGTGCTCGGCTCCCTGAAGGGTTCGCAGTTTGACCGAGTCGTTAAAGAGGCCGCGCGGACAGTGCCGCCAAGGGAGCACGGTGGTAACGTAGACATTAAGAACCTGACGCGCGGTTCGCGCGTGTACTTTCCGGTGTACGTGAAGGGTGGCAATCTGTCGATGGGCGACCTCCACTGGTCCCAGGGGGATGGAGAGATTTCATTCTGCGGTGCAATCGAGATGGCAGGCTGGATCGAGTTGCACGTCGACGTGATTCGTGACGGTGTGAACAAGTATGGTGTGACGAACCCAATCTTCCAAACAAGCCCGATCGAGCCGCACTACTCGAGCTTTTTGGTATTTGAGGGGATCTCGGTCGACGAGGGTGGGAAGCAGCATTATCTGGATGCGCACGTGGCATACCGCCGCGCCTGTCTCAACGCGATTGAGTACTTCAAGAAGTTCGGGTATAGCGGAGAACAGGTCTATATCATGCTTGGAACGGCTCCCGTTGAGGGTCGGATCAGCGGCATCGTGGATATTCCGAATGCCTGCTGCACCTTGTACGTACCAACCGAGATCTTCGATTTCGACGTACGGCCTGTCCTTGAGGGGCCCAGGTTGGAACGGCGTGGCGAGGTCGCTACAACGTTCGCACGATCGTAGTGAACCGGCGGCATCGGAATGGCAGTGACGAGGCCCGGATATACGTTGTCTGAGGACAAGTGAGCGGTCCGCAAAGCCTCGCCATGGCGCTCGAGGCTCGTCGTTTTCTCAGTACCGACAGTGCGACCGCCACGTGGTTCCAGCAGTGGCTCGGGGATCAGCGACGTGGCCAGTGTTGCGATGAGTACAACGTCAGCGCTCCGCAAGTCGTGCGGGAGCTCTACCGCGCAAGGATCCGATGTTTGCGCGCTAGTGCTTGGCGTCCCTGGTCGCAGCGGGAGTCCATCTCGTGGGATTTTGCTCTGGGTCGACACCGGAACACATTGTGGCGGCTCTAGAGAGACGCCGGGAGTTACTGGGTTTCTGAGCGTGGTGGCAAGGAGATTCGTCGACGAGGCGGGGCAACCGGTGGACGAGCCGCAGGAAGCTATAGTGGTCGTCGACAACTGTCAGCTGCCGTGCGTCGAGGGAATACTTCAGCTGAAGCAGACGATGCTCACGCGTTGGGACGTGTCGACCTTTGAAGTGATCTCAACCGACCTGGCGGCGGAGCGCGACTATCCCGCCTGGTGCAGGCGAACAGGTCAGGTATTTGTGGGCCATCAACGAGAAACGCATCCGCGCTGGGGTACAGTGATCGTGTCGATAGTCCGCCGAGGCGGTGACGTCGGCGCCAGATGACATCACTGGCGATTGTGGCCTGCCACGGCGCAGTGAATAGTATGATCCAGGTAATGACCGTGACCATGGCTGCCCTAGTGTCAGGGGTCCGCGTGCGTGTGCTGTTTCGCGACGAGGCCATTCTCAGCGTCACGAAGAACGGCCAAAGCATACCTCTCTCCGAGTTCTATGGCACCCGAAAGGAGGCTGTCGCGGCTCGTCTGAGAGAGCGAGGCCTCGACGATATCCCGAAACTGCTGCGTGAGGCCCGGGACCTGGGAGACGTCCGGCTGTATGCGTGCAGTTTGTCGATGCAGATGTGCGGCGTGGGTGCGGACGAGCTCGTTGACGACATTGAGGTGCGTGGTATCACGGCGTTTTTGTTGGAGGATATCGCTAACGCCGATGTGGTATTGACGTTCTAACCAGGATGACTGACGTGAGAGATGTGGTGACTTGGCCTTTTAGGCAGCGGGGTCGAACGAGACGATCAGTGGGAACTAACCCAACTTCCACGGTTTGAAGAGCAGAGTGCTGAATTTCCGGGGGGTTGCGCGGGCATTGCGTCACTATCGGCCCGTCGCCCAGGTCTTTAGGGGCTTCATGACCTCGTGGGGGATCTGCAGGAGGCGATAGATCTCCCGGTGCACATCGTCCGGGGTCGACGCCGTGCGGATCTTCAGGATGCGTCCGTCGATCGCGGGCAGGACCACGGTCGCCACTTGGTGGGTTGACAGT
>Ga0187892_10011820_pt1 | contig 10569 bp, 8 predicted proteins | sample MA1701073metaG_FD_139345 | JGI IMG/M metagenome (GOLD analysis project Ga0187892, IMG submission 139345) | Bio-ooze microbial communities from a basaltic lava cave in the Kipuka Kanohina Cave System on the Island of Hawaii, USA - MA170107-3 metaG ...
CGGCGACATCGAGAGCCTTCCTTTCCTCGAGGCCATCCGGCAGTACCAGCTCGACGCGGGCCGGGAAAACGTGATGTACCTCCACCTCACGCTCATCCCGTTCCTCCACGCCAGCCAGGAGATCAAGACCAAGCCGACTCAGCAGTCCGTGGGCAAGCTGCGCGAGATCGGCATCATCCCGGACCTCCTCATCTGCCGGACCGAGGTGCCGCTTTCCGACGAGGTGCGCGCCAAGATCTCGCTCTTCTGCAACGTTCCGCGGGAGGCCGTGATCGAGGAAAAGGACGTCGACTTCTCGATCTACCAGATCCCGCTCATGCTCTACGAGCAGAAGGTGGACGAACTGATCGTCCGGCGGCTCGGGCTCACCAGCAGAAAGCCCGACCTCGCGCGCTGGCAGGAGATCGTGGAGATCGTCCGGGCTCCAGACCACGAGGTCACCGTGGCGATCGTGGGCAAGTACCTCGAGATGCACGACGCCTACAAGTCGATCTACGAGTCGCTCACCCACGCGGGGATCGCCAACCGCGCGCGCGTCAAAATCAGGAAAGTCTCCGCGGAGGACGTGGAACGCCACGGGATGGCGAAATTCATGGACGGCGTGAGCGGGATTCTCGTGCCGGGCGGGTTCGGCCACCGGGGGATCGAAGGCAAGATCGCCGCCGCCCGCTACGCCCGCGAGTGCAAGGTGCCCTACTACGGACTCTGCCTGGGGATGCAGGTCGCCTGCATCGAGTTCGCCCGGAACGTGGCGGGCCTGGAGGGCGCGAACTCGACGGAGTTCGACGACAAGTCGCCGCACCCGGTCATTCACATGATGGAGCGCCAGCGCGCCATCACGGAAAAGGGCGGGACGATGCGCCTCGGGAGCTACCCCTGCCGGATCGAGCGCGAGTCGATCGCGTACGACTGTTACCAGACGGAGCTTGCTCAAGAGCGCCACCGCCACCGATTCGAATTCAACAACACGTACCGCGACCGTTTCCGCGACAAGGGCATGCGATTCTCGGGCGTCTGGCCGGAAGGCAACCTGGTCGAGATGATCGAGCTGGAAGACCACCCGTGGTTCGTTGGCGTCCAGTTCCACCCCGAGTTCAAGTCCAAGCCCACGGCGCCTCACCCGCTGTTCCGCGGGTTCATTCAGGCGGCTCTGGGGTACTCGCGCCCCCGGGAATCACGAATCGCGAATCAAGAATCACGAATCACGGGAGGAGGGGGACATGCCGTCATTCGGGAATGACTCGAAGGCACCATGACCGACGAAAGAAAGCGCGTCGACGAGGACTGGAAGCGCCGCGCCCAGGCGGAAAAGGAGGCGGACGCCCTTAAAGCGGGGGACCGTCCGGCCCCGGGCCCGGCGGCACCTGGGGCGGCGGGTCCGGCGCCGGCCGCCGGCCGGGCGGGCGCGAAGCCGAACCCCCATTTTGCGGCGATCGTGGAGAACATCGCCTCCCAGGCCCTCATGTTCATGGGAGCCGTGCGGGACCCGATGACGGGCCAGACCCACCAAGATCTGCACCAGGCCCAGACGATGATCGAGATCCTCCAGATGCTCGAGGAAAAGACGAAGGGCAACCTCGTCCGGGAGGAGGAGGAGATGATGCGGCAGGTGCTCGACGAGGTGCGGATGCATTTCGTGCGCCTCTCGAGCCCGCCCCCGCCCCGGGGCCCCATGATGGGCAACAAGCCGCGACCTTGAATGTCCCGTCGACCGAACAACATATATATGCATATATATCTCAGGCTTCCGGCGCTCCTGGTCGCCGGTTCGGCGTTGCTCACCGCAAGCTGCGACGGAGCCGGCGGGGCCGACCCGCCTAAGCCGCCGCCGCCCGCGATCGACCCTTCCACCGCCGCCACCGTGCGGGGCAAGGTGTTCTTCCAGGGTACGCCCCCTCCCAACCCTCGAATTCAAATGGCGGCGGAATGCGCCATGCACTACACGACACCCCCGTCCGACGAGCAGGTTCTCGTCAAGAACGGCCGCCTGCAGAACGTGTTCGTCTACGTCAAGGGAGGTCTCGAAAGCTTGCCCTTCCCTTGGCCGACGACCCCGGTCACCATGGCGAATGATCGATGCGTCTACGTCCCGCGCGTTCTTGGAGTCCAAGTCCACCAGCCAATCCTCTTTACCAACGAAGATGCCACCGACCACAACATCCATGGCTTCCCTTCCCGCGGACAGTTCAACTACGGGCTCAGGGGGAAAGGGACGAATACCCAGCACAAGCTCCGTCACGCCGAGCTCGGGATCCGGGTCAAGTGCGACATCCATCCCTGGATGATCGGGTATGTCAACGTCGTGCCGCATCCCTTCCACGCGGTCACCGGCCCGGAGGGGACGTTCGAGTTCAAGGGGCTCCCCCCCGGAGAATACGAGATCGAGGCTTGGCACGAGAAGTACGGCACGCGAACCCAGAAGGCGAAGCTCGGCCCGGGCGCCGCCGCTGACGCCGACTTCTCGTTTTCCGAGAAGTAGCTATTTCGCGGGAGGGGCGGCGGGAGGCGCGGCGGGCGCCGCCGGGGGGGCGGAGGGCGCCGGAGGAACAAAGTCCGTTCCCACCTTGGATGCCGCCTTGTTCACCACGTGGTAGGCGATCGCGAACCCCACGGCAAAGACGATCAGCGCGGCGATCCAGTTGGCCCCGAGGGATAGCGTCTGGAGGTGCTTTCGGCCGCCCATGCCGAACAGCATCGGCACGCTCAGGTACGTGTTGATCCTCGAGAACTTGCCGGCCACGGCCACCAGCTGATCGAAGTCCGCGGGCTTCTCCCGCTGCCCGGCGACGGAGGCGATGATCACTTTCTGCCGCGGCCAGATCACGAACCAGACGTTGAACCACATGATCGTGCCCAGCGTCGCTCCGAAGGTGATCCAGATGTCTCCGGACTGCGAGAACCAGGCCGGACGCGCGAACATGCGGCTGGAGTCGACGAACTGGTCGTAGAGGATGTACAGCACGCCCGTAAGGAACGTGACCATCGCGCCCCAGCGGAACCACCAGATGGCCCGGCCGCGGAAATTGGGCACGACGATCTTCTTCTGGTCGCCGCTGAGGGCCTTTTCGGCGTGCGCCTGCACGAAGTTGAAGTAGTAGAGGTGTCCGATCCAGGCGATGCCGAAGAAGAAGTGGGCCCAGCGAAGAACCATCAGGAATACGTCGTTGAAGTGGTGGCCGTGCATCGCGTCCCTCCCCAAAAGAGGACTGCTGCCGGGCCATTTCACCCGATTCCGAAGAAAAGTCAAGGAATTGGGCATCCACTGGAGCCCGGCGCGGGCTATGATTCTCCCGGAATTGTCCGTGGAGGCCCTATGAGACGCACCGCCGTCGTCGCCGCCGCCCTGACCGCCGCCGCGCTCGCCGCCTGCGGCGGATACAAAGAGTTCCGCGTGAGCCAGGCGCCAACCGAACCGCTCCGGAACTTCGGGAGCTTCGAGGTAGTCCCCTTCACGGTCGACGGGCTGGAGCAGCTCGAATCGAGAAAGCAGGCCAACGCTCGCGAGACGGCCGCCTTCATCACTGGGGAGCTCGTGGAGCGGCTCAAGGACGAGGAGTTTTTCGTCAAGGGCGGGAAGAAAATCAAGATCGAGGGGCGGCTGGTAGGCTTCAATCCCGGCAGCCAGGCGCTGCGCTACTTCGTGGGCGCCGGGGCCGGGGAGGGCGAAATCGCCGTCGAGGTGACGTTCATGAACGATTCCGGCGGGGCCGTGGCCAAAGGGTTCGCCATCGGGACGGTCCACGGCGGCATGTACGGCGGGACCACCCGGAGCGCGTCCAAGCGGCTCATCAAGGCGATCGTCAATTTCATCGACGACAACTACGACGAGGTGACGTCCGTCGCGACAACGCCGTGAGAGCTTGCCTCGCCGTAGCTGGCCGTCCATCCGCCTCCGCCGGCTCCTGGGTTGCTACGGCGGGACCGCCTCCGCTGAGCCTCCGCTCCGCTGCGGCCAGCGAAGGCGGGTAAGATTTCTCAATTAAAGTGCGCCCCTTTTCAACGGGGAAATCCATTTAATATAGAGAACTTCCTATGCGGATCTGGGTCCCTATCCTTTGCCTCGCGCTTCCCGCGGCCGCTCAGGAGCAAAGCGCGACGGCCGTCCTGGAGAAGCACTGCGTCGAGTGCCACAACCCGCACAAGAAAAAAGGCGGACTCGACCTGTCGACCCGCGGGGAGCTGCTCAAGGGCGGCGAAACGGGCCCGGCCGTCGTGCCCGGCAACGCCGAGAAAAGTGCGCTCCTTAAGCTCGTCCGACATGAGCTCGACCCCGCCATGCCGCACAAGCGGGACAAGCTGCCCGAAGCCTCCGCAAAACTGCTGACCGAATGGGTTCGCGCCGGCGTCCCGTACGAACGCGCCCTCAAGCTCCCCGCCAAGGACGTGAAAAAAGAATTCGCCGTCTCGGACGCCGACCGGAACCATTGGGCCTTCAGGCCCCTGCGGAAGCCCGGGCTCCCGCCCGGGGGCGCGGCCCATCCAATCGACCGCTTCCTTCAGGCCCGGCTGCGGTCCTCAGGCCTGGCGCCGTCGCCGGAGGCCTCGCGGGAGACGCTGCTCCGGCGGGTGACGCTCGATCTCCTCGGGCTGCCGCCCACCCCCGCCGAGATCGACGCCTTCGTCAACGACCCCACCTCGACCGCCTCGGAGAAGGTCGTCGACCGTCTCCTGGCCAGCCCCCACTACGGCGAGCGCTGGGGCCGCCACTGGCTCGACCTCGCGCGGTTCGCGGAGTCCAACGGCTTCGAGCACGACCTCGTCTGGGCCCACGCGTGGCGCTACCGCGACTACGTGATCCGGGCCTTCAACGCCGACAAGCCGTTCGACCGGTTCCTCCGCGAGCAGATCGCCGGCGACGAGCTGTGGCCGGACGAGCCGGAGGCGCTCGTCGCCACCGGATTCGCGCTCCTGGGGCCCGACATGGACGACAGCTCCGACCAGATGCAGCGGCGGCTCAACACGCTGAACCACATGACCGACACGACCGCCGCGGTCTTCCTGGGGCTGACGCTGGGGTGCGCGCGCTGCCACGACCACAAGTTCGAGCCGCTCTCTCAGCGCGATTATTACCGGCTTCAGGCCTTCTTCATGCCCGCCCTCTTCCGCCGTGACTCACCCGTCCCCACCCCCGCCGAGCGGGCCGCCTGCGACGCGGAAATGAAAGTCTACCAGGCACTCCCTCAAGTCCGGGAGCTGGAGACCCTCGAATCCCCCGCGCGGGAGAAGGTGCGGCACAAGAAGATCGCCGCCCTCTCGCCGGAGGCCCAGGACGCCCACCGGACCCCTCCCGAGAAGCGCACGACCGAGCAGTCCAACATCGCCATCGAGACCGAATCCATGCTCGAGGTTACGGAAAAGGACCTCCTGGGCGCGATGAGCGGAGAGGTGAAGGCGCGGCGCAAGACGCTTCAGGAGGAGATCAAGAGACTTCCCAAGCCGCCGTCGCTCCCCCAGGCGATGACGATCACGGCCGGCAAGCCCGCGAAGACCTTCGTGCTCTTCCGCGGCGAATACACGATGCCGCGCGAAGAAGTGCAGCCGGGCTTCCCGGAAGTGCTGGGCGGGCCGGGCGCCGCGAAGCCCTCGCGCGCGGCCCTCGCCGAGTGGCTCATCTTCCACCCCCTGACCGCGCGCGTCATGGCCAACCGCGTCTGGAGGCACCACTTCGGCCGCGGGCTGGTCTCCTCGCCCAGCGAGTTCGGCCCGCACGGTCAGGCGCCGTCGCACCCCGAACTTCTGGAGTGGCTCGCCGCCGAGTTCGTCGCCCGAGGCTGGAGCCTCAAGGAGCTGCACCGCGTGATCCTCACGTCGGCGGCCTGGCGGCAATCCTCGGCGGCCGTCCACGGCGCGAAGGCCGACCCGGAGAACCGGCTCTACTGGCGGATGAACCGCCTCCGCCTCGAAGGGGAGGCGATCCGTGACAGCCTGCTGGCCGTCAGCGGCCGCCTCAACCCCGCGATGGGAGGTCCGGGAGTCACGCCGCCAGTGCCCGCGGAGGCCGCCCGGGGGATCCGCGGCGGGTATACCCCCAGCGCCGACCCGCGCGACCACCTGCGCCGCAGCGTCTACATCTTCGCGCGCCGCAACTTCCGCTTCCCCTTCCTCGAAGTCTTCGACGCGCCCGACTCGAACCTGACATGCCCCGAGCGGGGCCGGAGCACCACCGCGCCGCAGTCCCTCACGCTCCTCAACGCCCCCGAGGTGATGGAGGCCGCCAAGGCCACCGCCGCGCGTCTGGAGCGCGAGGGCGGAACGACCGCCGAGCGGGTCGAGCTCGCGTACCGTCTCATTCTGGGCCGACAGCCCACGGAGCGCGAGGCGGCGCTGGCCCGCGAGTTCCTGGCCGTTTCGCCCCTGGCGGAATTCTGTCGGGCGCTGTTCAACCTGAACGCCTTTGTTTATGCGGAGTGACGAGATGATCTCAAGACGGACCTTCCTGGCCAACGGCGCGCTCGGCTTCGGCTCGATCGCGCTGCGTTCGCTCGTCGCCCCCGCCTCCGCCGAGGCTACGGCGGGCAAGCAGGAGTCGGCCGTGAACCCGCTGGCGCCGCGCGCGCCGCACGCCGCCGGCCGCGCGAACGCCGTCATCTTCCTCTTCATGTCGGGCGGCCCCGGCCACATGGACCTCTTCGACTACAAGCCCGAGCTGGAGCGCCTCGCCGGACAGCAAATCCCCGACTCCTTCGGCATGTTCAAGACCCGCCGCGCCGTGGCGAAGAACGGGCTCTTCCCCTCCCGCTGGCCCTTCCGGAAGCACGGCCAGTGCGGGATGGAAATCTCCGACGCGCTTCCGGAGATCGCCGCCTGCGCCGACGACCTGTGCCTCCTCCGCGGCTGTTACGGGGACAGCGTCACCCACCCCGAGTCCGTGTACCTCATGAACACGGGGTCGATCCTCATGGGCCGCCCGAGCCTGGGCTCCTGGTGCGCCTACGGCCTGGGGAGCGAGAACCAGAACATGCCCGCCTTCGTGGTCATGCCCGACCCGGCCGGCTGGGTGAAGGGCGGCGCGCCCGCCTGGGGGAACGGGTACCTCCCGGCCGCCTACCAGGGGACGCTCCTCCGCGGCGGCGAGACGCCGATCCTCCACCTCAAGACCCCCAAAGGCGTGTCGGGCGAGCAGCAGAAGTCGACGCTTGACCTCATCAACCGTCTGAATCGGGAAACGCTCCCGGCCGACGAGACCGACACCGAACTCTCCGCGCGGATTTCTGCCTACGAGCTCGCCTTCCGGATGCAGAGCCACGCCCAGGCCGTCGTGGACGTGGGAAAGGAGACCGAAGCCACGCGCAAGCTCTACGGGCTCGACCAGCCGGGTACGGCGGAGTTCGGGCTACGCTGCCTCCTCGCTCGCAGGATGGTCGAGCGCGGCGTCCGCTTCGTCCAGGTCTACTGCGGCGACACGAACGGCTGGGACGCCCACTCGGACGTCCTGGGCAACCACGGCAAGCTGTGCGCCCAGAGCGACCAGCCCGTCGCCGGTCTCCTCCGGGATCTCAAGTCTCGCGGGCTCCTGGACTCGACGCTCGTCGTCTGGGGCGGCGAATTCGGCCGCATGCCGATGAGCGAAGGCTCCAACGGCCGCGACCACAACCCTCACGGGTTCAGCATGTGGATGGCCGGCGGCGGCGTGAAGGGCGGGCAGACGATCGGGGCGACGGACGCGGTCGGCCTGCGCGCGGTCGACGAGAAGACCCACGTCCACGACGTCCACGCGACGATCCTGCACCTGCTGGGGCTGGACCACACGCGCCTGACGTTCCGCCACCAGGGCCGCAACCAGCGCCTGACCGACGTGCACGGGACCGTCATCTCGAAGGCGCTGGCCTAGATCAGCTAGGCGAGCTTCCAGGGGTCGCGGTACTTGACGTCGAAGAGCTTCTCGGCCTCGGGGTCGCTGACGAACTTCTGGTCCTTGGGGTTCCACTTCACCTTGCGCTTCAGCGCCTGGGAGACGTAGCCCAGGAACCCCGGGGTGATCGAGCGGAACGAGATCTCCGCCGTGCAGATCGCGGGCTTCCGGGTTTTGACGCCGTCGATGAAGTTCCGACGGTGGTTGTTCGACTCGTACAGCTTCACCGGACCGCGGTTGAACTCCTTGACGAACCAGTCCTTGTTGCTGGCGTCCTGCCGGCCCCGGTCCACCGACACCCAGCCCTTGTCGCCGATCCACTTGGTGCCCATCTTGTGCCTGTTGGAGATGCTGCTCGTCGCGCCGCTCTCGTAGAGGCACTTGACCTCGTACGCCCACGGCGAGTCGTAGATTTCCTTGATGTCCTCCGCGTACTCGAACCCCGCCGCCTCGACCTCGACGGGGCCGCCCAGGTCCTGGTCCAGGCCCCAGTGGGCGATGTCGTTGTGGTGGCCGATCCAGTCCATGAGCTGGCCGCCGCCGAAGGCCAGGTGCCACCGCCAGTTGAAGTGGAAGCGCGCCGGCATGAACGGCAGCTTCGGGCTGGGCCCGCACCAGAAGTCGTAGTCGACGCTCTCGGGCGGGTCCTGCACCTTCGTGTCGCCGATCGGCTTCTTGTGCCCGGTCGGGAGGCCGACCTCGACGTGCTGCACCTTGCCGATCAGGCCGTTCCGCACGATCTCCGCGCCACGGCGGAAATTCCACTCGGAGCGCTGCTGGCTTCCGGTCTGCCAGATCGTGCCGCGCTTCTTCGTCTCTTCCTGAAGAATGATCCCTTCCCTGAAGTGGTGCGTCACCGGCTTCTCGCAGTAGACGTCCTTGCCGCTGCGGACTGCTTCGATCGAGGCGAGGAAGTGCCAGTGGTCGGGCGTGGCCACGCACACGGCCTGGATGTCCTTGCGCGCGCACAGCTCGCGGAAATCCTTGTAGGACTCGCAGCCCTTGTACTGCCCGCTCTTCTGCTGCTCGGCGTATTTCTTTTCGACGACTTCCTTCGCGCGGTCCCTCCCGTGGCTTTCGCTTCCGCCCTTGGTCAGCTTGTAGTTGCCGACGACGTCGCAGACGGCCAGGACCTGGACTTCCGACAAGCCCAGGAAGCTGTTCATGTTCCCCATGCCCATCCCGCCTACGCCGATGAACCCCATCGTGACGCGCTCGCTCGGGGCGGGCTTCCCGTCCTGAAGCCCCAGGGCGGAAGCGGGAATGATGGTCGGCGCGGCGACCGCGGCGGCGGACGCGGCGATGAACTTGCGGCGGGAAATTTTCGCCATGGGGAGTCCTCCTTATTCCTGCAACTATATATACCGCCCCGGGACCCGCAAAGAGTATCGAAGACGCTGCGTGACATTTTCCCCTCCGGCGGATCAAATATCCCGGCATGCTTGAAATTCCCCCTAATCCCACGGAGGCGGAGCGCACTCTCCGTCAGCTTGCGGGGCCGCTTCTGGGACTTCCGGAGACGGACGCGCCGACGCTCCAGGACGATCCGTCCAAGCTTACGGAGGCGCGCTACCGTACCCTCCTCGAGCAGATCCCGGCGGTCACCTTCATGGCGTCCTTCGAACAGGGACTGAGCGAAATCTACGTCAGCCCTCAGATCGAATCGCTCCTCGGATACACGCAGAAGGAGTGGCTCGAAAACCCGATCCTCTGGTACGAGCGACTCCACCCGGAAGAGCGGGAGCGCTGGAACCTGGAGTTCGCGCGAACGGTCACGTTCGGGGAATCGTTCCACTCCGTCTACCGCTTCCTGGCGCGGGACGGACGCGTCGTCTGGATCCTGGGGGACGCGAAGATCGTCCGGGACGACAACGGCCAGCCCCTCTTCATCCAGGGGGTCGGGTTCGACATCACCGACCTCAAGACCGCGGAGGAGGCGCTTCAAGCCGCCAACCGGGAGCTCGAATCCTTCAGCTACTCGGTATCCCACGACCTTCGGACGCCGCTCCGGGCCCTCGAAGGGTACAGCGAACTGCTCCTCCATGACTATGCCGACAAGCTCGATTCGCGCGGGAGGCAATACCTGGAACGCGTCCAGGGAGCGGCCCAACGGATGGCAAAGCTCATCGACGAGTTTCTCGGGCTGCACCGGATTACGCGGAAACCCGTCGTTCGGGAACAGGTGGACCTCTCCTCCCTCGCCGAATCCATCGCCGGAGAGTTGGCCGCGGCGGACCCGAAGCGGTCGGTGCGGTTCCGGATCGAGCCCGGAAGAAAAGCCCGGGGTGACGAGCAGCTTCTCCGCGCGGTCCTGGAGAACCTCCTGGACAACGCGTGGAAGTTCACCGGGAAGCGCAGCCATGCTACGATCGAGTTCGGCGAGACCCTCCACGGCAAAGAGCCCGCCTTCTTCGTCCGGGATAACGGGGTCGGTTTCGACATGAAGTTTTCCGGCAAGCTGTTCCGGCCGTTCGAGCGGCTCCATCCCACCGAAGACTTTCCGGGGTCCGGAATCGGCCTCGCGACCGTCCAGAAAGTGATCGAACGCCACGGCGGAAAAGTCTGGGCGGAAGGCGCGGTCGGGGCAGGCGCCGCCTTCTACTTCACCTTGCCGGGATGACGCCGACCATGGACCGCAAAACTATCCTCCTGGTCGAAGACAACCCCGACGACGTGGATCTTGCCGTCGCGGCGTTCGAACGGCTCAAGCTTCCCCA
>Ga0187892_10011821_pt1 | contig 10568 bp, 9 predicted proteins | sample MA1701073metaG_FD_139345 | JGI IMG/M metagenome (GOLD analysis project Ga0187892, IMG submission 139345) | Bio-ooze microbial communities from a basaltic lava cave in the Kipuka Kanohina Cave System on the Island of Hawaii, USA - MA170107-3 metaG ...
CACCTGGATGATCCCGCCGATCTTCTCGATCGACGCGACCGCGCCCTCGGTCGTGCGGCGGATGCCGTCGACCTTGCTCGCGATCTCCTCGGTGGCGGCGCCGGTCTGGCGCGCCAGCTCCTTGACCTCGTTCGCGACCACGGCGAAGCCGCGGCCCGCGTCGCCCGCGCTCGCGGCTTCGATGGTGGCGTTCAGCGCCAAGAGGTTCGTCTGGTCCGCGATGTCGTTGATCACGTCGACCACGCGGCCGATCTCGCGCGCGGCGGTGCCGAGCACGGCCACGGTCTGGTTCGTCTCCTCGGCGAGCCGCGCGGCCTGCACCGCGACCTCGGCCGAGTGCTGGCAGCTCGACGACACGTCGCGCAGGCTCGCGCTCATCTCCTCGACCGCGGTGTTCACCGAGCGGATCGAGTCGTTGAACACCTCGCTCGCCGACACCGCCGAGCCCATGTGCTGCGAGACGGAACCGGCGCCCTTGGCGACGTCGCTCACGTTGACGCTCGACTCTTCGACCGCGGCGGCGACCGCCTCGATCGCGGAGATCGTGGTCTCGCTGGCCTCGCTCATCTCGTCGGTGTCGCGCAGCAGCGCGCGGGTCGCGTTGTCGAGCGTCTCGGTCGCGGGCGCGAGCGAGCTCGCCAGCCGCACCAGTGCGTCGGCGGCGCCGCGCACCTCGGCGGCCTCGGTCTCGAGCTCGGCGATGCGCGCGTCGCGCGCGCTCGCCGCGCGCTCGAGCGGCGGCACGAGCTGCGTGGTCGCGAACCACCACAGCCCGCCGAGCGCGGCGCACGCGACGCCGAGCGCGGGCGTGGTGTGGCCGAGCCAAGCGAGCCCGAGCACGGCGCCGACCGCCGCGAGCGTGCCCGCCATGAACGTGGTCTGGGTCGCGTTCGCCTCGGCGTTCATGCGCCACCTCCGAAGCACTGCAGGATCTTGGTCGCGAGCGTCTCGGGCTGGAAAGGCTTGGTCAGGTAGTGCTTGGCGCCGGCCTCGATCGCCTCGATCATCTTGCGGCGCTCCGACTCGGTCGTGAGCATGATGACGGGGATCTCAGACAGCACCGGCCGCACCTTGATCTCGCGCAGGAACTCGATCCCGTTCATCTCGGGCATGTTCCAGTCGAGCAGGATCAGCCGCACGTCCTCGTGCTGCTTCAGCTGTTCGAACGCGTCCACCCCGTTCGAGGCGGGCACGGACTCGTGACCCAGCATCTCCAGGATCTGCGTGATCACCTTGCGCATGATCGCGGAGTCGTCGACGACCAGGACCTTCATCTCACACTTCCTTCACGCGGTAGAACGTCGACCGGCCGTGCCGGACGACGTCGAAATCCTCGGAATACAGCTCGGGCGTCTCGGTCGAGCCCACCACCAACGCTCCCTCGGGGCGCAGCACGTGCTTGGTCTTGGCCAGGATCGTGTGCTTGCAGGCGCCCGAGAAGTAGATCAGCACGTTGCGCACGAACACCACGTCGAACGCGCCCAGCGGTCCGAACGGGTCGAGCAGGTTCATGCGCTTGAAGCGCACCAGCTTCTTCACGTCCTCGCGCAGGCACGAGACGCGGCCGCTCTTCTCGAACCAGCGCTCGCGGTACATCGGCTCGAGGCCGCGCGCCATCGAGATCGGGTCGTAGCGGCCGGCCTCGGCGATCGAGAGCGCGGCGCGGCTGATGTCGGTGGCGAGGATGTCGAAGCTCTCCGCGCGGTAGCCGTGCAGCTCCTTCGCCGCCTCCATCTCGCGCAAGAGGATCCCGATCGTGTACGGCTCCTGGCCGGTCGAGCACGCCGCGGACCAGATCGCGACGCGCGGCCGGCCCTCGCTGCGCGCGGCCTCGATCGCCTCGGGGATGATGACCTGGCGCACCGTGCCCCAGAACGGGCCGTCGCGGAACCACGACGTCTCGTTCGTGGTCATGTCGTCGATGATCCGGTCGCGCAGGCTCGTGCCGCCGTACTTCGCCATCTGGTAGAAGTCGCCGTAGCTCGCGCAGCCGCTCTCGAGCACGACGTCGCGCAGGCGCGACTCCACCAGGTAGAGCTTGGTGTCCTCGAGCGAGATCCCGCACCAGCTCTGGATGAGCTGGCGCAGCTGCTCGAACTCGTGCTTCTCGAGGGTGGGGACTTTCATCGCGGCTTCGCGATCTCCACGAGGCGCGCGGCCAGCGCGTCGAGCGCGACGATCTCGTCGGCCTGGCCGGCTTCGATCACCGAGCGCGGCATGCCGTACACCGCGCAGCTCGCCTGGTCCTGGGCGATGCACCAGCCGCCGCGCGCACGCACCTTCTTCACGCCTTCCAGGCCGTCGGCGCCCATGCCGGTCATGACCAGGCACAGCGCGCGGCCGGGCATGGCGTCGGCGAGCGACGAGAACAGCACGTCGACCGACGGGCGGAACGAGTTCACGGGCTCGCTCGTGGTGAGCCGCACGCACGGCTCGGCCGCGTTCGCCTCCACGATCATGTGCTTCCCGCCCGGCGCGATCAGGATCTCGCCGCCGCGCAGCGGGCGGCCTTCCTCGGCCTCGTACACGCGCAGCTTCGCGCGCTTGTCGAGCGACTCGGCGAGCGAGCCGGTGAAGCGCGCGGGCATGTGCTGCACGATCAGGATCGGCACGCGCAGGTCCTTGGGGAGCTTGGGCATCAGCTCCGCGAGCGCGCTCGGTCCGCCGGTCGAGACGCCGATCGCGATCGCGTCGATCGGCGGAAGCTTGCCGCGCTCGCGCGGGCGCTGAGGGACCTTGGCCGGGCGCGCGCGCTGCAGCTTGCCCTCGCGGTACGCCTCGATCGCCGCGCCGAGCGGCCCGCGCAGCGCGGCGAACCCGTCCTCGCCCGCCTTCACCTGCGGCTTGGTCACGAAGTCGAACGCGCCGGCCTGCAGCGCCTCGACGGTGACGTTCGCTCCCTCCGTCGTCAGGCTCGAGATCATGATGATGCCGGCCTCGGGCACGAGCTTGCGCAGGCGGGGGATCGCGGCCAGGCCGCCCATCACCGGCATCTCCACGTCGAGCAGGATCAGGTCGGGCGCAAGCTCCGCCGCCTTCGCGATCGCCTCGCTGCCGTCGTGCGCGGTGCCCACGCAGCGCAGGTCCGGCAGATCGCGCAGACAGCCCTGCACCAGGCTGCGGTAGATCGCGCTGTCGTCGACGACCAGGACCTTCAGTTCGCTCGGCATTCCTCGGTTCCTATCCCGCGGCGCCATGCCGCAGCAGCGCGCCCGGCTCGACCAGGCGGATCACCTGCTCGTTGCGTTGCACGATCGCGCTGATCAAGTGGTCGTTCACGCCGGACTGATCGGGCGGCGCCGGCGTGATCTGATCCGGTGCGACGCTGATCACGTCGGAGATGCGGTCGATCCAGAGGCCCGCGAGCTCGTCGGCGGTGCTGAGCTCCGCCAGGCCGAGCCGCGCGAGATCGGAGTTCGTCTTCAGGATCACGAGCCGGCTCGTGGGCAGGACCTCGCGCTTGCGGTAGCCGAGCTGGATCGCGGGATCGATCACGGTCACGATCTGGCCACGCAGGTTCAGGAAGCCGCGCACCGCGGCCGGCGCGCCGCGCGCGGGCGTGAGCTGCACGTGGCGGTTGATCTCGCGCACGGTGAGGATGTCGATGCCGTAGCACTCCTCGCCCAGGAAGAAGGTGCAGAAGCGCTTCTCGGTGGCGGCGGCCTGCGCGGCGCTCATGCCGTGGCCCTTTCGATGCCCGCCGCGTCGAGCAGCGCGCCCGTGTCGAGGAACAGCGTCAGCCGGTCCTCGACGATCGCCGAGCCGATCAGGCCCGGCGCGTGGAGCTGGCTCGAGTCGGGCTGCGCGTCGCTCTCCAGCGTGTCGACGATGCGCGCCGCGACGATGCCGGCCTCGACGCCCTCGAGCCGCGGGATCAGCACGAAGAACTCGTCGCTCTCGCCCGAGTCGCCGCCCACTGGCAGCAGGTCCTCGAGGTGCACGAGCGGGATCGCGCGCCCGCGGTGCTTCAGGAACGGCTTCTCGCCCACCCACTCGAGCTGCGCCTTGTCGACGCGCTCGAGCCGCAGGAGATCCGCGAGCGGCACGGCGAAGCGCTCGTCGGCGTTGTTCGCGAAGACGACGAGCGAGCGGCGCCGGCCGGCGCGCAGCTCCGCGAGCGGCTCGGCGCTCGAGCGCCGCGCGATCTCGTCCGCGACCTGGTCGAAGCGCACGTGCGCGCGCCTGGCGATGCCGATCGTGTCGAGGATCATGGCGACGCGCCCGTCGCCCAGGATCGTCGCGCCCGCGTACCAGCCGCAGTCAGCCAGGTGCGAGGAGACGGGCTTCACCACGATCTCCTCGTTGTCGTGCAGCTCGTCGACCACCAGCCCGAACGAGTGCGGCCCGCTGCGCAGCACGACCACCGCCGAGCGCGAGCGCTTGGCCCGCTCGGCCGGGGCGGGGATGTCGAGGCACTCGGCGAGCCTCACCAGCGGCAGCAGCGTGCCGCGCAGGCGCAGCACTTCGCTCGTGCGGATGCGCTCGATCTGCTGCGCCTCGGACTTGAGCCGCACGACCTCGACCACGTTCACCTGCGGCACCGCGAAGCGCTCGTTCGCGACCGACACGATCAGGGACGGGATGATCGCGAGCGTGAGCGGCAGGTGGATGCGCAGCGTCGTGCCCTCGCCGATCGCGGTCACCACGTCGACCTGGCCGCCCAGGTTCTGGATGTTCGTGCGCACCACGTCCATGCCCACGCCGCGGCCGGAGACGTCGGAGATCTCGCTCGCGGTGGAGAGCCCGGGCTCGAAGATCAGGTTGATCGCGTCCTTCTCGGAGAGCAGCGCCGCCTGCTCGCGGCTGATCGCGCCGCGCGCGATCGCCGACTCCTTCACCTTCTCGGGGTCGATGCCGCGGCCGTCGTCGCGCACCTCCATGACCACGCGCCCGCACTCGTGGTACGCGCTCACCCACACGCGGCCGACCTCGGACTTGCCGAGCACCGCGCGGCCCTGCGGATCCTCGAGCCCGTGGTCGAGCGCGTTGCGCAGCATGTGGGTCATCGGGTCGGCGATCGCCTCGATGATCGAGCGGTCGAGCTCGACGTCGCCGCCGCTGGTCTCGAGCTCGACGCGCTTGCCGAGTCTCTGCGCGATGTCGCGCGCCAGCCGCGGCATGCGGTCGAACAGCACGCGCGTCGGCTGCATGCGCGTGTTCATGATGTTCTCTTGCAGCTCGGTGGTGACGAGATCCAGGCTCTGCAGGGCGGCCTTCACTCCGGGCTGCTTCGAGCCCTCGAGCAGCTGGCGCATCTGGTTGCGGCCGAGCACGAGCTCGCCCGCCAGGTTCATCAGCTTGTCGAGCAAGGCGAGCGAGACGCGGATCGTGTCCGCCTTGCGGTCGCCGGTCGCGGCGTGCTCCTGCTCGGGCAGGAGCTCGGGCGTCTTCTCGGCCGGCGTGTGGCCCGAATCCGCCTGGCGCTGCTCCTGGAGCGCGAGCACGCGATCCGCGTCCGCGGGCGAGAGCAGGCGCAGCGCGATCGCCGTCTCGCGGAAGGTGCGGCGCAGGAGCGAGCTGCGCTGGGTCTGCAGGATCTGGCGGCGCGCCTCGTCGCTGATCAGTCCGAGCTCGACCGCGATCTGCCCGAAGTAGAGCGAGAGCGGGCGCGTGGGATCGGGCAGGGGGAACTCGTCGATCGCGCCGGCGACGGGCGCGACGATCAGCTCGATCTTGCTCGCGTCGATCTCGAGCGCCTCCGCCAGCAGGTCCGGCTCGAGCGGCGAGCCGAGCACGGCGCTCGTCTTGCCCGCGCCCGGCTCGGCGACGAGCTCGCCGAACAGCGCGAGCCGGCTCTCGACCTTCTCGCGCTCGCGCTTGCGCGCCGGAAGCTGCACGCGCACCAGGTTGTGGCCCTTGCGGCGCTGCGCCTCGCACGCGCTCTCGAACGGATCGGCGGCGGCGGCGGCGCCGCCCTCGACCAGCAGGCTCTCGATGCGCGCGACGAGCGCCGTGGGCGGCTCGCCCTGCGAATCCGGCAGGCCGCGCAGGAGCGTGCGCAGCCCGTCGACCGCGCGCAGCATCGGATCCGCCATCTCGGCGCGGAAGACCGACGCGCCGTCGCGCAGGCGCATCAGCAGGCTCTCCATCGCGTGCGAGAGCGCGGAAACGTTCTCGAGCCCGAGGAACCCGGCCGCGCCCTTGATGCTGTGCACCGCGCGGAAGATCTCGTTCAGCGCGTCCGCGTCCGCCGCGCCGCGCTTCTCGCACTCGAGCAGGAGCGGCTCGACCGCCTCGAGATGCTCGAGGGACTCGACCACGAACTCGGCGATCAGATTCGGATCCGAGAGCACAACCACCCCTGCCACGCGCTGCCCGCAACCGCGCGCGCACGAGCGCGCAGATGCATCTCTCGAATCGGCTACAGCGCGAGCGAACTCGAACGTTCGCGTATGCGCCGCCAGCGTCAGGGCGAGTCAGGAGCGACAGGAGGGGAGTTTCTTACGCTCCTTATCCCACTCTTACCTGTCGCTGACCGGGGGTTCGATTCGCTCCGCGTGTGCGTAGGACCGCGCGCATGACGAACCCGACGCTCTCCTTCGCACTGGTCCTGGTGGTGGCTGCGCTCCTGAACCCTTTGAACGCGCGCGACGCGTCGGCGCAGGCCGATCCGATCGCGATCGTCGTGAACCGAGACTCGGACGGCCTCGACGTGATCGACGTGAACGCGGGCACGAAGTTCGCCCCGTTCATGAGCGGCGGACTGGGCAGCCGGCCGACCGACATCGTGTACGACGCGACGTCCGGACGGATCTTCGTGCCGCAGCGCGGCTCCGTCGGAAGCTTCAACGCGCTGCTGCCCGACGGACGCGGCGCCGCCCCGATCGCGATCTCGGGCGAGGGCTCCGGCATCGCGCTCGATCCCGTCGGCCGCCGTGTCTTCGTGTCGTATCGCGCGAGCTCGGACGCGCAGACCAACGGCATCGTCGCCGAGATCTCGATCGCCAACCCCGCGTCGCCGGTGGTCACGGAGCGCCTCGTGCCGGGCGTGCCCGACCTGCAGTTCGTGGCCTGGGACGCGCGCAACCAGCGCGTGTACGTGGTCGAGGACGACGGGCGCGTCGCGCGCACCGACAACGGCGGCTGGAACTGGACGCTGGTCGGCGGCGCCGGAGCCCCGAACCCCGGCGGCATCCTCGCGGACCCCAACGGCGGCGTCTGGATCACCGGCCGCGCGCCCGGGCGGCTGATGCGCTTCAACACCGCCGACGCGGTCTCGACCTTCACGATGACCGCGGCCACGCAGCCGCGCGGCCTGAGCTTCGACCCGAGCAACTCCGGCGTGATCTTCATCGCGGTCGACGACATCAACCGCATCCGCCAGTACACGATCGCGACCAACACCTTCGCGAACTCGATGACCACCGACAGCCGGCCGCAGGACGTCGTGAAGACGAGCAACGGCTGGCTGCTGAGCGCGAACCGGCTGGCGGGCAACGGCACGCCCGGCAACGTCTCGATCAACGTGCCCGGCAACCTGGCGCAGAACACCAACCGCATCGTAGCGGTGAACGTGGTTCCGGTCGCGCTCACGGCCGTGGACGTGCCGCGGATCTCGGCCCAGCCGGCGAACGGCGCCTACCAGTACTGCCGCACCGGCAATTCTTCGACGCTGACCTTCACTTTGCAGAACACGCGCGTGTCGCGCGCGCGCATGGATCTGGGCGCGGTCACCGTCGGCGGGCTGAATCCGGCGAACTACGTGCTCACGGGCGCGAACACGTGCAACGCCGCGCGGCTCAACTGGGGCGACGCGTGCACGTTCAGCCTGCGCTTCACGGCCACCCTGCCGAGCAACCAGCCGCCGCCGCTCTTCAACACCGTGCCGATCGCCTACTGGCCCGCGCAGGTCAGCATCTCGAGCACCGACAGCACGGCCGCCGCGACTATTCCGCTGCGCGCGAACCTGAACCTGAACTCCTGCTTCCGCGTCCTGTTCTGATCCGGAGGCGCGCTCACTCGGGACGCGGCCCGAGCCCGAGCGCCGCGCGCACGCGCGGAGCGTGGCGCGCGAGCGTCAGATCCTCGACGTCGTTGCGGTCGTGGTAGCGGAAGCGGTGCGCATCGACGACGTTTGGCACCGGGGCGAGGCCGGCGACCGGCGGCTCGTAGCGCGCGTGCTTGGCCGCGAACTCGCCGCGTGAACGCGTCGCGTAGTGGTGGATCGCGAGCAGCCCGGTGTGGACGCCGCGCGGCTCGATCTCGCAGACCGCGAACGGGTCGAACGGTCCGCGCGGGAACCACTCGGAGAGCCGGCGTCGCCAGCGCCGGCGCCGCGCACGCGCGCGCGTCGGCCGCACCGGCTCGCCCCTCCCGTTCACCGCCAGCGCGCCGCCCTCGTACGCACACATGTGTGGAGTCTCCACGCGCAGCGTGCGAGCCGGGTCGACGATGGACTTCGTACGCCGGTTGCGGATCCAGTGCGTCGGCGCGCGCCGCGTGAAGGCCTCGATCACGAGCAATCCCTCGCGCTCCTCGCGCCCGCTCGAACCGAAGCACAGCCAGTTCACCGCCACGCCCGGGTGCGCGGCGAAGTGCTCGAGCGCCTTCGGGAGCGGCTCGTCCGTCGGGCTGAACAGGAACTCGTCCACGTCGATGAACGCGAGCCGGCGCGCCTGCGCGCGCCGAGCGTCGAGACAGTGCTGGTAGGCGCGCAGCTGGCCGCGCTCCTGGAACGGCACCCGCCACGGCTCGATCTCGACCACGCCCTCGGCGATCTCCGCCGCCAGCACGCGCTCGGGCGCGTCCGCCGAGAAGTTGTCGTAGAGCCAGAAGTGCTCGACGCCCATCAGCCGGTGGAACGCGACCCACTCGCGCAGGTCGCGCCCCTCGTCCCGGATCGTCGCGCAGATCGCGAGCTCGTACACGCGTGTGCAGGATACCGGCGGCCAGATCCGGGCGCAGTCGGGCGCTCGCGCCGCGGCTCCCGAATGGGCGAGAATGGCGCGTGGGCCACGGAGTTCGAGTCGCACTGGACGAGGGCGTCGCGCACGTCGCGATCGAAGACGGCAAGGTGAACGCGCTGTCGGCCGCGCTGCTCGGCGAGATCGCGGAGGCGTTCGCGGCGGCCGAGGCCGCCGGAGCGCTGGTCGTGCTGCGCGGGCGCGAGGGCATGTTCTCGGCCGGCTTCGACCTGGGCACGTTCAAGCGCGGCGCGGAGGCGACGCTCGACATGCTGCGCGCGGGCGCGCGGCTGATCCTGCGCCTGCTGGCCTTCCCGCGGCCCGTGCTCGCCGTGTGCACGGGGCACGCCTACCCGATGGGCGCGTTCCTGCTGCTCGCGTCCGACGTGCGCTTCGCGCTCGCGGGCGACTTCCGGATCGGCATGAACGAGACCGCGATCGGGCTGACCGTGCCGAAGTTCGCGCTCGAGATCGCGCGCCACCGCCTCTCCCCCGCGGGCTTCGCGCGCATCACCAGCGCGCCGATGTTCGCGCCGGACGAGGCCCTGCGCCTGGGCTACGTCGACCGCGTGCTCGGCCCGGAGCTGCTCGAGATCGCGATCGCCGAAGAGGTCGCGCGCCTGCGCACCCTGAACATGGACGCCTTCGTCGCCACCAAGGCGCGCGTCAACGAACGCGCGATCGCCGCGATCGACGCCGCGATCGAGTCCGAGCTCTCGCCCGACGCTGCGCGATGATCCGCGTGGGCCGCACGCTGCTCGCCGCGTCGGCCCTGGCGGCCGCGATGCTGGCGTGCGCGCCGGCGCTCGCCGTGCAGCTCGACGTGTTCGGCCGCCGCGAGCTGGCGATCGACCCAAACCTCGACTCGATCTCCGCGCGCGCCGCGCCGGGCGAGGGCGAGAGCCAGCTCGCGCTCGCCGGCCTGACCACGCTGGCGGCGATTCCACAGCCGCGGGTCGATTCGGTCACCTCGCTCGACTACGACGCCGAGCTCGTGTTCGTCCCGGGCTTCGGCGACGGCCTCGCGGCGTTCGGCGCCGGCGGGACCGTGCTCGACGTGCTCACCGGCGCCGGCCCCGCGCTGTGCGCGGGCCGCGAGCCGGGCGCGTGGCTGCGCGACCGGCGCTGCCGGCGCCTCCTCCGTCTGGACCGCAGCGAGCCGGAGCTGGACTAGTTGACTTCGCTCGCCTGCGGCTCGCTGCGCGCGCCACTGCGTGGCGCTTGCGGGCGCGGCCGCCCCCGCGGGACATCGGCCCGCGGGCCGATGTCGGGCCGCGGACCGCGCCCATCTCGCGTCTCGGGTCAGTCTCCTAGCTGCGCTTCAGGTTCCGGTCGAACAGCGCGAACAGGCGCTGCCAGTGCCGCTCGGCCGAGGGCTTGTGGTAGATGCCCTTGCGTTGCGGGAAGGCGAAGCCGTGCTCGGCGCCGGGGTACCACTCGATGCGGTGGCGCACGCCGGCGGCCTTCATGATGCGCTCGAGCTCGTCGATCTGCTCCTTCGGCGCCCAGCGGTCGATCTCGGCGCAGGCGAAGTAGAGCTCGCCCCGGACCCTGCCGAGCGCGCGGTGCGCGGAGTCGGCGGCGTCGCTGATCAGGCGCGCGCCGTAGATCGACGCGGCCGCCGCGATCCGGTCCGGGAAGTGCGCGGCCGCGGCGCACACGAAC
>Ga0187892_10011822_pt1 | contig 10568 bp, 5 predicted proteins | sample MA1701073metaG_FD_139345 | JGI IMG/M metagenome (GOLD analysis project Ga0187892, IMG submission 139345) | Bio-ooze microbial communities from a basaltic lava cave in the Kipuka Kanohina Cave System on the Island of Hawaii, USA - MA170107-3 metaG ...
CCGTGTCCGCACAGGCCGTCTGGGTGGGGCAGGTGCTCAAGGGTGCCTTACTTGTCGGACTCTTGGTGCTGTCGGTCGCCGACGTCGCGTTTCGCTCTTGGGGAATGCTCTACAGCGGCGACGAGGTCTTCAACCTCGATGCGATCCTGACCCTGTTCTCGCACGCTGACTACACCACACGGCACTTCGGCGGAATTCCTTTCGACCCCGTGGTTTCGAGCGGGGTTCTGGTGACCTGGCTCAACGGAGTCGTCTTCCTTGCCGGCGGCACTCTCTTCGTGGCGCGTTTGCTGTCCGGCCTCTTGCAGTTTGGTGCCGTCGTTGGTCTGGTCTTCTTTTTTCTGCGCAGTCGCCGGCTGACGACGCTCGATGCCGCTATCGTCGCGTTGAGCGTGTGGGTGTGTATGCTGCCGGTCACCTCACACGAGCAGCGCATCGTGAATGCCGGAGAGATGTGGGGGTTCCTGGTTCTTGCCGCAGGAACGTTCTTCGTGCACCGAACGCCGGCACTGGCGGCCTTCCTCTGGGGACTCTCCGCATGGCTCTGCAAGACAATCTATGTGCCCTTCGCCATCGCCCTTGTCATCGGAACTGCGGTGAGCATGGCGCGCGGGCACCGGGTCGGTTCACCGACGCCCACGCTGCAGATCGTCACGCGCGTCGTCGTTCCGTTCTTGTTACCCCTCGCCTTCTGGATGGGTGTGATTTGGCTACGCTACGACTTCCACACGTTGATTGGCTGGTGCTCCGCGAATGTCGTGTTCGTCGTCAAGCATACGACGTCGATGGAGCTCAGCGGCTGGCCGACACCCGAACGATGGCGCTTCGATCCGCAATGGGGGCCGGCCTCATTCTTACGCTGGGGAAATGAGATCGTTGCGGCGGCGCTCATTCCGCTGAGCTTGGGTCCTGTAGCTCTTGGGGGCCGATCATTCTTGCAACATCGCGGACGTCTCCAGAGCGACCCGCGAGACACGCCGGTGCTCGTGGCTGCGCTCATAACGGTCGTGCTGAGCGCGATCTGGTTCCTGGCGTTTGATCCGACACAGTGGGGGCGCCACCTCTTGCCGGCAATCTACGTCTCGGTGGCGATCGCCCTCTATTGCGCTGTCGACATTTGGCAGGCTGTCGGAATGCGGAGCGCGGCGCTCAAGGTCGTGGGCCTCGCGATGTATGGGCTGGCACTCTTTGTGGCCTCGCGCGATGCGCTCAGCTACATCCAATCAGTCTATTGGAAGGCGTCATATGCGGCGGTGTGCGAGGGCGTCGACGTCCTCCAAACGCCTTGCCGGCAAGACCAAGCCCTGGGTTACATCTCGGAGCTGATGCAGGAGCGGTGTGGCTTGTCGCAGCGCGCACCCGATTCGGCGTGCATGATGGAACATCGCTTGGCCTTTCTGTCGCACGCTCGAAAGGTGATGGAAGCGACTCCCGACGACTCGGTGGTCGCGGCTAGCGCGGGCTACATGGTCGTCATCCTCCAGCATTGGGCGTACGACAAAGAGACTGCCTTCCGTGACGATTTTTCCTCGGTGATGTGTCCCGAATCGAACGGTTCGTTCCGGGAGTATCTACGGCGGGCGGGGATCGACATGGCGCGCGTCTGCCAGCCACGGTTGCCCGCCCCCGGCGGTCAGGCGTCGTGATGGACGCGGCGCGGCCGAGGCGCAAGTGGCTCCAACGTGTGGCGTACGTTCTCTACCTCGTCGCCTTCGTGCTCGGAGTCGACTACTTGTTCTTTTGGCGGCCCTTTGTCGCCGATCTGCGCCTGCGGCAGCGGCAAGACCCCGCGACCCCCCCACACGTCAACGCACACACACTGGCGCAACTGGGTGCATTGCGCCCGGAACGGCGCAGCTCGTTCGTACACTTCGCGCCTGAGCGCGGAACGGATGTGATCCGTCTATGCGCCTTCGGCGACTCGTTCACCTATGGCGATGAGGTTGCCGATGCGCACGACTTTCCCACCTTCCTTCAGGAGCGTTTCGACGAGGCGGGCGTCCGCAATGTCGAGGTCCTGAACTTCGGCAACTCCTGGTACGGCTTTCACCAGGCATACATCTTGTGGGACACAGTCGGACGTCGCTTCGGCTGCGACTTCGTGCTCTTGGGCCCGGATTGCTTTCAACCGGACCGCGATACCACGTTCAACCACGCCAAATTGGTGCAGCCGTATTACCTGCACGGTCGCTACGTGCTCGAGCAAGATGGAGTACGACTCGTCGAGGTCATCGGCTCAACCGCACAGGAGCGCTTCGATTCCTACTACGATTTCTTTCCACGCTGGCAGTATGCGCGCTACGACCGCAATACGCCGGCGCTGCTGCAAGCCCTGCTCCCAGTCGGCCGTACGCTTCCGAACCCGCTCTACTACTACACGGGGTCGGCGGAGGAGGAAGCGTATGCCACATACGACAGGCTGCTGCGTCAGTTGGCTGGTGCGGGCGCACAAGTCTTCCTGTTCCATTCCGTTCAAGACATCGTGAACTTGACCATGGACGTCGACATGCCGTCTCTGGTCGGCGTGTACTTGGCGCGGACCGAGCGCTTTCCGTACAACGCACCGGGCGGACACTACAGCGCCTTCGGTAACCGCTTGCTCGCGGAGCAGTACTACACCATGCTCGTCGACGGCGGCGCGCCGACAACCATCTTGCAGTTCGAGGATCGCGAACCTGTGGCGGCCGCTGTTCCTGAAGCAACAGCGGGCGCTGTTCCCGAAGCAACCCGACCTGCACTGTCGACCTACGATCGGATCGAAGTACGACTGGCCGGTCAGCCCACGGGCTTCCTCGCCGTGGCATCGGCGGATCCCGCCTTGCGCGTTGGGACTTCGGGAGATCTGCACGATACTGGCGTGGTCTCTCTCGTCGGTTTCAAGAACCCAAAGACGAGCGTGGTCGATGCGGCGTGGGCTCCGGTCCCGTGGGCGCTGAATGCGGATGAGCCGGTGCGCCTGCGATTCGAGCGTGGCTCGGCGGTTGAAGAGCGGGAGGTCGGGCCCCTGCGCCTGATCGATGATCGAGCAAGCATCGGGGTGGTCACTCTGCCGGGATTGGAGTTTGCGGGCGACTTGTACCTCAAGGACGATGGACTGGGTGACCCCGTCCGTCTGAGCGAGGCAAACCAGGTGACGGTGCTGATCGGCTCTCGGGCGGTCCTGAAGGGTACGCGTGAGCAAGGGACGTTGCGGCTTGTTCCGCTCGAGGGGTCGTTGAGAAACTTGCGCGTCGATGCGGGGCAATACGTTTCCGTACCGACCTTGCCGGCGGGCGGCGTGCTGACCATGGCGCTCGAGCGACATGGGGCGGATGTACTGGAGGTTCCCCTGGCGCGGTGGTCCAAAAAGGCGGGCGGACCTCCCTACGCGCTTCGATATTTGCCAAAGCAGATCAAATTGACGGGTCCGCGGGCGGTCGTGGTGGCACGAGACACCACCCAAGACGTCTCGGGCATTCACGCCGAACGCAAATGAGAACCGCGTGATGGGGTTTTTGCAGCGCGGCCTACTGCTGGTCGGAGGCGTCCTGGTCGGGCTCCTCGCACTCGAGGTCGGGCTGCGGCTATACGGGGTGATCAATCGAGAGGCCGGTGCGCATTTGGAGCGCTTGACAGATTGGAACTACGGCATCGAGTTTCGCTGGACGAGCCATCCGTTTCTGCCATACATCGGCACGCCGAACTTGGAATACGTCGTACAACGTGAGGACGCCCCGGCGGGGGTGCAGGGCAAGAACAACTCGCTCGGATTCCGCACGCAGGAATTTCCCGAGCGCAAGGAGCCGGGCGATTACTACGTCATCGCGCTCGGCGGCTCGACGACGTGGGGGGCCATCTCCGAGTCCAACGAGACCACCTGGCCTGGGTTGCTGGAGCAGCGACTGCGCGCCCGCTATCCCGACCGCAACATCAAGGTCTTCAACTTCGGCGCCTCTGCGGCGACATGCGTCTACAGTATCGTGTCGCTGGCGTTGATGGGTGTGCATCTGCAACCCGATCTCGTCATCGTCTATCAAGGCGTCACCGACCTGGAGCCGATTCATGCGCGCCACTACCGCACCGATCAGGCACATTACTTCAAAGACTTCCTCGTTGACACGACCTGGGTTGGTTTACGGCGCAGCCTGCCGAGCTGGCTGCGCCAGTCGTATCTCCTGGCGTACACGACGTCGCTCCTCGACGACGCTCTGGAGGTGAACAGCTTGATGTTCTACGTGACGAACCGCGTGACCGAACAGACGGATGACACGGGGCTCGCGGTTCACCGCATGCTCGAGGATCTCCAAACGATCGATGCGATCAGCACGGGTAGTGGTGCTCAGACCCTTTTCTCCACTTTCCAGTTCTACGATCCGACCGGGTCGCGGATGAACGCCGACTTGCGACAGTTCTTTGCCGAGAACGGGCTGGCGTATGTGGATCAGGACGCGCTCATCCCGGACTTCGACCGTTCGATCAACATCGACGACTGCCACTTCACAAGGAAGGGTGACGAGCTGATGGCCGAGAACTACTTCCGCTACATCGTCGACCACCGTCTGATCGAGGAGCAGCCACGCAGGTGACGCCCGACCATCTTCTCGATCTAAGCATAGGAGTTGCCCGGCAATTGGTCGCGCCCATGCGCACGTCCTTCGAGACACCGCCCAAAAGAGGGGCGGCTCCTCAGGACGAACGGATTTTTTCCATCCCCAAAGGGAAGATTCCCGCTCGCCCTGAGGCCGCATCTTTTCAGCGGCCGTCTCGAAGGGCGCGCTACGGACGGTCGTCGGCCAAGGCTGCTTGGCGATCTGGTGTGCGTGCCGGCGTCATTGTGTTGTTGTCCGCTTCGATGCCGCTCGAATCGCCGGCGGGGGAGGTGCATCGGCCCACTTCCTCGGTCGCGGCTGGTAAGGCGACTCCTACACCCTCAGTGCCATCGGGTGTCAGCCCATTCCGCTTTCCCGCGACAGGCCAAACGAAGTCCTACAAGGCCCACAAGGCAGAAGGCGGGCAGGATCTCGTGGCTGTGCCGGATGACGGTGCGACACGAGCAGGGGCGAGCCTGCGATTCGTCGACAACGGCGACGGCACAGTGACCGACCTCAACACCGGCCTGATGTGGGAGAAGAAGTGCGACACCTGCGGCGGTCTGCACGACCACCGCTCGCTCTATCGTTGGTCGGGGGACGGCCAGAGCGAGACGATCTGGGATTGGCTCGACGCGGTGAACAGCGAAGGCGGGCACGGCCTGGCGCGGCATCGCGATTGGCGCATTCCCAATGCCAAGGAGCTGGTGAGCATCGTCGACTACGCGCGCTTCGACCCGGCCGTCGGCGAGGCGTTCAACGGCGCGCTGTGCCAGTCCGGCTGCAAGACGTTGGCCGAACCGCAATGCAGTTGCGTCGCAGCCAGTCTCTACTGGACCTCCACGACCTTCGCTGATTTTCCGGCGCACGCACTGATCGTCGATTTCGCTTCCGGATTGGTCGACGATCGCATCAAGACGAATCGGCATCACGTCCGCGCTGTGCGCAACGTATCGTCCGCGACGCCGCATGCTCATTAAACGTGCCGCCGAGGGTGCCGGTCTCGGTTCGCGTGCCGTCGTGACCGTCGGTGTATTCGGTCTGATCATCGGCCTGCTCCTGATCCCGCCCGTCTTCTCGGTGGTCGGCGCCATGGGGCCACTGCTCGACAACGAGCGCCGGGCATTGTGGGCGGGTGCGCTGCTCGTGCTGGGGAGCTCGACCGTGCTCGTCGTCTGGCGTTCGGCACGCGTCGCAACTGCTGCCGCGATCCTCTTTGGGGTGCTGGTCGTCGTCAGCGTGGAGCTCGGGGCGCGCATAGTGGCAAATCTCGTGCTGCCGCAGGCGAGCCGCGACCATCTCGCATGGTTAGGCAACCGCACGTACCCGGAGTTCATGATCATCAAGGGGCATCCGTTCTTGCATTACACGGCCAGTCAGAACGCCAACAACCTCGGTTTCCTGACCGCTCGTGACTACGTCCGCGAGAAACCACCGGGGACGATTCGCATTGCCTGCCTCGGCGGATCGACGACGGCTGGGAAATGGCCTGCACCGCTGCAGGCATGGCTCAATGAACGCACCAGCGGCACCGGGCGGCGCTTCGAAGTGATGGATTTCGGCCAGAACGGGTACAGCAGCGCCCACGTGGTGGTGAACTTCTTTCTGAACGTCGTCGAGTACGACCCCGACTATGTGGTGTTCCACGAGGGCTGGAACGACGTCGTGATGCGCGGCAAGGGTGAGATCAAGAGCGACTACTCCGATGTGTTTCGGCTCTTCAGCTCTCCAGAGATACCGGATCGATGGCTCCTGCGGACGAGCATTCTCTACCGCTATGCGGAGCACCTGCTGTACGACTTGCCGGCCTGGGCCAACATCCGCAACGCGTTGGACGTTGTCGACAACAACCCGGTCACCTTCGACAACTTGGACGAGCTTTTTCCCTTCCGTCGCAACATCGAGAAGATTCTCGACTTCGCGCGCGCCCGCGGCATCAAGGCGGTACTGACGACCTTTCCGCACTCCACCAATCCGTCGCTGCCGAACTTCATCGAGGCCAAACACCTGGATCAGTGCAACAGCGTGATCAAGCAAATTCATGCGGAACGTCCGGAGGCCGTGTTCGTCGACCTCGACCAGGACATGACAGGCAAGTTCGAGGCACATTTCATAGACCTCGGTCATCTCGATCCGGTGGGTGACGCGCACAAGGCGGAGGCGATCGGTGCCGCGGTCTTGGCGGATCTCGATGCGCGCACATAGACGACCCGCCGCTGCCGGTGGTGCGGTGTACGTGTGGATCGTGGTGCTGCTCTCTCTTGCGCCGTTGGCGCCAGCGTGGTCGGGCGAGCTGCACACCGCCGTGGAGCGTGGCGAGATCGAGCGGGTCCGACAGCTGCTTGCCGGTGGTGCCGACGTCGACGCGGCATCGCCGTACGGTGCGACGCCGCTGGTGACGGCCATCCTCGCGGAGCAGCGGCCCGTGGTCGAGTTGCTACTGGCCAAAGGTGCGGACACGAACCGCACGAGCCGTATTTCTCAGGATCTTTTCGAAGGCGGTTCGGGCGACACGGAGGGGAGCCGCAAGATCGACGTCACGCCACTCCTGGTTGCCGTGTTCAAGAAAGACATGGAGCTCGCGCGGGTGCTTCTGGCGGCAGGTGCCAATGTGAACTTCGCGGGCGGCGACGGTTTCACGCCGCTGCTCGTGGCGGCAGCCCGGGGGCAGGAGGCAATCGCCCAGCTCTTGTTGGACCACGGTGCCGCCGTCGACACGGCCAACGACCAAGGGGAGACGCCGCTTTTGCTGGCACTGCAGGAAGAGAATGTCCCGCTGACCGAGGTGCTGCTCCGCAAGGGTGCCGCGGTAAACGTCGCCGACAAGCGAGGCATGACGCCGCTGCGCGTCGCCATCGAGCTGCCGAATACCCAGCTGGCCGAGCTCCTGCGCGAACGGGGGGCGATCGTGGAGCTGCCGGACAAGGATGGGACGCCGCCGCTGGTTGCGCCGATCGATGTCATGGGGGTGAGACCAGAACGCGGCAACTACGATCTCGGGCCCGATGCGTGGCCGGACCTCCGCGGCATCGCCCTCGATCGCGCCAATGGCAAGATCTACTGGAGTGAATTCGGGCGCGGTCGCATCCGCCGCGCCAATCTCTCGGGATCCGAAGTAGAAGACGTCGTCGCAGTCGATGGACCGGTAGGTGTCGCCGTCGATCCCGCCACGGGGCGCCTGTACTGGACCACTGATGCGACGTATCCGCGTGCCGTCCAGCGCCGGCGCCTTGCTCGTGGCGGGAACGAAACGTTGCTGGAAGGCCGCTACGTCAACCGCCCGGGCCCGATCATTCTCGAGACGAAGAGTGGGCAGGTCTACTGGGCCGAATCGGTCGCCGGGCGGATCCGCAGGGCGCGGCTCGACGGGTCGAAGGTGCAAGATCTCCTGATCAGTGGCCTCGGCGTGACCGACCGGTCCGGAAGCGAAGTGGCCGGCGTTGCGGGACTCGCGATCGACGCGGAAGCCGGCAAAATTTACTGGACCGAGCTGACGACCGGCACGATCCTGCGCGCCAATCTCGATGGGTCACAGGAAGAGGAAGTGCTCACCGCCCGTGCCGGGTTGGAGTTTCCAATAGGCATCGCCATCGACGCCGGTCGCCGGAAGCTCTACTGGAGCGATCGCAGCAGAGCGAAGATCCAGCGCGCCAACCTCGATGGCTCCGGTATCCAAGACCTCGTGACCGCCGATCACGGCCTCGTCGATCCGCGTGCGATCGCGTTGGATGCTGAAGGCGCCAAGCTGTACTGGGTCGATGCGGCCACCGCGAAAATTCAAAGGGCCAATCTCGACGGCACGATGGTCGAGGACGTCGTACGGGCAGGGGCCGCGCAAACGGTCCCAGTCACCGGCGAGCGCAGCGCCTGTGAGCGGGCCATGGCCACGGCGACCCGACGCTTGGTGAGCCGCGTCCTGACTGCCCTCGCAACCTGCCTCGATAAAGTCGGGGCGCTCAAGGCAGTGAAGAGCACCGAGGATGCGGCAACCGACGCTGTGGGTACGTGTGTGACGCAGCTTCGTGTGCTGTATGACAGCCGCCGCCACGCTGAGCGCCTGGAAGACGAGTGGCACGCTGCCGTGCGTGGCGTCTGCACAGAGATACCGCCGGGGGCCGCGGAGGCGATCGAAGCGGGCCGGCGTCGTGCTTACCGCCTGTTCGCTGCTGCGTACCCACGTGCTGGCGAATGGTTGGAAGAGATCCGACCGTTCATTGCCGCGCAGCCAGCACCTACTCAGGACCCCGCCCTCGTCGCCGACACGTTGCGAGCTCTCGACAAGGCCTCTGCAGCGATGCAGCCCGATCCACCCAAGCCCGGTACGCCGCAACTGCCCGCGTCGGGACAGTTGACGTCGTACAAGGCGATGAGCCGCCAAGCCGACGGACGGATGGTTGCCGTTGGCGACGATGGTGCGGTGCGCGCCGGCGGATCGCCGCAGTACCGCGGCAATCCGGACGGAACGATCACCGATCTGACGACTGGACTCACGTGGGAGAAGAAGTGCGATTGTCCCGACCAGCTGCACGACTACCGGACCGCACTGCGTTGGTCGGGGAACGACGTCGAGACGACGATCTGGGATTGGCTCGATGCCGTCAATCGCGAGGGCGGCACGGGATTCGCCGGACACAACGACTGGCGCATTCCCAACGTCAAGGAGCTGCAGACCCTGATCGACTACGAGCGCTTCAACCCCGCGACGAGCGCAGTCTTCGACGCTGCCGCCTGTGGCTTGGGCTGCACGAATCTCGCCGACGCCAACTGCAGCTGCACCGCCATGGACTCCTACTGGTCGTCTACCACCTATGCGGACTCTCCTCAGAGGGCGTGGGTGGTGGGGTTCAATCTCGGCTTGATTGGCGACATGTCGAAAAACGAGGATCTCCCGGTTCGCGCGGTGCGAGGCGGACGGTAATGCAGCGCGCCATCGCGTCGGTTGCTGTGCAAGCTTGTCTAGTGCTGATGCCGTGGTCTGCCGTGCGAGCGGCACCGCTCGACGAAGCCGCTGCGAACGGCGACACCGCAACGGTGCAGGCGTTGCTCGGTTCAGGGGCGAACATTAACGCTGCCGACGAGCGTGGCGTAACTCCGCTGCTGGCGGCAATCGTGGCGGATCAGCACGACATGGCGGTCCTGCTGCTTTCCAAAGGAGCCGATCCAAACCTTGCCAACAAGCAAGGCGAGACGCCGCTGTTGGTGGCGTCTCGGCAAGGCTACGTCGAGGTCGTCGAGATGCTGCTCGACAAGAAGTCCGACGTGCGTGCCCCATCGCATGACGGCGTGACACCACTGCTAGCGGCAACGGTGGCGGGTGAGCGCGATGTGGCAACGCTGCTGATTGCTGCGGACGCGGACGTCGACGGCGTTCAACGGGTACCCGGTACGCTTGTAGACATACCAGGTCTCCCGACCGCCAACCGCTTACCAGTGTTGGTGACACCGCTGATTGTCGCAACGGCGAAGAACGAACGTGAGGTTGCCGAGCTACTGCTCGATAATGGTGCGAACGTCAACGGCGCCGCCGAGGCGGGCCTGACTCCGCTGTTGGTGGCCATTCTGACGAGGGAGCAATCGCTGGTCGAGTTGTTCGTCCGCAAAGGTGCCGATGTGAATCGGGGCGACCAGCGGAGCATAACGCCACTCTTGGCGGCAATCGATGTCGGCGATGAAGACCTGGTCAAGATGCTCCTGAGCGCAGGTGCGAATGTCAACGCCGCCGATCGCGCTGGTGTAACGCCATTGCTGTCTGCCAGCGATCAGTCCAAACCGGAGTTGGCGGCGCTTCTCATTGCGCGGGGAGCAAACGTCAGTACGGCGGCGCGGGCCGATCGATCAGTGCCGCCGATCGAGGTGACCGGATCAAACGGGCGGATCATTCAGGCGTCGGCAGCGCCGGCGTCGGGCCGAGTGCAGCCGTTGGGGATTGCGATCGATCCGGTCCACGCCAAGCTCTACTGGACCGAGTATGGCGCCGACCGCATTCGCCGCGCCAACCTC
>Ga0187892_10011823_pt1 | contig 10567 bp, 11 predicted proteins | sample MA1701073metaG_FD_139345 | JGI IMG/M metagenome (GOLD analysis project Ga0187892, IMG submission 139345) | Bio-ooze microbial communities from a basaltic lava cave in the Kipuka Kanohina Cave System on the Island of Hawaii, USA - MA170107-3 metaG ...
GAGTAGATAGATGGTCATTCAGCACGCGGTCTTTGATCCCCTTCCCGCTATCCGTCAACGAACAGGTTGGAGATTGCTTTGTGAAGGTCTATCATTTTGCCTTCATCTTCTGAGACGAACAGGTAGGCAAGACCAAATACATCGCCTCTCTCTCGTGGAATTCGTGTTACAAACTGAAACCTCGCACCGTGCTCACCGGCGACGGGCGTCCCTGATTCCAGCTCGGTTAACATCCCGTATATGGCTGTTTTTAGCACGACTTTGGCCTCGTTACTGGTTAGGGTCATGATGCTGCCTCCATTAGTATTCTCCCATATCGAACTTGTACAGTCAAGGGATAGTTACCAGCACCGAAAGCCACCAGATTTGCACTCCCACGATGTGGAGCAGGCTCATCCGCACGCTCTTGTGGCTTCCGCCCACCTGCCGACTCAGCTCCTCCTCGCCCAACCCGGACGCCGCCGCAAGCACCTTCTCGTTCGCCCACTCGTTATAGGCAATCAACGATTGGACATGCTCCTCCCATCTCATCGCACCAGTTGCTCCTCACTTAGTCTAAACCAGCCCCTGGAACCCGTCTGGCAAATTCACTTTCTGAGCTTGGCAAGGAAGCGCTCGCGCGCCTTTGCCACTTTCGGTGCCACCACAATCTGGCAGTAAGGCTGTTGCGGGTTCTGCTTGAAGTATTTCTGATGGTAGGCCTCGGCCGGGTAAAACACGGTGTAGGGCTCGATTTGGGTCACAATCGGCGCATCCCAGATCTTCGCCGTATTCAATTCCGCAATCTTCTGTTCGGCGATGGCCCGCTGTTGAGGGTTGTGGTAGAAGATTATCGAGCGATATTGGGTGCCGACATCGGGACCCTGGCGGTTTAGCTCCGTCGGGTCGTGGATCGTGAAGAACACTTCGAGCAGCTCTTCGAATGAGATCGCCTGCGGGTCAAAGATAATCTGCACCACCTCAGCGTGGCCGGTTGTCCCAGAGCAGACCTCCTCATAGGACGGATCCTTAACCGTGCCCCCTGCGTAACCGGACACCACTTGCTCCACGCCCTTCAGTTCCTCGTAGACTGCCTCAAGGCACCAGAAGCAGCCACCGCCGAGCGTCGCGATCTCCTTCTGTTCTCCTTGCATTTGGTTAGCACCTCCTTGGCGGACGAATTAACCTAGACTAGTGTATTTTCTTAATAGGCCACAATATGGCGCCAATAAAAGTTGGAGCCGAGGGGGAGATTCGAACTCCCGACCCGCGGTTTACGAAACCGCTGCTCTGACCACTGAGCTACCCCGGCCCCGAAAGCTACGGCCAAGGATAATGATAAGGCTCAGCCGAGATGGCCGGCAACCGTCCGCCTATTTAAGTGCGCAGGGGAAGTAAGGATGCCCTTCTACTTCGCGTTTGGCGTTTGCAGTTGCTCAGCTGGAAAGAGCAAGCCTTTGATTCTCTCTAACAACGTGTCCGGATCGTAAGGCTTGCGCAACATACCTACGTGCCTTTCGTTAAAGGAAACCGCCCGTTTCTCGATTTCATCGGGGTCTGAGCTGCATATGAGGATAGGTAGCTTTTCGCTATCATCACTGAATTGCAGCTTCTGTAAGAGTTCCCAGCCGGCTTCACGATCCTCCAGCCACGTATCCAGGATTACCAGGTCCGGCCGTTCTCTCTGGATCGTCTCATGCGCGGTATTCGCGGCGGTCATAAGTAAAGTTCTATAACCCTCCGTCGTCAGAAGAGTGTCAATTAAGCGTAAGTATGTAGTATCGTGGTCAACTACTGCGATTAACGGTGCCGTCGTCATTAAAGGCCTCCGAAGCAGCAGACAAAGACGGCATCCGTGTCAGCTTAGGGGGTTAACGAGTTGGGGCGGGTGGAGCCTCGCCTACAAGTCTTTCCAATTATATCACTTTGGCTGCGAAATGCAAAATTTTTTCTATTACCTTTATCGTATCCCAAAATCGAGCACAATCACTTGGCGGTTCAAATGCAATCTTCTCCTCATCATCTTTTCATGCTCACTGGGCACCTAAAAACTTGGCGCAACTCTCCACCTGGCGCTCAGCATGGTAGGAGCTACGCACCAGCGGTCCCGCCTCGACATGGCGGAACCCGAGCTTTCGTCCCGCCTCCGCCAATTCGGCGAACTCATCGGGGTGATAATAGCGGTCAACCGCAATGTGCTTCCGTGTTGGCTGTAGGTATTGGCCTAGAGTTAAGATGTCGCAGCCCACAGCCGCCAAATCGGCCATCACGGCAAGCAGCTCCGCTTTCGTCTCGCCAAGGCCCACCATCAAACCGCTTTTAGTAGGCACCGTTGGGGCCATCGCTTTGGCTTGGCGCAGCACCTCGAGCGACCGTTCGTAGCAGGCTTTGGGACGCACCCGCCGGTATAGGCGGGGCACCGTCTCCGTATTGTGATTCAGAACGTCCGGCCGCTCCGACATCACCGCAGCTAAGGCCTCCCAGTTGCCCTGGAAATCGGAAACAAGCAGCTCGACACGAGTGCCCGCTGAAAGCTTTCGAATGGAGCGAACTGTAGCAGCGAAGATACTCGCCCCGCCATCGGGCAGGTCATCCCGGTTGACGCAGGTTATCACCACGTGACGAAGGGCTAGTTCGCGAACCACCCGCGCTACCCGCATTGGCTCGCCCAGATCAAGGAGCGATGGACGGCCGCTGGTAACCGCGCAAAAGGCACAGGCGCGAGTACAGATATCGCCTAAGATCATGAAAGTCGCAGTCCCAGCCTCCCAGCACTCGCCGATGTTGGGACAGTGAGCCTCCTCACAGACCGTATGGAGACTCGCTCGGCGCATGATCCCTTTAAGACGCAGATAGTTGGACCCTCCCGGAAAGCGCACCTTCAGCCAGTCCGGCTTACGTTTGTAAGGGCGGCTGCCAGTGGCACTGGGCTGGGGCTTAGCGACGATCTCGGCCATGGATCGGGGTAATCATAGCAGGTCGATGTGGTGGGCCTCACCCTTTGTTGAGGCCTCTGCTATACTGAGGGCCAAAGACGGCGGCTTAAAGACAAAGGGAGTCTCCGTTGAGGCGCATCGTCATCATTGGGCGGGATGAGGACTTACTTTCGCCCCTAATCCACCGCTTGGAGGAAGAGGGGTTTGAAGTGTCTTTATGCCCGCCAACCTCTGAGGCATTGGACCCCGCTTTGGCTGACACGCCCGACGTAATCCTTATCGACCTCGCGTCCTCCGGCGAGGAGCCAGACGTGAAAGCGGCCATCCGTGAGGACCAGAAGGGCGAAGCCCCGGCCGCTCTTGGCCTTGTAGCCTTGGACCAGCTCTCCCATTTGGATCTAACCCTGGGCTTAGATGACTTCATCGTCCGTAACGCCACTGCAACGGAAATAACGGCCAGAGTGAGGCAGGCTCTATGGAAGAAAGCCCGGGTCGACGCCAAGAACGTCCTTAAGTGCGGCGACTTGGTGATGGACTTGGCCAGCTACACGGTCTACGTAGCCGGACGTCCTGTTGAACTAACCTTCAAAGAGTATGAATTACTGCGCTTCCTTGCCAGTAACCGCGACCGCGTGTTTAACCGCGAGACTCTTCTCAACAAGGTCTGGGGCTACGACTTTTACGGTGGCAGCCGTACTGTCGATGTCCACATCCGACGCCTGCGTTCCAAAATCGAAGACCGCCATCACACGTTTATTGAGACAGTGCGTAATGTAGGCTACCGCTTCCACGCTTATCCTTAGCTCCCGATAAGAACCTCTCGTAACATCCAGTTAACTTAAGCTTAACAGCCGCGTAACACGACCTTGTAGACGGCGATAACAACTCTCTCTACACTTCTTGCAAATAGCACAAGCTATTTACTATAGGAGGTGTCTATTAATGCCCGAGATTGATAGCGGCGATACCGGCTGGCTGATGGCCTCAGCGGCCTTAGTCCTCCTCATGACACCGGGCTTAGCCTTCTTCTACGGCGGCCTGGTGCGGAACAAGAACGTCCTCAGCACCATCATGCATAGCTTCATCGTCATTGGCGTGGTGAGTATTATCTGGGTGCTCTGGGGTTACAGCTTATCGTTTGGGCCCGACCACGGCGGTTTCATCGGCGACCTATCGTACTTCGGGCTACGTAACGTGGGGGCAGAACCCAACCCCGATTACGGCGCCACGGTCCCTCATCAGGCCTTCATGGCGTTCCAACTAATGTTCGCCATCATCACCCCAGCCTTGATAACCGGCGCCTTCGCCGAGAGGGCCAAGTTCAGCACTTTCCTAGTCTTCGTCATCCTATGGTCGACCATCGTTTACTCCCCCGTAGCCCACTGGGTATGGAGTAAAGACGGCTGGCTCGGCACTTTGGGCGGCCTGGGGGCTTACGACTTCGCCGGCGGCACTGTTGTTCACATCAATTCGGGTGTAGCTGCCCTGGCTGCCGCCCTTGTCTTCGGTAAACGTTTGGGCTTCGGCCGCGAGCCGATGGAGCCTCATAACATCCCCTTTGTGGTGTTAGGGGCTGGGTTGCTCTGGTTCGGCTGGTTCGGATTCAATGCCGGCAGCGCCATTGCCGCTAATGCCCTTGCCGTAAATGCCTTTGTGGTGACCAATACGGCAGCTGCTGCTGCTGCTCTCACCTGGGTGGGGATTAGTTGGTACTTTCTCAAGAAGGCCAGCGTGATTGGGGCCGCCGCCGGCGCGGTTGCCGGCTTAGTGGCCATCACACCGGCCTCCGGCTTCGTGGGTGCCTGGCCCAGCATCGGCGACGGCTATCTCAATATCATGCCAGCGATCGCCATCGGCATGGGCGCGGGCGCTTTCTGTTACCTAGCCACTCGACTTCGCGCCCGCCTTAACCTGGACGACTCCCTAGACGTCTGGGCCGTCCATGGCGTCGGCGGTACTTGGGGCGCCTTCGCTACTGGCATCTTCGCCACAGGCGCTGTCACCGCTGTAGCCGGCTTTCAGGGGGGCATAGGTGGCGTCATAGACCACCACCCTGAACAAATGCTGGCCCAGCTGGCCAGCATCGGCGCAACCTGGGGCTATTCCTTCGTCATGACCTTCGCTATTCTAAAGGTGCTCGACTTTGTCTTGGGATTGCGGGTCAGCGAGGAGGAAGAGGTACTCGGCGTCGACGTCTCCCAGCACGGCGAGAGAGGTTACGTCTTGGAGGAAGGTGGCATCGCTATCCCGATGATAGTCCCCTCCTCTTTGGAAGCTCAACCCGCCACAGAACCCCGAGAGGGAAGCCGCTTAGCCCCTGGAGAAGCCAGTAGCGGCGCTAGCTTAACTTGAGCAAGGAGTAGTAGTGCATGCAAAAGGTAGAGGCCATTATCCGGCCCGAAAAACTGGACGACGTCAAGAATGCTCTGGCCAACGCTGGTTTTGTCGGATTGAACATTGTTCACGTCACGGGACGAGGTGTCCAGAGGGGCGTTGTCCACATGGGGCGGGGAGGCGAAACCTACGAGGTGGATATCTTGCCTAAGGTGAAGATTGAAGTGGTAGTGAAGGAGGCCGACACCGAAAAGGTCCTCAAGATAATCTGTGAGACTGCCCGTACTGGCCATATCGGTGACGGCAAGATCTTCGTAACGCCGGTGCTGGAAGCCTTACGCGTCCGCACCGGCGAACGAGGGGAAGCTGCCCTTTAGCCTTCGCCTGTAACACGATCTTAATAAATAGTGGCAGTGTTTCACAAAAGCCAACCTCTATAATTGCCACGGCAAACTAGAAGGAGGTAAACGGCATTGGCAAAACCGCAAGACGTTGCCCAACTCATTAAGGATAGGGGAATTCAAATCGTCGATCTCAAATTTGTGGACCTGCCCGGCCTCTGGCAACACTTCTCTATACCGGCAAAGGATGTTTTGGAGCCTGACGGTATCTGGGTCGGGGGCATTGGCTTCGACGGCTCCTCGATACGGGGCTTCCAAGAGATACACGAGAGCGACATGATCCTTGTGCCCGACCCTAATAGGACCTTTATCGATCCCGCCTGTCAGATCCCCACCATATCTATAGTCTGCGATGTATTCGACCCGCTTAGTCGTCAGCCTTACTCGCGGGACCCTCGCCATGTCGCCCACAAAGCCGAGGAGTATCTACGCTCCAGCGGCATCGCCGACATCTCCTACTGGGGCCCCGAGTTGGAGCACTTCATCTTCGACGACATCCGCTTTTCCCAGGACGTGAATCATGGTTTCTATTTCATCGACTCCGTCGAAGGGGAATGGAACAGCGGCCACGACGATGGGCCCAACTTGGGCTACAAGCCCCGCTACAAGGAGGGTTACTTCCCCTGCCCTCCCCACGACACGTTGCAGGACATCCGCAGCGAGATGATGCTCACCATGATGGACTGCGGCATTGAGATGGAGGTGCACCACCACGAGGTGGCCACCGCCGGCCAGGGGGAGTTCGACATGAAGTATGACTCCCTCACCAACATGGCGGACAAGGTCATGATGTACAAATACATCGTTAAAAACGTCGCCCGCAAGCACGGCAAAGTCGCCACCTTCATGCCCAAACCCCTGTTCAACGATAATGGCTCCGGCATGCATACCCACCAGAGCCTGTGGAAGAACGGCCAGAACCTGTTCTACGACCCCGAGGGGTATGCCTTGGTAAGCCAGCTCTGCCGTAATTACATCGGGGGCCTCCTCAAGCACGCCCCCGCCATCTTGGCCTTTGCAGCCCCCACCACCAACTCCTACCGGCGGCTCGTTCCCGGCTTCGAAGCCCCCGTCAATCTTATGTACTCCCAGCGCAACCGCAGCGCCTGCTGCCGCATACCCGTATACAACACCGACCCGCGCCAGAAGCGCGTCGAATTCCGGCCACCGGACCCGGCCTGCAACCCTTATCTCGCCTTCGCCGCCATGCTCATGGCCGGCCTCGACGGCATAGAAAACGAGATCGACCCCGGCCCTCCTGTGGACAAGGACGTCTATAAGCTCTCGCCCGAGGAGGCGGCCAATATCCCCACAACGCCCGGCTCCTTGGAAGAGGCACTGCACCACCTCGAAGAAGACCACGAGTTCCTACTTAAGGGCGGAGTCTTCACTACCGATGTTCTAGAGACTTGGTTCGAATACAAGCGAACGCGGGAGATTCCAGAAGTGAACCTGCGCCCCCACCCTTGGGAGTTTCGGCTATACTTCGACGTTTGACCGAGCAGAGCGCCAGGCCAGAAAGCCCGGGTAACGTCCCGGGCTTTCTGGCCCAGGATGACAAACCAGGAGGTTGATAGGCCATGTCTAATGAGAGCGAGAGCAAATTGTACGTGCTCCAGATGGCCAAGGATCACGACGTCAAATTCGTCCGCCTCTGGTTCACCGATATTCTGGGCATGCTAAAGAACATCGCTATCACCGTGGAGGAGCTGGAGGCGGCTTTGGAGGAAGGCGTTGGCTTCGACGGCTCTTCCATTGAGGGGTTCGCCCGCATCGATGAATCGGATATGGTGGCTATACCGGACCCGGCGACGTTTGCCATCTTGCCCTGGCGGCCTCAGCAGCAACGGGTCGCGCGCTTGTTCTGCGATATTCTTTTGCCTAACGGCAAACCTTTCGAGGGCGACCCCCGCTACATCCTTAAAAAGAACCTTAAGCGCGCCTCTGACCTAGGCTTCACCTTCTACGTGGGCCCAGAAGTGGAGTTTTTCTATTTCAGCAGCCCTGAGTCGCCACAACCCTTGGATAAGGGTGGCTACTTCGACCTCACGCCCCTGGACGACGCCACCGATCTACGCCGGGAGACAGTCCTGGCTCTACAGGAGATGGGCATCGTTGTTGAGCACTCCCACCATGAGGGCGCCCACAGCCAGCACGAAGTGGACATCCACTACACCGACGCCTTTACCATGGCCGACAATACAATGACCTTCCGGCTCGTGGTCAAGGAAGTGGCCCTTAAGCAGGGCGTGTACGCTACCTTCATGCCCAAGCCCCTGGCCGACCAGAACGGTTCCGGCATGCACATTAATCAATCTCTCTTTAAAGGTGAGGAGAACGTTTTCTTCGATCCCAGCGACCCCCATCACCTCTCTCCTCTCGCCAAGAGCTACATGGCAGGGCTCCTACGTCACGCCCGCGAGATGACCTTGGTCACCAACCAGTGGGTCAACTCCTATAAACGGCTGGTGCCAGGCTACGGCCCTCTAGGCTTCGAGGCTCCCCTCTATATCTCCTGGGCCACCCGCAACCGCTCCGACCTCATCCGTGTTCCCGGATACCGGGCCGGAAAAGAACAGGCTACCCGCATCGAGTACCGGGCCCCGGATCCCGCTTGCAATCCCTACTTGGCCTTCTCCGTCATGCTCATCGCCGGCCTGGAAGGCATCGAGCGGGAATACCCCTGCCCTGATCCCGTCGCCGAAAATGTATTCGCCATGACGGAGGAGGAGCGCCGCCAGCGCGGCATCGAGCAGTTGCCTGGCAGCCTCTTCGAGGCCATCGAGGCGGCCGAAGGGAGCGAACTACTGCGCGCCGGCCTAGGCGATCACCTCTTCGAGAGCCTTCTGACTAACAAGAAGATCGAGTGGGACAACTATCATCGCCAGGTCAGCGACTACGAGGTGAAACGCTACCTGCCGATGCTGTAGCGGCACAAGTTGAGATGCGGAACGGCGACCACGCCTCTACTTCCGCTGGTTCTGGGGACGAATAAGAAAGGTTCTTACGGCCCTGGCCCCACCGTCCCTGCCGCCTGCGAGCCGGTGAAGATGAAAGAGGTCGAGTCCTGGATCGCGTTGAGCAAAGGCTGCGGCCCCAGCCCCACCACAAACACGCCGATGACCAGCAAGGTCAACGCAGCGTATTCCACCCACGGCGTCGGGAAGCGCTGCGGTTCGGCCGGCTGCCCCAAGTACATATGCTTAACGATCACCAAATAGTAGTAAAGGGAGACGAAACTAGTGAACACGGCGATCGAAGAGAGCCAGAGCAGGTCTTCCTCCACTGCAGCCTGAAAGAGGATGAATTTGGTGACGAAGCCAGCAAACAGCGGCATACCGGCCAAAGAGAACAGGGCGATGCTCATGCATAAGGCTAAGAAGGGCGCCCGCTCGGCCAGCCCATCGTAATCGTCTATCTCCTCCTTGCCCATCCAATTGAAGTAAATGATGGCGCAGACGAAGGCCGCGAAGTTACTGAGGACGTAGCCTGCCAAATGGAGAAGCAAGGCGCTGGCGGCATCGCTGTGCTCCGGGGAAAGCGCCGCGATGCCCATGAGGAGATAACCCACCTGGCCTATGCTGGAGTAAGCTAAAAGGCGCTTGATGTTATGCTGTTGGATGGCCACCAGGTTCCCCAGGATCATCGTCGTCGCCGCTAGGCCGGCAAGGAAGAGCCGCCAGTCGTCCACCAGAGGCAGAAAAGCCACGGCGAAAAGTTTCAGGAAAAGGGCGAAGCCGCCCGCCTTGGATATGGCCGATATCAGGGCCGTAATCGGCAACGGCGCTCCTTCGTAAGCATCGGGTGTCCACATATGGAAAGGTACCGCTGCCACCTTAAACCCCAGGCCGGCGATGATGAGCACCAGCCCCAAGAATAAGGCCATTTGGAAGCCTTCGGTGTCGCCGGACAACGCCCCGGCTATGCCTTCGAATTGCGTCGTCCCCGTCACGCCGTAGATAAGGCCTATGCCGTAAAGGAAAATGGCCGAGGAGAAGGCACCCAAAAGCATGTACTTTAGGCCCCCCTCGTTCGACTTAAGGTCGAACTTGGCGTAAGAGGTCAACACGTACAGGCTGAAGCTCAATAGCTCCAACGAGATGTAGGCCGTCAGCAGCTCGCCGGCCGCCGCCATGTAGTTGCCGCCCAAGGCCGTGAGCAGGATCAGCCCATAGTATTCGCCGGGGTGCAAGAGTCGTTGCTGCACGTAGCGGGCGGAGGCGATACAGGTGAAGGTAGCGATCAAGCCGAATAAGACGCGGAAGAAGGTGGTGTAGTTGTTGATCTCGATGAGGTTAGCGAAGTTGGTGTCGTCGTTGATCCAGATGAGCGACGTCAAGGTGGCGGCCAAGGCGCCGGCCGCCGCCAGGTAGCCAAGGTACTCCTTGCGGAAAGGCCGCCAGAAAAGGTCAACGCTGACCAAGAGAGCGGCCCAGCCCGCCAGCACGTATTCAGGCGCTAAAAGGGACCACTCGAGGTTCATCAGTTAACCCCCGGCAGCCTGCTCACCGTAGAGGCAATGCGGTCCACGAAGGGTTCCGGCCACATACCCATAAAAGCCAGGAAGAAAATAAGCACCGCTCCTCCGAACTGTTCCGACAGTCGCATCTCCTTCAGGGTCGCCCAGCGCTCGTTGAAGGGGCCGAAGAAGGCTACCGCCAGCATGCGTAAAATGTAAGTGGCTGTGATAGCCGCCGCCACGATACCGAGGGCTCCCGCCCAAATATAGCCGGCGCGGAAAGTGCCCACAAAAATGTGGAATTCGGCGATGAAGCCAGCTAGTCCAGGGAGACCTAGCGAGGAAAGACCAGCGAAGGCCCAATAAGCGGTGTAGCGAGGCATGTTCTTAGAGAGCCCGCCGAATACAGTCATGTCCCGCATGTGGGTCTGGTCGTAGATGACGCCCACCATAGCAAA
>Ga0187892_10011826_pt1 | contig 10565 bp, 10 predicted proteins | sample MA1701073metaG_FD_139345 | JGI IMG/M metagenome (GOLD analysis project Ga0187892, IMG submission 139345) | Bio-ooze microbial communities from a basaltic lava cave in the Kipuka Kanohina Cave System on the Island of Hawaii, USA - MA170107-3 metaG ...
CAACAACCTTCCTGTTGTTCCAACGCGAAAACACTTTAGCCGCCGCACGAAACGCTGAAATTCGCGCTGAAACCGATTACAACAAAGCTCTGGCAGACCTTCAAAAAGCCACGTCAACAACGCTTCGCGTGAATAATGTGACGATTGAATCACCAACTAAATAATTGTAGATTGCGGATTGCGGATTGCGGATTGATTTTAGATTATGATGATAATGATTTTTGTGATTGAACAAAACAACATAATTGAAGACAAATCCGCAATCCGCAATCCGCAATATGAAAATCTCCGCCAGCATCATCGTTCGCAACGAGGAACATAATATCGCCGCGGTCTGCGAGACTGTTTCGTGGTGTGATGAGATTGTCATTGTTGATTCAGATTCCACAGACCGCACAGTTGAAATTGCACGCCGCTACACAGATAAAGTTTTCAATCACGAATTCAAAGGTTACAAAGACAAACACGAATTCGCAGATGCTCAAACAACGGGCGACTGGATTTTCTGGATTGATGCGGACGAGCGCGTAACGCCTGAATTAAAGGCTGCGATAGAAGCATTAAAAACAAAAGACCCTTCAGCCTTACCCGATGGTTTTCGTATTGCCCGCCGCACTGAATTCTTAAATCGTTGGATAAAAACTTCGGGTTGGTATCCCGACTATCAAATGCGGCTTTATAAAAAGTCTGCAAGTTTTTGGGACGGCATCGCACCGCACGAAACCGCAAGGGTGAAGGGAAGAGTCGAAACTTTAGAAGGCGAGTTTCTTCATTACACAAAACGCGATTTGAGCGAGTATCACCGCGTGCTTGAATCTTACGCATCGCTCGCCGCAGAACATCATTTCAAAAAAGGCAAAAAAATTCGCGGCATTGATTTGTTTATCTTGCCGATTGCAGGTTTCGTCCGCTCATACGTTTTGAAACAAGGATTTCGTGATGGAGCGCCGGGTTTGATAATTGCCATGTTCACGGCTTACAGTGTCTTTCTCAAGTACGCAAAAGTTTGGGAGAAACGAAACATCAAAAGCGAATGAAAACTGTTATTCTCTGCGGCGGGCGCGGGACGCGCCTTGGTGAACACGGCGCGACAATTCCGAAGGCTTTAATTGAAATCGGAGGGCGTCCGATACTCTGGCACTTGCTTAAACTCTACGCTCAACAGGGCTTTAATGATTTTGTTTTGTGTCTTGGCTTTCTGAGTTATGAGATAAAAAGATATTTCATTGAAAATCAAAACGAGGATTTCAAAATTGAATTTGTTGATACGGGCTTGGACACAAACACGGGCGGTCGCATCAAGCGTGTTGAAAGCTTAATTGATGACGAAACTTTTTTTGTAACATACGGTGACGGGCTTTCTGATGTTGATTTGAAATCACTTTTAGATTTTCATTATCAGCACGGAAAAACGGGGACCCTAACGGCGGTTCACCCGCAATCTCAATTCGGCTTGATAAAACTTGATGAATCAAATGCTGTGACCGAATTTCAAGAAAAGCCGAAACTCAAAGAATGGATTAATGGTGGTTTTTTTGTTTTCAATCGCAAAATTTTTAACTACCTAAACGATAATTCTGTATTAGAGTGTGAACCGCTCGAAAGTCTGGCAAACGAGCGCGAGTTAATTGCCTTTCAGCACACAGGCTTTTGGAAGTGCATGGACACTTACAAAGACAACATGGAATTTAATCAACTTTGGGATTCGGAGCAGGCGGCTTGGAAAAAAGTCTAGCGAGTCTGGCGAGTCTTCGAGTCTTCGAGTCTTAAAGACTATTAGACTCGCTGACTCGCCAGACTCGAAGACTATTTAATTATGTTTTGGAACAATCGGACAGCATTTGTAACGGGCGCAACCGGATTTGTCGGCGCACACATTGCACGTTTTCTTGTAGAATGCGGAGCGCGTGTTGTCTGTCTTCAACGCGACGCAGTAAAACAAAATGCGCTTGAACTTTTGAACATCTCTTCAAAGGTAACAATTATCAACGGACAGCTTGAAGATTATTTGTTAATGCAAAGAATCTTGAACGAATACGAAATCGAAGCTGTCTTTCATCTTGCGGCACAGGCAATTGTGGGCGCGGCAAATCGTTCGCCTTTATCAACATTCGAGGCAAACATACGCGGGACTTACAATCTGTTAGAAGCGTGTCGTTTGACACCGACTGTCAAAAGAATCGTTGTTGCTTCAAGCGATAAAGCTTACGGCACACATGAACAGCTTCCATATGAAGAAGATTTTCCGCTTCTTGGTTTGTTTCCTTACGACGCTTCAAAGACTTGCACGGACATCATTGCGCGTTCGTTCGCGCATACTTACGATTTGCCGGTTTCGGTCACCCGCTTTGCAAACATTTATGGTCCGGCGGATTTGAATCTCTCGCGCATCATTCCCGGCACAATCATTTCAGTCCTAAAAGATGAAGCCCCAATCATACGAAGCGACGGAACGCCGAAACGCGATTTCGCTTTTGTTGATGATGTGGCACAAAGTTATTTACTGCTTGCGGAAAGAATCGAAGAGACGAAAGGCGAGGCTTTCAATTTTGGTTCGGGCGATGCGGTACAAATGTTGGATTTGGTAAACAGCATCATTCGCCTAGCGGGTAAAGAAGGGAAGTTAAAGCCGAACATCTTGCTAAAAACAAAAATCAAAAACGAGATTGATATTCAATATCTTTCTGCGGAAAAAGCAAAGGCACGTTTGAGCTGGCAAGCAGAAGTAAGTTTGGAAGAAGGTTTGAAACGAACGATTGATTGGTATCGTGAAAATCTTGAAAGACTTTAGTGCAAAAACCCACACGACGTAGGGGCGCAGAAAGATACGCTTTCTTTGTTAAGTTGCTTATGAATGAGAAAGATTACAATAAACAAATTGACGAAGCTTTAGAACTAAACAAAGGAGGTAAGATACAGGAATCTATATCTGTTCTTTCAAATATTTTTGAAGATATTCTGGCTAATGATATTAAAGCTCTAGGACTTGTTGGGTGGCTTTTTATACAGGGTAACGAATTGTCAAAAGCGCTCTATTGTTTTCAGAAAGCTGTTGAATCAAATCCAAATTCTCCGGGCGTGTTGCGAGGACTTGGTCGCGTGTATTTAGAACTCTCTGAACATGAGAAAGCACAGGATAATTTCACCAAGAGTTTAGCTCTGGAAGAAGATGAAGGGGCGTACACTTTTTTAGGCGTAGCTTTTTTACGTCAAGACATGATAACCGAGGCAAGAGAAGCTTTTAGTAAAGCGATAAAATTAAATCCCAATTATGAAGAGGCTTACTACAATTTTGGAGTAACATTCAGAGGTGAAAATCCTCGCAAAACCATTAAGTTTTTTAAGAAAGCGATTGAAATTGACCCTGAGTATTCGATTGCTTATCGTGAACTTGGGTGGTGTTTACGCCACTTGAATAAATTGCCAAAAGCACTTGATTACTTGAACAAAGCTATTGAATTGGATGATAAGGATGGCTGGAGTTATATCTATCTAGGAAATACCTTGTGGGCTGATGGTAATTTAATTAAAGCGGAAAAAGCCTTTAGGAAAGCCATAGAGGTTTGGCCCGAAGTTAGCATTGGTTATTGGTGTCTTGCTTTCTTTTACGAACGTCAAGACAAAAGTGAGAAAGCGAAAAAGAATTATCAAAAAGCTTTGGAATTAGACCCTGATGATATAGAAGCAAATTTACGGTTTGGTATTTTCCTCAAAGAATCGGGTGAATCTCAAAAAGCCAAAAGATATTTAGAGCATGTAATAAGTTTTGAACCGGACAACAGTAAAACAACTTTAGCGTTAGCCGATATAAATTAACGTGAGTTCGATATAAGCGAAATAATTCTTTCTCTGTGTCCTTCGGTGCAAAACTCACTTACCTCTGTGGTTTATTTTTTCTCAAGTAAAATTAAACGCCGAAGAACACAGAGTTTTTTTACGCAGAGAGCACAGAGAAGAAATACCCCTTATATCGAACTCAGGTTAAATTAGCTAATGTCCAGATTGGTGATGAGCATCCGTATTTTTTATTCGGCGGTTTAGTCGGGCAGTTTCACATAATTCATTCCGCGTAAGATAATCCTCTGTCTTCGCGCTACTCTTTTCGGGTTTTTCTTTGGATTAAAAACATTATTCGGGCTTGGGATTATTGCCGAAAGAAAAGCCGCATCTTGAGCGGAAAGTGCATCTGCGGATTTGTTGAAATAGTATCTTGAGGCAGCTTCCGCGCCGTAGATTCCGTCTCCCCACTCAATCACATTCAAATAAATTTCCAAGATTCTTTTCTTTGATAATTCGCGTTCGATGAAATAAGTGATAACGGCTTCGCGCCCTTTTCGTACAAACGAACGCTCTTCTGAAAGATAAAGATTCTTAGCCAATTGTTGTGTGATGGTTGATGCGCCGCGTTTGAAATCGGGCATTGCCGGAATCCAGCTTGAAGGGTCGTTATCGCCTTCTTGTTTTGCCTCTTCTTCGGCTCTTTTCTCAGCCTCTTCCCAAGCCTTATTTATTGCGTCCCAATCAAATCCGTGATGCGTTGCAAAGTTCGCATCTTCGCCCGCCAAAACAGCGCGTTGAAGATTCACGGAAATTTTTTCGAGCGGCACCCAAGTCTGGGTTTGTTTTGGCTGTTCACCATTCGCTTTATCCTCTTTCTTACGCGCCTCAATCATCGAAGTCGTTTGGGGATTGTTGCCGCGCAACCAAGAAATTTTTGGAAAAGTTATGAACTCGAAAACGAGCCAACCGAAGAAAACTAAAGTAAAAACTAAGACGATTCTTTTTATCCAGCGAAACATAAGTTTGTCATTTGTCATTTGTCAGATGTTTTTAACTGTGCTCTGACGTTCTGAATATTGCCGGCGAGAGTAACACAAAGAAGTTTGGAAGCGGAAACAACTGACCCAATCTTGATTGTTTTGATTTAGGTATATTCCACTGGCGCAGAAATAAGGTTCAGGATGTCCTCGCTTTAATAGTGGTTGGCGAACTGCCAAAGCCACTTCTGATGATAATGATTTTCAATGATTTTCTCTTGCTTGTTCTATTGTCCAATCTTCTACTTTTAATTGTGGAATTTGCGCGAAGTCTTTTATGTTTCTCGATAACAAAAGCGCGTTGTTTGCGATTGCAATAGAGGCGATTTTCAAATCCATTGTGCCAACCCGGATTTTTGAAGCTTTTAATGATTGAAAAATTTGTGCGGCTTTTTCATCAAATTCTAAAACCGGAGTTTTACGAAATCTATCCAGAAACTTGTTTAGCTTTTTATACGCATTTATTTCTTGTTCAATAGTCTTGGCTTTTGCAATGAAACTGAGCCAACCACGCATTTGCTCTTCAAATGTGATTATGGTGGTATATATTTCTGAAGAAGAAAACTCAGCCAGATTTTTTGCTAAAACGATTGCCTCAAGAGAATCTTTGTCATACAAACTCAGTATATCTGTATCAAGAATTATCATTCGGATTTTCCTCAGACTCGTCTTTAGGTCTTAGAGATTCTCGATATTCACGTCCCAAACGCATGGCTTCATCATAATCAGGGTCATTAGCAAATGTTCCCCTGATTTGTTCCCACCAAGGAATTTCATTCTTTTTATTCTTTTCTTTTTCTTGAAGAAGTTCAGCAACAATCGCTTCAAGATTTGCAACCCTTGTTTCCAAATCAATGTTACTCATAACTTTTTACCTCGAAAGTCATTTTCTAAACACAAACAAGAAAACGCAAGTATAAGAGTCAGTCATATAATTTAACGCCTTCGTTGTTTATGCTTGTGACGTAGCTGTGAAATTCAACGCCGATTCGCCTGTAAATGACAATCATCTCTCTTTCTATTTCTTCTGCTGTTGGTTTGTCTTTGCTCAACATGAAAATCGAAGGTCCAGAGCCTGAAATGCCGCCGCCTAATGCGCCGACGCTTTGGCTTTTCGTTTTGATTTCATCAAAGGCAGGAATCAAAATTTTACGCACGGGTTCGATTAAATAATCTTCCATCGAACGCCCTATTAAATCGTAATCACCTTTCATCAATCCCGCGACCAAAGCCGCCACGTTGCCCCATTGTTTGACAGCATCTTTTAATAAGACTTTTTCCGAAAGAATCGCTCTCGCGTCCGATGTTCTTATTTCGATTTGCGGATGAAGAATTGTTACAAACAAAGGTGGCGCTGTAAGCGTAACTACATCAAGAGGATTTGATGAACGAACCAATGTGACGCCGCCCAAAACACACGGCGCGACATTGTCGGCGTGCTTTACGCCGGAAGCGATTACCTCGCCGCTCATGGCAAAAGCGACCAACTCGTGTTTTGAAAATTTGTTATTGAGTAAGTGATTTGCCGCCGCAACTGCGCCACCCGCGCTTGCCGCGCTTGAACCGATGCCGCTTCCGGGTTTTATATTCTTTTTGATTTCGACTTCAAAACCAATCGGTTTTTCAAGAGAATTTTGTAAGGCAATTAAAGCCGCGCCGGCAACATTTTTTTCTACTTCGGTCGGTAAATCGTAATCACTTAGATTGATGATTTTGATTTCGTTATCTTCACGAAGACGGACAGTCATTTCGTCGCAAGGCTCGCTCAAAGCAAAGCCAAGAACATCAAAACCGCAGACGAAATTCGCAACAGTTGCAGGTGATAAAACTTTAGTCTCTTTCATAAGGAAGTCCCAAGTCTCAAGTCTCAAGTCTCAAGTCTCAAGATTATCCAAACTAACTTTAGACTTGGGACTTGGGACTTGGGACTATATTTTCCCTGCACGTATGATGTCCGCGAAGACACCTGACGCTGTGACCTCTGCGCCCGCCCCCGCACCTTTTACGACCAATGGCTGTTGCGCGTAACGGTTTGTGTAGAAAAGAACTGCGTTGTCTTTGCCGGACAGAGAATAGAAATCATGTTCTTGTGTGACGTGCTGTAACCCAACAGAGGCTTTGCCGTCTTTGAAACTTGCAATGTATTTCAGCTTTGCGTTTTTCTGCCTCGCTTCGCCAAGAAGTTTTTGAAAATGTTTCTCGTTTGCTGCAAGTTGTTTGTAAAAATCTTCCACGCTTCCTTCAAAACATTCTTCGGGCAAGAAGGGTTTGTTTTCGATTTCCGACAGCTCAATTTTATTTCCAGCCTCACGAATCAGAATAAGAATTTTCCGGGCAACATCAGTTCCGCTTAAATCGAGTCGCGGGTCGGGTTCGGTATAGCCTTCGTTTTGAGCTTGGCGGACCACTTCGGCAAACGGGCGTGTGCCGTCGTAGTTGTTAAAGACAAAATTCAGTGTTCCCGAAAGAACAGCTTGAATCTCTTTGATTGTGTCGCCGCTTCGTATCAAATCGTTGAGCGTGTTGATAATGGGAAGCCCCGCGCCTACGTTGGTTTCAAACAAGAAAGACGTACTGTATTCGCGCGCCAAATCCTTGAGATGCGAATAATTTTCAAAAGTTGAAGACGCGGAAATTTTATTACATGCAACGACAGAAATGCTTCGGCGCAAAAGCGATTCGTAAAGATTTGCAATCTTTTCGTCTGCTGTCATATCAACGAAAATTGTGTTTCGTAGATTCTGTTTGAAGACAAAACCCAGAAACCATTCATGGCTCATCGGCACGGCAGAATCGAGTTGAGTTTTCCAATCAGATAAATCAATACCTTCATCTTTAATCAGCATTTTTCTGCTGTTCGCCAAACCAACGACGCGCACTTGAAGACGAAGATTTTCCTGCAAGAAATTTGCCTGTTGTCGAATCTGTTCTAAAAGTTTACCGCCTACGTTTCCGACGCCGACAATGAAAAGATTTATCTGCTTTGTAGGTGTTTCAAAAAAGTCTTCGTGAAGTACGTTAATAGCTTTTTTTACATCCGACGATTTTATGATTGTCGAGATGTTGCGTTCCGATGACCCTTGTGCGATTGCCAAAATGTTTATGCCGTTGTGTCCTAGCGCAGAAAACATCTTGCCTGAAATGCCCTGATGATTTCGCATGTTATCACCAACCAGAGCCACGATTGAAAGCCCCGTTTCGACTTTCAATTCATCTACTTTTCCAAGATTGATTTCATGTGCAAACTCTTCATCTATCGCTTGCTTTGCCAACACAAAATCTTTTTCGGAAACCGCGACACATATCGAATGTTCCGATGAACTCTGGGTTATCAGGATGACATTGATTTTCGCTTTTGAAAGAGAAGAGAAAAGGCGTTTTGAAAATCCGGGAATGCCAATCATGCCGCTTCCTTCCAATGTCAAAAGAGCAATGTGATTGATGCTCGAAATACCGCAGGCAATCTCTTTTTTATGAACGGAGTTTTTTTCAATGAGCGTTCCCGCATCTTCGGGAGCGAAAGTGTTTTTAACAAGTACGGGAATGTCCCGCGTCATTACCGGCTGGATGGTCGGCGGATAAATAACCTTTGCGCCGAAGTAAGAAAGCTCCATAGCCTCTTTGTATGAGACTTGGGGAATTGCTTTCGAGTGGCGCACAAGTCGCGGGTCTGCGGTCATCATGCCGCTTACATCCGTCCAGATTTCCAAAACATTTGCGTCCAATGCCGCCGCAAAAATCGAAGCCGTGTAATCAGAACCGCCGCGCCCAAGAGTTGTTGTCACGCCATTTTCATCCGACGCGATAAATCCACCGACAATGTATAACTGCGACGGGTTTTCGTTTATAAATTCATTGATGAGTTTATTCGTCGTCGTGAAATCAGCAGCCGCAAAACCAAAATTTGAATCTGTGCGAATCAACTCCCGTGTGTCTTTCCAGATGTTCTCAATTCCGGCGGAAGAAAACTTTGCGGAAATAATTATCGAAGAAAGAAGTTCCCCAAAACTTACTATGCGGTCTTGAGTTTTCGTAGAATGTTCGCCAAGTAGAAAGACGCCTTCTGAGATGCTTTCCAATTCGTTCAAATGTTGTTTCACCGCGCTTAATGTTGCGCTCTGTTTCGCAATTGGAATCAATGAACGAATCGCCTCGAAATGTTTTGCTTCGAGCAATTTGATTTTCTCACGAAACTCCGCATCACCATCTGCCGCGAGTCGTCCGATTTGAATAAGCGAATCCGTTACTCCCTGCATTGCAGACACAACAACAACGCAAGCATCCTCTTTAATCGCCGATTGAATTATCTCAACCGTGTTTGTTATCGCGGTGGTGTCGCCGACAGACGAACCGCCGAATTTTAAGACTTTCATAATTGGGTATTGTTTTGAGTACCGTCTTTAGACGGCTTTTCAAATGTCCATCAAAAGCCGTCTAAAGACGGTACTCAAAACTTTTATTCTAAATGCTCAAAATAGTTTCTTTGACTGAATCGTAATCGTTTTCAACCTTCACGCTTTCTTTTTGTCGTGTTAATAATTCTTTTATTGAATCGGGAACTTCGGTTTTCTTTCTGACAATCTTTTCAACCGAATCAAATTTTACCGGATGCGCCGTTGCAAGAAAGAAACCTTTCTCGCCTTCGTGTTCACGCAAATAATTTTGCAGAGCATGAAAGCCGACAGCGCCATGCGGGTCAAGCAGGTAGTTGTATTTTTCAATAACCTCCCGAATAGTTTCTGAGGTTGTTTCATCATCAACCGAAAGGCTTGAAACGACATTTTTCAATTGCGGAAAATCATTTGCGAAAATTTCCAAAACGCGGACGAAGTTGCTCGGATTGCCCACGTCCATTGCGTTTGAGAGCGTTGCGACGGATTGTTTTGGCTGATAATTTCCATTCTGCAAATAGCGTGGAAAAACATCATTTGCATTACACGCCGCTATAAAATTTTTTGTTTGTAAGCCTTCAGTTTTTGCAAGCAAACCAGAACAGATGTTTCCGAAGTTTCCGCTCGGCACACACACAACGGGCGCATCGCGTTCATTCCATTGTTTCAAGGCAAAGTAGTAATAAAACTTTTGCGGTAGCCATCGCGCTACGTTTATTGAGTTTGCCGAAGTAAGAAAGACTTTCTCCAGAATATCCGCATCAGCCAGAGCCTGTTTGACAAGCCGTTGGCAATCGTCAAATGTGCCGTTTACTTCCAGAGCGGTGATGTTTTTTCCGAGTGTAGTTAATTGCAGTTCCTGAACACGGCTTACTTTTCCCGACGGATAAAGAATCACAACGTCAACACCTTCTACGCCATAAAAGCCGTTCGCAACAGCCCCGCCCGTATCGCCCGACGTAGCAACCAACACTACAATTTTATTCTTAAAATCCCGCGCAAAATAACCGAGACAACGGCTCATAAATCTCGCACCCACATCTTTGAACGCGAGCGTCGGACCATGAAAGAGTTCAAGCGAATAAATATCTTCGGTGACTTTTACGAGCGGAAAATCAAAATCAATTGTCTCTTCACAAATTCTATAAAGTGTTTCATCCGGTATTGTTTCGCCAACATAAGGGCGAATCGTTTCAAAAGCAATTTCGGCTTTAGATTTTGTCAGCAATGAATCTGCAAAGACGGTGATTTTTTCAGGGAAGAACAAACCTTTATCCAAAGGTTGCCCCTGCAAAGCTGCTTCTCTGAATGTGACCGACGGAGATTGTCTGTTTGTGCTGTAATAAAGCATTCAATG
>Ga0187892_10011827_pt1 | contig 10565 bp, 10 predicted proteins | sample MA1701073metaG_FD_139345 | JGI IMG/M metagenome (GOLD analysis project Ga0187892, IMG submission 139345) | Bio-ooze microbial communities from a basaltic lava cave in the Kipuka Kanohina Cave System on the Island of Hawaii, USA - MA170107-3 metaG ...
GCGTCCGGCAAGTTCCAGGCTTCGCCATGAGTGAGCAGGCTCGCCGCCACATGCCGCCGAATCGGGTTCGTCAGCCTACGGGCTGTTCTTTCGCCTCCGGTTGCTCCCCACCCCGCCTCACGGGGACGCAGTTACCTTCGGCTACACAGGTTGCGACTTCCTATGGCATGGACTTTCACCTTGCTAACAAAGCGTCCTCGCGGACGCACTCACCCCGGCGGAAGCCGGGGTCCAGTGCGGCGCATAAAAGGCTCGCCTGGATGCCGGTTTTCACCGGCATGACAAGGAATAGAAGGACCAGGCTCAATTAACGCAATGTAATTTGAGGTAATTCAAAATGAAATATATCGTTATTTTTCATCGTACCGAAGAGGGTATTAGCGTTTCAGTTCCGGGGCTACCAGGATGTTGGTCTGAAGGAGATACCGAGGAAGAAGCGCTGGAGAACATTCAGGATGCTATTCAGGAATATCTGGCTGCGGTGAAAGAAATTAGCCTTGATCAGGAAACTCACGAAATTGAAGTAGCGGCATAGTTTGTGTCGAGGCTTCCAGGGGTCAACCATTTTGACGCAGTACGCCCTACGGGTGTATAGACCGGTGAGATAGGTAACACATGTTCGGACTGCATGAGAATGTTTCTTCAGACCAAAATAAAATGGCCGTTGTGCGGTCTGCTCCGGCCTGGTTTAGCGGCTGGAGAATTACTGCGGACGACAGTTGGTTCGTCTTGTATATTCTGGCGCACGCTGATTACGTCACGTTACCGAGCGTGTCTAGACCTCTTTTCTCGCGACCTCTTGCATTAGCAACGCTATGATATATTTTCTTATTATTATATTTGGCGAGTTCAAGTATGAAATACACTGTCAAACAGCAACTCGTTATCGCCACGGAGACTGGTTCGGGTGTCTTGACCAAGATTTGCACCCTTTTGAATGAAAAGCGTATCAACATTCAAGATATCTACGCGACTGAGGAGAAAAGCAAAGGGATGCTTCATCTCATTGTGGATGACACCGACACGGCGGAAAAGGTCATGCGCGACGCAGGTTTTATTCCGCTCGTTATCAAGCTTCTGCTAATCGATGTCAAAGATTCGCCCGGCACCTTGGGTAGGATCTGTTCTTTGTTCGCCCACCATGGGATCAACATCGAATACGTCTACGGCAGTGAAAACGTTCATCATCACTTAATGACGCTGATCCGAAGAATGGTGATCGTGATGAAAGTGTCGGATATCGACAAGGCGGTTAACGTCCTGGAGAAAAAGGGCGCCGCTATTTCGGCGCTATTTGGCAAGCACAAAAAGAATCAAAAAGGACGAAGCGAAGAATAAACACGTGAACCCCGGTGCAATGTAAGCTAACTCACGAGGGGAGTAAGACGTATCCCTAACCGAAGTTCTACCTTCTGGGGTTGTAGGCGCCCACTCCACAGCAGCCCCCCATGAATGAGCGGGTCTAATAGTTATATCCGGTCTCGTTGTGCATGCGGACATCGAGGCCTTCAGTCTCCTCCTCAGCGCTCACGCGCAAACCCAGCGTGAGATCGATGAGCTTCAAGATCACGAAGGTTACGACAGCGCACCAGATCACGGTGGCAAGTATACCGATGAGCTGCGTCTGGACCTGGCTGGCCATTGTCACACCCTCGGCGAAACCGACACCGCCCAAAGCCTCGGCGGCGAACACGCCGGTCAGGGTGGTGCCGATGGTGCCGCCGACTCCATGAACCGGAAACACGTCGAGGGAATCGTCCACGCGCAGGGTGCGCTTCATGAAGTTGGTCGCGAAGAAACAGATGAAACCGGCGGCCGAGCCGATGACGAGCGCCCCTAGGGGTCCGACGAAGCCGGAGGCCGGGGTGATCGTACCAAGGCCTGCGACCATCCCGGTCACCATGCCGAGCACGCTGGGTTTGCCATAACGGATCCACTCGATCAACATCCAGGCCACTGACCCAGCCGCAGCACCGATATGGGTCACCAGCATGGTCATCCCCGCGGTGCCATCGGCAGCGAGGGCGCTCCCCGCGTTGAAACCGAACCACCCGACCCAAAGCATGCACGCACCGGTCACCGTCATCGTGAGGTTATGAGGAGGCATGGCGGTTTCCGGGAACCCGTTACGCCGTCCCATCACGAGGGCAGCCACTAGTGAGGCGATCCCGGCGTTGATATGCACCACGGTACCGCCGGCAAAATCCATGACACCGCGCTGCTGCAGCCAGCCGCCTCCCCAGACCCAGTGGGCTACCGGCACGTAGACCAGCGCCAGCCACAGGATGCAGAACCAAATCAGGGACGAGAACCTCATGCGCTCGGCAAAGCCACCGATCACGAGCGCCGGTGTGATGATCGCAAAGGTCATCTGGAACATCGCAAACACGGTCTCCGGGATGGTCCCCTTGAGCGTGCCCGGCTCGATCCCGAGCATGAAGGCGCCATGGAAACCGCCCAACCATGGATTGAGCGCACCGCCATCACTGAAGGCTAGGCTATACGCGAACGCCACCCACAAAAGGGATACCACGCAGGTTATGGTAAAGCACTGGATCAGGATCGAGAGGACGTTTTTGGTACGCACCAGCCCTCCATAGAACAGGGCGAGGCCCGGGAGCGTCATGAACAGCACCAAGACCGTCGAGGTAAGCATCCAGGCGGTATTGGCCGCATTGACCGCGGGCTCCTCCGCGGCCTGTGCCCACGCCGGATAGAGTAGAAACAGAAACGTCGATGCTGCCAATGCGCAGTTCGGTTTGGAGATCTGCATACGGATCGCTCCTTGTTTATTATTTAAGGGCACTTCGCTAAATTTCTTCCCTGCAATTTATCGAACGTCCCTGGGAGAGCGGGCACCCCGAATTAATCGAAGTGCCCTTAATAATACCTGAAATAAAGCGTTACAAAGCGAAATATCGTTAGCGTCGCGCTTCCTCGTCGATTTGCCCGTACACTATCATGGCTGTTCATCGAGGGTCGCATGATATCGGTCGAAAACATTTCGAAAACTTTCGGCGGACAAGCCGCGCTGCTGCCGACGACGCTCACTTTCCAAACGCGAGCGACGACGGTGTTGATCGGGCCGAGCGGCTGCGGCAAATCAACCTTACTGCGGCTGATTGCAGGTTTGATCTCCTACGACAGCGGACGCATAGCAATCAACGGAGTGGGGCTGACTGCCGGCAACACTGACAAGGCGCGTCACGCAATCGGCTACGTCATCCAGGACGGCGGGCTTTTTCCGCACTTGACCGCGCAGCAGAACGTCAGTTTGCTCGCGCGTTTTCTAAAGCGCCCCGCGAATTGGATCGCTGAGCGCGTCGAATTTTTGTCAGCGCTGGTAAACATTCCTAAGAATGCGCTCGCGCGCTATCCGCAGCAGTTGTCGGGCGGGCAGCGCCAACGCATTTCACTCATGCGGGCGTTGATGCTTGATCCGCCGCTCATGTTGCTCGACGAACCGCTCGGCGCGCTCGACCCCATCGTGCGGGCCGAGCTGCAAGCTGAGTTAAAAACGATATTCAACAAGCTTGACAAGACTGTCGTCTTTGTCACTCACGATATGAACGAGGCAGCGTATTTCGCCGATGAGATTGTGCTCATGCGTGATGGCGAGGTCGTCCAGCATGGAGCGCTCGACGATTTGCTCAAGCGTCCGGCCGATCCTTTCGTGCTCGAATTCATTCGCGCCCAGCGTTCGCTCCTCGCCGAACGGATGGCTGAAATGTGATTAGTTTGTTTACACAGTTTTCAATAATCGGCTTTATCGCGGCGCTCGTAGCCTTGCCCGTGTTTGCGCAGGAGGCACTCAACTTCGCGTCCAAACGATTCACCGAATCCTACATCCTGGGTGAGATCGTCACCCAGACCGCGCAGAGCGCGGACGAGACGCCCGTTTTTTACAAACCAGGTCTGGGCAACACGGCAATATTGTTCGCAGCGTTGCAAACCGGCCGCGTCGCAGCCTACCCGGAATATACTGGCACGATCGTGCGCGAGTTGCTGAGGATAGAAGATGCGAGCATCGCGGAAATCAATCGCAAGCTCGCCCCGCTTGGGCTCGCTGCCAGTATTCCGTTCGGCTTTGTCAACAACTACGCGCTCGCGATGCTGGAGGCGAGAGCAAACGAACTCGGTATCGTCACGATTTCAGAACTCGCGGATCACCCGACGCTTGAACTGGGTCTCTCACAGGAGTTCCTGCAACGCAACGACGGCTGGCCGCTCGTCACAACTCGATACGAGCTGCCGTTTGCCGCGCCGCGCACAATTGATCACGGCCTCGCATACGAAGCGCTTGCCGCACGCGAAATTGACGTTATGGACATTTACTCGACCGACGCGAAGATCGCCAAGTACAAGCTGCGCGTGCTACGCGATGACCGCACGGTGTTTCCAGCGTACGAAGCCGTGCTGCTACATCGCGCCGATCTGCCACAGCGTTGGCCAAAAGCCTGGGCCGCGCTGCAGAGTCTCGAAGGCAAGATTACTGCGGCGCAAATGATCGAGATGAATGCCGCGGCCGAGCTCGAAGGCAGCGCATTCGCACAAATCGCCGAGGAGTTCTTGCACGGAGGATCGCCTTCGCGAGCCGCGAGCCGGGATCGAAGTTTCAGCGATCTTCTATTCGGCGGGGATTTCTGGCGACTGACCCGAGAGCACTTGGCGCTCGTGTTGATTTCGCTTGGCCTTGCATGCCTTGCCGCGGTGCCGCTCGGTATCGTGGCTGCGCGAGTGCCTAAAGCCGCGCAACCCATCCTGTCAGTCGTCAGCGTAATTCAAACAATTCCATCGCTCGCGCTGCTGGCGTTTTTGATCCCGCTTCTGAATCGCATCGGCACGCTACCAGCGCTTATAGCGTTGTTTCTCTACTCGCTTCTTCCGATCGTGCGCAATACCCACAGCGGGCTGACTTCGATCCCCTCTTCTCTCCAGGAGTCCGCACGTGCCCTTGGCCTTCCCTCCTTTGCGCGCTTGCGTTTGATCGAGCTGCCGCTCGCCGCGTCCTCGATTGTGGCGGGAATCAAGACCTCCGCGGTCATCAGTGTCGGCACGGCCACGATCGCCGCTTTCATCGGCGCCGGCGGTTACGGTGAACGCATCCTCGCGGGGCTCGCAGTCAACAACAACGCAGTACTGCTCGCTGGAGCGATTCCGGCTGCGGCGCTGGCGCTTCTTATCGAGGGCGCATTTGTACTGCTCGATCGCTGGCTGATATCGGCGGGATTGCGGCACGCCCAATCGCCGTGACAACTAAGCGCCAAATGCCTGCGGCGGTTTCCAATATGACAACGCCGGTATATGATAAAAACCGGTTGCGTGAAAAAAGTCGAAAGAGGCAAACCATGAACGATAAATTCAAAATCACTCGCCGGTCAGCACTCAAGAGCATGGCGGCGCTCGCCGGAATCGCGGTAATTCCCGTGAGCAGGAAAGCATATTCGGCGAAGGCGTCCCAGGCGTCGGTCCAATACCAGGATACGCCAAAGGGTGACCAGCAATGCGATAACTGTTTGCATTTCGAGGCGCCCAGCGCCTGCAAGGTCGTAGAGGGGTCGATCAGCCCCAAAGGTTGGTGTGCAATCTGGGTAAAAAAGCCCTGATTCGGAATTTGCCGGCCGCCTCGACGGACAGGAAGATGGGACCCATCTTCCTGTCGCTGCATCGGCAGGCCGTTGTTACTTCAGACGGATATCGTTTTTAACCGCCGCAACTCCGTCGACCGAGCTAGCCAGATCCGCGGCCCGTTGTCGCTCCATTTCGTTGTTGGCGAACCCGCTGAGCTGAACCTCTCCCTTAAAGGTCTCCACATTGATCGCAAGCCCACTGACCTCCGGGTCCTGGAGCAGGGTGGTCTTCACCTTGGTGGTCAGCGTCGTATCATCGAGGTACTCTCCGGTGCTTTCCTGTGTGGAACTCCCCGCACACCCGCCGAGTAAGACGACGGCCAGCGCGGCAGCCACTAATCGCTTGTGTTCTGTGTTCATCGCAAATCTCCTCTCGGACTAACTCCGTAGATTGAAGTATCAAACTCACTCCCCCGATGCAGCCATGGGAAGCCTCTGGCCACGGCGGCAGACTTCGCAAACCGATGTCGCGGGCTGCTGGTCGTACGCACTGCCACACCCAGACATGAGCAATCCATATGCCGTGCCCTTTATCCTGGATTAAGAGACGAAAACTCAGAGGGTTAAGACTGGGCCTGCCGGTAGGAGCCGATGTCAACGCGGATAACGTCGGTAAGAAATACCAGCCACGGGGAAAGAGTTACAGCGATGTCATGGCTGGAGACGCAAAAGCCCGGTCTTGCCGGCGCGTACCGGTCCTCACGCGCATCGCCCGGTACCCGCGTCTAAACGGTTATGCCGGCTGCTTCCCGTTCTCGTTCACCAGGCTCGCGATGACCCGTATCAGCTCCGCAGGCTCGACGGGCTTCGCCAGGTGCACCTGGAAGCCCGCGCGTAGCGCGCGTACCCGGTCCTGGGGCTGTGCATAGGCCGTGAGCGCGATTGCCGGGATCTGCCCGGACAGCGGTATTCGGTGCTCCTTCTCCAGGGCCCGGAGCTTGCCGATCACCGCGTAGCCGTCCAGCTCCGGCATCGCGATGTCACAGACGAGCACGTGCGGCGGCGCGCTTTCGAGACTCTCGGCGAGCAATGCGAGCGCCTGGCGCCCCGAGCCCGCGGCGCTCACATCGGCCCCGTGGCGCGCCAGCATCGTGGCCAGCGCCTCGCGCCCATCCTCCTGATCGTCCACCACCAGCAGCCGCACACCGGCGAGCGAGAGTGTCTTCGCGCCGGAAGCCGCCGCCTCGTCTTCTACCTTGCGTCCTTCCCCCGCCGGCGCCGGTGGGACGGGCGAAGCCGGGAGGCGCACGGGGCGGAACGGCAGCTCAACGGTGATCGTCGTGCCCCGCCCTCGGCCGGGGCTCTCGGCGCGGACGCTCCCCCCATGCAACGCGACGAGCTCCCGCACCAGGGTCAGTCCCAGACCCAGTCCACTATGTCGGCGCGTGCTCGATGTGTCCGACTGACGGAAGCGCTCGAAAATGAAGGGGAGGAGCTCGGGGTCGATCCCCGCACCCGTGTCGCTCACGACGATCCGAATGTGCGCTTCCACGCGCGCGATGTGCAGATGGATACGGCCCCCGCGGGGCGTGAACTTGATGGCATTGGAGAACAGATTCCAGACGACCTGCTGAAGGCGCCCGGCGTCACCCGTGATCGGTCCCGAATTCGGGTCGATGAGGGTGTAGATCTCAACCCCACGGGCCTCTGCGGCCGAGCGCACCACCTCCAGCGCCGCCTCGGCTACGGCCGCGGGATCGAGGGCTTGGACCTCGAGCTGCAACTTGCCGCTGGTGATGCGGGTGGAGTCCAAGAGATCGTCGATCAGCCGCCGTTGCTTATCGACGCTGCTCTTGAGGAATGCGGTGACCCTCGCGAGGGTCGCGGCATCCGGCTCGGGTGTGGTCTCCAGGATGTGCAGCCAGACGACCATCGCGTTCAAGGGTGTGCGTAGCTCGTGCGAGACCAGGGCCAGGAAGTCGTCTTTCGCGCGATCGGCGGCCTCGGCCCGCTCGCGCAATCGATGCTCCTCGGCATGCAAGGCCTCGCGCTCAATCTCGGCCTCCTTGCGCTGGGTGATGTCCCACGCCAGCCCAAGGGAGTAGAGGCGCTCCCCGTGCTCATCGCGATAAACCTTGCCTCGGTCCGCAAGCCAGCGCACGCTTCCATCCGGCCGGATAATGCGAAACTCCTGGACATAGTCCGTGTCTTCCCGCGCCGCGCGGGCTACCGTCTCCGCCACGCGCTCGCGATCGTCGGGATGGACGGCGCTCAAAAACTGTTTATAGTTGGCGAGTGAGGACCCGGAGGGCAGACCGCACAGCCGCCCGAGCTCGTCACTATAGATCGCCCACCCGGTGTCAAAGTCGCGGTAATGATAGCCCATCTGCGCGGTGGTCATGGCCAGGCGGAGCCGTTCCTGGCTCTCCTGGAGCCCCTCCTCGGCCTGGCGGGACTTCAACATCTCTGCCTGTAACGCCGCGTTCGCCTGCTCCAGATCGGTGGTCCGTTCCTGCACCCGGTGCTCGAGACGCTGGTTGAAATCCGCCAGTGCCTCCCGGTCCCGCTTGCGCTCGAGGGTGTAGCGCATCGCGCGCTCCAGGGCCGCGGCGTCGATCCGATCCTTCAGGAGGTAGTCGGCCGCGCCCGCCCGCATGGCCTCGATGTCGACCTCGAAGGCGCTGTGTCCAGTCAGCACGATGAAGGGGATCCCGTAGTCCTCGGCCGCCGCCCGGCGCAGGAGGTCGACCCCGTTGCACTCGCCGAGCCGGTAGTCGAGCAGACACACGTCGTGCGCACGGCGCGCCAGTGCGGTAAGACCGGCCTCATAGCTCGGCGCCCAGTCGAGCTCGACCCGATACGCCGACACCTCGGCGAGCAGCTCGCGGGTGAGACGGTAGTCGTCCTCGTCGTCCTCGACGAGCAGCACCCGGATCGGGGGCGCTTGCGCCTCAGTCTGCATTCGGATCTCCCGGCAGCTCGACGATATCGAGCCAGTACCTTCCCAGGGTCCTGATGACTTTGACCAGGGCCTCGAAGGTGACGGGTTTCTGAATATACGAAGCTGCGCCTAAGTCATAGCTGCGGTAGATGTCTTCCTCCTCCTTCGAAGTGGTGAGGACGACGATGCGGATGTGCTTGAGATTCGGGTCCGCCTTGATCTCGGCGAGCGCCTCCCGCCCGTCCTTCTTGGGCATGTTGAGATCGAGGAGGATCAAGCCCGGGCGCGGGGCCGCCGCGGGATCGCTGTATTGACCCCGGTGATGGAGATAATCCATCAACTCGGCCCCATTTTCGACGAAGCGCAGGTCGTTGCGGAGGCGAGCGTCGCTGAAGGCCTCCTGGGTCATCACACGGTCGTCCGTATCGTCGTCGGCCATGAGTATCGTGACGGATTTCCCCTGTGGTCTCATGTCGGGTTCTGCTCCTGTGTGACCGGTAAGGTGACGATGAAGGTGGTCCCCTGCCCGGGCGCACTGTGCGCGCTGATGGTGCCGCCGTGGCGGGCGACGATCTTGCGGCAGATAGCGAGCCCCATCCCCGTGCCCTCGTACTCATCGCGGCCGTGCAGGCGCTGGAACAGCTCGAAGATGCGCTCGCTATAGACCTCCTCGAAGCCAATGCCGTTGTCCTGCACCTGGATCTCGCAGCGGCGAGGGCCGAGTGCGGGGCCCTCGGCGGGCGGGTCGGCGGTGTCGAGCAGCCTGCCCTCGATCCGCACCACCGGCGGCTCACCCTGGCGATGGAACTTGAGCCCGTTGCCGATGAGGTTCTGCAGCAACTGGCGCATCTGCAGCGGTTCGGCCTCGATGGTGGGAAGCGCTCCGACTTCCACCCGCCCGCCCGTAGCAAACATACGCCCCTCCAGATCGGACACCACCTCTTGCGCAACCTCGCCGAGGTCGACCGTCACGAAGGGGCGGGCCTTGGTCGTCACCCGCGAGAAGCTTAAGAGGTCGTTGATGAGTAGGCGCATGCGCACCGCGGCGGCGAGCATGCGCGCGAGGTAATCACGTCCCGGTTCGTCCAGAGCCTGATCATACTTGGTTTTCAGCCGGCTGCCAAAGGCCTCGATCTTGCGAAGCGGCTCCTGGAGATCGTGGGAGGCGACGGCGGCGAAGTCCTGCAGCTCGCGGTTCGAGGCGTTCAGATCCGCCGTCCGGCGCCTGAGAGTCGCGGCCATGCTGTGAAAGGCCTGGTCCACCCGGCCGATCTCGTCCTCGCCGCCGAGCGCCGGGAGCGGCGCCTCACCCTCGGCCAGCCGCTTTGTGTTTTGCACCACGGCATCAAGACGCCGGCTGATCCCGCGGCTGAAGGCATAGGTTAGCCCCAGGCCGAGGACGAGGCTCGCTGCGGCCCCCGTGCCCAGCCACCAGTCCTCGCGCCGCCACCGTTCTTCCGCCGCGGCATCGCGCGCCGCGTCCAGGTCGTGTTGCCGCCGCAAGAAAGTATCGATATCCTGGCCCAGGTCGTTCATGCGTTCCTGGCCGGTGAAGGCCTTGATCGCGGCGACCGCCTGCTCCGACTTTCCCGACTGCATGAAACCGTTCAACTCGCCGAGGAAGCCGAGCAGCGCGGTCGCGTCATCGCCTATCCGGATGATGCGTAACCGCTGTCCCGAGTCGCGGACCAGGGCCTGCAACGCTGCTATCTTTTGGGGCACAACCCGGACGGCCTTCTCATAGGCCTGAGCGAAGCCAGGATCGCCGGTGATCACGAACCCGCGCGTATCGTTATGGGCCTCGAGCAGCAGGCGGTGGGTGTGCTCGATCTCGGAAATGACCTTTTTGGTACCGGAGAGCCAACGGTGGTCCTCCTGCCCTTCCTCGCGGATGTGGAAGACGAGGCCGATGAACGCCCATTGCAAAAGTAAGACCCATCTTCGACAGCTGTAAAAATATAGTTTCGCCTATTCAACTAGTTACGAAGGCTGATGCACGGCGTGGCACCATGAAGCGAGGACTACGCAACGGGCATGCGAAACGCTACAGCTCC
>Ga0187892_10011828_pt1 | contig 10565 bp, 5 predicted proteins | sample MA1701073metaG_FD_139345 | JGI IMG/M metagenome (GOLD analysis project Ga0187892, IMG submission 139345) | Bio-ooze microbial communities from a basaltic lava cave in the Kipuka Kanohina Cave System on the Island of Hawaii, USA - MA170107-3 metaG ...
AACCGCCGCCGGCGAGGGTCAATACGCAACACGCGCTGAGCACAAGCCGGCGCGTCACGGGGTTCACAATGCACTCCCCGCAGCACCCTGTGCCGCGCCGCCACCGGACCCACCGGGCACGACGAACAGGCCAAATGCGGTCGGCCCGTTGCTCACCGTAATGTTCGGGAGAATTTCGTGTGTGATGGCGTTCACGACGTTGATGGCCGCCGCGGTCAGATTGGCGATGTAGACCCTCGTACCCGCGGGATTCACCCCAACCCCAAATGGCTGGCCGCCGAGACGCACCGTCTCCACATCGAGTGTGCTCGTATCGACGATCGACAACGTGCCGCCTAACGCGTTGGCGACGTAGGCCGTTCCACCTGACGGATGCACTGCGACACCGAAGGGTCCGTCGCCAACCTCCACGGGCGCAACCTGGCCACTCGCGACGTCGTAGAGCGACAGCATCGCACTGCCGACACCAGTCACGAACACGATGGTCCCTTGTGGATGCACGGCAACTCCGAAGGGGCGACTGATCGCCGGACCGGGCTCGACCGAGTCGTCGCTGGTGTCAATGATCGAGAGCGTCTGGCCCACCTGATTGGCAACGTACACTCTGGTGCCGGCGGGATTGATCGCAATACCGGTGGGAGAGGCTCCCACTTGAACGCTGTGGACGTCGTTGTCCGCCGTCTCGATGATCGATACGCTTCCACCCCGCTGGTTGGTCACATACACGTGCGTGCCGGCTGGATGCACAGCCACGCCGAACGGTGCCAGACCGACCGGGACGGGCGTAACCTTCTTGGTCGCGACATCCACGACCAACACGCGGTCGTTGGCCTGGTCGGCCAGATAAAGCGTCGCACCGGACGGATGCACGCCAATTCCGTACGAAGTCGCGCCGACGTCGATGCTGTCGGTCGGCTGGTCGTCTTCCGTGTCAATTACCGTCACGAAGTTGGATGCCACGTGATTGACGAAGGCCTGACCGCTGCCCAAACCGGTCGAGGTGGGCGTGACGGTTGGCGTCGGCGTATCGACGACCGTCGGGGTGTCGGTCGGCGTTTCCGTGCCGGTCGCGGTCACTCCGGGTGTATCGGTGGGTGTCTCGGTGGGCGCGGCCGTCGGTGTCTCGGTCGGGGTCTCGGACTCCACCGGCGTCACCGTTGGGGAAGCCGTCAGCGTCGCGCTGCCGGCGGGAGTCTCGGTCGGCGTCGCTTCTGGCGTGTCGGTGGGGGTCAAAGTGGCGGTTGCGGTTGCTTCCGGAGTGTCGGAGGGCGTCGCCGTCTGCGTCGCCGTTTCTGTCGCGGTGCGGGTGGGCGTGGCGCTGGGTTCTGCAGTGTCAGTCGGCGACGACGACGGCGTCTGGGTTGCCGTCGAAGTCGGGGTTGCTGTTCGCGTCTGACTTGGCGTGGGGGTGAATGTTGCAGTCCGTGTTGGGGTGCCCGACGGTGCGTTGGTCGGCGTTCGGGACGCCGTTGAGGTCGCCGTGTTGGTGGGCCCTGTGGTTGCCGTCTGCGTTGCAGTCCCGGTCGCGGTGCGCGTTGCGCTGGGCGTTGGTGCGGTCGTCGACGTTGCCGTCGTGCTCGGCGGAGGACTTGGTGTCGTGGTGCTGGTTGGTGACACCGTTGCGGTGGGGCTGAGCGTCGCAGTCGCCGTGGGTGGCAGGGTGGCGGTCGCAGTCAAAGTCGGCATGCCGGTGTGCGTCGCCTCGGCGGTCGGCGTGCGAGTCGGCGCAACCGGCGTCACCGTTGGCGTCTCAGGCGCATGACCCGTCATGAAGCTAAACGGGAACTGCAACAGCAATCCGCCTGGCACAGTCTGCGCCTGCACCGAAACGTCCACCTGCGTGTTAGCGGGATACGGAACGGGGCTTACATAGCTGAAGGCGAAGCCTGCCAACCCCTGACTCTGCCCGGCACTGCAGGGCTGCTCGCCGCTGTCGTCACACGGCTCCAAGCTGGCGCCTTGTTGGGGGTCGCCGGCATCGACGACCCGCTCCATGTTGACATCGACGTTGATGCTCTCTCGAGCAATATCGCCGGCGGCGGTGACAATCAGGAAAAAGATCCCGGTGTTGACGGGAACATTCACTGAGCCTGGAAACGGCTGGAAGCTGGTCGCAAAGGGTTGCGCGAATAGCGCGAACTCCCCGGCATCGGTGTTCTGGCGCGGCTCGATCTGCACCGTCTTTGGGTCGCTCGCAAAGGAGGGCGGCAACCTCTGCTGGACGATCTCCTGGCTGTTGGCAAACGGCACGTCGTAGCCGAACAGCTGGACGGTGATGAGACCAGGGGTCAGCTCACCAATAGTCACCACCTGGGTGGAGGGGTCCACGAAGTTGCGGGGGGTTATCGTGCCGCCGGTGATACGAATCTCGATGGTGCCGACGCTCAGCGGAACTTGATCGCTGCCGTCAAAGGATCGCGGCACCAGCGGTGCGGATGGCGGATCATGGGTCGAGCGCTCCCACAGGGCGCGCAACGACAGGGTGCCCGATCCGTAGTCGGGGCCGCTGCTGCCGCCACAGCCGGAGACCAGAAGCGCGCCCACGATGCCGGCGACCACCGTGCGAATCGGCAGTAGCAGACATGATCGGGATATGGGTGAGCGCAACCGGTGCTCCTCTTTTTCCAAACAAGTCGCGCAATATACCCCGACCCTCTCCAGCGTCAAGTCAAATTCGGTCGCCGGGTCGTCCGTTCGATCACGCACTTCCCAGTGCGCGGTCGCCGGCGCCTACTGCCGGAGATCCGCGGGCGCGACGCGCAACGTATAGTCACCGGTGGTCGTCGGCGACTCGCCGGCAACGCGCAGGATGACCGCGAGGTCGTTCCCCAAGGGCAGCATTAGATCCGGGTCGTCGAGGAATCCACCCGTCGCACTGGCCGGAAAACTCCCGAAGAGGTCGGTCAGCACCGCAGCCAGTCGGAAGTTGGCGTTGAGATCACCAAAGACACCGTTACTGGTGAACTGCGCAACCCCGGCCGGCCCGCGCACGAGGTACCAATCGGCGCGGCTTCCAGCGGCGTCGGTACAATCGCTCGCGTCGATGGTGCCGTTGAGGACCTGTCCGAAGGTGAGGACCTCGGTCGCACACCGGCTGACACGCGCAGTGTAGGCACCACGCGTCGTCGGATTGTTGCCGACAACCATGAAGCCGTACGAACCGGTGCGGCGCATCGGTACGTCGAGCGCGCCGGAACTGCATAGGTCGACGGGGACCTGCGGTCCCTCGACGAGGAGTGACACGATACACCCCTGAGGCGGTGGTAAGATGTTCGCGGTCTCCACCGGGGAAACATCGGTGCGCAGTAGCGTATAGACGTCGAACTTGCGGCCATCGGAGAGGGTGCAATCGGCGTCGTCAAACGATCCATTGACCTGCCCGGGTGCTGCGGCCTGGGTTGCGCAACTCCGCGCCGCGACAGTGTACAGCGGCGGTGGTGAGCCGATATCGATCGGTCCCTGCTCAAGCGACGACGACACTTCGATCAGGTACGTTCCCGTCTCGGGCAAGATGCGATTGACGCGCGCGTTCGAGGTCGCTTGCTGGAACTGGTCGTTGTCGTTGGCAACTTGGCTTCCGTCGGGACCGAAGATGCGCACGAAAGCGTCGAAGTTCGCGGAGGTCACGACGGCGGATACGAACTGACCGGCGGTCCCATCGAACATGTACGTCCGGAAAGGGACCCCTCCGAAGCCCAGGCACGTAAAGGCATCAACGGTCCCCGTCAGCGGTTGTGCATTGAGGGTCAGCGAACCGCTCGTCCCACATTTCTGCACGAACATCGCGTACTCGACGATTTCACCGGGGTCCTCTGGATCCTCCGAGTCGGGAGGGAGCAAGGCGATGTTGTTCGCAGCAATGATCGTGTAGGTGCCGGGAAACACAATTGACGTTGCCAAATGCGCGGCAGCGGCCGAGAAGGCACCGCTTTCATCGTCGAACGAGATGAGCTGGTTCGGCACGCACCCGGGACTCATCTCTGGACAAACCGCCGGGCCGACGACGAACAGATGGGGGTCGTCGTCCGACTCCATCTCAACGGAGAGGACGTCACCCGCATTCGCCGTCAGCGTGTAGAGATCGGCAGGACTATTCGGCTCCGGCACTTCGTCCAGGTTCGACGGTAAGGCCAATGGCGCCCCGCATCCCGTACTGTTCGTGCCGCTACCCATCCGGCCGTAGAGTTTGCCATCGACCCGCAACGGGCTGGTCGACGGAACGTTGGTGAGGACCGACCGCCGACACGTCGGACTGGACAAGCGGATGGTGTATCGGTCGAGCCCACCTCCGCCCGTCGCGATGACGGTGTAGGTGCCAGGCTGTAGGGCAAGGAAACGGATTTGCTCATCCGAACCCGAGGCTCCACCCAAGGTGTCTTCGTCTGCAACCACGATTTCGTGACCATCGGGGCCCATGATCACGAACGAGGGATCCACAAGCGAGTCGGATGTGACGATCATCGAGATGGTGATGTTCTTGGGAAGCTCCTCCGGATTGACTGTAAAGGTATACAGGTCGGCGGGGTTTTGACGCGCCCCGACCGTCGGCGCACCCGGATCCGGACATTCGGTCCCGCTGAACATGCCGACGAACGATGCGCCCAGCGTTTGCGGGGTAGGACACGGACGTGCCGACAGGTTCATCGTATACGCCCCAAGTTGCTCTGGGGTGTCAGGATTCGAGGTCACCAGAATTTCGTACGGCTCTGACGTGGTAACAACGAACTCGAGAGGTGACGGGCCTTCCGAGCTGCTGAACTGACCGCCGGCATCGAGCACCATGATGTAAGGTGACACCGCCCCCGATGTCACCGTGACCTTGATGGCATTTCCGACGGTGCCCGAAATGGAATACACGTCGGTGAAGCGGTCGCGACTCCGGAACCGCCGAATGCAATCGGTACCAGTCAAGGCGCCTTGCGTCGTCCCGATTTGTGCCAGGGTCGTGGTACACGTTTGGGTGGGAGTCGGAGTCGGTGGACGGGTGTTGGTTGAGGTCGGCGTCCGAGTTGCTGTGCGCGTCGGGGTTGATGTGGGAGTACCGCCCCCTACGGTCGGCGTCCGGGTTGGCGTCGAGAGTGTCGGATTGCCGGTGCGCGTTGGTGTTGCACTAGGGGTTGGGGTGCCGTCCTCACAGACATTGCCATGGTCGAGCAGGATGCCGGTGATGTCGGCTACCGTGAGGACCTCGTCCTGGTTGGTATCTGCGCGCTCGGAAAGCGTGGGGTCGATGTCGGCCCTATTGAAAAGGAGCAGTACGAACGCATCCGCGTCGGCTCCGTTTATCTGGCCGTTACCGTCGAGATCACCGCGGCATACCTCTTGCGCCGCGCCGGCTCTCAGTAACACCGCCAGCGACAGTACGGTAACGTACGTCGTTAGACACCACCTGGGCATGCTGTCTCCTTGCGCTTCCCCACGCTCGAGCATCAAAGATTTCAGGCTAGGGGGATGGCCGCGAATAAGTCAAGAAAATTACCCTGATAAGGGCGTTGGGCAGCCAGTCGCGATTGCCGGGCGCGCATCCGTCACGCTACAGTGCGGCGCGTGTCGGACAGGACCTCGGGAGCCCGTGAGGCTGCCCGCGAGATTGAAAAGCTGCGACAGGATATCGACTTCCACAACTACCGGTACTACGTGCTGGATGACCCGGCGGTCTCGGATGCCGAATACGACCGGGCGTTCCGCCGCCTGGTCGAATTGGAGAACGCGCATCCGGAATTGGCCAGCCCCACGTCTCCCACGCAACGCGTCGGGGCGCCGCCCGCCGATAAGTTCGCGCCGGTTCGCCATACGTTACCGATGCTCTCCTTGGGCAACGCGATGAGTGAGGAGGAGTTCCGCGAGTTCGACGAACGTGTCGGCCGCGCCCTCCACACCAGCGAGCCAGTGGGTTATGTCGTCGAGCCCAAGCTCGACGGCTTGGCGATCGAGCTCGTGTACGAGGACGGCGAGCTCACCGTAGCATCCACACGCGGCGACGGCGTGAACGGCGAAAACGTCACCGCCAACGTGAAGACCATCCGCAGTGTTCCCCTGCGGCTGATCCGCGCGCGTGGCACGCCACCGGTCCCTCGCCGGCTCGAAGTGCGTGGCGAGGTCATCTTCCCACGCAAGGCGTTTGCCCGACTGAACGCCGAACGCGCCGAGCGCGGCGAGTCCCTGTTTGCGAACCCTCGCAATGCCGCCGCCGGATCGTTGCGCCAGCTGGACTCCCGCATCACCGCGCAACGCCCGCTCGACATCTTTTGTTACGCCCCCGGGCAGATCGACGGCGCCGATCTCGCGAGCCAGTGGGAATTCTTGCAGACGCTGCGGGCTTGGGGTCTCAAGGTCAACCCAGAGAGTCAGCCGTGCGCCGGCGGCGATGCAGTGGTGCAGTACCATCGCGAGCTCGCCGCCCGGCGCGGCGACTTGACGTACGAAGTCGATGGTATCGTCGCCAAGGTAGACAGCTTCGCGCTGCAGCGCCGCCTCGGTGAGGTGTCCCGCTCACCGCGCTGGGCGATCGCATATAAGTTCCAAGCACACCAGGGAACGACGCGCATCACCGACATCATCCCGTCCGTCGGCCGCACCGGCACGATCACGCCAGTCGCCGAGCTCGAGCCCGTCGCCGTCGGCGGCGTGACGATCTCGTCGGCGTCCCTGCACAACATGGACGAAGTCGAGCGCAAAGACGTGCGCATCGGCGACATGGTGGTCATCGAACGGGCCGGCGACGTCATCCCGTACGTCGTCCGCGTCGAGACCGAGAAACGCTCCGGACGCGAACGCAAATTTCGCATGCCCGACGCGTGTCCGGTGTGCGGCAGCAAAGTGGTACGGGAAGAAGGCGCGGCGGCGTATCGCTGCGTGGGCCTCAACTGCCCGGCGAAGCTGCGGGAGTCGGTGCGACACTTCGCCTCGAAACATGCCTTGGACATCGACGGTCTCGGCGACAAGCTGGTCACGCAATTGATCGATCGAGGCCTGATGAAGAGCGTTGCGGACCTCTACGACCTCACGAAGGAACAGCTCATCGATCTGGAGCGCCTGGCCGACAAGTCGGCACAGAACATCATCGATGCGATTGCCGGCAGCAAGCGGACGACTTTGGCACGCTTCGTCAACGGCCTCGGGATTCCACAGGTGGGCGAACACATCGCAGCCGTGCTAGCGGAACACTTCGGAACGATCGACGCGCTGGCCACGGCGAGCGTGGACGATCTTCTCGAAATCCGCGAGGTAGGCCCGGAGACGGCCCGCGAGATTCGTGCCTTCTTCGACGTGGGGCAGAACCAAGCGACGATCAAACGCCTCTTGCGTGCAGGCATCCACCCCGACGCCGTGCGAAGGCAGCGCAGCGGCACGCTCGCGGGGAAGACGTTCGTGCTCACCGGCGCACTCTCCCAACCGCGCGATGCGGTGGCTCGAGAGATCGAAGCGCACGGAGGCAAGATCACGTCGAGCGTGAGCAAGAAGACGGACTACGTCGTGGCCGGTGGCGACCCGGGCTCGAAGCTCGACAAAGCCAAGAAGCTCGGCGTTGCCGTTTTGGACGAGGCCGGGTTGCGCCGGCTGTTGTCGTGAAACAGTTGCAAGGCACAAGTTTCAAGTGGCAAGCCAGACGGTTGACGGCCGTTCGCGCACCGTCGTGCGCAACGCGAAGCTCGTCGTTTGTTGAACGCGATGGGCGATCTCGCACGCGTCAGCTTACGGATCAAGGGCAGGGTTCAGGGTGTCGGCTTTCGCTATTCCGCCATGGATGAGGCCCGCCGCTTGGGGCTCACGGGATGGGTGCGTAACACCCGGGCGGGGGATGTTGAGTTGGTCGCCGAAGGGGACCGTGACCAGCTGCATCGGCTGGTCACCTGGAGCCACGGTGGGCCGCGCGGCGCGCTCGTCACCGACGTCGAGCAGCAGTGGCTGCCCTACGCCGGCGAGTTCGACGCATTTCGCATCCGCTCCTGACGTCGACTTCCGACGCGCTTCGCGGCTGGAGCGGTCTAGCAGCCCGTTGAAACACTGATGAGAGCACAGAGCACAGAACCCAGAGCCCAGACGGATTCATCGGGATCATTGAGCATTCGTCTGTGATCTGGGTTCTGGGTTCTGCGAGTTTTCAACGGCTGCTAGTGCTGAGGATGACTGCCGGCGCCATTCGCACCGGCGCGCTGTTTCTTCTCGCGGCCACGTTTCGGTTTGGTGGTGGACGCTGATGCACGATCCGCTTGGCGCACCTCGATGGGTGCGGCAAGTTGCAGATCCTCGAACGACTTCTCGATGTCGAGGACGAAGTCGTGCAAATCGGGGAGCAGGTCCCAGTCACAGGTGAAGCCCCAGCACAAGACGCCGGCATAACTGAAGAGGACGATCCCGAGGCACAGGCCGTCCATCAGCGGCACGAAGCCGTAGTTGTCGCGCATGCGGGCACCGAGCATGTACAGCGGCACCTGCGGCCCGGGAACGTTGGTGACGACGAGGTTGAAAGGCAGGGCGCGCGCTGCCATGCGCGAAGCCAGCGACAGAATGGTCGACGGCGTCCACTCGCCGACCTGCGCCAACACCTCGGCACCGAGCGCCTGCTTGGTCTCCTTCAGATGCCCGGTGGTCTCGCGAATCAACTCGAAGCGACGGCACGCGTCTCGCTCACCAAGCGGCATCGGCACGATCCACGCCGACACGCGATTGCCCAGCGTTCCGCGTTCATCTTGCGAGCGCACGCTCACCGGCGCCATGACACGGAAGTCGAGCAACTCGCAGTTCACGCGCCGCCGCTCGAGAAACCGCCGCAGTGCACCGGCGACCGTGGCCAACACCACGTCGTTTACCGTGCCGCCCAGGCGGTTCTTGACGATCTTGACCTGCTCCAGGCTCATCGCCAGCCAATCGAAACGGCGATGCGGTCCGACCGGCTGATTGATGGGCGTTGCCGAGGCGCCGATACTCGAGCTGAGCATGTCCCGCAGGGCGCGGATGCGCGCCCGCACATCCGACCGCGGGTCGCGTGCCTGACTGGCCAGTGCGGTGAGATTCTTTCCAATGTCGAATGGGATGCGCGCAACGGTCTCACCGGTCTCCCACAGGAGTTCAAACTCCGTCGGTGCAGGCCGTGGCAGATAGGTAGGTGCCGGTTCGAAGTCGTCGATCGGACTCGGCGTCAGGAGCACGCCGAGCAGGTCGACGCTGGACACGCCATCGACCATGCAGTGGTGGACCTTGCTGATCATGGCGAGTCGGTCGCCACCGTCGAGGCCCTCCACGATCCAGATTTCCCAGAGCGGCTTCGAGCGATCGAGATGTTGCGACATGATGCGCGCCGCGAGGCGCTTGAGCTGGCGCTCGTCGCCGGGTTTGGGTAGTGCCGTGTGACGCACGTGATAGTGGATGTTGAAGTAGCCGTAGTCCACCCAGATCGGCGCGCTCTGAAACCAACTTTGCTGCAGGCGCTGGCGGTAGCGCGGGATCAGATGCAGTCGCGACTCGATGTAACTGCGGATCGTATCGATATCGAGGCTGCCGTCGGGCTTGGTCAACGGCGTGGCATCGAAGGTCGCCGTGCCGGCGATGTGCATCGGCGTATTTTCCTTCTCCATGATGAGAAAGGAGTTATCGAGAAAGGTAAGCCGATCGTAGGCGTACTTGGCCATGGGCGGATCTCCTCAAGTGCGCGAGTGGGTCGTCAGCGGCACTTCCTACTCCCGAACCGGCGGCGCGTAAAGGACGAACTGGCCAAGGCGGTAGGGTTGTTGCAGAGTAAGGAATTCTCGGCGTCTCGGCGCCTCTGTGGTGCATCTGTTCATTGAGCGGGCACACAACGAACACCGCGTCATTGTATGCCGACGAGCTGAAGCGCAGCGTTGATCCGGTAACGTCACCACGGTACGGTGCATTCAACACGGCGCGCATGGCATTTCTCGACCGATTGTTGCCCGCATGGCGTCACCGCGACCCGGAAGTGCGCGCCTCCGCGGTGCGCGAGCTGGGCCGGGACTCGCTGCACGTCCTGGCATCGGTTGCGCGCAGCGACAACGACGTTCGCGTCCGACGCATTGCCGTAAAGAAGATCGACGACCCCGACCTGCTGCTCGAGATCGGTCGCACCGATGCCGACGAGGACCTGCGCTCGCTCGCCACGGCACGGGCGGAGGATCTGCTCGTGGAACGAGCGCTTTCGCTGCGGTCGCCGGAGGACTGCGTACGGGCGTTGGACGGCTTGACCCGGCTGAGCCATCGGGTGACAGTCGCCACGCGCGCCGTTCACGCGAGCGTTCGCCGCGCCGCTCTGTCGAGCTTGTCGGACGAGCGGTCGCTCGCCGAGATCGCACGGCGGGGCGACGATCCACAGATCGGCCTGGAAGCGCTCGCGCGCATCACCGACGTCACGCTGCTGCACCGGATTGCCGCCGGGGACGCGCCGTCCGAGGTGGCCCTCGCCGCCCTGGCGCGTCTCCAGGACGCCGACCTGCTGCAGGCGCTTTCGGAAGATCGCCAGGCGCAGAAGGGCGTGCGCAAGCGGGCGCGCGCCATGCTCGCGGTCGTCCTCGGCGACGACCACCCGATTCGCGTTGCGTTGCGACACG
>Ga0187892_10011829_pt1 | contig 10565 bp, 11 predicted proteins | sample MA1701073metaG_FD_139345 | JGI IMG/M metagenome (GOLD analysis project Ga0187892, IMG submission 139345) | Bio-ooze microbial communities from a basaltic lava cave in the Kipuka Kanohina Cave System on the Island of Hawaii, USA - MA170107-3 metaG ...
CCGGCAGAGGGCCGTTTGGTTTCCCGATTGCTCAGTGGATGGCGCGATGTACCGCAGACTGTCCAGTCTGCGGTTGCTCCGGCAGAGGGCCGTTTGGTTTCCCGATTGCTCAGTGGATGGCGCCACCCGCAGACTAGACAGTCTGCGGTACATTTTTCCAATCATTTCTCGTTCCCCGTCGCAGCTTGCGTCTCTTTCTTCTCGTCTTTCTCTTCGACGCCGAGCACGTACTTCGAGAAATGCGCGTACTCGCGTTTCATCTTGTCCAGTTGATGTCGCGGCTCTTGCAACCCGTGGCCTTCGCGCGGGAAGAAGACGAGTTGCACTGGGATTTCGTTTTTCTTCAACCCCATGTAAAGTTCCTGCGCCTGTCCGATGGGCACACGCTGATCGTTCGCTCCGTGCAAAATTAAAGTCGGCGTCTTGGCCTTCTTAATGTGCGCCATCGCGGAGGCCTTCGTCCAATACGCTTCCAGATCGTCCCACGGCTCGGCGCCGAAATAGCCTTCGAGCACGCGCTGCAAATCGTTCGTCGAATACATCGAGAACATATTGGTCAATCCTGCGCCAACCATCACGGCTTTGAAGCGATTGGTCTGAGTCAACGTCCACGCGGTCATGTAGCCGCCGTAACTCCAGCCAGTCTGGCCCATCTTGTCAGGATCGGCGATGCCGCGCTTAACCAATTCGTCCAGACCCGATTGAATGTCCTGATAATCGCCGCCGCCCCAATCGCGGTAATTGGCCATCAGGAACTTTTCGCCGTAACCGGAACTGCCGCGCACGTTCGGCAAAAAGACCGCCCAGCCTTTGCCCGCCCAGATGTGCGCGTAGTTGCCGTGCGTGCCGGGGAAGGCTTGAGTCCATACGCCCGACGGACCGCCGTGGATGTTAGCGATGGTCGGATAGCGTTTGCCCGCCTCATAACCGATGGGGTAAACCAGCACGCCTTCGATCTCCCTACCGTCTTTGCTCTTCCAGCGGATGACTTCGCCGCGTCCGAGCGCGATGTCGTTGATCTGCGGGTTGTGATCGGTCAGTTTCGCCGGATTGAAATTCGAGAGCGATGAAACGTAGACATCCCCCGGATGTTGAATGTCGCTGCGCGTGAAAGCGATCTTGTCCGCATTGCGCGCGAACGAGACGCCGCCGAGGATAGCGTCGCCCGAAGAAATCGTCTTCACTTCGCCGCCAGCAGATGGAACGCTGAAGATTTGCGAAGTCGTGCGATGAGTTTCAGAGAAGTAGAGCGTTGAGCCGTCGCGCGACCACGTGACCGTCGGAGCCGGAGCGTCGTGATTTGGCGCGACCGAGCGCGGCGCGCCGCCTTCAGCGGAAATGATGTAGAGATTGGCGAAACCAAGCAGTCCTTTTTTCGCCGGTCGGCTGGCGAATGCGATCCATTTGCCGTCGGGCGACCAGCGGGCGGCGTTGTCCGGCCCCTCGTTTTCGTGAAGCTTGCGGGGCGAGCCTGAGCCGTCAGAGTTGGCGATGTAGATGTCGCTCATTTGTCCGTCGTCAGCTTTCGGAGTCGGATTGACGGTGAACGAGAGCCTCTTGCCGTCAGGCGAAAATTGCGGATCGCTGACGACCCAGTCGTTCTTGACGATCTCTGTCGCTTTGGCCCGCTCGCTACCGCTCGCGGTACTGTTGGCATCAATCACCCAAAGATGCGAGAAGCGGAAGTTGGCGTCAACGACCTGCGCGTCGTCCTTGTCCTTCTGCTTCTTCTCTTCGGCTTCGGTGAGCGGGCGCTGGGCGACGTAAGCGATGCGCTTCGAGTCGGGCGACCAGACGAACGAATTCACGCCAGTCTTCGAATCAGTCAGCTTCTCGGCTTCGCCGCCGAAGGGCGAGATCAGATAAATCTGCGGCCTCGCGGCCTCGCCGGTTCCGCGCGTCGAGATAAACGTGATCATCTGCCCGTCGAGTGACCATTGCGGTGAGCCGTCGTTCTTGCCGGAAGTGAAGCGACGAGGCTTGCCGCCGTCAGTCGAGACGATCCAGATCTCGGTCCTCCGCTCGTTCTCCTTCATCTCGGCGTATGAGAGCGTGTAGAGCGCCTGTTTGCCGTCGGGCGAAATCGCCGTGCCGCCGACGGTCTTCAAAGCCATGATGTCGTCGTAATTCATCGGACGCTTGGTCTGCGCGCCGATTGCGGAAGTGACGAGCAGACAGATGGCGATTGCGAATAACCGTTTCCTCATTGCTTTAATCTCCTTGCGGCTTGTTAGCCGCGATAAGCCGCGCCTTCAACCGGCTCGACGATTACAGCAGTTCCATAAGCCAGCACTTCCGTCACGCCACCCATCACTTCGTTGGCGTCGTAGCGCGCGCCGATGATGGCGTTCGCGCCGATCTCCGAAGCGTGCTGGATCATGATCTCGAACGCCTCTTCGCGCGCCCTCTCGCAAAGCTGCGTGAAGAGCGTGATGTTGCCGCCGACCAGCGTTTGCAGGCTTCCGCCGATAGTGCCAAACACGGAACGCGATCGCACGGTGATGCCGCGCACCACGCCCAGGTTGCGCACGATGCGGTGGCCGGGCAATTCAAACGCCGTCGTGACCATGTGATGCGCTACCGAATAACGCGGCGGCGCGACCGGGTATGGCATTTGTCTGTTGACCTGGTTCTCCATAACTTCAAATCTCCTGAGCGAATGATCGAACGCCGGCGGCCAGGCCGGCCAATTGCGCCAGCCAGCGGTCAGCCTCTTTCGGCGAACGGAGCGTGATCGTTCGCACGCCTCCCTGTTCCAGCGACCTGAGCAACGGCGGGTAACTCGCCCGATGCCGCTTATAAGTTTGCAAAGCCCACAAGATGATCGAGTCGCGCGAGAACGTGAGGCTCCATTTTTCTCTGTTTCCGTTGCAGCATTCTTCGCGGAGGACGAGCCGGCGAAAAGTTCGTCGCACGACGCGGGAGAAGATCACCGGAAACGAGAAATCGAGCCAAACGACGGTGTCGGCGCGTTCCCAGACCAGGTCGCGCGCCCGTTTGCTGTAATTTCCATCAACGACCCAGCGGTCCGCGCTGACGGCTTCGCGCACGCGCGAGCGGAAGACCTCCACCGGCGCCTCAACCCAATCAGCCTCCCAATGCAGCGCGTCGAGTTCAATGTGCGGGACGCGCAAAATCCCCGCGAGTCTGGCGGCGAATGCCGTCTTACCCGACCCGCTTGTTCCAACGACCGAAATGCGGTTCATACGGAAATCGCCAGCCAATCTTTTGATCGGCGTCTGCGAGAGCTAAGAAAACAGACTGCCCTGATTCGTCTCTTCTTCGTACTCCGGCGGCGTCCAGAGATAGCTCTCGATCTTGCATCGGCCTTTTTCGTTGAAGACGATCCCTTCGGTTTCGAGCAATCGCTGCTGCAGATCGGGCGGCGTGGTCAACCCGGCGGTCGAACATCCACCCTGCGCGTTGATTACGCGATGCCAGGGAATGCTCCGCCCATCATCGGGCGTCGCGTGCATCACGTTGCCGATGGCTCGCGCGTCGTAGCCTGCGCCGAGCACGCGCGCGACCTGACCGTAGCTCATCACTCGCCCCGCCGGAATTCGCAGGACGAGTTCGTAGACGCGCTCGCGGAAACTCGGTTCGTCTTGAGGCCGGCCTTTGACGACGTTGGCGATTGGTTTTCGATCTCTTCGTTCCGCCATCGTTCCCTCAATCTCAATTGGCGCGCTCTTTGTAAGCCGTGATGCGCAACCGCCGGTAGTCGGCGTGCCAGCATCCGTCTTTGAACAACGATTCGCGTAATTGATCTTCCACGCGCTCGAAGATTCGCTGTTTGACCTCGTCTGAAAAACCGTCGAACAGACTGCGCCGAAACATTATCAACCAGTTCCGCAATCCGTTTTCGCCCTCTTCCAGTTTCGTCATCCGGTCGAAGAGCGCGGCGCTGGCGACCTGCAATCGGTGTCTTTCGAGCAACGAAGCGTACTCGCCGACGCTGGGAAAATAGTTGTCGGCATTGACCACAACGCCAGCGATCTCAAGTATCGCGCGCTCGGTCGCCCTGGCGATGCGGGCGATGTTGCCTTTGCCGCCGAATTCGACGACGAGTCTGCCGCCGGGTTTGAGCGCGCGAGACATGCATACGACGGCTTGTTCGGCTCTGGCCACCCAATGCAGAGCGGCGTTTGAAAAGACCGCGTCGAAAGTTTCGGCGAAGTGAAAGTCCGATGCGTCGGCGACGATGAAGTTGATATTCGGATACGCGGCGCGCGCCGTGGCGATCATTTCCGGCGAACTGTCAATTCCAGTGACCTCGGCTCCAACTTCGGCGATGGCGCTGGTCAAATGGCCCGTGCCGCAGCCGACATCCAGAATCCGTTCGCCGGCTTGCGCATCGAGCAGCGCCAGCAGGCCTTCGCCGTATTTGAAGACGAAGGCGTGCCGGCGATCATAAAGTGACGAATCCCACTCCATCTTCTGTCAGCCTTCAACCGAACAGCGGCGGCACTTCGCAGCCCGCGATCCGCAGATAGGTGTAAAGCTGGCCGCGATGGTGGATTTCGTGTTCGTGCGTTAGGTGCAGCAGCGCCATCCGCGACATCTTGTGAGCGGGACCGAACGGCGCGATCTCTTCGGCCAATTGTTCGGGCGTCAGCGCCCGGACTTTCGCGATCGCCTCTTCGTGCGATTTGTCGAACGTGGCGAGCAGGTCTTTCGTGCTCGATATTTTCGCTGGCGATTCCGCAGGGTAGGCGCCGTCCACCGCGGCCTGGATCAGGCCGGCTTCGGCGATCCAGAGGTGGTTGATCAATTCGCCGAGCGACATCGCTGAATCGCAGGGCTTCCAATCGTATTTGTCGTCAGGCGTGACAGCCATGACATTTTTGCTTTGCTCGTGAATCCGGTTCCAGCTTTTGATGTAAGAGTCGAGATGTGCGGACATCGTTATCCTTTCGTTGTTTGTGATTGGTAAAGCGCCGCGAGCAGCCTGTCACAAGAGCCAGGCCGCTCGCGAAGCCGGTTAAGCGGCGATGCTTGCGTGCGGATCAATGACGTATTTGCGAGCCGCGCCTTTGTCGAAATCGGCGTAACCTTTCGGCCCGTCATCCAGCGTGATGACCGTGACGTTGACGGCTTTGGCGACGTTGATCTTGCCGTAGAGAATCGCCTGCATCAGTTGCCGGTTGTATTTCAGCACGGGTGTTTGACCGGTGAAGAACGCATGGCTCTTGGCCCAACCCAGTCCGAGTCGAATGCTCAAACTGCCGATCTTTGCGTTGGCGTCAATGCCGCCCGGATCGCCCGTAACGTATAAACCGGGGATGCCAAGCGAGCCGCCAGCCCGCGTGATCTCCATAATCGAATTGAGCACTGTCGCCGGGGCTTCGGTGTTCGCCATCGCGCCGTGACCGCGCGCTTCAAAGCCGACGGCGTCAACTGCGCAATCAACTTCGGGGACGCCGACGATCTGTTCGATCTGTTCGGCCAGCGTCGCGCTCTGCGACAGGTTGATCGTTTCGCAGCCGAACGATTTCGCCTGTTCCAACCGCGCTGGGATCAGATCGCCGACGATCACGCAGGCCGCGCCGAGCAGTTGCGCCGAAGCCGCCGCGGCCAAACCGACCGGTCCCGCGCCCGCGATGTAAACGATCACGCCGGGGCTGACGCCGGCCGAAACGCAGCCGTGATAACCCGTCGGCAGAATGTCCGACAAACAGGTCAGGTCGCGGATCTTCTCCATCGCCTGCGCCTTGTCGGGAAATTTCAGCAGGTTGAAATCGGCGTAGGGAACCAGCACGTACTCGGCCTGCCCGCCGATCCATCCGCCCATGTCAACATAGCCGTAAGCTCCGCCGGCGCGCGCCGGATTGACATTCAGGCAGATGCCGGACTTCTGCTCGCGGCAATTGCGGCAGCGCCCGCAAGCGACGTTGAATGGAACCGAGCAGAGGTCGCCGACTTTGATGAACTCGACGTCGCGGCCCGCTTCGATCACTTCGCCGGTGATCTCGTGGCCGAGCACGAGTCCCGTGGGCGCGGTGGTGCGGCCACGGACCATATGCTGGTCGCTGCCGCAGATGTTGGTTGAAACGACTTTCAGGATGACGGCGTGTTCAGCTTTGCCGCCGTTGGGGTTGACGAGTTTGGGATAGTCAGTGCTCTGGACTTCGACTTTCCCCGGACCGAGATAAACCACACCACGATTGCTTGCCATAGTTTTTACCCTCTTGCCTTGCTTGCCATGTTTAGTTGATGACCATCGTGTGCGGGCGGTCTTCATTGACTGTCGTGTCGCCGCTCCCGCTTCTGGCGGCGATGTATGTGTCCGAGGGCAACGCGGTCAGTACCGCGAGCGGTAGCGAGCGCGGCTCCATCAGTTGGTCATTGATGGAGCCGCGCTCGCTACCGCTCGCGGTACTGATATTCTCGCAACACGACGCGCGCCGGCCCGCCGTCGCCGTCTTTGATCTTCAGCGGCAGGCAGATCAGTTCGTAATCGCCAGCCGGAACTCCGGTCAGATCCAGACCTTCGACAATGAAGACGCCGGCGCCGAGCAGCGCCCAGTGCGTGGTCGGTTGGTCGAAATTGAATTTCTCGATTGAAAGGTAATCAATGCCGACCAGCTTCACGCCGCGCCCGACCAGCGACTCGGCGGCGTCTGTTTCGAGGTAGACGAAATCTTTTTGAAATTCATTGGTCTCGCGCCAGAGGCGCGAGTTGCGCGTTTTGAAGATCACCCGCTCCGCGCCGTCCAGATCGAACGTCGCAAGCAACGCGGCGTCAATCGAAGCGACCTCGCCAACATCAATCACCCGCGCGGGGCCGATGAAGATGTCGAGCGGCGCCTGGTCGAGCGGCATCCCGTCCTGCATAAAGTGATACGGCGGATCAATGTGCGTCCCGATGTGCGTGCTGAAGCTCAGATGCGAGACGCGCGCGACATCGCCCGCCTCGAGTGACATGATCCGCGTGATCTTGATTTCGGGATCGCCCGGATAAACGGGCAATTCATTCGAGATCGGGACGGTGATGTCGTAGATTTTCATTGCGCAATCGAAGGATGAAGAGCGCTCTTCCGCCTAAAGGCGGGGCTACAAACAGAATTTGCGACGATTTTTTATGACGATTATCGAAAATGCCTTGAATCGGCGCGAGTATAGGAAGCCCCATCAGCCTTGTCAAACTTCGGTCAGTCCGGTGTAAGCTTGACCCTAAATCGAACGAAGGAAAGTGAATAAAGGAATTTATGGAAAAAGAATTGGAAGTTGCGCTCGCGCTGGCGCGCGACGCGGGACGCATCCTACTGGAGTTTTACGCGGGCGACACGAAGGTGCAATGGAAAGGTCACGACGATCCGGTCACGGCCGCCGACCACGCGGCGAACGAGATGCTGGTGCGCGAACTTCACCGCCATTTCCCCACCGACGCGGTCTTGTCCGAGGAGTTTCCCGACGATCAGTCGCGTCTCGGCAACGACCGCGTCTGGATGGTTGATCCGATGGACGGCACGAAGCAGTTCATCGAACGCATCGGCGAATTCGCGGTGATGATCGGGCTGGCCGTCGAAGGCGAAGCGAAACTCGGCGTGGTTTATCACCCGACGCCTGATCGAATGTATTACGCCGCGCCCAGCGTCGGCGCGTTCGTCGAAGAGAAATGGTCAACAAAACGATTGCGCGTCGAGCCAATCAGCGATCCGTCGCAAATGGTTATGGCGATGAGCCGCTCGCATCACAGCCCGAAAGTTGACCGCATCTGCGAGGAGCTTGGCGTGACGAAGCGCATCCGGCACGGCAGCGTCGGGTTGAAATTCGGATTGATCGCCGAAGGCAGCGCGCATCTGTACATTCACACCAGCGCGCGCACGAATCAGTGGGATACCTGCGGCCCAGAAGCGATCTTGCGCGAGGCGGGAGGCGTGATTACTGATTTGGATGGCGGTCCGCTGAAATACAACCGGCCAGAGCTTCGCAACCGGAATGGCATTGTGGCGACCAACGGCGTTATTCACGATCGGATTCTGGAAGCGACCGCGGCTGCGCTGGCTGAGTATAAACACTGACGATTCGATGCGGCGCCTCATTCGATGGCAATCGTCAACCGGTTGGCCGTCCTGCCGCCGAAATTCACAACGACTTCAACTACCGCGCCGCTCGGCGCATCGTTCGGTACCTGTGCGTTCAATTGCCACAAGCTGACAAAGCCCGGCGCCAGGCCGCTGAAATAGACCGTCGCGTTCTTGCCGCCGATGGTGACTGTTGGCAAAGTCGCCGTCGCCGCCAGCGGATTGCCCGGCGCCGCTTCGCCGTCTTTGGTCGAGATCGGCTGGTTGCTATTCGCGTTGACTAACTGTGCTCCGACGCCTGATCCGTAGAGGATCACGAAATCGCCTTTGCGCGCGCGTTTGGCCTGGGGCGTCGTGGCCGGATCGCCGTTGCGAGTGAAGTCCGAGTTCTGCGCCGCAGCTTGTCCTCTGCCCGAAGCGTCGGCGGAAAACAACGCGGGCGCTGCCGGAGCGATATTGGCCGAGTTGTGCGCCGCGATTCCGTCTTCGCGCAGGATGGCGATTGAAGCGGCTCCGGGCGCCGTCGAATAAGGCATCTGGTAATTGATCTGATTGTCGGACGTGAAGAAGAGCGGCGCGGCCACGCCGTTCACGTAAACCGTCACGCCTTGCAGCGAGCGCGGCAGCGGCAATGAATTCGCTATGGAGACGCCGGTTCCCGGAACCAGATCGGTTCCGAACAGCGCGACGATCTGTCCGGGCGCGACCGTCATCGCATAGCTCGCCGCGTCAACCGTCGTCGCCGGTTGCGGATTGATGGTCGAAGCCAGAGCGAGGATGCGCGCGTTGGTCAAAGTGTTGGCGCCGAGTTTCACTCGCGCGGCGAACGCTCCCGCCTGACCGAGTTCGCTGGCCGGAACCGCCGCGAACAATCCATTCGACACAGTCTGGGTCGTCAACGGCAAGCCGTTGAAGAGCAGCGTCGAGCCTGCATCAAAGACTCCTTGCGCAGTCAACTCAATCATCGTCGCGTTCGTCGAATCCAGGTAGGGCGACGGGCCGCTCGGTTTCGACAAGCCGGTCAGCGCCTGCGAAGTTTCACTCAAGACTTGCAGGTTGACCGTCAACTGCGTTTGCAATTGACCGTCGCTGGCGGTGAAGGTGACCTGCTGCGCGCCTAGCTGATTCGCCGCAGGGGTGAAAGTGAAGCGTTTGGTCGTCGCGTCGAAGCTTGCGTTGGCCAACGCGCTGGCGGTGATCGTCACCGGCTGGTTGTCGGGGTCGGTCGCCGAAACCGTGAAGCTGATTTTGTCGCCGACGCCCAGGAAGCGCTCGGGCAGGGCGGCGAAGACCGGCGCGCGATTGGGATTGGCCGGTGATTTCACGACGATTGAGGTCGTGTAGATGTAATCGTCTTCGGGCGTGACCTGATTGTTCGCCGCGTTGCCTGCCGCGTAAAAAGTGACGTCGCCGACTGTCGCGGCGGGCGCAGTCCAGTTGATTGACCAACTGTTCGATCCCACCTTGCCCTTTGCAATGCCTGCCTCGTCGTTGTGGGAGAAATAGGTTCTGACCTGGCCAGACGCGGTCGAATCGCGTTTGAGTGTAGTCGTAGCGTTCACAGCCGTCATTGATCCAACGGTTGATGAAGTCCCATTCGCGTCAATCGCCGTCATTTCAAATCCCCAAGCGCGCGCGGTCGGATGCGAAACCGTCACGGTCACTATGTGGGTTTGTCCCGGCGTGTAGACGGACGGAAGCCCTGCAATTTCGACTTTACCTCCGCTGTTTGGCGGGTTCGGCTGGCCGAAGGTGTAATGGCAACCGGTGCAGACGCCTTCGCCCGGCGCGCCCGTGAAACCGAGCGGAGGACCGGGGCTGATCTTGGCATGAACGCTCGTGATCGGGCGGTCGCGAACAGCGTAAAGACCGATGAAAGCAACCGCTATGCTGATCGCAATAAGCTTTTTAAGTGATTGCGCGGGACCTCGTTTCATGCCGAATTTGATGAACGTCCGCGGAGGATAGTCTGATTTTTTAGCCACTGCGCTTCGAAACCATGTGGATATTCAAAGCGCATCTCTTCCAGCCAGGATCACAGAGCAATCGCCACGACAGCTTCGTTTCACTGTCCCTGGTCATCGTCTCAAACATGTCGACCAGAACATCCCTGGCCTTCTCCCTCGCCGCTCCCTGTCGATCTGTATACCGAAAAAACCAGTTGGTAGGAATTGTGCCGATTCCAACCGGGACGTTGGTCGCTCGGCTAATAGCTGCACAGATGCTTTCCAGCTTCTCCCAGCCCGTTCTCTCCTCCGCCGGCAGAGAGATGATCGCATCGAGCACTGACTCCTGCGGAACCAATGACCCTTCGCTGTTTTTGCTCATAGTGGGAATGACGTGCATGAACTGCCCGCTGGTTTCCAAGCGGAACCTGCCGCCGTTATCGCGTGCGGCTTGAGCGTCCAGCAATTTTGGGTCTCCCGTAATTTGCGTTGCGCCCACAACATATAGTGGTCTTGGAGCTTCTCAAAAATTGGCGCAGGATATTGGTGGTTCACTGACATCTCTCGAGGAGAATCACCATGTCTGCCATGA
>Ga0187892_10011831_pt1 | contig 10563 bp, 8 predicted proteins | sample MA1701073metaG_FD_139345 | JGI IMG/M metagenome (GOLD analysis project Ga0187892, IMG submission 139345) | Bio-ooze microbial communities from a basaltic lava cave in the Kipuka Kanohina Cave System on the Island of Hawaii, USA - MA170107-3 metaG ...
CACCGACGCCCTGGCCTACGCCCGGCTCGCCGAGTTGCAACTCTCTCGCGGGGATCTGGACCGCGCCGTCAATGCCGCGAAAACGGCGGTCGCACTCGATCCCGATCTGGCGCGGACCCAGGCTGTTCTGGGTTTTGCCTATCTGAGTGAAATCGACATCGACCAGGCCAAGGCGAGCTTTGAGACAGCCATCGAGCTCGACCCCGCGTCTCCCCTGCCGCGCTTGGGACTTGGACTGGCGAAAATTCGAGATGGGGATCTTAAAGAAGGCGCCCAAGAGATCGAGATCGCGGCGAGTCTCGATCCCAACAACTCGCTCGTGCGAAGCTACCTCGGCAAGGCCTACTTCGAGGAGAAGCGCGGGGGGCTTGCGAGCTCGGAGTTCGACATTGCGAAACAGCTCGACCCAAACGACCCCACGCCTTGGTTCTACGATGCCATCCACAAACAGACCACCAATCGGCCGGTGGAAGCACTTCATGACCTGCAGAAGGCTATCGAGCTTAATGACAATCGGGCGGTGTACCGCGCGAAGCTCTTGCTCGACGAAGATCTCGCGGCTCGAGGGGCGGCGCTGGGGCGAATTTACCACGAGCTAGATTTCGAGCAGCTGGCTCTGGTCGAAGGCTGGAACTCATTGAACGCCGATCCAACCGATTATTCAGCCCATCGGCTTTTGGCTGACTCCTATTCTGGTTTACCGCGGCATGAGATCGCGCGCGTGAGTGAGCTGCTCCAGTCCCAACTGATCCAACCCATCAATATCACGCCTGTGCAGCCTCAGCTTGCTGAGAGCGATTTATTCCTATTAGGTGGTCTCGGCCCCGCGGAGCCGTCGCTAAATGAGTTTAACTCTCTGTTCTTGCGAGATCGGTTTAGTCTATTGGCTTCCGGTCTCGTCGGTAGTAACAAGACGTATGGGGATGAGGTGGTACATTCTGGTGTATGGAAAAATCTTTCCTACAGCCTAGGACAGTTTCACTATGAGACGGCTGGTTTTAGAGCTAACAGTGACCTAGATACGAATATTTACAACGTCTTTGCGCAACTTGGCTTCTTTCCGAGGAGTAACGTACAGCTTGAGCTTAGACGCGAGGACACAGAAAGCGGAGATCTCAGGCAACTCTTCGATCCTGAATTTGGATTCGAAAACCTTCGAGAGTCATTTGATAGAGACACCGTTAGGATCGGTTTTGGATTTGGGCTTACGCCAAATTCGACTTTGCTCGGATCCCTAAGTTATAGGGACGTTGAGAGGACCACCACGCTACCCAGCGTCGACAGTTTTTCTGATCGTTTCTCAACTGATGCGGCCTTATCGTCGATCGTGCCTCTTTTGCCTTCCGGGTTTAACAGAGAAACGTTCGCGGACAACGAAGCCAAAAATAAAGGCGTCGAGCTTCAATATCTGCATCGCTGGGATGGATTTAATCTCATTCTTGGTGGTGGGTACACGCACCAAAAAAGAACGAAAATCACTGGCTCCATGACTTCACTTACATCCCCTGTGTCGGCGGATTTTCCTCAGCAGTTGCAACAGCAGGTCGTGGATCCAGAACTGAGCAACGCCATTCTAGATTTTCTTAACAGCTTCATTGCAGAGGAAACCATGCCGCTATTCGCTAGAGACCAAGCCGATGAGGTAGATGGCAACGCCTACCTTTATACAAATGTTGAGGTTTTTGACGATTTAAACTTGATCTTTGGTGCCACGTTGCATTCGATAGACCGGGACAGTCCTCAGAGCGGCAGCTTAGATTTCTCACACCAATATGTGCTACCGAAGCTTGGATTGGTGTGGCGGCCATGGACAAGGACAACCGTGCGTGCAACCTGGTTCGAAAACGTGAAGCGACCGTTTGCCTCCGGTCAAACGATAGAGCCAACTCATATCGCAGGTTTCAATCAACTATACGACGATGCCGACGCTGCGAGATTTGAGCGTTATGGGATTGGGCTTGACCAAGTGCTGCCCCTGCAGATAAAGGCAGGCGGAGAAATTAGCTGGCGTGACGTGGAGATACCAAGGTTCATCACAGGCATCGGTGAAGGAGTGCGCCACGTAAAGCAAAACGAAGAGGCGCACCGGGCCTATATTTATTGGACACCAACGGATCATGTCGCGTTTGCCGCCGAGTATTTCTTCGAAAGCTTCGATAGAGAGCCACGGATAAATATAGACGGTGGAGCGCCACTTAAATTGACGACACATCGCGCACCATTTTCCTTGAGTTATTACAGCCCCGGCGGTGTTTTCGCAAACGTAACTGCAGAGTATATAAACCAGGACGTTGTGGTAAGAGGCTTTGGGCGCACCGATTCGCCGGAGAGCGATAATTTCTGGCTTCTGGACGTGTCGCTGGGATATCGTTTACCGAAGCGGTGGGGCATTGTTAATTTTGGTGTAAGAAACCTTCTCGACCAGCAGTTTTCCTTTCAAGATACCGATTTCGATCTCGTCGGAGAATTGGAGGGAGAACCGTCACCGCCAACATTGGTCGCTGAACCAGTTTTTTTTGGGCAAGTAACGTTGGCGTTTTAGAGTCGAATTGGCGAGCTATTCGTAGCTTCAGGTGAGCAAGTGAACAGAGCTTTTATCGTTGGCGTGATATCTTTAGCCAACGTCAACCCTCGATCTCACCGTGATCAGGGGCGTCCCTCCCAACATCGAGACGATCTCCGCGCCCTTGGCTGTATCCATATTTCAACCCTTGCGGGTTTCAATTCATCCCAGATGGGCCAATATTTCTTCGCGTCACCATTAACCGATAGCCCTACCAAGACACTCCCGGAAATTTTTCACAAGTACGCTGTGAAAAATCTTACAGACGCTGCTTAGCTATTGAAGCTATCGTTTACACGCAAAACGATGCGTTTGAACAGCGCTTTTGAATAACTAATTTGGGAGACTACGATGAAAGCACACTACGTCTTTGTATTTATACTGTTATCTCTAACCGCTTACGGTTCTTCCGCACAAGCGGGGACGGACGGCGAGAAGGTACCAGCGTTCACCGAGACGATCAAAGAAAAGGTCGAGACTGCAAACGACCAGGTGATAGGCGCAGCCGGTCATCTGGCTTTCTTGGGCCAAGTTACGTGCCGACATATTGGGGGGTTCCAACACTGTCACTACGGTACTTGTCCCGCAGGCGAGACGTGGGTAAAAGACGGTTGTCCATAGGAAACTAGATATTTGCACTTGTCCCGACCGGAAGACATAATTGAACCGGTGTTCTCCCCCGTATGGAAGATACGGGGGAGCGGTTTGGTGCCAAGAGTGTTAAGATTCACGCGATTGTTGCCGGTCCTGCGTAGAGGAAACGAGCCCTCGGGGCGCGGCCTTCACGCCGCCAAAGCTATCCGGCTGTCATAGGACCCGGCGCACCGGCGCGCCGTCTTGCAGGCTACGTGGAGCCCTACCCTCGTGAAAAGGTATACAGGGCTAACTGATGAGCTTGCGGGGCTATTCATGTCTACGGAGAGGATCTTCTCAGCGCTGAACGGCGAATATGGGATCCCTTCACTAAGCAAGAGTTCAGCGTGGAGCGACCCAGTGAGAGTACCGGTGGTCGCATTCACGATGCGTTCCCTGCACGCGGGTAGGGCTGGTAAATCGTGGGGTCGGCCACCCCTGCCGCTTCAAATCCTTCGGCGCGAAACCGGCAAGCCTCACAAACGCCGCAAGCGCGGCCTTCGGCATCGGCCTGGTAGCAGGACACGGTCAGCCCGAGATCCACACCTAGCTCGATGCCTTTTTTAACGATTTCCGCTTTTGTCAGGTGAATGAGGGGCGTGTGGATGCGCACCGGCCTTCCTTCCACGCCGGCTTTGGTGGCTAGCCTCGCCATGGCTTGATAGGCTTGGATATACTCCGGGCGACAATCCGGATAGCCGGAGTAGTCAACCGCGTTGACCCCGATGAAAATATGGTCGGATTCTGTAACCTCCGCCCAGGCTAAGGCGTAAGAGAGGAATATCGTGTTGCGAGCCGGCACATAGGTGAGCGGAATTTGCTCCGAAGCGGTCAAGGGCACGCCTATCGCGTCGTCGGTTAAGGCCGAGCCGCCAAACTGGCGCAGATCGATGGAAATGATCTTATGCTGGCGCACCCCGATAGTGACCGCCACGCGACGGGCGGCTTGCAGTTCGGCGCCGTGGCGTTGGCCGTAATCGAAGCTCAGGGCGTAGCAGTCGAATCCTTGATCCTTGGCCAAAGCAAGGCAGATCACAGAGTCCAGACCGCCCGATAGCAAGGCGACGGCACGAGGTTTGTCGAACATTCGCCTCCCCCTTCGCCCTCACAAGGTCAAATTGAGATCCTCCACCAGCACCCCCGGCAGGCGCATGCTGGCAGCCGAGTGCTGATGGTAGGTCGAGCCATCGAGAATGAAATCGCGCTCTTCGGTCAATCCAAGCAGCCTCTCGCCCAGCAAGAGATATAGACTGTCATCGAAGCGCATCACCTCCACCGGTTGCTTGACTTCCCCCCCTTCCACCCAAAAACAGGCAAAGCGCGTCATGCCGGTGATGCGCCAATCGTTGCGGTCGGAGAAGTTGCAGTACCAAAGATTGTTGATATAAAGCCCGGTATCGAGCCGCGCCAAGACATCTGCCGCTGAAAGATGCCCCGGCGCGAGATCCAGGGACTCCGGGGACTCGTGCTCCGCATTCACCGCGATCCCGTATTCTTGGCTGCTGCGCGCCGAGACGAGACTCGACCTCAGGCGGCCTGCGCTGATCAAGGGCACCGCCGGCGGCTTGATGAACCCCGCTGAGGTAAACCCCGGAGCCACACCCTGTTCATAGTTCTCCACCATTTGCACCCTAGGGTCTAGCACTTTCAAGCCATCGGCTAGCTTGATCAACGGCGATTGGCGCGTGCGCTGGCTCTTGAGGCTGAATCCGCCCCAAGCCGTGATCGCCAGCAACTCCGCAACCGCCGTGGGCGCGAGGTACGCACGGTAGTTGCCTGGTCTTATCTTGCGTGGGGGGCGCTGCAAAAGCGCGAGATCCTGGCGCGCTGCCTGCATCTTGCGCTGCATCGCTTCGGGATCCCATTGCACGCCGGCGTAGCGGGATTTCACCGCCTTGTCCCGGTGAGCATAGCAGCTCCAGTCAAACACGAAGCTCGGGCGCTCAAACCAGTTGCGCTGGTCGAGCGAGTTGGCAAAGCCACGGTAGATCAGGCTGCTTGCGAAAAATCCAACCAGGTCCAAACCCTCTGCCGCCTCGGTGATGGCGGTTATCGCCGAGGGGGCGTCCAGCGGGGCTTCGGAGGCGATCCTTTCGCTGCTGCTCACCTCGGTTGCATAAAGCAGATAGGGATCCTCCTCCAGAATATCGCGTTGCGCGCGCAATTCGCTTAACAGTTCCAAGAGGCGTTCGCGATCGGTCTTAAGCTCACCGCAAAACATGCACTGAGCGCTGGCGTGCCGTCGGCCCATGATGGCTTGCAAGGAAAACTCGAGCTGGCGCACATGGCCCGCTTGGCGCACGCGGTTTTGGTTGAGGCGCACGTAGTTTGAATCCTCGCTGCGCAAACCGCATAAAAGAACTTCTCCCGCCATAGAGCGCGCCATCGCCTCTTGCGACAAGCTGAAAAAATGTTCGCGCAGGGTCATCCGGTGCTCCCAAACACATCCACATTCGCAAACACGCAGGCGGGCGAGGCATGCCCCACGTGGATGGCCTGGTTCGGTTCGCCCTTGCCGCAGGTGGGCGTGCCCATGCATTTCACCGTGCTCGCATCTCCCACCGCACTCAAACCGCGCCAGAAGTTGGCGGATATCCCACGGTAATTAGGGTTTCGCAGCACGCCCTTAAGCTCGCCGTCTTCGATAAAACGGGCGTATTCACAGCCGAATTGGAATTTGTTGCGGCTGTCGTCTATAGACCAGGAGCGGTTGGTATCCATCAGCACCCCGCGTTCGATGCTCCCGATTAGCTCGGCTATGGAGCTATCCCTTGGCTCCAGATTGAGATTAGCCATGCGGTCGATCGCCGGTCGATTCCATTGGCAAGCGCGGGCGTTGGCGACCCCGGCCATCCCCGCGCGCCTTTGCGAGGTGGCGCCCCCCAAAGGCCGCAACAGGATCCCCTGCTTGATCACGAATTCGCGCTCCGCCGGGGTGCCTTCATCGTCAAATCCATAGCTCGCCAGCTGGCGCCGGTTGCTCGGATCGAAGCTCACATTCAGCAGCTCGGAGCCGTATTGATAATGGCCGAACATATCCAGGGTGACAAAGCTCGTTCCCGCGTAATTGCGCTCATCCCCGAGGATGCGGTCAAGCTCCAAGGGATGCCCGATGCTCTCGTGGATCTGCAGCATCATCTGCTCCGGCAACAGCAGCAGGTCGAATGTCCCCGCAGGGCAGTTGGGCGCATCCAGCAGTTCCAGGGCTTCCTCGCCGACCCGCTCGGCTTGGTCACAAAACCCAATCTCATCGAGATACTCTAATCCCGCCTGCACCCCGTTGTCGTATCCGAAGCTGCGCCGCTGGGTCTCCACGGCGCGGTTGGCGACCGCCTCGAGGCCTGGGATCAGAAACTCAAACTGCTGCTCGATCTCGCACTCGGGTGTGACCAGGATGGCTTGTGTGGCGCGGAAGTAGAGCGAGGCTTGCCAATCGACGATCGCGTCACTGCGTTTAAGGCGAGGGGCCGCCTCATGCAGCAAGCCTAGCTTGGCTGTCAAAGACATGCTGTCCCAGGTGCGCCTAACGGGCGAACGGTAGCTTCCCGAGCGCTGTGGCCGCGCCAGCTCATCCGGCGGCAGCAGGCTAAGGCTCGCAGTAGCCTGCGCCCAGTCCACCGCACGCCTTAAGGCCTCGACAAGGCCAGCCTGGCTCAGATCGCTGGTGGCCGCATAACCCATTCCTGTCCCCTTCACCACGGTGATATGCGCGCCTGAATTCCACTGGTTCTCTATCGGTTCCAGGGTGCCCTGGCGCACGGCAAGGCGCTGCGCGCGTTCTTCCACCAGGCGCAAAGACCAGTGATCCACGCCACCCACGACGCGTTTGAATCGTTGCACAACCGTTTCCACGGTAGCGTTACTCCGCTATTACTCTTTCTCGGCTCTATCGTTTCAGAAAGGGTACACCGCTTCGTCCTTTTACGCATCGTTTTTGCGGCGATGGGCCTTCCATCCTCGCTTTGCTATCGGCTTATTGGGGATCTCGCGCGCCATTTATCCCGCGGCCTATCGCGTATCCCGTACTAAAGCACGCACCCTTCATTGCTTTTCTCAGTCCTGAAATCTTAGAATCCCGTAGGCACGGGGCTTCGATCCCGCGGTCCAGTTCAACGGTAGCGGCGGGCGAAGACTTCCGGAACGTCAGTACAGATAGTGACGTGTAGCCCTGGTACACTGAGCTGAGGCGCCTATGATAACCTTGAGGGTAAAACAGGCCGAGTTGCTACTCGTCAGCACGTTCGAGCGGCCACTCTTCGATCTATGGTCGAATGCCCCAGAATTCTTTTCAGCCCTGCACGGCGCACTGGCGCCATACGGTTTCCGAACAACTGACCTCCGGTGGGAGCAGGGAAACGGTGCCACGGACGCTAAATTGCTCTTTCACCTATTGGCTTTTCGGCTAACCGTCAGGCTGAGAATCGATCAAGTAGAGATTCAATCGTTCGAGCTGCCGAGCCTTGACGCAATCGCGGCGTCGGCGGCAGTTTCAGCTCTTCTTGGAGCGTTGAGCGAGTATCGGCCACAGTCGGCGCTTCAAGCACACACACTATCGCTGGGTTTGCACGGTGAGCTTGAGGGCCAGCGGGTGCAGCCGTTCCTGGCGTCGTTCGTTAGGGAACCGCCTGGCGGGCTCGGACCGGCCGCGGGAGCGGGTTGTGTCTTCTACTTCGGACAGGAGGGCGGCCGTGTGTCACTCTCAGTGACGTTGGACGCTTCGTCCGCAGTGGCCGACGGCTTGTTTTTCCGCGTGTTCAGCATTTGGGAGCCTGCGGGGATAACGCCGGAGCGGATGCGTGAAATTGCATCGGATCACGCGTCGGCCGTGGCCAGCCGGTTCGGGCTAGCTATTGCATACGGGTGAGGGAGCATGCACGGACTGGATCAAACGACACTCGGCTGGCCGAGCGCCAACGCGCCGCTCCCCGACTACGTGGTGGCTAGGGCTTGGGACGATGAGGCTCGCTTCCGAGGCGGATCTTCTCTTGGGCGCTGGCTGAGCGACGAAGGGACGGGATTCGACAGTCTCGCCTCGATGCGGTCGGCGCGTGTACGCCCAAACCCGGCGATTGCCCGAAGAGTGCCCCCGAATGCTTCCAGTTTGGGCAAGTATTCTTGGGGAGCACGTCTCAGGCACGTCCCCGAACGAAGCTCCGAACCATTGATCGGCGCGACGTCGGAGCTCAGCCAGAGCAAACAAGTCGGCGAATCGGTTGCAAGCGAACAGGTACAAAGTGCAACCCAGCTTAGGCTACCTTACTCGGCAATCATCCAAGCGGCATTGGCAAGTGGCGATGTGACCGCCGCACGAACTCTGCTGGCCGTCGCAATGTCGACCGAGGAACCGAGCCGATCGCTCGTGAATCTGGGCCGGCTTCTATTAGCCCCATCTGTGCAGCCGGTCGCACGGCAAACGTCGACCAAAGCGTCGGAGATGCGTTGGCTTATGGAGCACGCTGCTTCGCATCGCGGATGCTGGGTCGCCCTTCACAGCACGACATTGCTCGCGGCCGAGGATACGCTTGCAGCACTCCTTGTCAGGGTGGCCCAACTTCGCGTTGAGGAACGGCCCCTGATTCATCGCCTGTAGCCAACGAAACAGCGGTGCTCACGCTCGACGACCAGCCGTTCAGCCAAGGACGCGCCTCCTACTTCGATCGAGATCCCGCACGAACAGAACAGACGGCAAAGATCTACGTGCAGGTCGAGCCGGAGGGGCTCCACTCCGTAATCTTGGCTCAGTTGGATACCGGTGCGCCCTGGTCTATTCTGGATCGCGAGATCGCAACCGCTATCGGTGCGTTCGAGGCGGCTGGTGAGGTCACGAAGGTCAGCGCTAGGAGCAGCACATACGAAGGCAAGCTTGTCAAGCTCCGGGTAACGCTCTTGGCCACGGCAGGGGCATCGCTCGACGTTGACGCCACCGTTTTCGTGTCAAGTGACTGGCCTTTGGGCACCTTCATCGGCTACGGTGGGTTTCTTCAGAGTATTCGTTTCGCGATCGATCCTTCTACCAACGGCATCTACTTCGGAACGTGGTAGCGCCTTCGTCTGGTTGGTCTGTATAAACGCCAGGGAACCAGATCGAAATACTTTCACAATCCCAACTCTCCCTGCCCCTCGGTTGCTTCGCGCTGTGCCACCGGCTTTGGCCGAAGGCCAAGCTGGAACAAACCGGCAATCGTCTCGCCGATGCCGATCTGCTAGTGCCGCTATCCCACTAACGCATGCGCTACTCTTATCACCGGCAATCTCAAACATTATCAACGCATTGAAACGTTGTGTATCGAGGATTGGATCAGGGGGCTACCCCCACCTCGAACTAGACCGCAATGCCTGGCAGCGGTTTCCCTCCGAGCCCGTTTCTTAAGAGCCCTGGCTTCCATTGGTACCGCGCCGCTACCTGCGGCCCCAAGATCTAAGCCGATTTCCCGATAGATCGCCTGGGCCGCCTTTACCGGCGTGCCCGCATTAGGCGGGGTCTCTAGTTTTTGCTCAATAGTCACCTTGCCCATAAAAGGTCCAAAGGCCGCGCCGCTGAGAGCGGGCAACTTTTTCCAGCGCGTGGTATTCAAACGGCGCTTCCGGATTCGCTAGTGCTAAGCCGCGTTCGATTAAATAGGCGCCCAAATCGATACGGTCATTCCAGCAGACGGCGCGCAGGCTGCCATCGGAGTATTTCCCTCGCGCGCGGCAACGCACGAAGCCTGAGAGCTTGAAGTTCAGGGCCCGTGCCGCCCTCTGCTCTTCGCAGCTCAAGGGCCGCACGCTGTTACCGCAAGAGCGATTCAGCGCGGGGATATAGACGCCAAAAAGCCGAATGCGCCGTCCGCTCACACTTAAGGTCGCGTCGTCTTGCACGTTGGCAACGCCTCTGATGTCGGCGGCGTCAACAGACGTCGGCGTAACCACGACCGCTGCGGATACAAAAAGGGCGAGCATCCTGCTGTTGTTCATGACGGGTACACTGGATTTGGTGTGTCTACGAGTGTAGCATGCCAACGCTCTTGGATCGGTGCGGTACCCTTTCCTCTTCACTTACCCTCTGTGCGCTGCAAACTCGATCGGCCTCGACGTACTGCACCCGTAAGTGGACACTCGTTACAAGTGAACAAGCGATCCTCGTGATGCTCGTGTTGGCTTGCGCGACCGCATCGGGGCAAGGACTGGTCACGCCCGAAAATAGTCTCCTCAGCGAGGCCGGTCCCGGGAGCCCGGCATCCCTTGTCCAGGATGCTCGGCGTTATACGGCCTTTCGCAGCGCTCGCTTCGCGGGTTGGCATACCCTTTTTGTAAGAATACTTGCTGAGATGAGCCGGAACCCGCTATGCGAGCGTAGAGTGGATGTAGTAAAGCTTTAGTACCGC
>Ga0187892_10011832_pt1 | contig 10563 bp, 10 predicted proteins | sample MA1701073metaG_FD_139345 | JGI IMG/M metagenome (GOLD analysis project Ga0187892, IMG submission 139345) | Bio-ooze microbial communities from a basaltic lava cave in the Kipuka Kanohina Cave System on the Island of Hawaii, USA - MA170107-3 metaG ...
CGTTGTTACTTTTTAGTTCCCCGTCACTGAAAACTAGCCAGTCGGACGAGGACAAGCTCCGGAATACCTATTTTGCTCAGTCGGGTGTGATTACGGTGACTCCTTTGAAAATCCCGGAGCCTGTCGACGTCAAAGCGGAGGGTAAGCGCCTGAAGTTCAGGCGTCAGCTCATGAAGCTCGAGTTTAATGCCACTCTGGTCACCCCGTTTAGCACCATTCAAAATGATCTGAAGGGATTTGCCGAATTTCTGGTCTACTGGCCATCGGGTAAGAGCGCGAAAACATTTGCAAAGCGCATTGCCACGGAAAGTCTCGCTTCTTCGACAACCACCATCCCCGAACCCTCTCCCGACAAGCCGCGAGGACTCACCGGAAAGTAAAAGGTGCCTATCGACTTTTCACACCTGCGCAAAGGTACGGCCTTTGCGCAGGTATGAAAAGTCGATAGGCACCTTTTATTTTTCGTTGTATTTACGGCGGGTTTTGCTTACCATCTCTACCTTTATGAATGGGAATAGCCAGGAATTAAAGATATTTTCGGGGAGTGCGAACGTAGCGCTATCCAAGGCGATTGCGGATTACCTCGGTGCAGAGCTCTGTCGCGCGGAATTGCGCAGATTTTCCGACGGGGAAATTTTCGTGGAAATTCAAGAAAGTGTGCGTGGCGCGGACACTTTTGTGATCCAACCGACGTGTCACCCCGTGAATGATTCCCTCATGGAGCTTTTGATCATGACGGACGCCCTCAAGCGTTCCTCCACTAATTCGATTACGGCGGTTATTCCCTATTATGGTTATGGTCGACAGGATAGAAAGGTTCAATCGCGGGTGCCGATTACCGCAAAATTGGTGGCGGACCTTCTCACCGCTGCCGGTGTCTCACGGGTTGTCTCCATGGATTTGCATGCCGGACAGATTCAGGGTTTCTTTAACATTCCGTTCGATCATCTCTACGCGAAACCTGTGCTGGTCCAGCACATTCGACAAAATTATGCTCTGGACAAGCTTATTGTGGTGTCGCCTGATGCAGGCGGAGTGGAGAGAGCAAGGGCCTATGCAAAACGTCTTGATGTGCCGCTAGCTATTATCGACAAACGCCGGATTCGTCCCAATGAAGCCCAGGCCATGGACCTCATCGGTGAAGTGAAGGGAAAAGACGCGATTGTTGTGGACGATATGATCGATACGGCGGGAACGCTCATTCAAGCGGTTCACGTGCTGAAGGAACATGGGGCTGAGTCGGTCAGTGCTGCCTGTACTCACGGCGTGTTTTCCGGGGCCGCTTTTGAAAGAATTAGAGACAGCGCACTTAGGGAAGTGGTCTGCACGGATACCATTCCCTTGTCGTCTCCCATGGGTCGACTTCCGAAAGTAAAATGTTTAACGGTCGCGCCGCTGTTTTCGGAAGCGATTCAAAGAATTCACGAGTACAAATCAGTCAGCTCACTATTTGATTAAGAGGTAGGCAATGGAACAGACACTTTCAGTTGAGATCCGAGAGCAAAAAGGAAAAGGGCCGGCACGTCGTTCCCGAAGGGCGGGGAAACTTCCCGGAGTGCTTTACGGGCTGGGACATAACGCTTCCATCACCGTGGATCCGACGACGATTCACAAGATTCTGATGGAGGAAGGCGGCAAGAACAAAGTTTTTACGATTTCGGGCGGGGATCTCACGGGTCGACACGCTCTGATCAAGGACTATCAGGTTGATCCCGTCTCACGAAAGCTGATCCATGTGGATTTGTGCGAGATCGACTTGAAAAAGAAAGTTGAAGTGACGGTTCCGCTCAGCTTCGTAGGGAAATCGGTAGGAGTGGCAGAAGGGGGTGTGCTCAATGTGGTGACTCGTGCGATAGAATTGAGATGTCTGCCCACACAGATTCCCAAGCACATCGATGTGGATGTGACCGCGCTTAAGATTGGTGACTCTATTCATCTGGATCAACTGACGATGCCAGAGGGGACTGAAAAGGTATCGCATTTGAATCCGACGTTGGTCACCGTCGTTCCCCCGACCAAAGAAGAGGAAGCGGCCGCATCGCTCGCTCCCAGCGCGGAGCCTGAGGTCATCACGGAGAAGAAAGAGGCGGCGGAGGGTGAAGCTGCAGCAACGGCGGCTGGCGAAGAAAAAGGAAAAGAGAAGGAAAAAGGGAAGGAAGAGAAGAAGAAATAATTGGGTTTTATGGAGAGCCAAGTCTTTCTGGTGGTGGGGCTCGGCAATCCGGGTGAAGAGTACGCGGAAACGAAACATAATCTCGGCTTCAAAGTCATTGATGAGCTCTCAACGCGCTGGGGAAGTGCTTGCGCGACTCGCAAGTTCAAAGCCTTCATCGGCGAGCATCTTCTTTTTTCACGGAAAGTCATTATGGCGAAGCCTCAAACGTTCATGAACCGCTCAGGACAGTCTGTGCATGAGCTGATTTCTTTTTATAAGTTGGAGCCCTCACAAAATCTTGTCGTGGTCAGCGATGATCTCGATTTGCCGGCAGGTCGCATTCGGATTCGTAAAGAGGGCGGCTCCGGGGGCCATAACGGCTTGAAATCGGTGATTGAGTCGCTGGGAACCGAAAGCTTCGTGAGAGTGCGAATTGGCATCGGTCGCCCGGCTTCTCCGGATACTGAAAGTTATGTGCTCTCTAGAATTTCGAAATCAGAAAAGGCACTTTTTGAGGAGGCTGTGTTGAAGGCGAGCGATGCTATCGAGTCACTTTTGAAAGATGGCATCAATAAGGCCATGGATCGTTTCAACCGAAAACCAGAGAGTACAGATGAGTCTTAGGTGCGGGATTGTGGGACTTCCCAACGTGGGGAAATCGACGCTTTTTAACGCTTTAAGCAGCGCGAAGGCGGACGCGGCAAACTACCCTTTTTGTACCATTGAGCCGAACATTGGCATTGTGACGGTCCCTGATCCCAAGCTTTATGAAATTGCGAAAATCATACAGAGTCAGAAGGTGACCCCCGCCACCACTCAAATCGTCGACATCGCGGGTCTGGTGAAAGGGGCAAGCGAAGGCGAGGGCTTGGGAAACCAGTTTTTGGCTCATATACGAGAGGTGGATGCCATCATTCATCTCGTCCGCTGCTTCGTCAATGATGATATCGTTCATGTCGAGGGCACGGTCGATCCGCAACGCGATATCGAGGTGATCGAAACGGAATTGATTCTCGCCGATCTCCAAACGATCGAAAAGAGACTCGATCGAGAGAGAAGAGCGGCAAAAAGCGGAGAGAAAGAGGCGCGCAAAAATGCGGAAATGTTTGAGCCGCTAAAGGCTCACCTCGATCAGGGAAACCCCGCGAGAACATTTCATGTGGATCCGGGGGAGAAGGAGCGCGTCGACAATCTTTTCCTTCTCACGCGAAAGCCGGTTCTTTATGTGGCGAACTCAGGTGGAAAACCGCAGGAGGAACCGTTTGTCGAGGTCATTAAAAAGATTTCCGAAAAAGAAGGGGCGAAATATCTTGTGATCGATTGTGGGTTGGAGGCGGAAGTGGCGCAACTTCCGGAAAAGGAGAGGGAGGAATACCTGACGGGTCTTGGAATGACGGAATCCGGTTTACACCGCTTAATTCGCGCGGCCTTCGAGCTCTTAGGGCTCATTACCTACTACACAGCGGGCCCGAAAGAGGCGCGTGCATGGACTGTTTCGCGAGGGACGAAGGCACCCCAGGCCGCGGGTGTCATTCACTCTGATTTTGAGCGAGGATTCATCTGCGCCGAGTGCTACAAGAGCGAGGATTTGTTCCGACTGGGAAGCGAACATAAAGTGAAAGAAGCGGGGCTCATTCGCCAGGAGGGCAAGGAATACGTGGTCCAACCGGGGGATGTGCTGCTTTTCCGATTCAACGTGTGAATCATGCAATTAAGCGGGTTTACGATTTTAAGGAACGCTTCCAAGCTCGATTACCCGTTTCCCGAATCGCTCTTATCGATCCTGCCCCTCTGTGACGAATTTATTATTAATTGCGGGGACTCCGAGGACGATACCCTTCAAAAGTGCGAGGCCATTCAACGAAAATACCCGGGAAAAATAAAAATTTTACGTTCCGTTTGGGAAAGAGAAAAGCAATCGGGAGGGTTCCAGCTCCGTTACCAGACCAATGCCGCGCTTTCGCAGTGTAAAGGCAAATGGTGCTTTTATTTGCAGGCTGACGAAGCCATTCATGAGGCCGACATATCTCATCTAAAGGCTGCGATAAGTGCCGCGGATTGCGACGAAACCGTGGATGGAATCCTCTTTGACTACCTTCATTTTTATGGAAGTTATTCTCATCTCATGACGGGCCGAAACTGGTATCGAAGAGAAGTGCGCGCTTTCAAAAACCACCGAGGCATCCAGGCTTATCGTGATGCACAAGGGTTCAGGAGGAAGGATAAGAAACTTATCGTGGTTTCCGCAAATGCCCGGGTATTCCATTACGGCTATGTCCGCTCCGGCGAATCTATCCAGACAAAAACGCGTGAAATGTCCCAATGGTGGGGGGAACCCCCCGATGGTTCTATACAGTTACAGCGGCGGGTAGGGCTCAAAAAATTTCATGGCTCCCATCCCAAGATTATGAGCGAGAGGATCAAACAACATCCCTTTTCGTTTCAGCCGGAAAACTACCCGCGAAAATGGGATCTCAGCGAAGTCAAAAACGCCATCACACTCGCATGGGAGTCGGTATTTCCCTATCGGATTGGCGAGTTTAAAAATTATGTTATGAAATCAAATACTTAAATTGAGGCGCTTACAAATATACACCTTTTTATGGTAAAGTGGTGTATGAGGTTTTGATCATGGGAAGAACAAACATAGTTATTGACGATGAGTTAATTCAAAAAGCGGTAGAGATCACGGGGGCCCGATCTCGGAGGGAAGCCGTAGACATAGCGCTTCGCCGTTTAGTCGACAAAAACTCGCTTTATCAATCACTAAGACGATTGAGCGGCAAATTGAAATGGGAAGGCAATCTCAGCGAATGGCGTAAGAAGAGAATATGATCTTGGTTGATAGTTCCGTTTGGATCGACTACTTCCGAAACGCCGAAAGTAAAGCGGCCAAGAAGCTTCACGAAACCATGTTGGCAAACGGGGATATCGCTATAGTGCCAGTGATTCTTACGGAAGTTCTAATGGGATTTAGAGAAGATCGTGCTTTTCGCTCTGCACGCCATGTTTTATTGAAAGTTCCCCAGCTCCCAGTTACAAATGATACGCATATTCGCGCCGCAGTCTTGTTTCGAAGCCTACAGAAACGAGGAATTACCGTTCGAGGAGCAATTGACTGCATTATCGCTCAAACCTGCCTTGAAACTTCTTCCGAACTAATAACGTTAGATACTGATTTTTCAGCCATTGCTAAGGTCACAGCTCTTAAGGTTACTTTATGTTAACTTTGTTACTCAGCCGTCACAAAGATATGCAAGATTAGTCTTTATTCACAAAATCCCGGAAACCTTCCGCGAGCGGAGAGTTCAAAATGGCGGGTATGATATTGTTGTGCTCGTACCCAGGAATTTCGGTCATTTTTTTCTGCGGGCCAGGATAAGCCTCGAAAAGTTTGCGCCCCAAATGGATGGGAACAATCTCGTCCAAGGTCCCATGAACGATATGCAGGGGAACTTTCACCGAGCTCATGTGTCCTAAGCATAGAAACTTATCCTTCATGAGCAGGGAAACGGGTAAAAAGGGATAATGAAATCGCGCGACATCCACGGCGGAGGAAAAGGGAGCGATCAAGGCAATGCGATCCACGGGAAACTGACTGGCCACGTGGCAGGCAACACCCGTGCCCAAGCTTTCCGCCGCCAGCGACAAGGGGACTTTAAACTGTTCCAAAGCTTCCTTCATTTGGATCTTAGCCGTCTCTTGGAAGGAGTTTTCAGATAGTTCCCCGTCTTTGCTCCCATACCCCGGATATTCCGCCAAAAGAATAACCACATGTCGGTCGGGAATGAGCTCCGTCAGCCATTCTCTGTCGAGAGCTTCCCCGCCATTGCCGTGGAAAAAGATGAAGGCGCGCTTGGGATTTTCCGCTTCGCGCACATATCCCAGAAAGTCTCCCCCTCTGCTCTTCCAAGGACTAAAATTGCGATTTCCGCTCGACGTCGAGTCGCGATGGGTAGGAAAGTATTGAAGCTTACGCTGAACGATATAGACAAAGATGATGAGACTTAAATAGATAAAAAAAAGGCCTACTCCTAAAGTCACCAAAACTTTCATTAAGGGTGGTCATATATCACTTGGAGACCGTTATACAGTTTTTTCTCGGTGGCGCGTCAAAGTCTTTGACGCTCAAGTCCAAATCTGATTAGTACTGTAGGCTGGTTGGGGAGAAATATGGGTCGGGGTTTTTTTCTTGGTTATCTTTTCATCGTCTCTTTTCTGTTTCGTTCTGCCCGCGCCGTCGACATCCTGGACACGGCGGAAAATATTTTTTTTAGTCCAGAAGACCAGACGCGAATAGGCATCGAAATTGAGATCAAAGGGTTGTCACTTGAACATGCGGCTGCGGTCGTCGCCGCCGCGTTGAAGAGCCGGGTGCGTTCGGATGAAGAGACTGTTCTGACCACGCTTGCTGAAATTGGCGAGGATGGAAAACCGAAATATCGCGAGTCGCGCGTTAAAATTTATGTGATCGATGGGATCCCTTTGGGGAGAATCGTCGTCAAGCACGATTCGAATCAGGTGTCGGATCGGTCGAAGGTTGATCCTAAAATGCGTGTGGTGGAGCTTGTGACCGAGCCCATTCGCTATGAGCAAGCCCCTCATCTCCAACGAGTCTTGGATGCCCTAAAGGCGGCGGGTGCCGAGGGTACCTCGCCTCATGCCGCTGTGTCCATCCAGGTAAATGTTGAAATGGGAAATGGTCGGATCGAAGAGACCGATCCTCAAGTTGTGGTGAACTTGTTGCGTAGCTATCTCTCCCCGAAGCACCGAGATCAGATCGAGGCGCACTTGCGGGTTCCGGCGATTCGCCGCAAGTATCTCCAGCCGTTCTCACCGGGGTTTATGGCTAAACTTCTCGATCCCGAGTATCATCCGACGTTTCGCACGCTTTTTGACGATTACATTTACCGACAAAGCCTCGAGCTTTTGGGTGATGAGCGAGCTTGGCGCGATCCCATCCGCTCGGTTAGAGGACGGTTGCTGTCCCACAAAAATCCTATCGTGCCTCAGGTCGTAAAGCTCAATCCGATCCGAATTTCCTCTCTTCTCATGCTTGCTATGCCGGAAGATCCCATGACTCAGCTTTATCAGTCGTCGGGATGGGCCGTGGCAAGACCTCTGATTGAATTTCGTGAATGGAACAACCACTTCAATGTGATTTCCTGTATTAAGCAGGGCCTAGGTCTGGTGCGAGGCGCAAAAACATACGGGTATTACGACCACGATTCTCTTTTATCGCGTCTTTCAGGGATTGACGAAGAATGGATGCAAAAACTTCGAGAAAAGGTGAATCAAGGCAAACGTGAAGGTCCAATCATCGTTCGATATTTTCTAGGCGATCCACAAAATATCGATCGATCCGAGTATGAAAACCTTCTCCGTTACTACCGGGGGACATTGGTAGGTTTTCTGCCGGCGAATGAGTATGGCAGAGCACCCGTAGTGATTCCGGGAGAAAGCGTCGTTTTTCATCGTAGACACATTCACCGTTATAACCTGTTGGGTAAGTATAACCCCGGGCTCATCAACGCCAATATCCAGCAAGCGCTTGAGAACAAGTACGTTGAGTCCCTTTTTTGGAAGGAATATGCACCAGACGCCATGCCAAAGACCCTGCTTCTTTCTGAACTGTTGGCTGGGGGCAGAATGAGCGTTTCACATTTACTGAAGCAGCTGAGCGAGCGGTTTCCGACTGGCTGGGTGATAAAGGGGGTATGGGATCTTGGGTCCGAAAAGTCATTGATTACCGATGGGATAGATATCGCAGCCGAGTTGGAGTCATACAAAGTAAGCGATTTCGACTTATATCGTAAGAGAATCCTTCGAGACAAAGCGGACTTCATTGCGGCAGCTCCGGAATACCTTCAAGATAAGCTCAAGGCGCATTCCCATTACCTTGGGTGGCGCATCCACGAATTACTTCGCCAGCCGCATCTTGCCTTGGTGCAGGAGCGCGTGAGCATTTTGCGGGAATTTCGTGTGGAGGTAATCGGTGGAAGGGTCTTGGGGGGCGGATCCACGCTCGACCGATGGTGGTATTTATATCATTACGGTTTAGACAACCATAAGAAAAAGGACTACCAAGCTCCACCTCAGGAATTTTTTGAGCGAGTGGAAAAATTTGCCCAGGAAATGGTTAACCAACTTCCACCTGAGTTGAGGGGGACACCCTTCGGAATGGACATCGCGGTTCTCGAAGACGGGACGGTCAAAATGATCGAATCGAACCCGGGTGGAAACTCCAATTTTCTCTTCGAAGAAGAGCGGGAAAGTATCTTGGCCCTGATGGAATACCTTCATAGCTTTCCAAGTTTGGCCAAAGAAGGAAAGGTCCATTTGGGTTTGTCGTCTTTCGATCAAATGGCGTTTCTCATGGGGAGGTTTAAGAAGTGGGGAGTGGATCCCGGGAGTCACTATCCTGGAATGGAGTTTCTCGACGATAGAATCAGGGATCGAGAGCTCGTGCAGATAGCCGAGCCGGAAGCCAAGGATTACCAAGTGCAACGAGCGGATGATAGTTGTGCTGAGCGACTTGCGTCTTCTCGCTGATTTTTTCAAAAATTTTTATTGCTAAGCAGCTCACAAATATGATTTCGTGTTTTTGTTCTTTTAAAAAACTTTGTAATGAAAAAAAGTCTCTTCTGGCATCTTTGGATTCTTTTCATTGTCATTCCGGCACACGGCGCAAAGCGAGCATACATCTACAAGGGGACAGGTAGCTGTCTGGATGGGTGTTCGGAGGCCGCCGCCGATGTCGCCGCTCAGGCGGGCTTCATTCCCTCTTTCATTCACAGTGCTCTCATTCAGGCGCGTATTTTGAGAGAGGCTTCGGTGTGGATCCAACCCGGCGGGAATGCTATCGAGGTCGCCAACCGACTCACGTATGATCAAAAAGAAGTGTTGAAAGATTTCGTAAGAATGGGTGGCACCTATGTCGGTTTTTGTGCCGGTGCCTTTCTGGCGGACACTTTTGTTGATGACGCGGAAACAATTCCAGGGCTGGCACTGATACCCGGAACCACCTACGACTATCCTTTACCAAAGGGAAGTCACATATTACCCATCTTCTGGCTCGGAAAAACGTTTCATCTCTACTTTGAGGAAGGTCCCGGATTTCGGATTCTTTCGGGCGCGGAGATAGAAATCATTGCGTCCTACCCCGATGGCACACCCGCTACCGTCCGATTCAAGGCGGGCCTAGGAAATGTGATCTTAAGCGGAGCCCATCCCGAGGCTCCTGAGTCATGGAAAGAAGGGCTTTCGGATCCTGATGGTTCCGACATTCATCTGGCAATCAGGTTGCTACAGGCTAGCGCTATTACCAGTACCAGCCGATAGGACTTTCATCCAGATGGTTCTGGTTGCTTGTGACCCGAGTCTCCCTAATTTGACGTGCCGCTCGAGCCGCGGAAATAAAGGCCCCATCGGAATGTGAGCTCTCCGTGAAATCACCCGCGAGGTAAATGTGATTTTCCGGCCGTCGGATCTCCTCTGCGAGAGCGTCGAACCGAGATCGTCCCACAGGCCAGGCAGCGATGGCGCGCGGGTGAAAGCGATAAAACTCAATCTCTTGGATATGTCTTGAAACCCCGGGCCAAAGCTTTTCAAACGCCGCTGTCAATTCAACGCGCACCTTATCCAATGGCATCAAATTATAGCTTTCGGCCACATCTCCGCTGATAAGGAGGGACAGTATTTTCATCCTTTTCGAGCCATCGGGGTTACCGTCGTAAATGACGCCAAGCGAGGAGTCCGACAGTATCGGCAGAATGGAGTTTCCTCGATGAGTCCAGAAGTGGGACGCTTCCGGTGCCATGAAAACATGGGCCTTAAAATATGAGCCCCAGCCCATCGTTTGGATAGCCTGCTGCTTTTTCTCCGATAAAGGCGGCTCGAATTGCAGCTCAAATAGCCGGTATAGTGGAACCGTACTTACCACGTGCGACGCCTTGATCGTTCCGCTGAGGTTAGATTCCGTATCAAGATAGGAGACGACGACTGAATTTCCTTGTGATGCCATTCGGTTGACTTTTTTGTTGAGTCCGATGTGCTGTGGCCCTACAGCCTTTGCTAGCGCTTCCGTGAAATTGTCGTTTCCCCCGATAACGCGATAGCTTTTCTCCCCCTCGCCGACGAAAAGGTGGAACTCGGCCAGACCATCCAATGCGGAAATTTGATCCCATTGGGTGCCAATTTCACACTCGATAGAGACCCGAACCCACTCGGAAACTTTTTTCGGAAGCGCGTGTTTTCCTACCCAAGCCGCGAATGAAATATCTTTCAGTTTTAATAATTCAGACCGAATGGGTTTGTGGTTCAGCTCTTCAATCAGAGGAATTGCCTTTGCCTTGAACGCCGCAAGCGCTTTAAGCTCCGGTGTCGAAAAAAGTCTTTTTTGAAAAGTA
>Ga0187892_10011833_pt1 | contig 10563 bp, 7 predicted proteins | sample MA1701073metaG_FD_139345 | JGI IMG/M metagenome (GOLD analysis project Ga0187892, IMG submission 139345) | Bio-ooze microbial communities from a basaltic lava cave in the Kipuka Kanohina Cave System on the Island of Hawaii, USA - MA170107-3 metaG ...
GTCCCAATGACGCTGTACCAGACTCCAGGCATTGGGACCGAATCCGGGCACGAGGCGGCCTCCGGGTCAACAGTTCCGAAAGTCGAGGTGCCGCGATGAAATTCGCCCACGGCGATAGGGATGGCGTCGTCCCGATTATCATTGGGCGGGATGCGGCAAATGACGTTGGCCCGTTGGATGCAAAGGCTGTCCCAACCGTCCAGCCCGCAGCAGCCCGCGTCTTGCAGGCAGACGGCGTTGCAACATTCCGTATCGTGACAACCCGGAGTGGAGCGAGGAATAAAGAGACAACTCCCCTCACCGGGGCAAGCGGGGTTTGCGCAAAGCTCTCTGGCGGCCTGGGCGCAGCGTAGGCTCCATAGACCGCGGCAACAATCCGCATGGGCGTCGCAAACGGCCCGGCAGCAGGTCTCGTTCTCACAGCCGGGCGTGTCGTGAGCCACGTCGCAGCGGCCTTCGCCGGGGCACGCATCGCAGACCTCGCCCGCTCGCGACACGCACAGGCTGTCCCACGGCCCGGCGCAGCACTTGGGGTCGGACAGGCAAACGCGGTCGCAGCACGATTCATCGGCACAGCCGGGAGTGCCATGTGTTGTCAGGCAATCGCCCGCGCCCGGGCACGCTGGACCCGCACACAGAATCGCCGCTCGATCGACGCAGACGGAGTCCCAGGCCACGCTGCAACACCACGGATCCGCGGCGCAGACCGAGCTGCAACAGGCTTCGTTCTCGCAGCCGCCCGTGGTCTGGGGGGCAAAACAGTCGCCTTCCCCCGGACAAGAGATGCAGACTTCCCGAGCACGGGCCACACACAGGCTGTCCCAGCCGCTGATCCCGCAGCATTCGGCGTCGGCCAGGCAGACGGCGTTGCAGCAAATCTCGTCCTCACAGCCCGGCCCGGCGTGGGCGGCGTAACAATTCCCGTCGCCGGGGCAGGCCGAGGCGCCGCAGGCGCTTAGGGCCAAAGCCGCGCAGCGGCAGTCCCACTCCACGTCGCAGCAGGCCGAATCCTCTGCGCACACATTGCGACAGCAGGTGTTGCTGTCGCAGCTCGGACCGGGATGGGCCAGAAAGCAGTTCCCCTCACCGGCGCAGCCGCACACCTCGCGTGCCCGCGCGACGCAGATGTCGTCCCACGCGCCGGTGCAGCAGTCCGCGTCGGCGGCACACACCGTGCGGCAGCATTCGGCGTTTTCACAGCCGGGGGTCGAGTGCGGCTGGGTGCAGCTTCCCGCAGCCGGGCAGTTGCCGGTGGCGCACACTTGCCGGGCCGTGGTCACGCAGGTGCTGTCCCAGTCCAGGGCGCAGCACAGCGGCTCGTCGGCGCAGACTTTGTTGCAGCAGTTGGCGTCGTTGCAGCCGGGATTGCCGTGCTGGCTAAAGCAACTGCCCGGGGCGGGACAGGTTGAAGAGCAGACCGCCTCCGCCCGGGTGACGCAAATGCTGTCCCACTCGAAGAGGCAGCAATCGGCATCCTGGCTGCAAACGGCGTTGCAGCAGGCCTCATCGGAGCACCCCGGCGAACCATGCGGCGTAAAACAATCGCCGAAGCCGGGGCAAAACCCGGCAACCACGGGATCGCCGGCCGCGTCGCTGATTGCGACGGGTGAAGAGGCCGTGACCTCGAGAGGCTCCGCGCCAAAAAACGCATCGGACGTTGCAAACAAAAGAAAAACGAGAATCCGAAATGTCCTGGACAAAAGCTTCACCCCTTTCTCATCGCACCAAGTCTCGATTCTACTGATTTGTGTGGTTCATGGTCAAGGGAGATCCTACGGATCATCCGAATTGCGGATTGCGGATTCCTGTTTCGACGTTTTGATGTTTGGACGTTTCGACGTTTCTCTTCGTGCCTACGTGCCTTCGTGTCCCGACGTACGTCGGGATGCCTCTCGATTCCCGCGTTTCGATGTTTGGACGTTTCGCGTTTCCCTTCGTGGTCCATGGTCAAGGGAGATCCACTGCGGATTGCAGATTCCTGTTTCGACGTTTCGACGTTTGGACGTTTCGCGTTTCCCTTCGTGGTCCATGACATTCCAGCAAAAGCACGCGCGGGTGCCCGTCAAGGTCCACCAGCCCCGGCTCATTGGTTACGCTCGGATCGCCTGTATTGATGCACGGTGACTCGGCCTGCAAGTGATAATCGCCACCCACCGAAATACCATCGGGTCGGTCATTCGGGTGCCACGGTCATCCCAGTACGCGTGTTATCATAGCGTCGCAACTTCGATCTGTAGTGGATCCTGCAGCCAAGCCTCGAAACTCACTCCCCGAACTTGATCCCCTGCGCCAGCGGCAATTGAGTTGAATAGTTGATCGTGTTGGTCTGCCTGCGCATGTAGTACTTCCACACGTCGGAGCCGGATTCGCGGCCGCCTCCGGTCTCTTTTTCGCCGCCGAAGGCTCCGCCGATCTCCGCGCCGCTGGTGCCGATGTTGACGTTGGCGATGCCGCAGTCGCTGCCCGTCACCGACAAGAAGCGCTCGGCCTCCAGAAGATTGCGGGTGAAGATGGCCGAGCTTAAGCCTTGCGGCACGCCGTTGTGCAGCTCGACGGCCTCGTCCAAATCGGCGACGTAGTCCCCTCCCTGACGGACACGGCTTTTGCCGTACGGAATTACGTAAAGGATCGGTGCAAACGTCTCTTCTTGAACGATCTTGAGGTCGTTTCGCGCCGCGGCGATGCAGGGCGTCACGTAGCACCCGCCGGGATACTTCGGCCCTTCGAGACGCTGCCCGCCGTAGAGTACCTCGCCTCCCTCCCGCTTAAGAGCCTCTAGGGCCTGCATCATCGCTTCCACCGCCTGGGTATTGATCAGCGGTCCCATTAAGGTCGTGGCTTCAAGCGGGTTGCCGATGGGCACCTGCCGATAGGCCGCGACCAGATTCGAGACGAATTCATCGCGGATCGATTCGTGCACGATAATGCGTCGCGTGCTCGTGCAACGCTGACCGGCCGTACCCACGGCCCCGAACACAATCGCGCGGACGGCCAACTTCAAGTCAGCCTCGGGCGAGATAATGATTGCATTGTTGCCGCCGAGTTCGAGAATGGTCCGCCCCAGGCGCTCGCCGACGACGGCGCCGACTCGGTAACCCATCTTGCAACTGCCGGTGGCCGAAATCAGCGGTACGCGCCGGTCGCGGAGCAATTGCTCGCCAATCGTTCTGCCCGGACCGATGATCAGGCTGAAGATCGCGGGATCGGCGCCGGTCGCCCTGCAAACTTGCTCGGCGATTTTGATGCAGGCAATGGCCGTGAGGGGCGTCTGCGACGATGGCTTCCACAGCGTGGCATCGCCACACACTGCGGCCAACGCCGAATTCCACGACCACACGGCCACCGGGAAGTTAAAGGCGCTAATGACGCCGACCACGCCCAGAGGATGCCACTGTTCAAACATCCGGTGGGCGGGCCGCTCCGACTGCATGGTCAGGCCGTAGAGCTGCCGCGACAGTCCAACCGCGAAGTCGCAGATGTCGATCATCTCCTGGACCTCGCCTTCGCCCTCGGGCAGGATCTTGCCCGTTTCGAGGGCGACCAGGTGGCCTAAGTCCTTCTTATGTTCGCGAAAGGCCAGACCAAGCCGGCGAATGGTCTCGCCGCGAACGGGAGCCGGCAACACCCGCCATTTGAGAAAGGCCTCGCGGGTTCGCGCGGCAATGCGGTCGTACTCCCCCGGAGTGATCTGAGCGACGGAAGCAATCGCTTTTCCGTCGATCGGCGAAACGGACTCGAGCCGTTCACCACCGCCGATCCACTCTCCACAGAACCCGCCGGGATTAACGGATTGAATTCCGAGCTTGCGCGGCAACTCGAACATGATTCCACCTTTGACGCCGTAACGGCCGTTTCGCCCTCGCCGACCCACACTCCGGACAACGGCCTGTAGCGCTGCCGGTCAGATTATAGCCGCAGGTTATGCACTGACCCCGGCGCTGCCGGCGCCAGACACGATAAGGTCCACATAGCAACATCCCTGCGCACACGCCCGCTAGGATCGCCGATGGCATCCATAAGGGAAACACCAGCCAGGTGTATCGATAGAGACCATCTCGCGTCGAGTTGAACGACCATCGGCCTTTTTTGCCCAGAATTCGCAGATTCAGCGAGGCGTGAAACTCAGTTCGTGACGCCACCTTGTGTGGCATGCTCAAAACGTTGATGGCGCAAACCCCCTTGCCCAGATAGACCCAGGCGGATTTCGAGAGCGTGAGGTCGTACCGATGCTGCCCAGGCCGCGCGTGGCTCTTGTACCAAAGCGACAAGCTCAGCGGTAACAGCACCGCGGCCAATACGGCAATCGCTTTGGTGATCATAAGGCTGCGCTCCCCGCCTCGGGCAACGGGCAACTAAAATCAGCTTCCCAACCGCCTTGACTATCGGTTTACCAGTTTTATCGGCTCTTTTCAACGCGTCGATGGCGATCCTCGATTCGGTGATGTCGGCCGATCAGTGTCATTTTGTCACGGTTCCGCCGCCCGCGGGATTGGTTCGCTGGGGAGTTCCACGGAGTAAGCAGCCCTCAGGGGCGCTTCCGCCGCATGTTTCTCTCGAAAGATCTCCAATCTCGCCCAGGTACCGACCCGCCAGCGCCACCAAAGAAACACGGCCGTGACGGCGATCAAAGTGGCCGACGCGATCCAGGGTCCGACGCTGCCGAGCCTTGGGAAGGCCGTCGCGACCCACCAGCCTCCACCCACGATCATGGTCCACTGACTGAGCACGAAGAAGAAGGCGGGTACAAAAGTGTCTCCCGCCCCGCGGAGCGCACTGACATAGGTGATGCCAAAGGCGTCGAACAACTGGAAGAACGCCGCACAGATCATGACGTTCGCACCGATCCGCACGATGCGTTCGTCGGCGTTGAATAGGCCGATGAGCTGCGCGCCCCAAAATCCATAAACGATCGAAAGCGCCCCCATGAAAGCCCAAGTCAACCACACCGCGAAGCGCGTCTCCCTCTTCGCCCGGTCGAGTTGGCCGGCCCCGATGGATTTGCCGACCAAGGCCGTCAGTGCCTGGCCCACCCCGATCGTGGGTAAGAACGAGATGCGCAGGTACTGCCAAGCCGTGTTCGTGGCGATCAGGTCGGCCGTTCCGAACATCTTCCCGACCAACACAGTCACAAAGACCGTCCAAACCATGATCTCGCTAAAGTAGGTAAGTCCGCAGGGCACGCCGACTCGCAAGAGGTCTCGAATCCTCGTCCAAGAGGGGCGCCAAGTTTCCGTCACGTGGAACTGTGTCCGCATCGAAGGAGTGAACATGGCCGCCGCCAAGCGCAGGGCCCGATACGTCAATGCAATCACCGTTCCCCAAGCCGCCCCGGCCAGACCCATGGGTTCAAAACCCAGGTAGCCGAACATCAGAACGAGCGAAATGATGACGTTGAGCACATTGGACTCAATCACTGACCACATGGCCGTATAGGGCCGGTGAATGCCGGTGAAGAAGGAGCTGAGGGCGTACGAGGCGATCGTCGGTGCCACCATCCACAGGGCGATGTTCGCGTAGACCCGCTCCATGGCCTGAACGCCGGGCTCATGCCCGATGGCGGCGAAAAGCCAGGGCAGAAGGGGTCTGAACGCAAACGCTGCCAACCCGAGGAAAACCGCCGCATACATAGCCTGCCAGGCATAAGCCCCGCACTCGCGATACTGCTTGCGGCCAAGGGCCTGGGCGGCGAACGTGTTGACCATCATCACGATTCCCGTGCCTAGCACGGTATAGGTCCAGAAGACCAGTTGCGAGGACAGGATCGCCGCCTGGGCATCGTCGGAGCGCAGAAACGTGACCATGACGTAATCGGCCAGGTCCATCAACGCCCGGGAGCTGTTGGTGATCACCCCGGGCACGGCCATGGCGATGACATTGCGAATCTCTGCCCGATGCCGGCTGCGTTCGTCGAGTGCCGGAGCGGCGGATAAGGTCGTCAAAAGGCCCTCCTCGTTGAAAACCGCAAGAGTGTATGGGGTTCCGTGCGCGCCGCAAGACACATCGAACCTTACCGCTGATGAGCCTCGACCAGCGAAGTCGCGATGTTTTGCGAGTTTGGATGGATTCTGAATGCCGAAGGCAAGGCTCCGGTCTACAATAATGAGATAATGCAGCGAGGGTCCGAAGAATCCAAGTCCGACGCTTCGACCTCCGATTCAGAGCCACGAAGCAACTCAACAAAGCCGCGCAAACATCTGCTGAACCTCACGCTGGCCGGGCTGCCGGAGCTCGAGCAATTCGATTCCGAAGAACAGAGGCAGAAGGCCCTGCAACAAATCGGACGAGAGGCCGCCAAGGTGCGCTCGTGGAGCTACTGGCTGGCCGTACTGATTCTCGCCGGTGCTGCCATTGCCGCGGCCGCTCTGGCGCGATTTCTGTTGAGCCGGGTCGCCTGGCCGAGGATATTGGAGGCAGCGATCTACTGGCTCGCCATTGGGGTCACCTTCGGCCTGGTCCTTCGGCGTCTGCACCGTGCCGGAACACCCGAGCAACTTCGCCAGAAGCTTCTCCAAAGCGGCGTGCCCGTCTGCCTCGCATGCGGTTATCTGCTGCGAGGGCTGCCGACCGCGACCAACCGATGTCCCGAATGCGGGACGGCGCTAAGCGACGAGGTCCGCGCCATTCGCGTCCCCGAGCCGCTGCGTCGCGCAGGCCGCACGGAGAACGAGCCGGATCAACCCGCGGCGGGAAGTTAACCCAGCAGCAGCAAAAGAAGTATCCTAAGGAATCGCGCATGAATTAATAATCTAATTCGGGTTGTTTTGTTGACGTACGGTCTCGAATCGTCATCATATTAAAGGCTGCGTTTATCAGAGACAGAACGCTTTCCCGAGGGTGGGAACCGATCCCGTGGCTCAGCGTCCAATACCCAAGAGTGACTATAGCGAGGGGCGAGCGTCGGAGGCCGTCCCGTTACCGGACCTGGATTTGGTGACGCAAGTCAAGGCGGGGCACTCGGAGGCGTTTGGCGAGTTGGTCCTCCGATACCAGGATCGGGTGTTCAACACCTGCTGGCGGATTTGCGGCAATCTGGACGACGCCCGCGACCTGGCGCAGGAGGCGTTTCTGAAGGTATTTGAAAACCTGGCCTCGTTTCGCCAGGAAAGCGGCTTTTACACGTGGCTGTTTCGGGTGGCCGTCAACCTCGCGCTGTCCCAGCGGCGAAAGGACAAGCGGCGCCGTGAGGTGTCATTGGACGATCCGACGACGTTTTCGGGAACGCAGGCCGAGGCGCTGGCCCGGCGATCGGGCCGGGGGGCCTCATCGACGGATTCCAATGCGGAGACTGTTGCCTTGGTCGTCCGCGGCCTGAATATGCTGGAGGATGATTATCGAGCAGTGATCGTTTTGCGCGACTTGGAGGGATTCGATTATGATGAAATCGGCCGGATTCTGGAGATTCCGCCGGGAACGGTGCGGTCCCGGCTGCATCGCGCCCGCATGGAGCTACGCAGGCTGATTCAATCGGGAGCGACTCGGTAAGTACCATGGCGCACTTGAATCGGGAGCAACTGGGCGAGCTGCTATCGGCCTACTTGGATGGGGAACTCGTCGCCTCCGAAAAGGCTCTCGTGGAGCGGACGTTGCAGCGCGATCCGGAAGCTCGGCAAACCTTCGAAGAGCTTCGGCGGACGGTGCGCGCCGTGCAGTCGTTGCCCCGGCACTCTGCACCGAGCTCGGTGGCCGAGGCCGTGCGGGTCCAACTCGAGCGCCAGGAGCTGGTCGGGTTGCCCGGCGAGTCGCGGTCACGCACGAGCCGCGTTTGGCGAGCTACGCGATGGCTCTCCGCCGCTGCCATGATCGCACTGGTATTCTGGGGCGGTTGGTGGGCGTTGCAGAGTCGTCCGCCCGCCGCGGGACCGTTGGCAAAAGTCACCGGCCATGACCGTTCGAAGGATGACGGAGTTGTCGACGGCGCTCGGCCGCCGCTGGCGGCGTCCCGACCGCAAATCGCGGCGACTTTCGCGGAGAAGCAAGCCGCAGGAGCCGATGAGGCCTTGCTTTTCCAGCACGAGTTTGCCAACGAATCGTGGCGGCTGCACCTTTCTCTGGCCGACGCGCGCGAACGCGACGAGGTCGCCGGCCGCATCGTGCAAAGTCTTCGGGAGCAGCAAGTTGCTGACTTGGCCCGCGTCGCGGGTGCTCGCGGCGGTCCATCGCCAAACGTGCCGACAACCTTGTTTTATGAAGGGCGAGCCGGGGTGAATTTCGACGACTCCAGCCAGCGCCAAATTCTCGTGCGGGCTTCGCCCGAACAGCTTTCCGCCCTGATCGGCGAGGTCCGGCCTCAGACCAACGACGGCGATCGTTTATGGCTTCGGGATTCATCGATGACCGTGGGTGGACTCGAAAACGCCCAAGCCCGATTGCGAGGGATGGGGCCGCAAGCGCAATCCCCCGGGGCACCAGCGGCCGACGCTGCTACGGAAGCGTTTGCCCAAGAACAGAAGTCCGAGCCGGAGTTGGGTCTATTCGGCGACCTTTTGGAATCCCTGAAAGTCAAGGAAGCGATCAGCACTCCGCGAACGGCCGGCGAAACGGGTGGTAGGGACGCGGCTTCCTCGACCGGCAACTCGGTGAGCGGGCCGGAAGAGAAGCCGACCGAAGCAGACACGGCGACCGAAAAGAAATCAGCCGAGGCCGGCGGCTTGGCAGACACTCGTTCGGCTTCGAGTGAAAAAACGCAAGAGGAACCGAAGCCGTCGTCGCTAGTTCATCGGCGGCTGCTCGAAGCGGAGGAGCGGGCGAAATCGCGCAGCGCCCAGGAGGACGCGCCGGCAAGGGCCGGGCGCATTGAGGCGGATCAACGCAAAGCACAGGGGATTCTCGGTTCGCCGGCTGCCCGGGGCGACTCGACCGTCGCGGAGCCATCGCCAGGCCTGATCACCCTGATTCTGGAACTGGCCGTGCCCTCCTCGGACGATAAACCGACGCCGCCTCAATCCACCGCGAAGACAAAGCGGGAAAAGAAAGCCAACTGACCGCCGGGATCATTCAGTATCACCAGGCCCGCACCCGAACCGCCAGAAAATGACAGCTATGACACATAGCGCTGTTAGCACTAAAATGCCCTTCATTCGCGGGCCGGCCGCTCCAGACACAAGTTAGGCACAGGAATTTTAAGATGACCAATCACTCGGACGTTTGCCCATCGCGGGTCAGTTGCGACATACACGCAATGCTTTCCACACCGCAACACGAATGGATGCCGACTGTGGGATGTGGACCTGCACGACTTCGCCGATTTCCAAAACCGCTTCGGCTCGCCATAGTCCACCTGCGCAAATACGGTCTTGTGGAAGTAACTTTGCGCTGTGGTGTTCGCTAATGGCGTCGTGTGTCTGTATCATCCGCGTTTGTCCAAACCGAGGCGCACGCGACGAAGCGGTTTTGCCCTAACCGAGCCGCGCCCGTGAGGAAGCGGTTTTTGATCGCATCAACGCCACGATCATCCGCTTCCTCGCGCTTGACGCTTGGCGTAAAGGCAGGCGGGCGCTGTTTAAGATAGGATGCAATCTGCTTGAGACAGTACACTAGCGATCTCTGGGGCGAGGACCAAAGTCGCGTGCCGAAACCGACCGAGCGGGTTAGCAACGGCGAGGAACGAGGCAACCTCACCCCATCGCTATCGTCCGGCAGCACCGCCCTGAGCGCTACGGAAAAAGCCTTGTGGGCCGAAGGTTTCCGTGGCGACCGTCCCCAACCGGCTTCCCGACCCAACTGGCGATGGTGGTTGGCCGTGCTCGTAGGCGTGGCGCTGTCGGTGCCGCTTGGATGGCTCTTGTCTTATGGTGGCGCTTTGCTCTTCATGCTGGGTTTGTTTTTCTTTGTGCTGTTTGGGCTCTTTCTCGGCGCGATGGTCTATCGCCTCGCCGAATCCGGCCGGCCCTATTCGGGCGGCTCGATATTGCTGGGGACCGCGATGATCGTGCTGGTTTGTTGGAGCATCGCAGTTTACAAAGAGGTTGCCGAGGTTCCGCACGACTTGGCCAGGGACGTTTTGCGATCCACTCGGACTCTGGGTGACCGCTCGGCGACTGAGTTCCGAGAGGCGATCATTGAGCGGATTAAGGCCTACCTTTCCGACCGCTACCCCCCGGGCGGCGTGCTGGGGACAGTGCGCTGGATCGTCACCAGCGGTCAGATTGCGGCGGGCGAAATCGCTGAAGTAAAGCGCCCCATCCAGCGCCGGGGCGACCAGCGCGGTGCATGGTGGACTATTCGGGTCGTGCTTTCCCTGACGGCCTTGGGTTTCGGACTGGGCTCCCAAACGTGGTCGCTAGCGAGCCGCGGGCTTTTAGCCCGCGCGGACGTGCTCGGCGATAAAGTCACGGAGGCGTGAACGCCTAGGAACGAAGGACACTGGGAAGGAACGCACGTGGGCAGTGCACTGAGAACAGTCCTTTTCTACAGCAGTCTCGTCGCGGCGTTGGCTGCGCTGCCGCCGGCTCGCGCGAATGAGTTCGAGTTTACGTTCGTTCCTATCGGCAGCGGCCAAGTGAACGGTGGGCAGTTGGTAGACGTCGAGCTCTTCCTGACCAACATCAGCCAGACGACCTATCA
>Ga0187892_10011834_pt1 | contig 10563 bp, 6 predicted proteins | sample MA1701073metaG_FD_139345 | JGI IMG/M metagenome (GOLD analysis project Ga0187892, IMG submission 139345) | Bio-ooze microbial communities from a basaltic lava cave in the Kipuka Kanohina Cave System on the Island of Hawaii, USA - MA170107-3 metaG ...
AAGGCGACCTCCTGCTTCGGAACGAGGCGGGAGGCCTCGAGCTCGGGCAGCGCGAAGCGCACGTGCAGCGTCGAGACGTTCAGGATCGTGGCGACGACGGTCTCCGCCTTGACGTACTCGCCGCGCGAGACCGGCTTCGAGTTGATGATGCCTGCGATGGGGGAGCGCACGCGCGCGTGCTCGAGGTCCCGCCTCGCGAGCGCCAGGTCGGCCTGGACGCGGGCCAGGTCGGCCTTCGCCTTGTCGAGGTCGGCGCGCCACTGGGCCATCTGCTCGTCGGTGACCCACTGCTTCTGCTGGCGCTTCCCCTCCTCGTACAGCTTCAGGCGGTTCGCGTACATCGTCTCGGCGAGAGACGCCTGCGCCTTGGCGCGCTCCAGCTCCGCCTCGATCCGCGACGCGGAGAGGCGGTAGCGCTCGACCTCGATCTCGCAGAGCACCGTCTTCTCGTCGACGACGTCCCCCTGCTTGAAACGGAGGGCGTCGATGACCCCCGGGACGCGCGCCGGGATGCTGATCTCCTCGGCGGCCTCGATGGAGCCGGTCGCGTCGATCGCGTACTCGATCTCCCGCGCCTCGGCCGTGTGGAGGGTGACCCTCGTCTTGCGCGCGCCGCCCCCCTTCTGCGGGGGCGCGTCCGGCTTGGAGCACGCGCAGAGCGCGGCCAGCACGACGGCCAGGCGCTTCACCGCGCGCCTCCCGGCTCGACGCCGCTCTCGACGTCGAGCGCGACGAGCGCGATCCGGAGCTGGAAGCGGGCGCGGTCCAGCGCGAGCCGCGCGCGCTGCATCGTGTCGAAGGACGTGAGCACCTCGACGTTGGTGACGATCCCGAGGCGGTACTCGCCCTGGACCAGCTCGTAGTTCTCGCGCGCGCTGGCGAGGGCTTTCTCGAGCGACGAGAGCTCGTTCTGCGCCGTCCGCGCGGCGACGTGCGCGCGGGAGACGGAGAGGGCGATCTGGCGCTCGCGCTCCGAGAGGCGCAGGCGCGCGGACCGCACGGACGAGGCGGCCTCCCGCAGCTTCGCCTGCGTCGTGAAGCCGTCGAAGAGCGGGATCTCGCCGGAGAGCACGACGTCCCAGTCGATGCCCTCGCTGACGCCCTCGCGGTGGGCGTACCAGTTGCCTTCGATCGCGATCGTCGGAAGCCATCCGGAGCGCGCGGCGCCGACGCCCTCCTGGGCGGCGCGCACCTGCTCGTGGAGCGAGCGAAGGTCCGCGCGGCCTGCCGAGGCGCGCTCGAGGTACCGCTCGACCGGGGCGGGCTCGGACGGTGCGGGCGTGTCGGCGAGCGCGGCGGCGGCGGGCAGGCCGGTGAGAAAGGCGAGCGCGTCGCGGGCGACGGCGAGCGCGCCGGCGAGGCGGTCGGCCGCGGCCTGGGTCGAGGCGGCCTCGGCCTCCTGCTGGAGGACCTCCGTGCGGCGGGAGATGCCGGCCCGGTTCCGCTCGACGAGCTCCTGCAGGCGCTCCTGGGCGAGCCGCAGCGAGTCGCGCGTCGTGGCGAGGTCGCGCTCCAGCTCGAGGACGGCATAGAAGGCGTCGGCCACGTCGCGGTAGAGGGCGAGCCGCGCGTGGCGCAGGTCGTGCTCCTTCGCGGCGTAGAGCGCGGAGGTCTGGCGTGCGGCGTAGAACTCGCGCAGGCCCGCGAAGACCGGCTGGCGCGCGAAGACCTTGTACTCGGTGCGCTCCGAGAGCGTGAAGCTGGTCTCGGAGGCGACCCGGTCCTGGCGGGTCCAGCTTCCCTTGAGCGAGAGGCGGGGGAGCGCCGCGCCGACCGACTCCTCGTAGCGCGTCTGGAGGCGGACGAGCTCCTCGCCCTGGAGGGAGAGCGACTCGGCGCGCCGGATCGCCAGCCTCCAGCACGTCTCCAGCGTGGCCTCGGGCCGGGCGGCCAGCTCGCGGACGGTCGCGTCCGCGTCGGCGGCCGACCGGACGGCGGGCTCGCGCTCCCAGAGGACGCTCTCGTAGCGCCAGCGGTCGGTCGCCTCGCCGGCCAGGCATCCGGCGAGGAGGAGGAGCGGGACGTATCTCATCGGGCCCCCTTGGCAAGCACCTCGTTGACAACTTCGAGCGCCCCGGCGAGCCGGCGCGCGTCCGCGGGGTCGACGACGCGCAGGAGGCGGGCGAACTTCTCGCGGCGGCTGCGGGCGAACTTCGCGAGCAGGCCGCGGCCGCGCGGACGCAGCGTGAGGATGACCTGGCGCCGGTCGAGGTCGGACGGCTCGCGGCGGACGAATCCGTCGCGGACGAGCTCCGCGGCCAGTTCGGTCGAGGTGGGATTGGAGATGCCGAGGATGCGCGCGAGCTCGCTCGGCGTGGCGGGGCCGCGGTGGCCGAGGATGAGGAGGACGCGCATGCGCGCCATCGTGCACTGGTCGGTGGCCGGCTGCTTGGCGGGGATCGAGAGGAACCGCCCCATCATCGAGCTGAAGAGGAGGTCGATGCGCTCGATCAGGTCGTTCGCTTCCCTAACCATTTGGTACACGAAGGATACACGCGCGGCGGCGCGGGCGCCAGCGGAAACGGGCCATGCCGTGCTGGCAGGCTGCCCCCTTCTTCAGCAGCCTGCTAGACTGGAGGCGATGACGGAGGGGCTGCGCCTCGGCCGGTACGAGCTGCGGTCGAAGCTCGGGGCGGGCGGCATGGGGGAGGTGTGGAAGGCCTGGGAGGCGGGCCTCGGGCGGTGGGTTGCGGTCAAGCGGCTCGTCGGCAGCGACGCGGACGAGATCGCCCGCTTCAAGCGCGAGGCGCAGACGGCCGCGAAGCTCTCGCACCCGGGCATCGCCGCGATCTACGAGGTGGGGGAGGACGAGGGGCGCCACTACATCGCGATGCAGTTCGTGGACGGGCAGACGCTCGCGGCGGCCCCGCGGGGCGGCCTCCGGAGATCGGTGGAGCTGACGCGCGACGCAGCCCGCGCGGTGCACGCCGCGCACGAGAAGGGGATCGTGCACCGCGATCTGAAGCCGGCGAACCTCATGGTCGACCGCGAACGGGTCTACGTGATGGATTTCGGCCTGGCGAAGCAGGTGTCGGCGGGCAGCTCGATGACGGTCTCGGGCATGATGATCGGGACGCCCGCCTACATGTCGCCGGAGCAGGCGCAGGGGCGGGTGCACGAGATCGACGCGCGCAGCGACGTGTACGGCCTCGGGGCGACGCTCTACGAGCTGATCGCGGGTCGCCCGCCGTTCCAGGGTGAGGGGATCGTCGAGCTTCTGCTGATGGCGGCGACGGAGGAGCCGGTTCCGCTGCGCCGGCTGAACCCGGGCGTGGACGCCGACCTCGAGACGATCGTGATGAAGTGCCTGGAGAAGGAGCCGGGGCGGCGCTACCCGGGCGCGCGCGAGCTGGCGGACGAGCTGGACCGCTGGCGGGCGGGCGAGGCGATCGTCGCGCACCCGCCCAGCACGTTCTACCGCCTGCGCAAGCGGCTCGCGCGGCGCAAGGGCGTGGCCGCGACGCTGGCGGGGGCGGCGGTCGTGGTCGCCGCGCTTCTCGCGTGGTTCGTGCCGGAGCGCATCCGCCAGGCGCGGGCGCTCGAGGCGGAGCAGGAGGCGCGTCGGCTTGCGGAGCGCGATCTGAAGGAGCTGGGCGAGCTGCGCACGCAGGTCATCCGCGTGAAGGAGTGGACGCGGCAGGCATGGCGCGACCCCGCGGAGATCCGCCGCGAGCTGCTGCGGGTGGTCGAGGGGATCTCGGCGTTCATCGCGAGGCGACCGGCGATGCCGCAGGGGCGCTTCGTGCGCGCCCAGGCGCACCTGCTCCTCGGGGCGGTGGACGCGGCGGCGTCGGACGTGAAAGAGGCGTTGCGGATCGAGGGGGCGTTCGCGCCGGCCCGGTTGCTTCTCGTTCAGGTCTGCCTGACGCGGCTTGCGCGGCTACCGACGTATTCAGGCGAGTTCGCGGACCGGCGCGTGGATGATCTGCTCCGGCAGGCGGAGGAGGAGCTGCGGCAGGCCGGTCCGGGGTCGATCGAGGAATGGGGCCTGGCGCGGACGCCCGAGGACACGGTTCACGAAATCCTCGCGCGCGCGTTCCGCGAGGAGCGCAGCGGCCGCCGGCAGGAGGCGATCCGCCTTCTGACTGCCGCGCACGGGCAGGCGCCGTCGGAGGAGTACTGCTCGTGGATCGGCAACTGGCTGGACGGAAACGCGGAACGGCTGACGTGGTTCGCGCGCGGGGTGGAGATCGCGCCGCACCGGGCGATCGGGCACGTCGATCACGGCGTCGCGCTGTTCGACGCCGGCGATGCGGCGGGCGCGGAGGCGGCGTATGACCGGGCGATCGAGATCGAGCCGGAGCTCGCCATGGCGCACAACAACCGCGGCAACGTGCGGCGCCTGCGCGGCGACCTCGACGGCGCGCTCGCCGACCACACGCGGTCGATCGAACTCCAGCCCGCGGAAGCCGCTCCCTGGTACAACCGCGCCAAGGTGCGCGAGCAGCGGGGCGAGCTCGACGACGCCTTCCGCGACTACTCGGAGGCGATCCGCCGGCAGCCGACGTACGCCGACAGCCACAACAACCGAGGAACGGTGCGCCGGAGGAAGGGGGACCTCGGCGGGGCCATCGAGGACTTCGACGCGGCGATCCGCCTCGCGCCGGCTTACGCGGCGCCCTGGAACAACCGGGGGGTGGCGCGCAGCGAGATGGGCGAGGACAAGGCGGCCGTCGCGGACTTCACGCGCGCGATCGAGCTGATGGCGGACTACGCCGAGGCGTACACGAACCGCGGCGTCTCGAAGAAGGTTCTCGGCGACCTCGAGGGGGCGCTCGCCGACCACACGGCGGCGATCGGGATCGACGGGCGGTATGCGAAGGCGTATTCGAACCGGTCGGTCGTGCGGAACCAGATGAAGGACCACAAGGGGTCGGTCGAGGATGCGACGCGCGCGATCGAGATCGACCCGCAGCCGCCCTACTACGTCAACCGCGGCACGGCGCGCAAGAACGAGGGAGACCGCGCGGGCGCGATCGCCGACTGGCGGAAGGCGCTGGAGCTGGCGCCCCCCGACTGGCCGTACCGGGCGAAGGTCGAGGCGGGGCTGAAGGGGCTCGAGGCCCGGCCTTAGGCCGTTGCACCGTTCACCGTTCGCCGTTGGACCGTTCGACGGCGCGTTGCTCCGCGGGCGAGGTGCCCAGCAGCAGGCAGAGCACGGCCATGCGCACCGCCACTCCGCGCGTCACCTGATCCAGGATCACCGACCGCTTCCCGTCGGCCACCCCGGGCTCCATCTCCACGCCGCGATTGACGGGCCCCGGGTGCATGATGATGGCATCGGGCTTCGCCAGCTCCACGTTCCGCGGATTGATCCCGAAGTACCGGCTGTATTCGCGCGTGTTCGGGATCAGGCCGGCCGTCTGCCGCTCCTTCTGAAGCCGCAGGGCCATGATCACATCGGCATCCTTCAGCGCCGGCTCGATGCGGTCGAACACTTCGGCGCCCATGGCCTCGATGCCGAGGGGCAGCAGCGTCCGCGGCCCCGCCACCCTCACGCGGGCCCCGAGCTTCGTCAGCGCGTGAATCGCCGACCGGGCAACCCGGCTGTGGGCGATGTCGCCGATGATGGCGACGAGCAGCCCCTCGAACCGGCGCTTGTGGGCGCGGATGGTGGCGCAGTCCAGGAGCGCCTGCGTGGGGTGCTCGTGCATTCCGTCTCCCGCGTTCACGACCGCGCACTTCACGTGCTGGGCGATGAAGTGAGGCGCGCCCGAGGAGGAATGGCGGATGACGAGGACGTCCGGGCGCATCGCGTCGAGGTTCTTCGCGGTGTCCAGCAGCGTCTCCCCCTTGTCCGAGGAGGAACCGGAGTCCGACAGGTTGATCACGTCGGCCGAGAGCCGCTTGCCGGCGATTTCGAACGACGTGCGCGTCCGGGTGGAGGGCTCCGCGAAGTAGTTGAGGACGGTTTTGCCCCGCAGCGTGGGGACGCGCTTGACCTGCCGCTCGGAAATCTCCATCAGCCGGTCCGCCAGGTCGATGATGCCGACGATCTCCTGCCGGGCGAGCCGCTCGATGCCGAGCAGGTGCCGGTGCGGGAAGCTATCGCTCATCGAACACGACCTTCCCCGACACGATGGTGAGCACGGCCTTGCCGGCCATCTCCCAGCCGGCGAACGGCGTGTTGCGGCTCTTGGACTTGAAGCGCTCGGGATCGACGGTCCATTCCCGGTCGAGGTCGATGCAGGTGACGTCCGCCGGGGCCCCTTCGGCGATCGCGCCCCCCGGCAGGTTGAGGGTCCGCGCCGGGCCCCGCGTCATCCGCTCGATCGCGGCGTGCAGCGTGAGCGCGCCTTCCTTGACAAGCTTGAGGACGACCGCGAGCGCGGTCTCCAGGCCGAGCATCCCGGGGGCCGCCTGATCGAACTCGACGAGCTTCTGGAGCGACGAGTGCGGGGCGTGGTCGGTCGCGATGGCGTCGATCGTGCCGTCCGCGAGGGCCTCGCGCAGCGCCTCCACGTCGCGCGGGGTCCGCAGCGGCGGGTTGACCTTCGTGGACGTGTCGTAGTTGAGGCAGGCCTGCTCGGTGAGAACGAGGTGGTGGGGCGTCACCTCGCAGGTCACGGGGAGCCCCCGGCGCTTCGCGTCGCGGACGAGCTGAACCGAGCCCGCCGTGGAGATGTGCGCCACGTGGTATCTCGCGCCGGTCAGCTCGACGAGCGCCAGGTCGCGGGCGACGATGACCTCCTCGGCCTGCGACGGCTGCCCGCGCAGCCCGGCACGCGTGGAAGAGGCGCCTTCGTTCATCGGCGCGGATTCCGAGAGGTTGAGGTCCTCCGCGTGCTGGATCACGGGCAGGCCGAAGGTCCGTCCGTATTCGAGGGCGCGCCGCATCAGCCCTGAGTTCATCACCGGACGCCCGTCGTCGCTGATGGCCACGGCGCCCGCTTCCTTCAGCTCGCCGATGTCGGCGAGGGCCTCCCCCTTGAGGTCGCGCGAGATGCAGCCGATCGGATAGACGTGGACGCCGCCGATCGCCTCCGCGCGCGAGCGGATGAGCGCGGTCACGGCGCGCGTGTCGTTGGGCGGCACGGTGTTGGGCATGGCGCAGACCGCGGTGAATCCCCCCGCGGCGGCGGCGGCCGAGCCCGACCGGAGGTCTTCCTTGTACTCCTGGCCCGGCTCGCGCAGGTGCGTGTGGAGGTCGATCAGGCCCGGCACGACGAGCCGGTCCTGCGCGTCGATCACCTGCGCGCGCGCGGGAGTGGCGAGGCCCCGCCCGATCTTCACGATGCGCCCGTGCTCGAGGATGAGGTCTCCCGCGCGATCGGAGCCCGCATCGAGAATGCGGGCGCGCTTGATGTGCAGGAGGCCGCCGGGCTCCTTCGCCGGGCGGGAGGAGGATCGTCGCTCGGGCTTCTTGCGGCTCTCTCCGGCGCGCGATCCGGCCATGTGGGTAGGTAGTCTAGGGATCGGGCCCCCGCAAGTCAAAGGAGGGGCAATCCGGCCGTGCTAGACTTGGGGCGATGCGCGCCGGAAAGTACGAGCTGCGGTCGAAGCTGGGCGCCGGCGGCATGGGGGAGGTCTGGAAGGCGTGGGACCCCGAGCTCGGGCGCGAGGTCGCGGTGAAGCTGTTGAAGGGAACCGACGCGGACGAGATCGCGCGGTTCAAGCGCGAGGCGCAGACCGCGGCGAAGCTGTCGCACCCGAACATCGCGGCGATCTACGACGTCGGGGAGGACGGAGGCCGCCACTACATCGCGATGCAGTACGTGGAGGGGCAGACGCTCGCGACGTATCCGCGGGACGATCGGCGGGCGCTGGTGTCGCTGATGCGGGACGCGGCGCTGGCGGTGCACGCGGCGCACGAGCGGGGGATCGTCCATCGCGACCTCAAGCCGCGGAATCTCATGGTGGAGCGCGGCCGCGTCTTCGTGATGGACTTCGGGCTGGCCAAGGCGGCGAGCGTCGGCCAGAGCCTCTCCGCGTCGGGAATGATGGTCGGCACGCCGGCGTACATGTCGCCCGAGGCGGCGCAGGGGCGGGTGCACCAGGTGGGCGCGCGGAGCAACGTGTACGGCCTCGGGGCGACGCTCTACGAGCTGATGTGCGACCGCCCGCCGTTCCGCGACGAGACCATCCTCGCGCTCGTGGTCAAGGTCGTCGAACAGGAGCCGCCCGCGCTGCGGACGGTGAAGCCGGACATCGACCGGGACCTCGAGACGATCGTGTCGAAGTGCCTCGAGAAGGATCCGCGGCGCCGGTACGCGAGCGCGCGCGAGCTGGCGGACGACCTGGGGCGCTGGCTCGGCGGCGAGGCGATCGCCGCGCACCCGCCGTCGACGGCTTACCGGCTGCGGAAGCGCGTCGCGAAGAAGAAGGCGCTCCTGGCGGTGGCGGTCCTGGGCGCGGCGGCGGTGGCGCTGTCGGTCGGCGTGCTCGTCCCGATGCTGCGGGCCGAGGCGAAGGCGAAGGCGGAGGCGGAGGCGCGCCAGGCGGCGATGCAGGAGGTGAACCGCCTCTGGGCGCAGCTGGCGATGCTGCGCGAGTGGATGCGGCAGCCGTTCCGCGAGCCGGCCGAGATCCGCCGGCAGCTCGGCGCCTCGCTCGGGGAGATCGACGCGTTCGTGAAGGCGCACGCGAAGTACCCGCAGGGCTGGTTCCTGCGCGGGCGGGCGAAGATGCTGCTGGGGAACCTGGCCGGCGCCGAGGCGGACCTGACGGAGGCGACCCGCCTCGAGCCCGGCTTCGGACCGGCGTGGACGCAGAGGGCGCAGGTGGCGCTGGAGCGCTACCAGCTGGCGCTCTACACGGCCATGGACCGCGGGACCCAGGAATACGTGAAGGAGGCGCGCGCGATGCTCGAAACGGCGCGGCGCACGGAGCGTTCGACGGCGAAATGGGGGCTGTCACGGACGCCCGACGACGAAGCGGCGGAGGTCCTCACCGACGCGCTCGGGCGATACCACCTCGACGGCGACAAGCCGGGGGCGCGCCGGGCGCTGGAGGAGGCCGAGCGCCGTTCGCCATCGGAGCACTACTGCCGGTGGCTGGCGCACTGGTGCGACGGGAAGGGGGAGCTCGCGGAGAAGGCGCGGTGGAGCGCGAAGGCGGTCGAGATCGCGCCGCACGACGGGTGGGCGCGGGCGCTCAACGCGTTCATGGTGCTGGGGACGGGCGGCCCGCGCGCGGCGGAGGAGGAGTACACGAAGGCGATCGAGATCATGCCGGAGTTCGCGGGGGCCTATACGGCGCGTTCGGCCGTGCGGATGACGGCGGGACGGCTGGACGGGGCGATCGAGGACGCCACGCGCGCGATCGAGCTTGAGCCTTCGAGCGCCATGGCCTACGTGAACCGGGCCGCGGCGCGGTCGGACAAGGGGGACTACGCGGGGGCGGTCGGCGACTGCACGAAGGCGATCGAGCTCCATCCGGACAATCAGGTGGCCTACCTCAACCGGGGGCTGGCGAACGCGCGGAGCCACCAGTTCCCGGCGGCGCTCGCCGACTATGCGCGCGCGATCGAAATCGCGCCCCGTCTGCCGTTCCCGTACCACTACCGTGGGCTCGTCCACAAGTACAGGGGCGACCGGCAGGCGGCGGCGGCCGACTTCCGCAAGGCGCTCGAGGTGGCGCATGCGGACTGGCCCTTCCGGCGCGAGGCCGAGCAGCTCCTGCGGGAGATGACGGGGGATTAGAACGGCTGCCGCTGCGGCGCTGATAGGCGTCTGGATCTACAGGCATCTCGGACGATACGTGACGGAGAAGATGGGTGTCGTGAAGCGAGACGAGTTTCTGGATGGCAGGTGACCGCGACGGCGGAGGTCTTCGGGTCGGTCTTCGTCGACTCGACGAAGCCCGGCCGCAACCCGGCCGTGCTCAATGACGGGGACACGACCGACAGCCCCTCCGCCCCGAGGGCGTGGCGAAGCGAAGACACGGTGACGCAGCACTTCGCGGGCCTCGCGGTCGGGTCGCTCACCGGGTTCGGCAAGCTGATCTTCTACATGCCGACGCGCGGGGACGCCAACGCGGCGACCGGGATGTCGCGCTTCAAGGTGCAGGTGGGCGACGGCGTCTCGTGGATCGACGCGGCGCCCACGATGCTCTCGGGCGCCGTCGCTTCGGCGACGCCCGGGTGGCTCAGCACCGTTTCTCCGCCGGCGCACCAGGTGACCGTCGAGTTCGGGACGATCTTCGGGACGCACATCCGGGTCCTCATGGACGTGAACGGCGGCAGCTTCGCGCACCCGAACACGATGTGGCTGAACGAGATCCGTGCGTTCGCGGTTGGAGCGGCGACGGTTGTTTCGTCGTTCTCGTTCGACGATAATGGAAACATGGTTTCCCGGACGACGGGCGCGATCGTCGAGAACTACGGGTACAACTATCGCAACGAGCTGGCGACCTACGCGCGCACGAGCGCCGGCGTGACCGAGAGCGCGTTCATGTACAAGTTCGGCCCGCGCGCCGGGGACCGGATCAACAAGGCGAACCTGGTGAGCGGCGTGACGGAGTGGTACATGATGGAGGACCGGGACACGGTGGCGGACTACGAGACGATGGCGAGCTCGCTGATGTTCGCGTACAAGCGCCGCTATGTGAACTCGCTCGGCATCG
>Ga0187892_10011835_pt1 | contig 10562 bp, 12 predicted proteins | sample MA1701073metaG_FD_139345 | JGI IMG/M metagenome (GOLD analysis project Ga0187892, IMG submission 139345) | Bio-ooze microbial communities from a basaltic lava cave in the Kipuka Kanohina Cave System on the Island of Hawaii, USA - MA170107-3 metaG ...
GCGCCGCCGCACACGTGGCTGCTCTGACTTGGGCCTCTTCGCCCTGATGGGCTCATCGGGGCGCCGCCGCACACGTGGCTGCTCTGACTTGGGCCTCTTCGCCCTGATGGGCTCATCGGGGCGTCGATCTCACCGCGCATCGTCGCCCTCTAGAGGCTGCCCTTGGTGGACGGGATATCGGTGATTCTCTGGTCGAGCCTCGTGGCCTGGGCCAGGGCCCGGGCCACCGACTTGAACGTCGCCTCCGCGATGTGGTGCAGGTTCTCGCCGTAGTGCATGGTCACGTGCAGCGTGACGTCGGCGTTGAACGCGAAGGCGCGGAAGAAATCCTTCACGAGGTCCAGGTCGAAGTTCGAGATGCGCGTCCGCTGGACCGGCACGTTGAACACGAGGTACGGGCGACCCGAGATGTCGACGGCGGCGTGCAGCAGCGTCTCGTCCATCGGCAGGAAGCAGGCGCCGTAGCGCACGATGCCGCGCTTGTCGGCGAGGGCATCCTTGAAGGCCTGGCCGAGACAGATACCGACGTCCTCGACCGTGTGGTGCAGGTCGACCTCGAGGTCACCCTTGGCGTCGACGTGCAGGTCGATCAGGCCGTGCTTCGACCACGCCTCCAGCATGTGGTTGAAGAACGGGATCCCCGTCTCGATCTTGGAGGCGCCGGTGCCGTCCAGGTTGAGCTGGAGCACGATCTGCGTCTCCTTCGTGCTGCGCTCGACCCGGGCCTGACGCGGGACGTCCGACGCGGTGACCCGCCGCTCCTGCTTCATGCTCTGCCCCCTGTCCGCGCGATCCGGATCGCGGCCGCGGCGCCATGGCCCGGCAGCCCCTCGACGCGACTCAGCTCGGTCACGTGGGGCGCCGCCTCCACGAGCCCTTCCGCCGAGTAGTGGATGACGCTCAAGCGCTTCACGAAATCCTCCGTGCTGAGCGCCGACGCGAACCGCGCGGTGCCCGCCGTCGGCAGCACGTGATTCGGCCCCGCGACGTAGTCGCCCACGACCTCGGGCGAGAAGCGGCCGAGAAACACCGCGCCGGCATTCCGGACCCGAGGCAGCAAGCGGTCGGGCTCCGCGACCAGCAGCTCGAGATGCTCCGGCGCGAGCGCGTTGGCGAGCTCGACCGCCTCCTCCAGATCGGCCGTCAGCACGAGCGCGCCGTTGGCCTGCAGAGCCGGCCCGGCGATCTCGCGGCGGGCCAGCGTCGCCAGCTGGCGTTCCGTCTCCGCCGCCACCTTTTCCAGGAGCGCCGTCGACGGGGTCAGCAGCACCGCCCGCGCCAACGGATCGTGCTCGGCCTGGGCCAGGAGATCGGCGGCGACGAATGCGGGATCGGCCGCCTCGTCCGCGATGACGACGACCTCGCTGGGGCCCGCGATCATGTCGATGCCGACCTCGCCGAATACCTGCGCCTTCGCCAGCGCCACGTAGATGTTCCCCGGTCCCACGATCTTGTCCACCCGGCGGATGGTCTCGGTGCCGTAGGCGAGCGCCGCGATGGCCTGGGCGCCGCCAAGCCGGTAGGCGTCGGTGACGCCCGCGATGCGCGCCGCCGTCAGAACCGCCGGGTTGACGGACCGGTCCGCCGACGGCGGCGAGACCAGCACGATCTCGCTCACCCCGGCGACCCGAGCCGGGATGACCGTCATCAGCACGGTGGACGGATAGGCGGCGCGCCCGCCCGGGACGTACACCCCCACCCGCTCCAGGGGGCGCACCTCCTGGCCCAGGCGCGAGCCGCTCGCATCCTTGATGCTCCACGACTTCGGCTTGCACGCCTGGTGGAAGCGCTCGATGCGCTGGGCCGCGTAGCGGAGCGCCGCCACGGTCTCTTCCCCCACCTGCCGTTCGGCGGCCTCGTACTCGCCGGCCGTCACCCGGAGCTCGTCGGCGCGGAGCGAGACCTCGTCGAAGCGCTCCGTGAATTCCAGCAGCGCTCGGTCGCCCTTGTCGCGCACCGCGGCCAGGATGTCCGTCACGCGGCGGTGAATGTCGGCATGCACGGCGGCCGGCGGCCGCTCGAGCGCGCTCACCACGCCCCTGAGGCCCAGCTCGCGCGCGTCCAGGGCGCGGATGGCGGCCCGCGGGCCGGACGTCATCCCGCCACCTCCTGCCGCATGGCCTGGATCAGGGCGTTGACGCGCCCGTGCGCCGTCTTGAGCGAGGCGCGGTTGACGATGAGGCGCGCCGTCGAGGTCATGATCTGGGCGACCTCGACGAGACCGTTGGCCCGCAATGTCTCCCCCGATTGCACGAGGTCCACGATCCGCTCGGCCAGCCCGACCAGCGGCGCCAGCTCGATGGAGCCGTCCAGCCGCACGATCTCCACCTGGATGCCGCGCGCCGAGAAGTAGCGCTCCGTCAACGTCGGGTACTTGGTCGCCACGCGCACCCACGACCACTTGGCCGGGTCGTCGCGCTGCCACATCTCCCGCGGCTCCGCGACCACGAGGCGGCAGAAGCCGAAACCCAGATCGACGGGCTCGTAGACGTCGGGCTGCTGCTCCAGCAGGATGTCCTTGCCGACGATGCCGAGATCGGCGGCTCCGTACTCCACGTACGTCGGGATGTCGGCCGGCTTCAGGAAGATGAACCGCAGGCCGCTCTTGTCGTCGGACAGGAGCAGCCGCCGCGAGTCCGACTCCATGCCCTGGATGCCCATGCCGGACAGGAGCGCCAGCGACGGATCGAGCAGCCGCCCCTTCGGCAACGCCAGCGTGAGCGGGGGGGTCACCGCACCCTCCGGATGCGCGCGCCCAGGGACTCGAGCTTCGCGTCCAGCCGCTCGTACCCGCGGTCGAGATGGTAGACGCGCGAGATCTGGGTGGTACCGCGCGCGGCGAGCCCTGCCAGCACCAGCGACGCCGAGGCCCGGAGATCGGTCGCCATCACCGGGGCGCCCTGGTAGGTCGGCACGCCGCGGACCACCGCGGTGGAGCCTTCGGTGACAATGTTGGCGCCCATCCGGCACAGCTCGGCCGCATGCATGAACCGGTTCTCGAAGATCGTCTCCGTGATCTTCGAGAGGCCGTCGGCGAGGCCGAGCAGCGCCATCGCCTGCGCCTGCATGTCCGTGGGGAAGCCGGGAAACGGGCTGGTGTTGATGTCCGCGGCCTGCGGGCGCTCGGGGCCGCGGCTGCGCACGCGATCGCGGTCGACCGAGATCGCGGCCCCGCACTCCTCGAGCTTGGCGAGCGTGGCGGTGAGATGGCGCGGCGTCACGCCGGTCAGCGTGACGTCGCCGCCGGTGATGGCGCCCGCGATCAGGAGCGTGCCCGCCTCGATACGATCGGGAATGATGCGGTGGCGGGCGCCCCTGAGCTCCGGCACCCCGTGGATCTCGATGCGCTCGGTGCCCGCGCCGTCGATCCGCGCCCCCATCGACACGAGTAGGCGCGCGAGATCGCTGACCTCGGGCTCGCGCGCGGAGTTTTCCAGGATGGTCGTGCCTTCCGCGAGCGCCGCGGCCATCATCAGGTTCTCGGTGCCGGTCACGGTCACGAGATCCGTCGTGACGCGCGCCCCCTTGAGCCGGCTGGCCCGCGCCTCGACGTACCCGTTGCGGATCACGACGTCGGCGCCCAGCTTCTGGAACCCCTTCAGATGCTGATCGATCGGCCGCACCCCGATGGCGCACCCGCCGGGCAGCGCGACGCGGGCCGCGCCGCCGCGTGCCAGCAACGGCCCGAGCACGAGCACCGACGCGCGCATCGTCGACACGAGCTCGTACGGCGCCTCGTGGCTCGCGAGTTTCGGCACGCGCAGCGTGGTGGCGCCCGTGGGCTCGCGGGAGACCTCGCTGCCCAGCAGCCCGAGCACCGAACACATCGTGGCCACATCGGCCAGATCGGGCACGTTGTCGAGGACGAGCGGCTCGGACGTCAGCAGCGCCGCGCACATGGCGGGCAAGGCCGCGTTCTTGGCCGCGCTCACGGCGACTTCCCCGCGCAGCGGAGTGCCGCCGTCGATGACCAGGCGCGTCGCCATCAGCCGCTCACGCTCGGCGGGCGCGGCGTCGCGGGCGGCCACTGACCCGCGATGTATCGCTCGACCCCGCGCAGGTCATGCCGCGCCCGGATCCCCTGGAATCCCTCGGCGGCCAGCAGGGATGCGACGGAACCGGCCTGGTCGTCGCCGATCTCCATCAGCAGCCAGCCGCCCGGCGTGAGGAGCGCGGGCGCACCGACGATGAGACGCCGGAGCACCGCCATGCCGTCCGGGCCGCCGTCCAGCGCGAGTCGCGGCTCGAACGCGGACACTTCCGGCTGCAGCGAGCGGATGAGCGCGCTCGGAATGTACGGCGCGTTGGCCACGACCAGATCGAGCGCTCCTCGCGCCGATGCGAGCGGCTCCAGGAGATCACCCGCCAGCCACGTAATGCGCCCGGACAAGCCGAGCCGGCGTGCGTTGTCCCGGGCCACCTCCAGCGCGGAGGGCGAGCACTCCACCGCGATCACCTCGGCGTCGGGCACCGCGGTCGCGAGGGCGCAGGCGATGGCGCCGCTGCCCGTCCCGATGTCCGCGACCCGCGCGCGCGGCCGATCCCGCAGCACATCCACCGCCCAGCTGACGAGGCCCTCGGTCTCGGGGCGCGGGATGAGCACGGCCGGCGTGACGGTCAGCCGCAGGCCGTGGAACTCCTCGAACCCGAGCAGGTACTGGAGCGGCTCCCACGCCGCCCGCCGCGCAGTCAGCGCCTCGTACCGCCCCGCCTGCTCGCCCGTCACCTCGCGGGCGGGGTCGAGATACACCGCGAATCGGTCCGTGCCGAGCGTAGAGGCCAGGAGCCACTCGGCGTCCTGGCGCGCGGTCGGGATGCCGGCGCTTTCCAGCCTCGCGAGGCCCTCGCGCAGCAGCGCGAGGGCGTTGAGGGCCGAGATCCCGCGCGTCACGGCACGCTCTCCGCGAGCTTTTGACTCTGCTGCCAGGCGGCGAGCGCGTCGATCAGCTCGTCCAGATCACCCTCGAGCACGGCGGGGAGCCGATGCAGCGTCAGATTGATCCGGTGATCGGACACACGTCCCTGCGGGAAGTTGTAGGTGCGGATGCGCTCGCTGCGCTCGCCGGTCCCGACCTGGCTGCGCCGATCGGCGGCGATCGCGGCCGCCTGCTCCTCCTGCGCGCGCTCGAGCAGCCGGGCCTTAAGGACCCGCATCGCCTTCGCCCGGTTCTTGATCTGCGAGCGCTCGTCCTGGCAGGTCACCACGAGGCCGGTCGGTATATGGGTCAGGCGCACCGCGGAGTCCGTGGTGTTGACGCCCTGCCCGCCCGGACCGGAGGAGCGGTACACGTCGACCCGGACGTCCTTCTCCTCGACCTTGAGGTCGACGTCCTCGGCTTCCGGCAGCACCGCGACCGTCACCGTCGAGGTGTGAATGCGCCCGCTCGACTCGGTCGCGGGCACCCGCTGGACGCGATGCACGCCGCGCTCGAACTTGAGGCGGCTCCAGGCCCCGCGTCCGTGGACGAACAGGATGATTTCCTTGAAGCCGCCGATCCCGGTCGGATTGGCGTCCATCACCTCGATCTTCCAGCGCTGACGCTCGGCATACTTCGTGTACATGCGCGCGAGGTCGGCGGCGAACAGCCCCGCTTCGTCTCCCCCCGCGCCGGCCCGGATCTCGACGAAGACGTTCCTGTCGTCGTTCGGGTCGCGCGGAATCAGCAAGGCTCGGAGCTCGTCCTCGAGTGCGGTCTGTCGGGCGGTGAGCTCGTCCAGTTCGGCCTGGGCGAGCTCCCGCATCTCGCGGTCCGTGTCCTCGGTCAGGATGTGACGGGCCTCGGAGATCCGCCCCAGCAGGACCTTGTACTCGTCGAACTTCTGGACGGTGTCGGCCAGCTCCGAGGCGGCCTTCGCCGTCTTCGCGTACACCGAGGGTTGCCCGACGATCTGCGGGTCGGACATCGAGCGGTTGAGCTCTTGATAGCGCTCTTCGATCTGGCGGAGCTTGTCGAACATCAGGGCCTCTCGAGACAGGGAGGCGGCGGCGTGGACGGGGCGGCGCTCCGCCGACGGGGATGCACTAGGTACTGCGGAGATTTCGGCTCGAAGCGCTGCTGCCCGGCCGAACCGGTCCTACCCTTCTCCGGTTGGCTGCCGCTTGTACTTACGCTGGAACCGCTCGACGCGGCCCGCGGTATCCAGGAACTTCTGCTTCCCGGTGAAGAAGGGGTGACACTTCGAGCAGACTTCCACCCGGATAGCCGGACGGGTGGAGCGGGTCTGGATGACCTCCCCACAGTTGCAGCTGATCGTGGTGTCGACGTAGTCGGGATGAATGCCAGCCTTCACGGCCCACCTCCTCGATGAAGCCTAAATCGTACCAGGAGGACGCAAAAAACACAAGAATTCCGGCGCACTGGTAGTGTCTCAAGTTTGGCCGCCCGGACCCATCGTTCAGCCAGTGAAGAAACCAACTAGTGCTAGCATACTCCGACCATGGCCAAGTGCCCGAAACGTCCCCGCGACCCGATGCAGCTCGCCACGGCTCTAATCTCGTGAAACTCATCACCGCGCATAGAATTCTTATTGGAACGGCGATCGTCTTCTTTATTTTCTTTTCTCTGTGGGAGTTAAGAAACTATTTGCAATCGAGCAATACATGGGCTGCCGCCCGGAGCATTCTGTATCTCCTTGTTGCAGCAGGTTTTGGCATCTATTTTAAATTTCTCAAGCGGTGGTACGGATAATCGCGATGGAAGCGCAGCCGTTTCTGGTCGCGATCACTGAAGAGCAGGCACGGAGTGAGCGGAAAAAGGGGCGCGAGCTGCGCGCCCCCCAGTGGTGGCGCCGCGGGCGTAAGCGCCGCGGATGAAGAGGCTAAAGTCGGGGTCCCCGTAGTGTGTGAGGCCGCGCGCTGCGCGCGGATTGTTACGTAAGGCGCAACCCGGGTCTAGCGAGCGTATACTCCCGCCCATGATTCTGGCCCGGGTGATGCTCATCATGTGCGTGGCCGCGACCGCGCTCTGGCCCCGCGCCGCGAGCGGGCAGGATCCGTTCAAGGCGCTCGAGCTGATCAAGCCCGCCCGCCCGCAGGCGGCCAATGACTTTACGGTGGCCTCGCCGGACGGGAAGCAGGTGCGCCTTGGCGACCACCGCGGCAAGGTGGTCTTTCTGAACTTCTGGGCGACGTGGTGTCTGCCCTGCCGCGAGGAGATGCCCGCGATGGAGTGGCTTTACCAGCGCTACCGGGACAAGGGCTTCATCGTCATCGCGATCTCCGTCGACTCGGACATCGTGGCGGTGCCGCCGTACATCAAACAGAACCAGCTGACCTTCCCGATCGGCCACGATCCGAAGATGGCCCTGGCCGACCGGTACGGGATGCGCGCGGTGCCGTCGAGCTTTCTCATCGACCGCAAGGGGAACCTCGTCGCGCTCGCGATCGGCCCGCGGGCCTGGGACACGAAACCCGCCTACGCCGTGATCGAGACCCTCCTGAACTCCAGGTAAATGTGGCGAGGCGCAGCCGAGCTACCCTATCGCAAGCGCCGCGTGCGGCGCGTCGCTCGTGATGAGGGCGTTGGATCAACTGCCCAAACCGGTCCGCATGCGATGCCGCAGCAGCCGCGCGTCGCTGGTGACGAGGGGGCTGGAATAACCATCACAGACCGATCAACGGCGAGGGAGCGGGTGTGCTCGCCGTCGACGGTGACAATCTCGTCGTGCGCGCATACGGGGCCGCCTCGGCGATCCTCCTCGTGCTGGCGCCGCGGGAACCCGCCAACGCCCTTGACCGTTGGATCGTCACGGTGGTAGATAAATCTTGTGAATGCCGTCACGGATGGGTCGTGCCGTGCGAGGAGCGCGGGGCCCGCGTGATTTCGAGGAGGAATCGCATGTTCCGAGTCCCCTACTTGCGCGCCGCGACCCTGATGATAGCTTCCTCCCTCGTGCTCGGGGGCGCCGCGCTGGCCCAGGGCCCGTGGCTCGCGCCAGCGGCCGAGAAGGCGAAGAAGAACCCCGTGCCGAACGACAAGAACGTCGTCGAGCAGGGGCAGAAGCTCGCCACCGTGAACTGCGTGTCCTGTCACGGTGCGAAGGGGAAGGGCGACGGCGCGGCGGCGGTGGCGCTCAATCCGAAGCCGGCGGACTGGACCTCCAAGAAGGTCCAGGAGGAGAGCGACGGCGAGCTGTTCTGGAAGATCTCGAACGGGCGCGGCCCCATGCCGCCCTGGAAGCATCTACCAGAGAAGGAACGGTGGGCGCTGGTCCGCTACATCCGTACCCTGAAGTAAGCTCGAGATCCTGACCGGCGGCGCGCGTTCGTCGACGGACGGCGCGCACCGGCCGGGGCCCTCGCTTGCGACGACCTCGTCAGGCAACTACGACAACGGTGAGGAGGTCGTGACATTGCTCCGGAGGGCCCGAACGCTCCGGGTTGCCCTCGCGGGGTGACGGTGGTACAAGTCAGCGTTAGGCTCGGGACCGTTCGACAAGGAGGACGACCATGACCGCCCCCCCTCGTCACCTCCGCGAAGGCGTCATCGCCGGGCTCATCGGGGCGACCGTGGTCGCCGTCTGGTTCCTCATCTACGACGCAGCACGCGGCGCCCCATTCCGGACGCCGGCGCTCCTCGGGAGCGCCGCCCTCCAGGGCGTCCAGAACCCGCAGGCCGTCCCCGTCTCGACCGGCCTCGTGGTCCAGTACACCGTGCTGCACGGCGTCGTCTTCGCCCTGGTCGGGATCCTCATCGCCTTCCTGATCGTCTCGGCGCAGCGCCAGCCGGCGCGTCTGCTCATGCTCGTCATCGCGCTGCTCTGCTTCGAGGTGTTCTTCCTCGCCGTCGTCGTGTGGCTGGCGCGTCCCGTGCTCGACGACGTGGCCTGGTGGGCCATCCTCGTCGCCAACGTGCTGGCGGCCGGAGGGATGCTCGCCTACTTCTTCGTGGGGCACCGCGCCCTGGGGCGGGCGCTGCTGGGCCCCCGGAGCCGCGTGGCCCAGGAGGGCTTCGTGGCTGGCGCGCTGGGCGCTGCCACCGTGGCCGTGTGGTTCCTGCTCTACGACACCGCGGCCGGCGCGCCGCTGAGGACGCCGGCGCTCCTGGGCGCGGCAGTCCTCGAGGGGCTGCGCGATCCCGCGGCGCTCACCATCTCGCCGCCGCTGATCCTGAAATACACTCTCGTCCACGGGGCGGCCTTCGTGGTCTTCGGCTGGCTGGCGGCCGGGCTTCTGGCGCTGGGGGATCGAGAGCCGCGGCTCCTGGCCGCCTTCGTCATGCTGTTCGTCTGTTTCGAGGTATTCTTCTTTGCGATGATCGCGGTTCTCGCCCAGTGGCTCCTGGAGGCGCTCGCCTGGTGGACGATCCTGGCGGCGAACCTGCTGGCGGCGCTGGCCATGCTCGGCTACCTGCTTCGCGAGCACCGCGTCGCCTGGCGCGCGTTCCTCTCGACGCCATGATCGTCGAGTCCCCCGGCGCCGGCGCAACCCCCGCATCGAGATCGACGACGTACGGCCAGGCGTTCTGGTCCCGTGCGTCGAGCGTCAGGGTGGTCGCACTGGTGTCCCCGCAGTAGCGGCACCGTCACGCCGCGATCGGGGGCCGCTCTCATCTTCCTCTCGAATGCACCAAGGCCCACGCCGAGGCGCTCGCGGTCGCCTTCGGCGGCATCCCGGTGTACGTGGGGATGCGCCACTGGCACCCGCGTACATCGGGGACGTGATGCGGATACCGGTTTCAGATTCGCCGGTCCCGGGTTACCCTGGACCGGGACGCATGCGAGAAGCAAAGTTCCGCCAGGCGGCGTTCGTCTATCTGCACGTCGCGATCCTCTACGAGGCCGCGGTGTACGTCATGTGGCGTCAGGGGCTGCTTCCCGCCCGGTTCGGCCCGTCGTGGCTCTGGCTGCTGGTCGGCGCCGGGGTGACCGCCGTCGTGGTGTACGGCCTCCTCCGCTGGCATAACGCCTGGTTCGCGCGCGCCGTCTGGCTGCTGCACAGCCTGCGCCTGCCGGCGCTCATCAACGGTGCCTTCTTCGCCGGCGGCGAGGAGCGAGTCGTCCCGGCGTTCTACCTCACCGCGATCGTCGTGGTGATGATCAACCTCTGGATGCTCGCCCGCGCGGGGTGGGACCTGTGAAGTTCCGCACCTACCACGAGGTCACCGGCTCCGACGCCTCCGCAATCGGTCCGCAGGTTGGTCGGCAACAGCAGCGGATCGAGCAGCGGCTCGCTCGCGTGCGGCTGTTGGTGGGGGTCATGAGCGGGAAGGGCGGCGTGGGGAAGACCTACGTCACCGCAGGCCTCGCGCTCGCCTTCGGGGAACGAGGGCTTCGCGTCGGCGTGCTCGATGCGGACCTGGCCGCGCCGACGGTCGCCAGGGTTCTGGGCGGCTCGGGTCCGGTCGCGGTCGATGAGGAAGGGGTGCACCCGGCGACCGGCCGGGGCGGGGTCCGCGTGTTCTCGACCGACCTGCTCCTGGAGGAGGGCGCGCCGCTCAGGTGGCACGAGCCCGACACCGCACGGTTCGTCTGGCGGGGCACGCTCGAGGCCGGGGCGCTCCGCGAATTCTTGTCCGACGTCGTTTGGGGCGACCTGGACCTCCTCCTCATCGATCTGCCGC
>Ga0187892_10011836_pt1 | contig 10562 bp, 8 predicted proteins | sample MA1701073metaG_FD_139345 | JGI IMG/M metagenome (GOLD analysis project Ga0187892, IMG submission 139345) | Bio-ooze microbial communities from a basaltic lava cave in the Kipuka Kanohina Cave System on the Island of Hawaii, USA - MA170107-3 metaG ...
CGCCGTTGAACGTGCTGAAGTTCCCGCCCACGTAGACGTCGCCTCCCGGCGCCGTCGCCAGCGCCTGCGCGATGCCGTTGAAGCCTGTCCCCGTCACGAATCCGGTATCGAGGCTGCCGTCCGAATTTACCCGCGCCACGCGGCTGGCCGTCAACCCTTTGTACGTCCCGAACGCGCCGGCGAAATAGACGTCTCCCGACCCGTCCGGAGCGATCGCGTACACGATGTCGCTGAACCCGGCCCCCGTCGCGAACCCGGAGTCGATCGACCCGTTGGAGTTCAGCTTCACGACGCGCGTGACCGGGTTCGTGTCATAGCTTGTGAACTGACCGCCCGCGTACACGGCGCCGGATGGATCAGTCGCGAGCGCGAACACACCTGAATCGAACCCCGCTCCGATCGCGAAATTGGTGTCGATCGAGCCGTCCGAGTTCAGCCGCACGATCCGGTTCACCGGCGTCGCCTTGTACATCGAGAACAGCCCGCCGACGTAGATGTCTCCCGAGCCGTCCGGCGCCATCGCCAGCGACGTCACCGTGCCGTTGAAGCCGGGCCCCGTCACGAACGCCGTGTCGACGGAGCCGGTCGGGTTCAGCCGCAGGATGCCCTGCACGCTCGTCCCGTCGTACCAGGTGAATCCGCCGCCGACGTAGAGGTCACCGTCCGCGGCGACCGCAAGCGACGTCACCCCGCCGACGAAGCCCGCCCCGGTCGTGAGCGTCCCGTCGACCGTCCCGTCCGAATTCAGCCGCACCAGCCCGTTGTGCGCCGCGCCGTCGTAATGGGTGAAAACTCCGCCCACGTAGACGTCGGTGCTGCCCGACACGAAGGCGAAGGCGTTCACCACGTTGCTGAACCCCGCCCCCACGGGCAGCGCCACGAGCGTGCCGGTCGAGTTCAACCGCGCCAGGCGGTCGATCCCCACCCCGTTGTACGCGGTGAAAAATCCTCCGACGAAAATGCCCCCCGATCCGTCCGCCGCGATGGCCCGCGCCTCGGAGTTGAACCCCGTCCCGATCGCGAACGCCGCGTCGATCGAGCCGTCGCCGTTCAGCCGCACGGTCCGGTTGGCCGACGTGCCGCCGTAGGACGTGAAGAGCCCGCAGACGTAGACGTCGGCGCCCGCAGCGACCAGCCCCAGGACGTCGTTGTTGAAGCTCGACCCGATCATAAAGGACGTGTCGGTCGTCCCGTTCGAATTCACGCGGACGATCCGGCTCTGGGGAGACCCGTTGAAGGTCGCGAACACGCCGCCGATGAAGATGTCGCCGGTGGCGTCCGCCGCGGGCGCGATGGCGTAGACGTTCCCTCCGGACGTCGCGCCGAACGTCGTGTCGAGCGAACCGTCGCTTTTGAGGCGAACGACGTTGCTCGCCGCCGAACCGCTGTACAGCGAGAACTGCCCCCCGACGTAGATGTCGCCCGATCCGTCGGTCGCGGGCACGATCGTCTGCACGTTGCTGCCCACCGCCGTAAAGCCAAAGCCCGTGCCGGTTACGAACGTCGGATTGACCGAGCCGTCGGCGTCCAGCCGAACGATCCGGTTGGCCGTCGCGCCCTTGTAGGTCGTAAAGGCGCCGCCCACGTAAACGCCGCCCGATCCGTCCGGGGCGAGCGCGTACACGTCCGCGTTGAACCCCGTGCCGATGGCAAAGACCGCGTCGACCGTTCCGTCGGAATCCAGTCGGAGGATCCGGTTCGCGCTCGTCCCCTTGTACGTGGTAAACTCCCCGCCCACGTACACGTCGCCCGAGGCGATCGGCGCGAGCGCGCGTACGACCCCCACTCCGAAGCCCGTGCCCGTCGAAAAGGTGGAGTCGTAGGTGCCGTTCGAGTTGAGGCGCACGACGCCGCTGATCCCCTGCGTGCCGAACGAGCGGAGCGCGCCCCCCGCGTAGACGTCTCCCGTCCCGTCGGCGGCAGGCGCGACCGCCCAGACGGTGTAGTCCACGCCGCGCGCCGCGTTGAAGGCGGTGGGCGCGAAGGGCACGGCGGCCGTCTCCGGCGATGCCGGGCCGACCACGCTGCCGTTCACGCCTCGGAGGGTGTAGTAGTACGTCGTACCGTTCGTGAGGCCCGTGTCCGTGTAAGACGTCGTAGCGACGGTCGTGACGACCGTGTACGGGCCGCCGGCGGCGCCGCTCCGCTCCACGCGGTACCCGGTCGTGCCTCCGACGGCGCCCCAGGAAAGAGCGACCTGGCTGTCGCCGGGCACGGCGGTCGGCGCCCCGGGCGCGACCGGCACGGTGTTCGGGGCCCCCGACACCTCGCCTGACGGATCGCTCTCTCCGACGCCGTTGACGGCGCGCACGACGTAGTAGTAGGTCGTGCCGTTCGCGAGCCCCGTATCGGTGTGCGTCGTCGCGCTCACGCCGGCGACGTTCGTGTACGGGCCCCCCGACGCGGCCGATCGGTAGACGTTATAGCTCGTCGCCCCGGCGCTCGCCGACCAGGACAGCGCGACCTGCGCGTCGCCTGGGACGGCCGCCAGGCCCGTGGGCGCGGCCGGTGCGGTTGCGCCCCCGCCCCCGCCCCCGCCCCCGCCTCCGCAGGCCGGAACGATCAGGGCCGCCGCCAGGAGCGCCGCGCGTCGAACGCCGGTAGAAAACATGGGGGACCCTCCTCACCGAGGGTAATTATACGACGCTGATTCTAAATTGACTTGCGGGCGGCTCTCCCCCGCCAACCGGAGCAAACCGCGACGGCTGCACGGCTCAGTGCGCTGAGCCGGAGCCGCAGAATCTAACGAAGTACCGGGTGAAACTCCGCAATCTCGATTATCAAGGACAAGGTTGGGGGGCCGGGAGTCCACTTAGAGTCCGGGACATGGTGCGCCCGAATGCGCTTGAGGCGAATCCCTAGGCACGGTTAGGATCAGCGGTCATGGCGATCATCCTTCTCCTCGCGCCGCAGGCCGACTCCTTTTTCGACGTCCGCGGAATCGTGCAGCTCGCCGGGCAGCACGCCCGAGCGTTTCCCGAAAAGGCGGAGGGGATTGAGGTCGGAACGGAGGCCGCGCGCCTTCACTTTCTTCACGCCACCGGCTGGGCCGCCGCGGCGGGCACCCAGATCGCCGCCTTTGTCGTCCGCTTCAAAGACGGGAAGACCGCCGAAGTCCCGGTCGTCTACGGGGAGGACGTGAGCGACTGGTGGCAGTATCCCCAGAACCGGTTCAAGGGATCCCGAGGGAAAGTCGTCTGGGTCGGCAGCAATCCGGCCTGCCGCGGGCTGGGCGGCTGGCTCAAGTTATACAAGACGTCCTGGGAGAATCCGAGGCCCGGCGTCGAGATCGCGAGCATCGACTACGTCTCCTCCCTGACCTCCGCCGCCCCCTTCCTGGTCGCCGTGACCGCGGAGAAAAAGCCGTGACGCTCCTTCTGGCGCTGGCCCTGCAGGCCTCCGAGGCGCGGGACCTGATCGAGCGCATGCAGTCGGAGGACCCCGCCGTGCGCGAAGCGGCGACGCGCAAGCTCGCCGAACTGGGCAAGGAGGCGGAGCCGGAGCTCCGGAAGGCCGCGAACCATCCGGACGTCGAAGTCGCCGGCCGCGTCCGGACGCTGCTCCGGAACCTGGCCATCGCGGACTCCATGACACCGAGGCTCAGGTCCGCGATGCCCGGCATCGTCGGCCGGCTGCAGTCCGGCGACGACCGCCAGTGGACCCGCGTCTTCCTCGAACTGCGATACGCCTCTTCCCTCCGCCGCCCGGACTTCGAGACGCTCGCGGCGCCGGCCCTGCGCGCGGCCCAGAGCGAGGAGGAGCGCGCGCAGGTGCTTGAGACCCTTCGGGCGAAACGGCTCCGATCCGCGTCGGCCGAAGTGACCGCGCTTCTGGGCGACCCGAATCTGTCCTGGCGCGCCTTCGCCGCGCTGACCGCCGCGCAGGGTCGCGACGCGATCCCCCTGTTCCTGAAGCTGCTGAAGGGCGATTCGGATCGCTCCCGGCTCCCGGCCCTGGCGTCGCTCGTGGAACTGAAAGCGATCGAAGCCCTTCCTCAGATCCGCAAAATGCTCGAGGAAGATCATCCGGAACTCCGGCGCCGGGCCGCGAGAGCCTACGCCGAGCTGGCCGGGCGCGACGCGCTCCCGGACTTGAGGAAAATGGCGGAGGACGCCGATCCCGCGGTCAGCTCCGCGGGGATCGAAGGCCTGGCGGCGACGGGCCTCAAGGAGGCAGGGCCCTGGGTCCTCGAGGCCCTCAAGAGTCCGGACCCGGACGTCCGCTCCGCCGCGGCCGACGCGGCCGGCGAGCTGGGCCTGAAGGAAGCGCTGGCGCCGATCATCTCCATGCTGAAGGACAAGGACGAAGACTTGAAGTATGACGCCCTGCACGCGCTGGAGCGGTACGGAAATCGCGCGGCGGCCAGGGCGATCGTACCCCTGCTGAGCGACAAGGACGAGGACGTTCGGGACGAAGCCTTTCGCATTCTGGGCGGCATGGGGATCCGCGAAGGCACCGCGGAGATCGCCAAGCTGTTGGATTCGGACACCTCGGAGGTTCGGCGCGGCGCGATGGAGCTGCTGGCCGTCATGGGCGCCAAAGAAACGTTCGATCAGGTGGCCCGGGGCTTGAAAGACGGGTCGGAGTCGATCCGGTTCACGTCCATCTACGCGCTCGGCGCGATCGATCCTCCGCGCGCCGTCCGGGAACTCGCGCCCCTTCTGGCCAAGGACGAATCCTGGAAAGGCGTTCAGGATTGGCTCACCGACGTGAGGCCGAGGGAGGCGGTGGCCGAGCTTACGAAGATGCTTGAATCGGAGACGTCCGAGGACGTTCGGGCTCGGATCAAGGAGACGCTTGCCGACGCGTTCGACGCGCCCACGCCGGGCGCGGTCGAGCTCCTCGAGGACAAGGACCCCAAGGTGCGGGCCACCGTGCTGAACGGTCTGCGCTCGGCCGGCGCGACGCCGCTCGCGGTCAAGCGGCTGAAGGACGCGGATCCGGAGGTCCGGTACGCCGCGGTCGCCGCTTTGGAGCGGTTCGGGTCGAAAGAGATTCTGGGGGCGCTCGCGGACGAGGACCTCGAGGTCCTTTGCGCCGCGATTCGCGGGGCAGGGGCCCTGCAGCTGAGCGAGGCGGCGCCGGACCTGATCAAACTCCTGAAAAGCCCTCACCCCCTCGTCCGCGCGGAGTCGGCCGAAACCCTCGGGAGGCTGGGGGTCGAGGAAGCGACGCCGGCCCTCCTCGAGCTCGCGCGGAGTCCCCATCCTTACGTTCGGGCTTCGGCCGCGCTCGGATTCTGGGGCTTGAAAAACCCGGAAGCACGGGCGGCGCTGGACGGCCTGAGGAAAGACCCGCACCCGTATGTCCGAAGGATGGCGGCCCAGACGGCGGAGACCGAGCCCTCGCCGCACGCGCGCGCGGCCGCGGTCAGGACCCTGAGGAGCCTGCCGGAGCTCGCGGACATGCTGGAGGACCCGAACCCCCTGGTCCTCGAAGCGGCCGCCCTCAAGCTCGTGGAGATGGGCACGAAGGAATCGGTGTGCGCCGCGGCGCGCGCCGTCGATCTCAGTTTGCTCTCGATCAAGACGAAAGCCCGGCCCGACGTCGTCGCCGGGATCCTGGATCTGCTCAAGGACCCCGACGACGACATTCGCGCGCGCGCCGTCGGAGCGCTTTCGGCGCTCGGCGCCAAGGAGGCGGCGCCGAAGCTCCTGGAGCTTCTCGGCGGCCGGATCTCCGAGGCGGTCCTCCAGGCATTGGGCGAGCTGAGCGTGCGCGAAGCCGTCCCGAAGATCATGACGTTTCTGGACCATCACGACTGGATCCTTCGAAGGGCGGCGGTCGAAGCGCTGGCGACGCTCAAGGCGAAAGAGGCCGGTCCCCGGCTCATCGAACTCCTGGACGACCCGGCCCGCGACGTTCGCCACGCCGCCGCGCTCGCGCTGGGCGGGCTGGGGTGCAAGGACGCCCAGCCAAAACTGCTCGACATGCTGGCGGACGAGAACGTTCACGCGGCGGCGGCCCTCTGCCTGCTGGGGCGCCGCGAGGGGATACCCGTCATCGTTTCGGACGCCGAGGACCTGATCCGGCTGCGAGGCGGATTCTTCGAGCTGCTGGACGAATTGCCGGAGAGGCCGAGTTTCCTGTTCGCGCTGAACGCTCTTCGGACGCCCGACATCCGCCATCGGTTGGAGGGAAAGGCCGTCGAGAGCCCGGTCGGCGGCGCCCTCCACGACGTGGCGAAACGCATCGCGGGGGAAGCGGAAATGGCGTTCGAAGCCCGGATCCCCGGAGTGGGGCCCGGTGAGTGGGACTTGCTCCGCCGTCGTCGGGGCGATCTCTGGTCGGCGCTCTTCTCGGCGGCGACGTCGATCCAACGCAGCCCGCCGGGACCCGCCGAGGGCGAGGTCATCCTGGAGGACGGCCGGGTCCGCTTCATCGACTTCGAGGACGCCGTGCGCTTCTGGCGGACCTGGGCGGAAAAGTAAGCTCGAACGATCAGCGCGAGCTACCGCCGGTCGAGGTCCGGGTCTTTGCGATGGAAGTAGGCCGAGGCGGGGATCCGTTCCTTCTCCCCTCCGGGCCGCTCCCACGAGAGTTTGAGCCCCGCCTTGTCGTCGTTCTCGAACAGCTCGACGCGGATCTCGTGGAGCCCGGCCTTGAGCTCGACCTTACCCGCTTTCTCGACCATCGCGTGGAGCCCGCCGTTGTCGACGGCGACCTTGCCGTCGATCCAGAGGCGCGAGCCGTCGTCGGACTCGAGAACGAAGGTCCACGTCCCGTCCTCAGGGATCCTCAGGAAGCCGGCCCAGCGGGCGTAGAAATAGTCCCAAAGCCCCGTGAGCGCGAACTCCTGGTTCGTCTCCTCCCAGGCCAGCGGCGCATCGACTCGCCGCAGGAGCGGCTTCCGGCTCGCGTCGATGCGGTTCAAGGACGCCAAGTTGATCACGACGGGGAAACCCTTCGATCGAATCGCGATCCCTTACGTCCCGCCGGAAGAATATGACGTCGTCGTCGTGGCAGAGCGGCAGGAGGGGTCGAATTCCCTGAATTGCTTCCCCGCCGCCTACGGCCCCGGCATCCGTTCGCATTACGTCATCAGCCAGGACGGGGTCGTGTACAAGAAAGACCTCGGTCACGGGAAGGGCATCGACGTCTACCCGGCCGACCCCCTCAAGGAGGGGTGGGAGAGGGTCGACTGACGGCTCCCCGAAGAAGCGAGGGCGCTCGAAAATTTTGCACTCGCCGCGCGGGACGGGGTAGACTTAAGGGTCGCAGGAAACCGGAACCCCCTGGAGCGGCGTGCTAGGGGTTCCCCCTTCTGGCGACCGTGGCCAAGGAGGGACTTGTGGGTGAGGCGAGCGGCCACCCTTTTCCCGTCACCGCGTTCCCCGACCATCTTCTAAATAATGGGTCAGTTACATTAAACATGGTGTATAGTAAGCCGGCGAGTGCGGAGGAATGATGCGGCCGAAGGCGCGAAACGCGGGGCTCACGATGGTAGAGCTCATGATCGCCCTGGGCATCATGGCCATCGCCCTGTTCGCGCTCTTCACGTTCATCCTCCACACCATGACCGCCAAGGAGGCCATGAGGGACCTGGAGCTGGCCCGGCAGTCGGTGACCGGCAAGATGGAGGAAATCAAAGCCCAGGCCTGGAACAACATCGCCCCCTTCGTCAACGGACAGATGGCGCAGGCCAACCCCGCCACCAGCCCCAGGGCGGTGCCCGGCCTCTCGGACCCCGCCAACCCTTCCCAGCGGGCGATGATGACCATCACGCTCCAGGGAGTCCCGAACAACGCCACGCCCACCATTTGGGACGTCGGAATCCGGCTTGATTGGAAGAACTCCAGCGGCACGAGGACGTACCGAATCGCGAACGTGATCTCTCAGTTTTGATCCATGAGCAGGAAAAACAACGCCGGCTTGACGCTGATCGAGGTCGCGATCGCTTCGGTGATCCTGGTCGTCGTGGTGATCATCGTCATGAGTTCGCTCTTCGCTTCCTCCCGCGCGGCCGCCAACGGAAGCATCAGTTCGGGGCTCGAGGAGAAGAGCCGGCTGATCGTCGACCAATGCCGGCTTGAATTCCTCCAGGCCCGGTTCACCGGGACCGTGATCGTCGGCGGCACGACCATCCCCCTGGGGTTCAGCGACGACAACACGTCGATGGTCTTTCGCATGCCCGGCACCCTGGACCCTCTGGGGAACGCCCTCCCCTCCGGCACCGTGGTGACGGGTTACCTCAGCCCCCGCTCCGACCGGTCGGGGTTCCGCCAGGACCTCGTGTGTGTCCTGCGCTTCGAGGCGCACTCCGTGCTGCGGGAAAGCTCCTCCGCCCCGTCGGGCACCGTCCCGTAGCCGACCGCGCCCGCGTGGGGTACCGCCTTTCCGCCCTACGTGGCCCTCACCCCCGCCCGGACGACCGTCATCAACACGGACCTCAACCGGGACGGCGACCGGAACGACCGCTACGTGCGCGGGAGGCTCAAGCGCTACCACGTCGCTCCCGACGGACATCCCATTCTCGCCAACCCGACCCCCCTCGTGAGCCCGATCCTGGGGACCGAATCGATGAACGACGACATGGTCCTGGCGGTCGCGGCCGACGGGCGGTTCAACGCCCCGCTGGACAATGACGGAAGGCCGAACGGAGTCTTCCGGTGCGTCGACGAGAACGGGGCCGACGTCCCGCCCATCAGCCTGGCCGCCGCGGGACGGGCGATCGAAGTCACGGCATGGCACGGCGCGTTCGACGACCCGCGCAAGAACTTCATGGTCCGCAAGGGACGCAGCGAAGCCAAGTGGCGGAACAGCCAGTAACGATCGAGGTGCGAAGATGGGCCTCATCAGAACACGCGGCGAGCGCGGAAGCGCGCTGCTGATCACGGTCATCATTGTCCTGATCGTCTTCGGCATCGGCGGGGCCTTCATCGTGGAAACGCTCCGCCGGAGCCAGGCCCAGTTCGCCTCCCTGAAGGCCGACGAGACCCTGATGACCTGCGACGCCGGCTTGGAAAAAGTCCGGCTCGCGCTCTACCAGTACCGGTCCTGCGCGGAGGGCGGCGGCCCCACGCCGTGGAGCTGGAACGACATCCTGCTCTATTGCAGCACGCTGGCGGTCGACCGGGCCCAGATCCGCGCCGATTTCCGGGCGCGGCAGAACTCCGCCCTCTTCCAGAACTACCGGTCCCTGATGATGCAGAACACGGCCGGACTCAACGCCCGGTTGAGCCCCAACAACCCCGCGAATCCCGCCATGCCCGCGAGCCCCACGAACTGGTCGCCGGGCGACGCCGACGCGGGAGTCATGCTCGGCGGCAACATGCCTTATCTCGACGGGGCCTTCTGGATCCACGTCCGGGACAACGACGACGAGGCGACCCTCGTCCCCCCGCAACCGAACGACCCCCTCGTCGACCGCGACCGGCGGGTGGTCGTCACGGTCGTCTCCACCCTCCCCGACGGCACGCAGCGCCAGATCGAGGCGGTGGTGCTCTACGACGCCGTCCCGATGTCCTTCATGGGACTGGGGGCCGTCGTCTCGAATGCCGACGTCGAAACGACGGGCAGCATCACGGTCGACGGGCGCGATTATGACCTCGCCGGCGAGCCCGTCCGCGACGATCCCGACACGCTGCTCATCAACGAGCGGGCCGGCGTCGTCGGCGTCCTGACCGACGAAGACATCACCATGAAAGGGAACTCGAAAGTGGGCGGCACGAACGTGGCCCCCCAGGGCTCCGAGCTTCAAGGCCTGACCACCAACGAAGGCTACCTCTTCCCGACCGGCTTTCCGCCGGGACCGGACGAGGCGCTCGGCCTCAAACCGGGAACGCTCAAGTCGGAGGCCATGAAACGGAACACGTACTTCACCTCGCAGGCGCAATACGACGCCTACTTGGAGCTCAACGGCGGCGTCATGCCGGGAGAACAGATCATCTACCTGGAGGCCAGCGGCACGATGACCTCCTTCAACGTCTCGAAAAACAACGCGCCCATGAACGTCAAGCCGTCGATCCTCATCGTCCACAACGCGACGTCGGACTCCGAGATCAAGAACGTTCACGGGAACTTCAAGGGCCTCCTCATGGCCGACATCGTGACGCACGTGAACGCGGGGACGGATATCCTGGGATCCGTCATGGCTTTTTCCCAAACGGCGACGCATCAGTTCGGCAACGGCAACGCCGACATCAGGTTCAGCAGCGCTGTCCTGGCCAACTTGCCTCGGGCGGTCGACGGAGCGGTGCGGGTCCTCTCCTGGAGAAGGATCCCATAGGGGTACGTCCTCAAGGGGCGCGACCGGCGGGAGTCTTCAACGGAGGCGAAGCCCCGTCGGGCTTCAAGGAGGGTTAGTAGGCGCATGAAGGGGATCCTGGGGTTGGCGCCGCTTCTCGTCTCTGCGGCGCCGCTGGCCGCGCAGGAAGTGGAGTGGAAGGAAATACGCTTTCACCGCGTCCATCTCAAGAACGGCAACTTCATCGACGGGCAGCTCACGAACCAGAACGAGAGCCAGGTCGTCCTGAAGATGAACGTGGGCGACTTCGCGATCCGGAGTTACATGATCGACCGGGTGGAGTTCGTCAAGATCCGGAGTCTTCACGAAAAGCACA